>SAMEA104315429__coassemble_1028_pt1 | contig 14981 bp, 13 predicted proteins | sample SAMEA104315429__metabat2_high_PE_002 | metagenome-assembled genome bin SAMEA104315429 (sample SAMEA104315429) | gut metagenome | biome: Monkey gut; feature: monkey-associated habitat; material: faeces | place: China | collected 2013
CCTGCTTGCCAACAGCACTTTCACGGAAAAAGATCCGCAGGGGAATCCGAAGCATTGGAAACTGCAGAGCGGGGCGAACATCATTCAGGAGAAAAACGGCAATGTGCTGCAGCTGAAGAACGGCAGCTGCTATCAGTATCTGCTGAACCGTGCTTTGCAGCAGAGTCCGCAGCCGCGTAAAATCAAAGTAACTTTCACGGCAGAGGGAAGCGGCTGGCTGGATGTGGCTTTCAACCGTTATTCCGATCAGAAAGATCCGGCGGCGCCCAATGGTTTCAAACGGCAGTTTCTCCCGACGGAACGCGCCAAACGCCTGTTCCTGAAACCGGGTGCGGCGGAATATACAGTGGAATATACGATTGCCGCCAATGAATGGGTCGGACTGAATTTTTCCGCAGTGAATGCCCGTCTTTCCAATATCGCAGTGTATCAGGTAAAATAAAACAACTGCCGGATTGCTGCGGTCCGGCTGATGAAAGGTGATCATATGAAGCAATCTCAGATTCTGACTGCATGTCTGCTGGTGCTGACCGGTGTTCTTTCGCCGGTGCTGCAGGCACTGGAATTGACCGGCGGAAACGCCGCTGTCATCATTCCGGACAACGCCCCGGGTTCCACCCGGCGCGCAGCCGGCGATTTCACGGAATATGTGGAAAAATCCTCCGGGGTGAAACTGCCGGTAACCGCCTCCGGGAAAAATGTCCGCGACAGAATTTACATCGGCACACTCGATACGCTGAAAAACGTGCCGGCGGATATTCGTGCGAAGCTGGACAAATCCTGTCAGCCGGACGCATTTTTCATCAGGGTCAAAGGGCATGAACTGTGGATCGTCGGCAAAGACCGGGTCGCGGAACTGTACGGCACGGCGCAGTTCCTGGAACGGGAACTCGGTGTCCGCTGGTTCAAGGCCGCGGATGCGGAAGATTCCGGGGAATATGTGCCGGAACGGAAACGCATTGTCCTGAAAGATTTTGACTGGTTCCGCGAACCGGCATTCAAATGGCGGAAGCTGGACAACTGCCACGCCTACTGGAACTGGATTCCGCGCAACGGAATGATCTGGGCAGTGCGGTCCGGTTATCAGATCGGTTTCCCGTATAATATCCGGATGCCTTATACACAGGAGATGGCGGATTTCTTTTACTCCATTTCCTCGCGGGACTCCATGCATGTGGAAGGCGGGCACGGCACTTTTTCCTCGGCGATCCCGGCGGAAAAATATTTCAGTACTCATCCCGAATATTTTACCATGCTGAACGGCAAACGGCAGCTGTTCTGCGGCAATCAGACCGGATACTATCAGTATTGCATCAGCAATCCGGAAGTGCAGCAGCTGGTGGCGGACTTCATTCTGCGTCTGGCGGCGGAGTACCGCCCGAAAGAATTCCGTTTCAATTTCGGCATGACCGACCTGTCCACCGGCTGGTGCGAATGTCCCGAATGCCGGAAACTGGACGGTCCCGGCAATTACAATCACCTCAATATTTCCAACCGCTTCCATGCGGTCGTGAACAGAATCGCACAGCTGGTCCGCCAGAAAAATCCCGCTGTCCGGCTCAGCGAATGGGCGTACAACACGTATCGTGAACTGCCGGATTGTCCGGTTTTGAACCCGCCGCTTACTGTGAATTACTGCATTCACGGACGCTGCTACGCGCATCTGCTGGATGATCCGGGCTGTCTGCGCAACGCTCCGCGTCTGGCGGAACTGAAAGGCTGGCTCAAACGTTCCGGCGACGTCTACACCTACGAATATTATGTTGCGACTCCGCCGTTTTATGTGCCGCGTGAACATCAGCAGGCGCATGACCTGCGTCTGTATAAAAAACTCGGCATGGCGGGGTACAAGGAGGAAGCCCTGTTTGCGGACAGCCGTTTTGTTCAGGCGGTTTACAATGGTCAGGCGAAACCGGAAATCATTCCGGAAATCTTCCCGTCCAACTGGCAGTGGCTTTACGTAACCGGCAAGCTGCTGTGGGATCCGGAACTGAACGTGGATGAACTTCTGGAAGATGTGGAAAGCAAATATTACCGGCAGGCGTGGCCGGCGATGAAAAAGTATCATGCGCTGCGCCGCAACCTCTGGGCGGCAGCGCCCAACTGCATGGGCTATCCGACCGGAGACCAGCGGCGCCCGATGCTGCTCAATGCGCCCGGAAGCCGGGAAAAACTGCTTGCATATCTGGCGGAAGCGCAGAAACTTGCCGCCGGCGACAAGACCGTGCTGAAACGCATTGAGCTGGACCGGCATTATCTGACGGAATACTGGATCAAACCCAATGACGCGGTCCGCGCTCAATTCGGCAAATCCTTCTCGGCTCCGCGCACGTCCGGAAAAATCAGCATCGACGGAGACGGCTCCGATCCCGCCTGGCTGGGCGCGTATTACACGGATTTCTTCGCCGAGGCGTTCACGGAAAAACCGGCGCGGATTCCGGATGAACTCAAAACAACCGTCGGCATCCTTTCCGATGACCGGAATCTGTATTTTCTGATCACCGCCATGGAGCCCGAACCCGACAAGATGAAAATTCTCCAGACCCGGAAAGACAGTCCGGTATGGAGCGACGACAGCATGGAGATTTTCATTTATCCGCCGACCGCCGCCAATTCCTATTACCAGATCGCGGTCAATCCGAAAGGAACGGTCTTCGACGCCGTCTGTCCGGGCGGCAACGGCAAATTCAATCTGGATGTTGAAGCCGCGGCGAAGATCCATGCCGACCGCTATGTCATTGAAATGAAAGTTCCGGTTGACCGGCTGGGCGAGTTCCGCCGGGGCAATATCTGGCGCGTGATGTTTGCGCGGAACCGGCGTCTGACGGGAAAACATTACAGCATCAACGGGACAGCCTACCACAACACGGTTGCTTATCAGCCCATGGAAATCGGTTCCCCGTATCTGCGCAACGGTTCGTTCAGTGAGCTGGATAAGGACGGCAAACCGAAATTCTGGGGCGGTCTGAACAATGCCTCTGTGGTGCGCAGCGGTTCGGCGAACCAGCTTCAGCTGAAAAACGGCAGCTGCTATCAGCTGCTGACCGATCCCGCGCTGTGGCAGAGTGCAAAACCGCGCAAAATCAAAGTGGCGTTCCGTGCGTACGGACCCGGCTGGCTGGATGTAACGTTCCTGCGCTATTCTGATCAGCCGGATCCGCAGACCGGAAAATACAAACGGTCGTTTCTGCCGTCATACAAAGCCAAACGCTTTTTCCTGAGCGGTCAGCCGCAGATTTATACGGTGGAATACACGATTGCCGCAGAAGAATGGGCGGGACTGATGTTTGCCGCATCCGATGCTTTGCTTGCCGATGTGTCGGTGCTGCTGGATAAATAAAAAAAGTGAAACAGTGAAAATGAAAGAGGAACAGAAATACGCTTTCCGGAAACGGATTGACTGCGTTCATGAATCCGGACGATATGATCATTCTTTGCAGCCGTCTGAAAATGAAACTGTCATTGATGCCGGCTGGAAGATAGCCTTCACCCCGGAAACGGAAAACGCCGCGTTGGATCTTCAGGATTATTTTCTGAAAAGCATGGAAATGGTTCTGGGTTTGACCACGAATACCGCAGATGAAAAAGTCATTTGTCTGCAAGCCGGCGGAAACGGACGAACCCGCGGTTTCCGTTTTACGGTGACGGACAGCCGCGTGGAACTGCAGGGAAATGATTATGCCGGAGTAATGACCGGAGCAGTATATCTGGAGGATCTGCTCAATTTCAGGAAGGCTCCGTATGTGCAAAAGCAGAACGTCTGCCGGGCTCCCCTGTTCTCTCCGCGCATGGTGCATTCCGGCTGGGGACTGGATCAGTTTCCGGACAGCCATCTCAATGCCATCCTCCATGCCGGATTTGATTCTATCCTTCTGTTTGTGGAAGGCGTCAACCGGACTACGCACGGGTACATGGATTTCAATGATTTGATTGCCCGTGCGGGGAAATATGCGCTGAATGTTTATTTTTACAGCTATCTGCCCAGTTTCAAGCATCCGGACGAGCCGGACGCCGAAGAATTCTTTGAGAAAAACTTCGGAGCGGTTTTCCGGAATGCGCCCGGCGCAAAGGGGCTGATTCTGGTGGGGGAAAGCGCGCAGTTTCCGAGCCGCGATCCGGAATGCACGGGCAGAGACCGTCTGTCGGAAAATACGGAAAAAATTGCCGATCACCGGGAATCTCCCGGATTCTGGCCCTGCAAGGATTATCCGCAATGGCTGAACGCCGTCAAGAAAGCGGTCCGCAGATACAGTCCGGAAGCGGAAATCATTTTCTGGACTTACAACTGGGGCAAAGCCCCTGCGGACAAACGTCTTGCGCTGATCCATTCTCTGCCGAAGGACATTACGCTGGAAGCCACCTTCGAAATGTATGAGCGGCATGAATACCCGAATCATACCATGGTGCAGCCGGATTACTCCATCACGTTCCCCGGACCCGGTTTTTATTTTTCCAGCGAAGCGGAATGTGCGAAGGAGTGCGGTCTGCCGCTTTATACCATGTCCAACACCGCCGGACGCACCTGGGATTTCGGCGGTGTTCCATACATGCCGTTTCCGCAGCAATGGCTCAAACGCATGGATGCTCTCCGCAAGGCGCACCGGGAGTGGGGACTTTCGGGACTGATGGATTCACACCATTACGGCTGGTATCCTTCCATTATTTCCGATTGCGCCAAGTGGTGTTTTCTGCTGCCGGATGAACCTGCCGGCAGAATTCTGCGCCGTCTGCTGGTTCGCGATTACGGGGAAAAGGGGGCAGTGTCTGCCGAGCAGGGATTCCAGATTCTGAGCGACGTCATGGATTCATATACGCCCGGTTTCGATGACCAGGCGGGACCGCTGCGCTGCGGTCCGGCGTATCCGTTTATTCTGAATCCGATCCTGTATCCTCATGCGGAGCAGGGCATGAAGTTCCCGACTTATCCCGAATCGGCGGTCGGCGGACGCTGGATTCATACTTATTATCAGCCGGAATGTATTTACGGACACAGCTGGTGCGGTCTGCGCATTCATGAAGACATCCGCATCATGGGCGGGCTGATTCCCCGGTGGAAGGAAGGTGTGCGGCTGCTGCGTCAGGCCGCCGCAGAAGCGGACTGTGCGGTAGACCGTGAAAACGCGCTGCGCACTGCCGGAGTGGCGGAGTTCTGTTTCCGCAGTTTTCTGACCATGTATCTGACCAAACGCTGGTGGCTGCTCAACAAACAGCTCGAAGCGGCTTTCGTGCCGGAAAATGCCTTGGCAATTCTGGACGAAATGGAAGCGGTCATCGCAGAAGAACGGAAGAATGTCTGCCGGACTTTGCCGCTGGTGAAGATGGATTCTTCGCTGGGCTGGGAGCCGAGCATGGATTATATTGCAGACGCCGGACATCTGGAATGGAAACTCCGCCAGCTGGAAAATCTGCAGACCCGGACTCTGCCCGCTTACCGGAAAACTCTTTCCGCCCTGCCTGTTTCACCGGACCGGATGAGAAATCTGAACCCGGCAGATCTGCAGATTATTGTCTCTCCGGAAACTGGGGAAACCGGGGCATTCGCCGCCGCGGAACTTCAGCGTGTTCTGTTCCGTATGACCGGAAAACAGATTCCGATCGGAGCTGCGGACAAACCTTTCCGGATTGAGTTGTCCATTGATTCCGAATCAGCAGCTCTCCGTTTCGACGGTTTCGCTTTCGGGATCGGGGCGGATCATATCCGCATCACGGCAAAATGTCCGCGCGGAATTTTGAATGGCGTGTATAATCTGCTGGAACAGTGGGGCTGCCGGCAGGACTGCGGAGCAGAACTCCGGATTCCGGAACGAGGCAGTCTGTTCATGCCGGAACCGCGTATCTGGAATCCGGATTTTGAAATCCGGGGAATCTGCCGGATGTCTGCGGACTGCACTGAATCCGGCTGGCTGGACTGGATGGCGTTCAACCGCTTCAATCTTCTGATGCTGTCTGCGGATGAAGACGATTTCCGCAGAACGGAGTCGGCTCTGCGTCCCGAACTGCAGAAACGCGGAATGAAACTGGTTCGGGCTGGCGGGACAGAAACACCTGGACTGCCGGAACAGATCTGCCGCATCGGCATCGACGCGGACTCTGCTGTTCAGGAGCTTGCTGCCGCGGTTCGGGAAGCCTGGGAAAACGGCGCAGCCGGCTGCATCGGCGAAATTTCCTGCCCTCTGGTTCCGCAGCTGCATCAGCTGGGACGTTTCTGCTGGAATGTGCTGGAAACCATCTGCTGAAAGAGGAGTCTTTCCGGAAAAAATCAAAAATATTTGCCGTCGGTGCAAGATTTGCAGTCCTGCGGCAGTATTAGTAAATGAAAATGGAGCAGCATGTCGTGAACTGCTCCGTTTTTAAAACCGCAGCCGTGCCGGTTCATTCAGTACAGGATAACCGGCATGGTTTTTTCCGGAAAAAGACAGTTTTTTTCATTGTCCTGCTTGAATAATGCCGTTTCTGTGCCAAATTAATGGAACGGAGTCCGCAAGGGGCGGATTTTCTCAAAACAACGGGGGGATTTATGAAGAAACTGCGTATCGCGTTTTTTGACACCAAGCCGTATGACCGCGCTTCCTTTGATGCGGTCAAATCTGCGTATCCTTTTGACATCGTTTATTTTGAGCCGCGTTTAAGTCCGGAAACCGCCCGGCTGGCGGAAGGCTTTGACGCGGTCTGCGCTTTCGTGAACGATGATCTTTGCGCGGAAACCCTGAACATTCTGAACCGGCTGAGAGTGCGGCTGATTGCCATGCGCTGCGCCGGATTCAACAATGTTGACCTGGCGTCTGCCTGCGGAAAAATGAAAGTCGTGCGCGTCCCGAAATATTCTCCGTGGGCGGTGGCGGAATATACGCTCGGACTGCTGCTCTGTCTGAACCGCCGGCTGCACCGCGCATTCTGCCGGGTTCGTGAAAACAATTTTTCCATCAACGGTTTTCTCGGCTTTGATCTGCACGGCAAAACGTTCGGCATCATCGGAACCGGATTGATCGGGCAGACGTTTATCCGCATTCTTTCCGGGTTCGGTGTGAAAGTGCTGGCGTATGATCCGTTTCCCAATCAGCAGGCGGCGGATGAACTGAAATATGAATATGTCCCGCTGGAACGGATTTACCGCGAAAGCGATGTCATTTCGCTGCATTGTCCGCTGACTGCCGAAAACAAATACCTGATTTGCGCAGATACACTGGCGCAGATGAAGTCCGGTGTTTTTCTGCTGAATACCAGCCGCGGCAAACTGATTGACACCCAGGCGCTGATCAATGCGCTGAAATCCGGACGCATCGGCGGGGCGGGGCTGGATGTTTACGAGGAAGAAGCGGATTATTTCTTCGAGGACCGTTCCGACCGTGCGGTGCAGGATGACGTGCTGGCGCGTCTGCTGACTTTTCCCAACGTGCTGATTACTTCGCATCAGGCATTTTTCACCCGCGAAGCCATGAACAACATTGCGGAAATCACCTTGAACAACATACTGGAATTTGCCGAAGAACGCCCGCTCACCAATGATGTCTGCCGGAACTGCGGCGGAAAACGGAAGTGTTCCTGAAAAAAAAGGACCGGACGCACAGACAGGGAGTCCATGCGTCCGGTTTTGGGAGAGGGAGGGTTTTGAAAACATCCGTTTTACCGGACGTTATTTTCTTCCATTTGCCGCCTGCCGGATCTTTTTTCTTCGGACCGGAGGGCAAAACGTTCATTCATTCCGCAGATGTAATTCCGCTTGTAGTTTTCCAGAAAGCGCGCCTGTTCAGCAAGGAATCCGGCGTAACGTTCTCTGATCACTTCCGGGCGGGGCGGAACTTTGATCACAGTCTTTCTTTCCATTTTGAATCAGCACCTCTTTCCCGGATTTGTTCCGGTTTTGATTTACAAGGGTATAGACCGGACGGCTTATGGAAAGTTCCCGGTGTCCCGGAAATTTTTTCAGAAAATCCGTTTTTTTCTGTTTTCTTCAATACCGGCTGGAACGGTATTCCCGCTGTCCGCGCAAAGCCAGAGCTTCGCCGCAGAGATGCAGTGAGCCGCACAGCACAGTCCGGCGGTTTGAACGGTGCGTCAGCGCGTATTCCAGTTCCGCGGCATCTGCCGGAATTTCCGGCGCAAACGAATGCAGCAGCCGGATCAGATCTTCCGGCGGACTGCTTCTGCGTGCGGAATTCACTTTCACAAAATGGAAAGATGCCGCCAGCGGGGCAATCTGCCGCAGAAACAGTTCTGTATCTTTATCCGCAAACGAACCGTAGATGAAATCAAATTTTTCTCCGGGGTAAATTTCCCGCAGAGCATCCGCCAGAACTCCGGCGCATTCCGGATTGTGGGCTCCGTCGAACAGCAGGTTTTCATGCGGGAAAACCTGAAAACGTGCCGGCCAGACTGCTGTCTTCAATGCCTGAACCGCCCGGTTCAGATCAAAATGGAAACGTTCTGCCAGATTCTGCAGAACCGCCAGAGCCAGCACAGCATTTGCCCGCTGAAAACGTCCCGGCAGAGAAAGTGCTATTTTCCCGTGACAGAAAATCTGATACGGCCGGTCGTCCTCAAATTCAATCCGGACATCATCCGGCATTTCCGGACGTTTCAGTTCCGCATGACATTCCGCCGCTTTGGCGCGTATGACCAGCATGGCTTCCTCCGGCACAGTACAGCCGGCAAACACCGGAACACCCGGTTTGATGATACCCGCTTTTTCCCCCGCGATTTTCGCCAGAGTATCCCCCAGATATTCTTTATGTTCCAGGGAAATGGAGGTGATGACGGACACCAGCGGCGTAACAATGTTGGTCGAGTCCAGCCGTCCGCCCATGCCGGTTTCCCAGATGACAAAATCCACATTCGCTTCGGCGAAAATCAGAGCCGCCGCCGCCGTGGTCGCTTCAAAATAAGTTACCTTGTATCCCTGGGTCAGGAGTCTTTCCGCCGCTGTCCGGACTTTTGCCAGCGCGCGGGCGGCAGTCTGATGATCGGCAGGTTCACCGTTCAGACGGAAACGTTCGCAGACGTCCACCAGGTGCGGCGAGGAATAGAAGCCGGTTCTGAATCCGGCGCCGCGCAGTCCGGCTTCGATCATGGCTCCCGTAGAGCCTTTGCCGTTGCTTCCTGCCAGATGAATGAACTTCAATTGCCGGTCCGGCGCTCCCAGTTCATCAAACAGCAGACGTGTCTGCTGAAGTCCCAGCTTGACTCCGAAAAATTCCAGATGCGCCAGCCAGTCGAACAGATCATTGAATTCTGTCTGCATGATTCCGGGGAACTCCGTCAATCCAGAATGGGGGACCAGTGCGCTCCGCTGCACAGGGATTTTCCGCCGATCAGACGGCGGCTCTTGTTGGTGCGCGTGTCCACTACATAGATGGAGCCTTTATAGGAAAGAACCACGTGCCGGTTGTCCGGCGCCCAGGAGGGGCTTTCGCCCGGAACGACCGGAGAATCCGCCAGAATGGAATTGGCGCGGTTTTTCGGGGCAGGGAAGCCCATGGTTTCCGCCAGGTCAATGACTTTCAGCGTATAGCCGCCGATTTTCGCGGAAAACGCCAGCTTGTTGTCCTTGGACCATTCCGGAGAAACCTGTTCACTGCCGGCACTGCTGGGAACCCGGCGGGAACTGCCGCCGTTCGCCGGAATGATATACAGTTTCGGACGTCCGGATTTGTCGGAAACGTAACAGATATAGCGGCTGTCCGGAGACCATGCCGGGCTGGCTTCGGTGGCGCGGTCGTTGGTGAGACGTTTCAGATTGCCGCCGTTGAGATCGCGCACATAAAGATCCAGCTGGTTCTTGTCTGTCAGAATCAGCGCAAGTTTCTTGCCGTCCGGGGAAATCCGTCCGGCATTGAGACCCCGGTTGCTGGACAGGGCGCGGCTGCGGTTTTTGACCAGATCATACTGCACCAGCGGCGTGGAGGAAAGCAGGTACTGATTGTAGATGATGGATTTGCCGTCCGGATGCCAGGACGGATCAACGGAAAGCGTGGCGTTGCCGGTCAGACGCCGGATATTGGTTCCGTCGAAATCGCAGATATAAATTTCCCGCTGATTGCGCCGGGTTTCCGCGGAAAATACAATTCTGGTTCGGCAGATGCCCGGAATGTCAAATTCTTTTTTCAGCAGTGCATCCACCGCACTGTGTGCCAGCTGCCGCGAATCCTGGGCAGAAGTTTTCACGGAATACATCGGAACGCCCGCACCATTGGCAACATCCAGCACCAGCGACTGATTGTAAAGCCGTCCGGTCACGATGAAATCACTTTGCCCTCCGTTCACCACTGTGAACCAGCCGCAGTTCCGCAAATCGGAAAGCACCTGATTTTCCAGTACTTTATCTCCGCTGATTCCCTTGAACGTCAGGGTCGGGTTGCCGGTTTTTCCTGAGCCGCGGACAACCACCTGCGCGTAAAGAGTTGAAGTTATGGATAAGAACAGCAGGAATGACAAAAGCCAGCGCATGAAAAACCTCCGATACCGTTTGAGTAATTTGTTGATATGATATGGTAAGTTACCGCATTTTTCCGGAAGGGCAAGCTGAAACAGAAAAAAAAACTGTTTTTTTTGCAATTCAGTGCATAAAAAGTTTTTTTCCCGCGAACTGGTTGGTAAAGAAAAATGAAAAAAAGGGATGACACGGAGGGGGAAACACAAAATCCCGGTTTGCGCAAATGGTCCGATGGAACGTCTGGGGGGGAGATGTTTTCACCGGGACAGGCGGAAACGAAAACTTGAAAAACGGTGAAGATGGCAGCAGATTTCCGGATTATTCCAAACGTGCCGGCGGCTGCGCCAAGGGGGGATCTGAACCGGAAAGTTTTCAGGGATTTTTGACTCCGGAGATGGAATTCGAATGCCGATTTCATTTCCGGAGTTTTTTTTATCTTTTTTTATTCGGATTTCTTGAAAAATACTTATTCGGGAGTAGATTGCTGTATCGGTTCATTTCTTTGAAACAAAGGGGGCATCATGCGGAAAATCATTTTATCTGTATCAGCATTGTGTCTGATCTGTGCTTCTGCCGCAGCGGCAGAGACATACCGGGACAGCAGCGGTCGTGTAACCGGCTCCGCCACCACTCATGGGAATCAGACTACGTACCGAGACAGCAGCGGCCGTGTAACCGGCACTGCCACCACTCATGGAAATACTACCACGTACCGGGACAGTTCCGGACGGGTTGTCGGGACAGGCACAACAAACGGGAATGTAAAGACGTACCGTGACAGCAGCGGTCGCGTAACCGGTTCAGCCACCACCCATGGGAATCAGACTACATACCGAGACAGCAGCGGCCGTGTAACCGGCACTTCCTCCACGAATGGAAACACCAAAACGTACCGTGACAGCAGCGGTCGGGTGAAAGGCAGTAAACGCTGATCCGGTCAGCGGCGCGGCATGGGAGTGCGGCCGCCGGCAATGAATTTGATGGACTGACAGAGTTCTGCGCCGGTGATTTCCTGAATCCGTTTCAGCAGATTCTGCTTGATCGCAGGCGTTTCCAGAGCCATCCGGTAGGCGGGGTGAAAAACTTCAATATAGAGAACGCCGTCATTCAGATGTGCCGGACGACAGCGGCGGGCGTTTTCCGGTCCGGCGATTTCCAGCCAGGAATCTTTGACTTGTGTTACTTTCAGCTCCCAAGGGGGAATGACCCGCGCCGCCACTTTATCCAGCACTTCGGAAATACTTCTGGTTTCCGGCGTGTAACGAACCATCTCCGCCGCGCCGCGCTCTTTGCCGTACCATTGGCGGAGAATGGATTCCATATATTTATTGGTGCGAAAACCTGCCATCAAGGCACACTCCGGGCAGGAAGCCCGCTATAAGCCTATGCCGAAGAAGGAAAACGGCAGCAGGAAGACATAAAAACCGAATTTGAACGGTGCTATTATGCCATGCCCCATATTCCGCAGCCCGCTGGAGAAACAGCGTCCGAACGGGAACAGGAGACAGCTCTGCACCACGCCCAGCGGCAGACGCAGAATATTCACCAGCTCCTTGCCGGCTTTTATGCCCATGCGTCCCATGTTGGTGACTCCGCGCAGTACATGAGGCAGCATGAATTTCGCCACCTGGATGGCAATGGGCGCCAAAATGGCAATCGTGACCGGGTCCATTGCTTTGGCTTCCGGCTGCGGGGCGACGAACGCAAACACCATGATCAGAATGGTGAAAATCATTGCATACTTTCTCATTTGCGTCCGTACAGCTCCTTCATATTTTTCCTTTCTGCAAAATAGCATGTTTCAGCATATTTACAAGCGGGGAAAATGTTTTTTTCTTATTTTGCCGCAAAAATATCCGACGGTTCGACAAAACGGACCGCATGGTCGGCGGAAAGCCGTTCCACTGCCATGTCCGGCGCATCGAAACGCAGAATGACCACGGCGCGTCCGTTGATGTGCGAAACAAAAGCATAGAGATATTCCACATTGATGGAATAACGGTCCAGCGTGTCAAGAATCTGGCACATGCCGCCGGGACGGTTTTCCACTTCCAGCGCGACTACGCCGGTTACGGTAACCGCCAGCCCGTTCTTTTTCAGCACGTCCGCCGCTTTTTCCCAGTCCTTGACGATCAGGCGCAGAATCCCGAAATCCTTGGTGTCCGCCATGGACATCGTGGAAATATCGATCTGATTATCCGCCAGCAGACGGCAGACGTCTTTCAGCGCTCCGGGTTTGTTTTCCAGAAAAACCGAAATCTGGTTGATTTTCATGACAGCACCTCCTCAGGCATCAAGATTGCGTTGATCGAAAACCCGTTTCGCCTTGCCTTCGCTGCGCGGAATCGAATTCGGCGGCAGCATCTTCACGGCGACCCGGATGTTGATGATTTTTTCGATGGCATGGGCAAAACGTTTGGTCAGGTCTTCCATGGCGCTGACTTTGTCGCTCAGCATTTCCGGCGTAACTTCAATGTTCACGGTGATGTTGTCCAGCCCGTGCGCCCGCGTCAGGATAATCTGATACTGGAGCAGCTGTTTGCCTTCGGTCAGGATGGCGGTTTCAATCTGCGACGGGAACACATTGACGCCGCGGATGATGAACATGTCGTCGCTGCGGTGCGAAATCTTGGAAATGCGGCGGATCGTACGGCCGCAGGCACATTTTTCCGTGACAATGGACGACAGGTCGCGTGTCCGGTAACGGATCATCGGCATCGCCATTTTCATCAGAGTGGTGATGACCAGTTCGCCTTCTTCGCCGTCCGGCAGCACTTCCAGCGTGTCGGGATCGACGATTTCCGGATAGAAATAATCTTCGAAAACGTGAAGTCCGCACTGGCATTCGCATTCGGAGGCGACACCCGGTCCGGTGATTTCGGAAAGTCCGTAAATATCATAGGCTTTGATGCCGGAGGATTCTTCGATGAAATGCCGCATTTCCGGAGTCCACGGTTCTGCGCCGAACACTCCCATGCGCAACGGCAGTTTGCGGAGGTCGATTCCCATTTTTCCGGCAACTTCCACCAGATGCACAAAGTAACTCGGTGTGCAGCTGACCGCCGTTACGCCGAAGTCTTTCATCAGCATGATCTGACGTTCCGTATTGCCGCCCGAAGCCGGGATGACCGTTGCACCCAGGGTCTCCGCCCCGTAATGCGCACCCAGTCCGCCGGTGAACAGACCGTAACCGAAAGAGATCTGCATGATGTCGCCGCGCGTTACGCCCGCCGCCGCATAGGAACGCACCATGGCGTCCGCCCAGACTTTCAGGTCATCCTGTGTGTACGCCACCACAATCGGTTTCCCGGTGGTTCCGCTGGAAGCGTGCAGACGCACAATATCTTTCAGCGGACTGGCGAACAGTCCGAACGGGTAAGTGTCCCGCAGGTTGGCTTTGATGGTGAACGGAAATTTCTGCACATCGTCCAGGGTTTTGAACGAATCGGGCGTCAGATTCTTTTCTTCCATGCGCTGATGGTAGAACGGGACATTCTCATATGCCCGGCGGATGATCCGCTTGAAACGTTCTGTCTGGAGTTCGCGCAGTTTGTCGATCGGCAGATAATCGGTCGCGCTGACCGGATTGAATGGCATGGACATGATGCGTCAGACTCCTTTCTCCGCGGCGCGCCGGAAAACGGCGATATTGCTTTCGGAAATTTCCGCCTTGAAGGAGGCACGGATCAGATCCAGCCAGAGTTCTTCCGGGAATTTCAGATAGCGGTTGAGACATCCGAGCATGGCGATGTTCAGCATCTTGGACGCGGCATCAGCGGCATCAATATCCGACGGACGGATGATGACGCCGCCGGGTTTCAGAAAATCACTGCATACTTCGACCTGGTCTTCCGAGACCGCCACCAGATAATCGGCTTCTCCCTGCGGAATCATCGGGCTGAAAACTTTTCTGCCGAACCGCACATCGCTGGAAACGGAACCGCCGCGCTGGCTCATGCCGTGCAGTTCACTTTTCTTGACGTCAAATCCCATCCGGAACGCCGCTTCCGTCAGCATGTCCGACGCTTTGATGATTCCCTGTCCGCCAATCCCGGCAAACAGCACATTGGTAATTTTTTCGCTCATGTGAAACGCCTCTTATTTCCTGCCGGTCTTTGCCAGCTTCTTCATTTCCAGAATACAGGGTCTGCGCGCAATGATCACGCTGACGTCATTCGATGCCAGACGTTCCTTGACCAGTGCCAGAAACTCCGGATTGTGCACCGTCGGGTCAATCACATCCACATGATCCACACCGATAGCTTTGCACAAGTCTTCCAGACTCAGCTTGTGAGTCGGTTCCATGTTCAGACGGCGTCCAGTCGCCGGATTTTCCTGCAAGCCTGTCATCGCGGTCGTCGAGTTGTCCAGAATCAGTACCAGATGTCCGGTCGCCGGACGGTTGTAAACCATTTCCACAATACCGGTGATGCCGCTGTGCACAAACGTGCTGTCTCCGATGACACTGACCACTTTGCGCGCTTCTTCCTCTGCCAGTGCATGGCGGAGTCCGAGTCCCGCGCCGATGCTGGCGCCCATGCAGACGCAGCAG
>SAMEA104315429__coassemble_1089_pt1 | contig 14251 bp, 11 predicted proteins | sample SAMEA104315429__metabat2_high_PE_002 | metagenome-assembled genome bin SAMEA104315429 (sample SAMEA104315429) | gut metagenome | biome: Monkey gut; feature: monkey-associated habitat; material: faeces | place: China | collected 2013
TAATGCGCCGCCCCGCGCGGGGGCGGCTTTACGGTGTCTGTCCGGGAATTTCAGTAAACCCGGATCTTGCGGGAGCTGAGTTTTTTGGCAGCGTCCGCTTTCATTTCGCGGGGAACGGTGAGGGTGCGCAGCGCCGGCAGCGATTCCGCAACCGACAAATCGAACCCTTCACATGCCGCATTCAAAGACTGCAGATTCCGGCATTTGCCGACTGCCGCGAAATTCGCGGTTCTGCAGCGGGTCAGATTCAGACTTTTCAGGTTTTCAAGAGAACCGACAAATGTCAAGTCCACCGACCTTTTCGATTTCGAGTTGACATCCGACAAATTCAGATCCGTCAGCGGCGAAGCGGCAAGAGCAGCCAGTTTCGCTTCGTTCTGAATCTCGGTCCCGGACAGCGACAGTCTCTTCAGCGGCGCTTTGCTCAGTCCGTCCGCAAACTGCCCCGCATCAACAGGATTGCGCATTTTCCAGATCGTCAGATCCTCCAGCGCGGCACAGCGTCCGAGCGGTTCATAGGATTTGTAGGTCTCGGCAAAAATCTGAAGTTTTTTCAGCTTCGGCAGCTGCGGTGCCCAGGACAGATCATCCATCTGCGACAATCCGGCGTGGACGTCCTCCAGCGTTTTGACCGTGCCGAGGGCATTGTAGTCTTTCACCTGCTTCGTCGCATAAATCATGATCCGCTTCAGCGTTTTCGAAGCGGACAGCGGAGCGAGATCCAGGTTGGACGATCCGTACAGATTGAGATAATTCAGGCGCGGAAGTTTCGCCACCGGAGCAAGATCAAGACCGTGGACATATTGCAGCGCCACCGTGCCCAGCAACGGGAGAGCGGACAGAGCGGACAAATCCACGGGACCGCCGTTATAGGACAGATTGAACGTCCGCAATCCGCCGCAGTTTTCGATTCCGGCAGCCGATTTGAACGTCGCCGGAGCATGACTGATTTCAAAACTCCGCAGACGGGTCAGCCTGGAACAGAAACTCAGATCCGCAGACACGAATCCCACTTTCTTCAGAGAAAGCTGTTCCAGCGCGGTGCAGTCGCCCAGAGCCGACACATCCTTCACCAGCGGCGTTTTTTCCAGGGTCAGCCGGGTTATTCCGCCCAGTTTCTTCAGCGGAGCCAGCGAAGTCAATGCGGGACAGTCCTTGATGGAAAGCTGGATGGACTGAAAGTTGCTGAATTTCTCCGCCGCCAGCGCCAAATCCGCATCGGAGCATTTTTTCAGTTCCAGCGAAATTCTCCGGAAGGTACCGCGTTTTTTCTGAAAATCGGCTATCGCCTGCGAAATGTTCTGTTCCGTCAGAGCCTCGTCAAAACTGATCCGGCTTCCGGAGACCTGAATTTTCGCCCAGCACGGGACCGTCGACAGCGCGGCGGCGAGCAGGACCAATAATTTTCCGTTCATAAGAGAGCAATCCTTTCTTGTGCGTCTTTTATTCTGTTATGCGGCAGCCGCGGCTGCTTTGCGTTTCTTCGCTTCATTGCGCTTCCTGATCAGGAACACCAGTCCGGCAATACCGATCACGATCAGCGGCACTGCAATCAGCGGACGGTAGAACAGCCAGGCAACGGCGATCGTGAACAGCGTGCAGGGCATGGCAATCAGGAAGGACACCAGGGAAACCCCCGCCCCGATCAGATCGCCGACCAGCGGAATCACATCCGCCAGGACGGAAAGCGGACGCAGCACCATGCCAAGTCCGATATACATCAGCAGGAATCCGGCAATGCGCAGGATCCATGTCATGACGCTGTTGGATTTCTGTGCGCTCTGAAACATGGCATCCGCACTCTTGAGCGAATCCGTCATCAGCAGAATCGTGCCGTCCTTGACCGTGAACGGACTGAAAGTCTGTCCCTGCTGTTTCGCCACCACACTCACGTCGTGCGGAACGACACTGGCATACGTGACCCGGACATCGCCGATCTCCTGCGTTCCGGATGCCCGTTCGACCGCCGGGGAATCATCCTGAGGCTGTTTTCCCGGAACATGATAAATATAAATGACATTGTCCCTGACATATCCTTTGCGTCCGCCGGTCAGCTGGTAATCCGCCGGCAGTTCATGAGGTTTGGACTGGCCGATCATGCCGATCATGTTCTCCGGCAGCTGGAACGCGCCCAGTTTCACATCGCCCGCCTGCCATTTCTGCGCAGCAAACGGGAAAATCTCCGGATTGTCATGACCGGGTTCCTTGAAACCGGCGGACGGAATCAGCTTGTCGCTCCAGGCTTTTTCATAAGTGTAAACCGTCGTCTTTTTTTCTCCGCCGCCCAGCTTCTTTTCTGTTTTGCTGGAACTTTTTTCGCTCCACTGATACATTTCAACTTTGCGGATCAGCCGAATCCCCTTCACGCTGATTCCGAATTCCGGGTCGGTCAATGTCGCGTCGGAAACCAGTTTCCCGGAGACATGCACCAGTTTCCCTTCGTTTTCCGGCAGAACTTTATCCGATTCCACGGAAATCACAGAAGATGCCCCCGCCGCCAGCGTCTGCGCCCGTTTCACCGCGCGTCCTTCATTCCAGAACAGCAGCGGAAATGCCACGATGAACAAAATGATCCCCGTAAACACTCCCTTGATTGCACCGCCCAGCCGGGCAAAATACGACGTTTCCTGAACTTCTGTTACAGCCATAGCAATACCCTTTCTCTCTTCAATTGTTGACGGCTTGAAGCTCGCACTGTAAGTGCCTGTATTGGGTATTAATATAACATATTTTCGCAAATTCAAGCAGAAATAAAGAAAAATACCGTTTTTTTCAGGGACGGTAAAACAGGTATGTAGACAGCAAATCTGCCTCAAATGCGCTGCCGGTTTGCGGAAATTTTCCGGAGAGCAGCTGTTTTTCCCAGTCGCACAGCATACGCCACACCTCGTCCAGGCGCACCGTATATTCATGCGGAAACTCCGCCGAAGTAATGCCGGACACATCCGAACGGACCGTCCAAAAAATATTCCGGCACAAAGTGCGGATATGGATCAGTTTCAATTCAGCCGGTTCTATTTTTTCCGGTACGCGTCCCCGCGCCGCCAGACAGCAGAAGGTAGGAATCACACTGTTGAAAAACGGACGGGCGCACGGACCGAAGGTGTTGGGCATCAGCAAGGTTGTAAAAGAATTGCCCGTGCGGTCCGCCCACTGTTCCAGCAGTTCACGGGATTTCCGTTTGGATTCGTGATACGGCAGCGGGCGGTTTTCATGCGTGGTTGACGCCAGATAAACATGCACCCGGCTTCCCGTCCGTTCCAGAGCGGCGATCAATGCGGACGTCAGCGCAAGATTGGTCTTCAGCAGATATTCTCCGTCCTCGTGACGGCTCAACCCGGCAAAATGCACAATGGCATTGCAGTTCGTCACAAAGCGATCCATTTCCTGCGGACAGCTGAACGCCGAACGCGGACAGACTACATAACGGTAAGGTTCACCCGTCATTTCAATCCAGCGCAGAAACGCACTGCCGATAAACCCTTCCGCCCCCGTAATCCCGATAATCATAAAAGTATTCTCCATAAAAAACGAGCCCGGCATTCCACGCAGGAAACCGGACCCGTTCAGTTTTTTCAATAAAGAAGACAGCGGTTATTTTGCCGCATCCTTGTCGGCTGCCGCTTCATCTTTCGCAACTTCCGCCATGTCGGCAAGCGAGACGTTTCCTTCCACGCGGCCGTCATCCAGATCGTTGTCTTTCTTGCTTTCCAGACGGCGGAACAGTCTGCACAGGTCAACCGAACCGCCGATCGTGAACCACACCGTCGAAACCACAGCCACGATGCCGGGAACCAGCAGCATGGTAATGTGGAACTTGATCGCCCACCAGTGATCCGGCCAGCGGTAGAACGCGTTCCAGACGATAATCAGGATGAAGCAGATGCCGAAGCCCCAGACGAAGGACCAGATGAACACGCTCCATGCCAGAATCTTGTCGCCTTTGGTATACTGGGAGTCGATACCGAGGATACGGCTGAGGATCACGCGCGGATTCCAGCTCCACTTCGGCATATCCAGTTTGTGTTCGCCCGCGGCGTAGATCCCGCGGTGCAGCATGCGGTCCATGTTGAACGGCTTGCGGCAGGTCAGCAGAGAAAACGCGAAGTACAGAATAATCGCAATCACCATGGACAGGAAGTAGATTTCCTGCGAGTTCACCGGGAATTTTTCCGGCGTAACATTCCACACGATGTACGGGTTGAACGGCTTGGAAACCGCATGGAAGAACGCGGTGATTCCGTCCACCCAGCCCATTCTTTCCAGGAACGGATACAGATGTTTTGCCCAGGTCTGCTGGCAGACAATGCCGCCCACCGCGAGGATGGAGCCGGACGCCAGAGCGGCAAACGCTCCGGCAGTCGTGCCGCGTTTCCAGTACAAGCCCAGCACGATGACCGGTCCCGCACCGCCCAGCCAGATGGCGCCGGTGATGGCGAAGAACATCAGAATGTAGTCCATCTGTGCGAAGAAGAACGAGAACAGGAAGGCGAATGTCGCGACACCCGCGATAATCCAGCGCAGCAGGCTCAGCTGCTGGTGCGGAGTGAACGGCTTCTTGCGCAGCGGCAGAATGATGTCCTGCACAATGATGCTGCCCCAGGAGTGCATGTAGGTTGTATCCGTGGAAAGCATCAGGAAGATCAGCAGAGCGCAAAGCACACCGGTGATACCCATCGGCAGCATTTCACGCAGAGCAACCGGAACCAGCATCTGATGATAAATCGTGCCGATCGTCTGAGCCGTACCCTTGTCCACCGTGGCAACGGCAGCCTGGGTGGCGTCTTTATACAGAGTCGGATCCAGCGGCTTGGTCAGATCGACATTGGCGAAGGTCTTGTTTTTCGCCAGAATGCCTTGCATTTTCGGGGTCAGCGTCCCGTCCTTGGTCATGGCGGCAACGTCTTCGCGGATGGGGTCGAAGCGTTTTTCATGCGCCATTTCCTCCATGGTCTTGGCAGTCAGCTGCATATTGACCACATCGGCGTCTTTCTTGAAGTCCTTATGCGTCATGTAAGTGAACGCGGCAACCGCCAGCAGCACGATCATCATCGTGGAGAAGCCGGCGCGCCAGGTGCCCAGCAGCGCACCCATTTTCTGTTCGTGCGCATTGGCGGCGGCGGCATTGTAGCCCTGCGTTCCGCTCCATGCCATACGGTTGAAGACAGAACTGAAGATACCGACGAACACGTAGAACAGGTTGAAGGTACGGAGGTTTTCAATATCATAAGGATTCAGCATACTTTCGCCCGGAGCACGGTTCATGAGAGCGGGAACCATTTCGTTGTTCCAGGAGAAACGGTAGAAGATGTAGGCAACGATAATTGCGTACAGCGGATAGGAAACCAGCCCCTGCACACAGTCGGTAACCATGATAGTGATCTGTCCGCCCATGGTCACAATCCAGACCGCCATGCCGAGGAAAACCAGCATCAGCAAACCGAATGTCGAAAATTTCCAGCCGCCGATATAGAAATGAACCGGCAGGTTCAGGAAGTACATCATGCAGCGCGCACCCACGGCAGGGAAAATCGCGTAGTTGATCACGCCGGAAATGGATTGCAGAATTGCCGCAAAAATACGGAAGGAACGGTTGTAACGGATTTCGAAAAACTGACCCATGGTCAATGCTTTGGTTTCACGGAAACGGTAAATGCAGTATCCGGTCAACGCCATCAGCAGTCCCAGCGGAGCGGAGATCGCACTCCAGAAACTGACGGCGAACCCGCAGGAATAATACATTTCCCACATGGCGACCAGAGAAATCAGTCCCATGCCGGCTTCGCCGCTCGCCACGCAAATGACGTAACGGCCCGCCACGCGGCTGGCTGCCAGGAAGTCCGCCACGCTGCGGACATACTTCTGTGACTTCATCCCGATCGCGAACACCACGATGACCGGAATGAATACGATGATCCAATCTAACCAAAACATTTTTTTCCGTTCCTCTTCTTTTTTAGTTTTTTTTAATTTTTTTGCTGCTTATTTTTTTTACAATAACAGTATTCAGGCTGATTTTCAAGTGTTTTTCTGTTTTTATTTGATAAAAAAACACTTTTTGGTTATCAAACGTCGGCAAACTGTGCCATTTTGACCCGGCGACCGGAGATTTTCCCGATGCGGAATCAGTCAGCCGTCACTCGCTGAACAGCCAGGTGGAAAGATAACGCTCTCCGTTGTCCGGCAGCAGTACGACAATGCGTTTTCCTCCGTATTGCGGCTCTTTGCTGAGTTCCAGCGCCGCAAACAACGCCGCGCCGGAGGAAATCCCGATCAGCAGTCCTTCTTTGGCTGCGGCTTCCCGCGCCGTCCGCCCGGCATCTTCCGCCGAGATCGGCATGACCCGGTCTATGATTTTCGTGTCCAGTGTTTTCGGAATGAAATTCGCGCCGATGCCCTGCAGTTTGTGCGGACCGGCTTTCCCGCCGGAAATGATGGGACTGTCCGACGGTTCCACGGCAATCAGCTGAAGTTCCGGATTGTGTGCTTTAAGCCCTTTCCCTACGCCGGACAGTGTGCCGCCGGTTCCGACACCGGCAACGAAGGCATCCACTTTCCCGCAGGTATCGCGCCAGATTTCTTCGGCGGTATGAGTAACATGATAAGCGGGATTGGCAGGATTCTCAAACTGCTGCGGAATGAAGGAACCGGGATTCTGCGCCTGAAGCTCTTTGGCTTTGGCAATGGAACCTGCCATGCCTTCCGCACCGGGCGTCAATACAATCTTGGCACCGTAAGCCGCCAGCAGTTTGCGGCGTTCAACACTCATGGTTTCGGGCATGGTCAGGATCATCCGGTAGCCCTTGACAGCCGCGGCGACAGCCAGTCCGATTCCGGTATTGCCGCTGGTCGGTTCAATAATCAGACCGCCCGGCTGGAGTGTGCCGGATTTTTCCGCCGCTTCAATCATCGCCAGACCAATCCGGTCCTTCACGCTGCCGCCGGGATTGAAATACTCGACTTTGGCAATCACTTCCGCCTTGCCGGTGTTCAATTTCTGAATCCGGACCAGTGGGGTATTGCCGATAGTCTCCAGAATGTTCTGTGCGATTTTTTCCATGATGACCGCTCCTCTTAAAATTGAAATTCCAGCTGGGACGCCTGCTCCGGTGTTTTTTCCGGAACAGCGGCGGGATGAATCTTATCCAGCTCCTTGAGAATGCTTTTGAGTTCGAAACGCTCGGCAAGAGCGCGGATTTGTCCGTAATCCGGTGCGGCTTTGTCAAAACTTGCCTGATCCAGCGGAGCTTCAAAATTCAGCGTAATCAGTTTCCGGTTGAGTGCAAGAATATCTTTCGCCGCGGAAATTTTTTTCCGAAGAGATTCCCGCTGGACAATTTCCGGATTTGCCAGAATCGCATCCAGTGAACCATGTTCGGAAATCAGTTTGGCGGCAGTTTTCGGTCCTACGCCTTCCACTCCGGGAATATTGTCCGAGGCATCCCCGATCAGCGCCAGATAATCCACGATGCCGGACGGCGGTACCCCGAACTTGGCGAGAGTTGCCGCATCATCCCGGATCAGCAGCCCTTTGCCGTCCTTGTCCGGAACCAGCATGTTCACCCGTTCATTGACCAGCTGGGACAAATCTTTGTCGGAGGACAGAATCAGCACTTTCCGGTCGGTCATGCGCACGGCGGCGCATCCGATAAGATCATCCGCTTCAACGCCTTCCGACTCCACCAGCGGCCAGCCGAACGCCCGGATCATCTCCCGGAGCGGTTCGATCTGACAACGCAGGTCCTCCGGCATGGGCGGACGGTTCGCCTTGTAGGCGGGAGCCAGTTCAAGACGCGCCGTGCATTTGCCCTTGTCAAACACAAACGCCCCGTCGCATTCTCTGTATTCCTGCTGAAGTTTCAGCAGAAGTTTGGTCATGGCGAACAGGGCGTTGGTCGGAATCCCTGCCGCGGTGGAAAGCGAACGGACTGCGTAATATCCGCGGTAAATCTGCGAATAGGCATCCACCAGCAGCAGAGTTCTGTTCATCATCAGGATTCCTTATTTGAATTCGATGATGGACGGATCGTAATCCGCCGGCGGCAGATAGCCGAGCAGTTCCATGCAGGTCGTGGCGACAGAGCTGATACCCAGACCGGATTTCAGCGCAGTGGAATATTCCCCTTTGCTTTCGGGGTCAACAATGATGCACGGAACCGGATTCAGCGAATGTGCGGTTTTCCGTTTGGGCGCACCGTTCTTGTCCAGCTTGACTGCACCTTTCTTGTCATGTTCATACATGTCGTCCGCATTGCCGTGGTCCGCCGTAATCAGCATCGCGCCGCCCGCTTTCACCACGCTGGCATACACCCGCTGAAGGCAGAGATCCAGCGCGCCCATGGACACCTGAACCGCCTGATACACACCGGTATGACCCACCATGTCGCCGTTGGGATAGTTCAGACGGATGAAATCGTAGGAACCGCCTTCGATGGCTTTGCAGACTTCATCGGTGATTTCCGCGCACTTCATCCACGGACGCTGTTCGAACGGAACAACATCGGACGGAATCAGTTTGTATTCTTCCGTGGCAAATTTGCCGGAACGGTTGCCGTTGAAGAAATAGGTAACATGTCCGTATTTCTGCGTTTCGCTGATGGCGAACTGCCGGACACCGGTATTGCTGAGATATTCCGACAGCGTACGGTCGATTTCCGGCGGGTTGACCAGATAATGATTCGGAATGTGAAGGTCGCCGTCATATTCCATCATGCCGGCATAAAGCACATCGGGTTTCGCGCCGCGGTCAAAATGCGTGAATTCATCCCCCTGGTCGAACGCCTGGCTGATTTCCAGCGCGCGGTCGCCGCGGAAGTTGAAGTAAATCACGGCATCGCCGTCTTTGATCGGACCGACCGGATTCTTGCCGTCTTCGGAAATCACGAACGGCGGAAGGTCCTGGTCAATCGCCTTGGTTTCGGCACGCAGGGTTTCCACTGCCTCATGCGCCGTTTTGAACATGCGGCCTTTTCCCTGCACATGAGTTTCCCAGCCCTTGCGGACCATGTCCCAGTTGGCGTTGTAACGGTCCATGGTGATGACCATGCGGCCGCCGCCGGAAGCAATCTTGAAATCCGGACCGAGCGTTTTGAGATATTCTTCAAACGGATCAATGTAATCCAGCGCGGAAGTTTCCGGCACATCGCGTCCGTCCAGCAGAATATGAATGCGGACTTTGGAAACACCTTCGGCTTTGGCTTTTTCCAGCATTCCTTTCAGATGGGCGATATTGCTGTGGACGTTGCCATCGGAAAACAGACCGAGAAAATGGAGCGTGCCGCCTGCCTTGGCTTTGGCAATGACGTCTTTCCAGGTCTGGCCTTCAAACATTTTGCCGGAAGCAATGGCTTCGGACACCAGTTTTGCCCCCTGTGCGAAAACGCGTCCGCAGCCCATGGCATTGTGACCGACTTCGCTGTTGCCCATGCCATCGTCGCTGGGCAGACCGACAGCCGTTCCGTGTGCTTTGAGCGTGGTGAACGGCTGTTCCTTCATCAGTTTATGCAGAAACGGCGTCGGAGAATCCAGCACCGCATCGCCTTCGGCATACTTGCCGATCCCCACGCCGTCCATGATCAGCAGAACCACCGGTCCGCGTCTTTTCGTGAATTTCGGATTTATTTGCAGTTTATCATTCATAAGAAATACCATCCTTTCCTGTTTTTTTTCATACGGTAAAATACACCGGTTCCCGCACTTATGCAACGGGAAAACTTTATTTTTCCTGCAAAATGCGCCGGAATTCCGGTTCAAGAGCCTCCGCCCAGACCCTGTACCCGGCGGCATTCAGGTGAGTCAGACACGGCTCGTAGAGTTCGGTCCGGAGCGAACCGTCCGGATGCCTGAACTGTTCCCCGATGTCCAGCTGCTGCACCTTGTCCATGCCCCGGAGCTTTTCCCGCACCAGCGCATTGGTCCGGTCTATCAGCGGCTGATAAGGCTGAGCGGCTGTTCCGCGCGGAAAAACTGCCATGACAATCACCTCGGCTTCCGGAAACATTCTGCGCAGTTCCGTCACCACCGCCAGAATTCCCGCCGCGGCATCCTCCGGACTGTCGCACGGGTGTTTGGGCGTAACGGAAAACTGATTGGTGCCGATGTTCAGCACGATGCACTTCGGATGCTGTCCGGCAAGTTCGCCGTGCGCCAGACGCCACAACACATTCTGGGTGCGGTCGAAGCCGAAACCCAGATTGAATGCCTTGCGGCGGTCATAATATTCATGCCAGACCGGTCCGCCGTAGGAAACGGCATCCTCATCACTCCAGAAATGCGTAATGGAATCGCCGATAAACACCAGATCATATTGATTTTCGGCTGCCAGTGCGCACCGGGCGGCATGACGTTCATACCAGTCGTAGCAGTCCTCTTCTATCTTCGGACACGGAATGCAGGTTTGCGGCAAAGTCATTTTCAGCTCCATTTTCTGTTTCCGGTAATATAGCTGTACACGGCAGGAAAATCAACTCCGCGGAATCGGACGTTTACAAGAAAAAAACCGTCCGCACTCCCGGAAAAGAAGCACGGACGGATATTTTTTATGAGCCGGAATTATTTCTTGTTGAGTTTTTCCAGCCAGGATTCGAGCAGTTTCGCCGCGGCATTGCGTCCGCCGACACCGAATGCAACAGCGGCAGCCACGCAGACTGCACCCAGAATCAGGGAGAAGGCGATGTAGACAATGGAGTCGCCGATGTTCAGGTTGCCGACCGCCAGAGCGATGGTGAAGATGATCACGCCCACCCGGACGCCGCCGACCACAACTTCATTGCATTTGCCTTTGATGGCATCCGCCACAAAGTTGGCAAGCCAGATGCCGATCAGCAGAACCACGATGCTCAGCAGAACATTGCCGCCGAACGCCGCAAAGTTCCGGATGAGGGCAGCAAGCTGGTCAAAGCCCAGAATTTCGCAGGACGCCAGCACCGCCATCACAATAATCGAGAGGAAAGTCAGTTTTCCCGCAATCACGGACGGAGCAGTCGTTTCTTCGCCTTCCTTCTTGAAACCGATTCCTTCAATGAAACGGTCCAAACCGAAATTGGCGGTCAGCTGTGTAACCAGCGTGGAAACAAAGCTGCCTGCCAGCACTGCCACAAAGATCAGCAGAGCCGCACCGATCACATCACCCGTGGCATCCAGCAGTTTGTTGAAGAAACCAGCCACAGAATTGGACAGCACTTCAATCTGCAGAGCCGTCAGCGAGGAAATCACCACCGGAATGGCAACCAGCACATAAGCCACAATGCCGATCATCGAAGCCAGGCCGCCGTTGCCGAAAAGCGCGGAAACCCCGGCTTTTTCGCCGAACGCATTCAGACGGCTGATGACCACCAGTCCGGACACCGCTTTGCGGATGATGCCCGCCACCCACAGACCGATCGTCAGAATCGCCAGCGCGGCAATCAGATGCGGAATGTAAGTCAGCACTTTTTCAAACATGGACTGCAGCGGTTCCGTGATGCCGTAGATTTTCAGGGCATTCAGCACCGCCGGCAGGAAGAACAGAAACACGGTATAATACACGGTTTTCGCAGTGTATTCCGCCACCGTTTCCGGGCTGTCGGAACCGATCTGGTCTGCCAGGCGTTCATTCAGTCTGCTTTTCAGCAGTGCAGCTTTCGTGACGGCATGAACCGTGGTCGCAACCAGCCAGGCGATGACCACCAGCAGCAGAGCGCCGGCAATGTTCGGGGCATAAGTCGCCACTGCGGAAATGAAATCCTGCAGCGGTTCCGCCGCCGCATTCAGTTTCAGCACCGAGAAGCACGCCAGCACCGCAAAAATCATGATGACATAATAAATCACTTTTCCCGCCAGCGTATCCGCATGGGAAATATGCGGAACTTCCGTGCCGTCCGGCAGAACAGCACGTCTGCTGGAAATTTTCTGCACTCCGACGGAGATTTTACGGGAAACAAAAAGGGCGAGCAGCCAGCCGATCACCAGAATCGCGATGGCTCCGATGACGTTCAGCAGATTACTGTCCAGGATCATCTGCCAGACCTGTTTGAAGAAATCTTTCATTGGATTCCTCTCCTTTGTTTTTGGTTTGTTGTTGGTATGTGAAGTCTTGCAAAAAACATCCGGCTCATGCCAGTTTCTTCATGCTTTCCTGAATGGCGGAGGGAGTCCCCATCACCGTCAGCACATCGTCCACTTCCAGTTCCGTATCGCCGCGCGGCACAATGAACTTGTCATCCCGGCGGATCAGCAGAACCAGCGCACCGTCCGGCAGACTCAAATCTGCCAGCGTCATGCCGCTGCATTTCTGAGTTACCGTAATCTCACGCGAATCCGAATTCTTGTCGCCGGTCTCTTCCAATGCCAGCGGCGACAGCGGAGTTTTGCGCAGCGGGGCATCCAGTTTCAGCAGTTTTGCCAGCGGCATAATCGTCATTCCCTGCAGCAGAACGGAAGTAAGCACGATGAAGAATACAATGTGAAACAGCAGATCCGCCTGCGGCACTCCGCCCATCATCGGGAAAGTCGCCAGCATGATCGGCGCACCGCCGCGGAGCCCGACCCATGACACGAATGTGCGTTCCTTCAGGGTGAACTTGCTCCGCCACATGCCGATGAAAGTCGCCAGCGGACGCGCCGCCAGCATCAGGAAACACGCCACGGCAAGCCCGATCCATTTCGCCTTCCAGACCAGCGACGGAAATGCCAGCAGTCCCAGCATCGAGAACAGCACCACCTGCATAATCCACGCCAGCCCATCGTAAAAACGCCCCACTCCGTTGTGGAACACAAACTTCCGGTTGCCCATCACCATGCCCGCCACATAGACCGCCATGAAGCCGTTTCCATATGCCAGTTCCGTGCAGGAATATGCCAGCAGCACCACCACGATGCTCAACGCGTAATACAAACCGTTGTAATCAAATCCGATCTTGTTGTAAAGCCAGACCGCCAGACGTCCGATGATATATCCCATCACCAGCCCGATTGCCATTTTCGCCAGAAACTCCGGCAGAATCTCCCAGTAATTCAGCAGACTCAACACCTGGTTCGTCTTGACTTCCGTCATCACCACATTCACCATGAATATGGTCAGGAAGGCCGCCATGGGATCGTTGCTTCCCGATTCAAATTCCAGCAGCGGCTGCAGATTCCCCTGCAAACTCACACTCTTGGAACGGAGAATCGAAAACACTGCCGCCGCATCCGTCGAAGAGATGATGGAACCCAGCAGCAGACACCACGAAAACTGGATCGAATGCGAAGTGTTCGGCCATGCCCAGTTCAAAAAGAAATAAGCAAATATACCCGTGAACAATGCCGTCAGCAGCACTCCGAAGCTGGACAGAATTCCGCCCGTCAGAAACACTGGTTTGATGTTTTTCCACTCGGTGTCAAAGCCGCCCGAAAACAGAATGAACGCCATCGCCATGGTGCCGATGGCATTGGCTACCGCCGCATTGTCAAACTTCAAATTTCCTATACCTTCGCTCCCGGCAAGCATACCGACAGCCAGAAACAACAGCAGACAAGGCATGTTGAGCCGGCTGGAAATCTTGCTCGAAAGCAGACACACCAGCATCAAGGCTGCAAATACCGCCATTCCCGTCGTACTGAAATCAAAACTCATAATATCTCCATATCTTCCGTAACATATTCCCGCACAAGGAATACTATCTCAAAAAAAACAATATCGTCAGCAGAAACTGCCGGCTGGCCCGGCACGCACCTGAACCGTCCGTTTCCAGCCGGACACCCGGAGAAAATGATTCTCAAACAAACGGCACGCCGGATACTCCCCCATGATCTGCTCTTCCGGCAAAGAACGACATGGCATCCCCGGAACAGACAACCGGATTCCCTTGACGGATTTTTCTTTCGTAATTGCCGTCGACTGCCGGCAGACCGGACAGCATTCGGCTTTCCTGCCGGTTTTCAGGAGGTTGAAAACAGCCGTCCCCGGCTCATGCAGCTCCGCAGTTTCCGCGGCTTCGCAGAATCCGGCGCAGAACAGCAGCGGCAGGACAATCAGATAGACAAGCGGATTCCCGCAGTGTTTCCAATGCGGCTCAAACTCCGGCTTTTCCGCCGGCAACGGTTGTCGAATACGTCCCGCTTTCAATCCGAAAATCTCCTCTTAAGGTTTTCGGGGGTAACATATCATTGCAGACGCAATTTTCAAGCAGAAAAAAACAAAAAACAACGAGAAAAAAAGGCTCGGTTTTCCCCTCGGAAAAAGCAATATTCCGATTCTGTAAAATATTTATTCGGACTCTGTGAGCCTGCG
>SAMEA104315429__coassemble_1130_pt1 | contig 13858 bp, 11 predicted proteins | sample SAMEA104315429__metabat2_high_PE_002 | metagenome-assembled genome bin SAMEA104315429 (sample SAMEA104315429) | gut metagenome | biome: Monkey gut; feature: monkey-associated habitat; material: faeces | place: China | collected 2013
CGGTCGACACCAGCGGAGCTGTCCCGCCGGGAATGTAGCAGCCGATCCGTTCCATCGGAGTGAACTGTTCCCCCAGCACCACACCCTCACGCGGCACATACGACCACGCTTTCGGCATCTGATGACGGGCAAAATCCTGAATATGTTCCAGTGCCAGACGGATCGCCGCTTTGGAGTCGGCGTCCAGGGCTTTTTCCGCGGCTTCAAACTCCGCTTCCGTGACCCGCAGCTGCGCCGGAGTCAGTTCCTGCCGGTCGAATTTCTTCAGAAATCCGCAGACCGCCTGATCGCCGCCCCTGCGCACTTCATCCACAATGACCGATACCGCCTCTTCGATTTCTTTCGGACAATCCGGACGGTTATATAAATCCTTCAACAGCCCGGCACTGCCGGGTTCTGAACAGAAAATCGTCTTCATTTTTCTTTCACTCCAGATATTGACACGGCTTATAAACGCTCCGCCGGTCGGTTTTATTGTGTATTCTTGTCAACAATATAGCACATCTTCCGGAAAAATCCAGTGCTTTCAGCGCAGTTTCAGAGTTGCCAGCCCCACCAGTGCGCAGATTCCGGCAATAATCCAGAAACGCACCACAATCTGCATCTCCGGCCAGCCTTTTTTCTCAAAATGATGGTGAATCGGCGAACAGAGAAAAATCCGTCTGCCGAAGAATTTCAGACTCAGAATCTGAAGCAGCACCGATCCCGCTTCCATCACAAACACCCAGCCGACCAGGATCAGCAGCAGTTCCTGTTTCACCAATACGGCAATCAGACCGATGCAGCCGCCCAGCGCCAGACTGCCAGTATCACCCATGAACATCGACGCCGGATTGCAGTTGTACCACAGGAACCCGATGCACGCCCCGGCAATACATGCCGCCAGCACGCCGACTTCCCCCGCTCCTTCAATGTAATTGATGGAAAGGTAATCCGCAAACACTTTATGACCGGACATATAGGCAAACGCGGCATAGGTCAGCGTACAGAAAATCGTACAGCCCACCGCCAGACCGTCCTTGCCGTCTGTCAGGTTGACCGCATTCGACGCGCCCACCACCACCAGCGTTTCGAAAACCACTGCCACCGCCAGCGGCATGATCCAGACCGGTTTCTTCATCAGCGGCACACAGAGTTCCTGCAGATGTTCCCGGACTTCCGGAATGAAATAAAACACCAGCAGCGCCAGCAGCGTAATCACCGTCTGCGCCGTGAACTTGGTGCGGATGGAAATCCCGTCCTTGCTTTTGAGCTTGACCTTGCGGTAATCATCCACAAAACCCAGCAGCATGAACGCCAGCATCGCTCCCAGAAAAACCAGCACCAGCGTATTGGACAGGTTGCCCCACAACAGCATGGAAACAAAAATCGCACCCATGATCAGCAGTCCGCCCATCGTCGGCGTCTTGTCCTTGATCGCCGCCACATTCTCCACATATTCCTTGTAACGGTTCGGCGAAACAAAATCTTTCAGCAGACGCACTGTCAGCGGCCCCAGCACCAGCACCAGAACCAGCGCAGTCAGCGCAGCCGCTCCGGCACGGAAGGTAACGTAATCAATCAGACGCAGAGGCGTGGATTTGAAATTCTGAACACAGTTGACTATCAGGTAGTACAGCATTTCAGCAGACCTGCTTTCCCGGCTGCCGCCGCACTGTTCCGTTCATTGAATCCGGGGTCGATTTCCGCCTTTTTCCGATTGCTGAATTTTTCATCTTTTCCGTTCCTTGTGGTTAATCTTGGTTGTGGTAGGTCAAGATACCACAACGGGACGGGAAATCAATCTGCAAAAACAAAAAAACGGCAAAAAAAGATTTGACTTTTTCCGCCAAAGGCTGTAAGATAATCCGGAAGATGCCGTTACATATATTTCGCACAGGAAACGGAGACGCCGGAAATGGAAATTCCTTTTGAACTGAAAATATTCAGCTGGATTTATGAAGCCGGCAGCTGGGTGCTGCTCCTTCTGCTGGCAGGATGGTTTTTCTGCGCATGGAAACTGATGTGCCGCGCGCGCAAAGTCTTTTTTCTCTGGCTGCTGATCTTCCCGCTGGTATTGCAGCCGGTTCAGATTGCCGTCGTCTGGTGCGGCTGGCATTACCGGATGGAATTGCGGAACCGTTATGCCCGTTCGGATTCCGGCTGGACAGACCGTTTCACAGAACATCTGGTCGACATTGACAGAATGCCCCCGGCGATCCGGGCGGAATACGCGAAACATAATTATCATCCGCGCTTCCGTGATTTGAAGGCATTGGCGGCAGGAACCATTGTGTTTACGCCGCTGCTGTATCTGTTCGGCGGCATCGGCTGGCTGATTGCGGCAGCAGTCCACAAAGAAAAAAACAGCCCCCGGTAATTTTTTCATTTTTTTATGTTTCACCCCTTGCAAAATTCATTTTTATGCGTATAATATACCGTATACGAAAATTTCATAAGAAAAATTCATTACGGACAGGACAGACGGAAAAAACATGGCGGGAATGCTGAAAATCATAGCGGAAAAAGCGGGCTTGTCGCAGTCCACGGTTTCGCAGATTCTGAATCGGAAAGCCAATGATTTCAGTTCCGAGGAGACCCGGAAAAAGGTTTTCGCCATCGCCGGAGAACTCGGCTACAAGCAGAACTTCGGACACAAACTGCTCCGCGGAGATAAAACCTGCACGGTGGCGGTTCTGCTCGGTATGCACCGTATTTCTCTGGAAGAACACATCCAGTCCATCATCATCAAACTGCTGGACCTGCTCGAACTCAAGGGTTACAGCGCCTATCTGGTCACCTTGAGCGATACCGCCGAGAAAAATTTCCAGCAGGTTCATGACCTGGTCAACCGCGGGGTGGACTGCTTCATTGCGATCGGCGATCCGGTCGGTGAACAGCGGCTCGAAGCGGAAATCCGCAAATACGGAAAAACCGTTGTCGGTTACAGCACCTCGTTCTCCCGCAACATCCGGCAGGATTTTTCCGCCGCCGCTGCGGAAATCATCCGCTATTTTCTGTCGCACGGCAAAAACAATTTCCGCATATTCCTGGAGAATCCGCCGATCAGCGACCGCTGGACCGGACTGAAGCAGGTTTTCCCGGACCTGTCCGAAGAGGAATTGCAACGCAGATATTATGTCAGTCTGGGCAATCTGGGCGAACATGATGACATTGACACCTTTGCGCAGCTGGGGTATGAATGCACCCGGACTGCGCTTGAACAGGATTCGTCCATCAACGGCTTCATTTATCTTTCAGACTATTTCGCAGTGGGCGGACTCCGTTGTCTGGCGGAAAACGGACGCCGGGTCGGCACGGATGTACTGGTTGCCGGATTCAACAACATCCATGCAATCCGCACACATTATCTGCCGGTTATTTCGGTATCCCATGCGCTGAACGAAATCGCCAATGCGCTGGTTGAGGAAATGGACAAGACCGGCGAACTGACGCATCCCATTTACCCGAAAGTCATTATAAGGAAATAAAAACCAACCAAATGAGGAGGAGTCATGAAACATTATCCCGAAAAGATTTCAAAAAGAAAAGCATTCACACTTATCGAACTTCTCGTAGTCATTGCCATCATTGCCATTCTGGCGGGAATGCTGCTGCCGGCATTGAACAAGGCAAAAATGAAAGCACACGTCATTTCCTGCGCGGGTAATCTGAAACAAATCGGCACAATGGCAACACTTTATGGAAACGATTTCAAGGACTATATTGTACCATCGACTCTGATGAGTACGCGGGAACGTTTTTCTTTGCCGGACGACAGTGATGTTTTCGGAAACGGTCTCGGCATCAAAAGCACTTTTTTCATGGTGTTCAACGGTCTTGGCTACATTAAATTCTACAAAAAAGGAGGCCCGGACAGCGTAAGTTCCGCAGCAAAAACTTTTTTCTGTCCATCCATGAAAATCAAAAATATGTTTACTTCAATGTATTGGGGCTGCTCCAGTTACGCCGTCAGCTCGGCGGTTCTGCATAAAGCACCCTGGTATTTCGGCGAAGCGGCATCCAATCAATACTGGTTCCGGTTCGCAGATGTAAAATCCGCCAGTTCCAAGTGGTATATCGGAGATTGCGCGAGTACAACACAATACAATGACAGCGGGTATTTGATGGTTCCAAACAGCAATAAACCAGGTGACGGGACCAGCACTCCGCACGACTGGCATCGGGGTACGGTCAATATGCTGCACATCGGCGGCAATGTATCCGACTATCGTGCAGCTTATGCGTTCGGCAATAAACTGAAATATCTGACCAACACCAACACATACATCCGTTATGACCGCTGAGTAAAGGAAAGTCCATCATGAAAAAAAAGCTGTTCATATTCCTCGCCGGTCTGTCGTTGACTGCCGCGGCAGAGACATTTTTCCAATGGGATTTCAAGAATGGAGTTGAAAAGGAAAAACAATATTCCTTTGCATCATCCGGAAGCAGCAAACACAAAGGAACCGTGCAGTCTGCCTTCTGTCAGCAGAACACCGGAATCAAGGGCGGAGCAGCTCTGGTCTGCGGCACGGGAAAAAATCATCGGGTGTACTTTGGAAAACTCGCACTGCCGGCATCTGCCATAGAAATTGACTTCAAACTGAATGCCCGGCCGGAGCGCAAAATGACGCTGTTCTCATATCAGGAAAACAGCTGGGGACGCGCCTGGTTCGGAATCTATATCACCAAAGATTCCCGGCTGGGAATGCTGTTCAATATCAACAACAAACAGCGGAAAAAACAATTCCGTCTGGAAACGGAACCTGTCAATCTTCAGCCTGGCATCTATCAAAAACTTCGCGTAACCATGACAACCGGCGGCATGGCGCAGATCTATCTGGACGGCAAACTGCTCAAGGAAGACGCAAATGCCATGAGCTTTTCCGACTTCACTGAACCGCCCGGAGATATATACCATCCGTTTGCAACCCTCGGTTCTTCTTACTGGAACTGCAATATCGGGGAACCTTTTGACGGACTCATCGCGGGTTTGAAAATCACAGATTTACCGAATAACCCCACAATGGAAGAAAACACTCAGGATAATGAGGACTCAACTGCGCGGGCAGACGCCAATCTGCTGCTCAAGAAAACAGACACCCGTCCAGTAATCGACGGCAAATTCAATGATTCCTGCTGGAAAACAGCAGAATGGACTGCTCCCTTTCTTGTACTCGGGGCTATGAGTCAAACCTACAACGGATTATGGGTAACAGCCGATTCAAAATTTCAGAAGACTGCATCCAGTGCTGCAATGCTTTACACGGACGACACCCTTTACGCAGCAATCCGCGCCCCGTATCCTGCGGGAATGACTCCGCGTGCAAAACAGAAAACCGGTGAAAGTATCTGGCTGGATGATTGTGTGGAATTCTTTCTGCAGCCAGAAGACAGCGATATCTATTACCAGCTCCTTGTCAATGCAAAAGGAGAATGGCAGGGAGTGAGACATTCTTCCAACGGGAAAAGCGAGGCATGGATGCCGGCAGATGTAAAAATCGCGGCGTTCTGCTCTGCCAATGCATTTGATGTTGAGCTGGCTCTTCCTCTCGCAGCTCTGGGAAAAACTGCGCCGGCAAAGGGAAGCGTCTGGACCGGCAACTTCGCCCGGGAAGGCGCAACTTGCGGCGGACTCAGCAGCTGGGCGCCGGTCGGAACCAGATTTAATGCACCAGACCGTTTCGGCAAATTTGTCTTCGGCAGCAGAAAAGACTATTTCTCAAACTTGGTTAAGCCTTTGGAAGCAGAGCTGAAAACACTTTCAAAACCGAATCGGACAGCTGAAAAAGCTCTGGCAAAATTCAAGCAGGAAGCTCGGACAAAAGGAGAATTACGCAATAACTGGACGTACCTTCACAACCGGATCGGAATGGTTACCAATATGGTAATTCAGGCGGCAAACGGAGGAAAAACACATTTGGTATGGCAAGATGACATCTGGGCAAATTTCGAGCCGGACCGCAAAATTCCGTTTGGCACAAGGGAACTCAATGCTCTGAACTTGGAAGTTGCCAAAGGGGCACGCGCAATCACGGCTTTTTTCGTCACAAACCTCTCTGAACGCGCGCTGATGACAAACTTGTCCTTCACAGCTGATAAAACAGCAAAGCCGCTTGAACCGTTAGTGCGTTTTCGCGAAATGGCATTCATCGAGCTTCATGGCGGAGTTATGATTCCTGACCCTGTTTTCGAATTGCCGCTCGGCAGTATGCTCCGTGTGGCGCCCGGCAATACGGGTGTCGTATGGCTGGATATCGATACTTCTAAACTGAAACCGGGAACCTATACGGGAACAGTCCGTCTCTATCCTTCGTTCAGCGGCTTTGAAACAAAAGAAATCAGGCTGAATCTTCGGGTCAGTCCGGTCGATATTTCAAATATGACTGCTCGCACCTGGACTTATGCCATCAGACATCCTTGGCATATACGCGCATTAAAGGATTATGGGTTCAACTGCGTGAACCCGATTCCGCACCATTATTACCCGGAATATGATGCCAATGGAAAAGCGGTCTTCTCTCGTCTTGAAGAAACAATTCAGGCTCTGAAAGACAACGGAATACAGCAGAAAGAAATATTCCTGCTTTTTTATCCGGAATTCTCTCTCTGGGCTTCAATTAAACTGGACGATGGAACATGGTGCCATTTCATGCAGCCAAAATGGAAAGCGGAGCTGGCAAAACGCCTGCGTCTTCTTCGCGACTGGCTTAAGGAACAAGGATTCGGGTATGAACAGTATGCATTCTATCCGACTGATGAACCGAACGGAGATCCGGAAAATCCCAAAGACAAAGCTCATTTCGCCTTCGCAGGAGGAAAGTTCATCAAAAGTATTGATCCGGAGTTCCGTCTGTTCGCAAATCCCTACAAACTGAACGACGGACGTCAGCAGCAATATTTTGAACTTTTTGACATTCTGGAGCCATACTATCCGCAAATGAACCGGAAACTCATTGACGAATACCGGAACAGCGGACGTGAAATCTGGACCTATTCCATTTTTGAAAAAAGCGTTCAGGCACAGCATTACCGCCATCTGTTCTGGGAAAATCTGGATGCAGGATTTCAAGGAACCGCGGCATTCTACGACCTTTTCGCCACAAGCGGCGACGCGTTCAATTCTTATGATTCCGAATCCGGCGGCAAAGTGGTTGCAGACTATGCGGCGGTCTACCGTAATGATCGACGGCAGCAGCTGACTCCATCCCGCCGCCTGGAAGCATGGTATCTGGGCTCAGTCGATTTCAAACTGGCAAAACTCTGCCAGGGCCGCATTGCCGAACTGCGCAAAAAAGGACAGAACGTTCAAGCGGAAGAGCGGGAATTGAAAGAAATCATCCATGAAGGATTCCGGGCTGGCGGCAATATGAACGCAGCAAGCACCCGGCTGCTGCGGCTGGCAGAAAAACTGTTGGGGTATTGAATAGGACTCTTTCAAAATACAAAGCCGTTTCCGGAATTCCGAAAACGGCTTTTTTCCGTATTTTTTCTGAAAAAGATTTGCAAATTGCGGAAATGGCAGTATCTTAATGGCTTAACTTGTGTTCGTACATGGATTCCGCCGGGCGGAATCGACCTCCATCAACCAACAGCGGAGGCATGTATCACACTTAACAGCAAGGGCGGCTTGCCGGACAGAACAAGGTCAAAGTCCGGGTAAAAGCACCGAAAAAAAAGAAAGGCGGCCTCAAAAATGGCGCTCACAGTCAAGGATCTTCTCGAAGCGGGATGTCATTTCGGACATCAGACGAAACGCTGGAACCCCAAAATGAAAGACTATGTCTACGGTTCCAAGAACGGTATCTCCATCATCGACATCACCAAGACCATCTACCAGATCTCCGACGCCTGCAACTTCCTGCAGCGCAAAGTCGTCGACGGCGGCAAAATCCTGTTCGTCGGCACCAAACGCCAGGCGCAGCAGATTGTCCATGAAGCCGCTGAAACCACCGGCATGTACTACATGTCCGAACGCTGGATGGGCGGTACCCTCACCAACAACACCACCATCCGCAAGTCCATCCGCAAAATGCAGGAAATCGACGAAACCATCAAGGACGAGAACACTTCCCTGAAGAAAAAAGAAATCGCCGTTCTCTCCCGCATGGGTGAAAAACTGCATCGCGACCTCGATGGTATCGCCGACATGAAGAAGCTCCCGGATGTGGTGGTCATTGTTGACGTCTGCCACGACGAAATCGCGGTCAAGGAAGCCCGCAAACTCAATATTCCGATTGTTGCCATCGTGGATACGAACGGCGACCCGGAAAACATCGATTACCCGATTGCCGCCAACGATGATGCCGTGAAATCCATTAAAGTGATTATGGACACCTTCGTGGAAACCATTAAAGACGCTGCCGAAATCTGGGGCCGCAAAGCCGCTGAAGAAAAAGCCAAAGCTGAAGCTGTCGCGGCTGAAAAAGCCAAAGAAGAAGGCAAAGCTCCCCGCGGCAAAGGCGACCGCAAACGTCCTGCCGCCGGTTCCAGACGTCCCTCCCGCAAACCTGCCGCCGACGGAATCAAAGTGGATGCCGCCGATGTGAAGGCGAAACTCGAAGGCGAAGGCGATGCCAAGAAGAAACCGGTTCGCAAACCCGCCGCCAAGAAACCTGCCGCCAAAGCGGAAGGCGAAGCCAAATCCGAAGAAACCAAAGCTGAATAAGGAGGCACGAAATGGCCAATATCACTGCTGCCATGGTGAAAGAGCTGCGCGACAAGACTGACGCCGGCATGATGGACTGCAAAAAAGCTTTGACCGAAACCAACGGAGATATGGAAGCCGCGGTTGAATTCCTGCGCAAAGCCGGTATCACCAAAGCCGAAAAACGTTCCGAACGTCAGGTCAAGGAAGGCAAAATCTTCGCCCTGATTGAAGGCGGTAAAGGCGTTATGATCGAAGTCCTGTCCGAAACCGACTTCGTTGCCAAAAACGAAAAATTCTTCGCTTACGTCAAAGCCGCAGCCGCGCGTATCCTCGCCGGCACCGAAGGCGATGGCGACATCTCCGCCAAAGCGCAGGAAATGGAAGCCACCAATCTGAAGGAACTCAGCGGCACCATCGGTGAAAACATGCAGCTCCGCCGCGCGATCCGTTTCGAATCCGCCGGCAAACTCGGCTCCTACCTCCACCTCGGCGGAAAAGTCGGCGTGATGGTCGATGTCGAAGGCGAAATCCCCGCCGACGTCACTGTGGAAGACATCTGCATGCACATCGCGGCGTTCAGCCCTGCCTACATCTGCTCCTGCCAGGTTCCCGCGGAAGCGGTCAACAAGGAAAAGGAAATTCATCTGGCTCAGATGGACAACGATCCCAAGATGGCGAACAAGCCGCAGGAAATGAAAGAAAAAATCGTCATGGGCAAAATCAGCAAATGGTACAAGGAAGTCTGCCTCGTGGACCAGCCCTGGATTCGCGACGACAAGACCTCTCTTGCCAAGATTGCTCCCAAGATGAAAGTCAATCGCTTCGTCCGTTGGGAAGTCGGTCAGGAAATCTGACCCGTTCCGGCGTACAGCTGATTTTTCAGACCCGTTTCCCTTTCCGGAAACGGGTTTTTCTTTTTCGCCGGTTGAAATCCGGAATCCGCCGTATTATATTGCTGTTTTCACGGAAACTGTTCAACCTCATAAAAACGGAGCCGGCATGTCTGCCTCTGTCATCATTATCGGGTCCGGACCTGCGGGTCTGGCGGCTGCGCTGGCATTGAGCCGGCAGGGCGTCCATCCCGTCATTCTGGAGCGGCTGGACCGTCCGGCGCTGAAACTGCTTGCCAGCGGCGGCGGACGCTGCAACTTTTCCAATGTATTGTCCGCCGAAGATTTCATGAAAAAATTCGGGCGGAACGGAGCCTTCATGCGGAACGCCTTGCGGTTTGCGCCAAAGGAACGGCTGCTGGATTTTCTGGAATCCGCCGGAGTGGAAACGGTCCTGTCCGAGCAGTTCTTTTATTTTCCGGCGTCGGGACGCTCCCGCGATATTCTGGAAGCATTTCTGCGTGCTTCCGGAGCGGAAGTCCGGACTTTTGCCGAAGTCGTTTTCATTTCTGCGGAGAACGGCAGAGTGACAGGAATCGAATTGAAATCCGGCGAAAGAATTCCGGTTCAGGCGGTAGTGCTGGCGGCGGGCGGCTGTGCCTGGAACGGGCTGGGTTCCATGGCGGGATTGAAGCTGGCGGAACAACTGGGACACACCATCCGCACCCCGCTTCCGGCAGTCGCGCCCCTGCTGATCCGGGAGGACTGGGTAACGAAACTTTCCGGAGTAAGCCTGCCGGAAGCGCAGCTGACTTTGCGTTCCGGACGCGATACGCTGATGACAACGGGAAGTCTGCTGTTCACGCATGTCGGTCTTTCCGGTTTTCCTGCGCTGGATTTGGCGGGAGACGCGGCGGCGTTGTGCGAAAAGAACGGAACCGCCACGCTTCATCTGTCGGTCTGTTCCGGCAGAACTGCGGCAGACTGGAAACGGATTTTCGACGAGGCGCGCCGGAATGCCGGACCGAAGAGCATCCGCAGCATACTGAATGAATACATACCGAAATCGGTTGCGGAAACGCTCACCGGACTGTGCGGCTGCTCCGAAGCCAAGGCATCCAATCTTTCCGCCGGAGCGCTGCGCCTGCTGACAGAATATCTGACGGCATGTCCGCTGACGCTGACCGGGTCCGGACCGATGGGCAAGGCAATGGCGATGCGCGGCGGCATCTCTCTGAAGGAAGTCGATCCGGCGACCCTGTCCAGCCGCAAAGTGCAAGGCTTGTTTCTGGCGGGCGAACTGCTGGATTTGACCGGACCCTGCGGCGGATACAATATACAATGGGCATTTTCCAGCGGTTTTCTGGCGGGCAGTTCCGCCGCCGCTTATCTGAAAACGGCAAACCATCCGGAGGAAGTCCGACCATGATTCAATTTACTGTTCAAACCCGGCACCGCAATGAAATCCTTGACATTACGGCGCAGGTTGCCCGTGTCCTGCCGGAAAACATAGCCGAAGGAATCTGCCATATCTATTGTCCGCATACCACGGCGGCAATTACGGTCAACGAGAATTACGACCCGGATGTCAAACATGACCTGCTCGAAAAATTGAACCGTCTGATTCCGCCGCAGGAGGTTTATTATCAGCATGAGGAAGGCAATTCCGATGCCCATCTGAAAGCCTCTCTGATCGGTTTTTCACAGACGGTTCCATTCCGGAACGGGCAGTTGGAACTGGGAACCTGGCAAGGCATTTATTTCTGTGAATTTGACGGTCCGCGCAGCCGCACGGTCCGGCTGTATTTTCAGAAAACGGAAGAATGAGGAAAAACTGGTGCCGAAGAAGGGACTTGAACCCTTACGATCGTAAAATCGCCAGATTTTGAGTCTAATTTTTGAGCTTGATTTAAAATTTTTTTCTTGTTATGTTCTTGTAATTCGCATTCAGAGGGCTATATTAGTGCCATAAAGGAACAGTAAAATACAAGAGAAAGCAAGGACGCTTGAACCATGGCACGGCAGACAAAAGGCAGACTTTACAAGTCCGGGAAAAAGGGCGCATTTCATTTGCAATATTACGTCAATGGGAAAGAGTTCAAACTTACATTGAAAGATGAAGCCGGAAATATCATTACCAATGAAAAGGCGGCAAGAATCGCCGCAGAATCAATACTTCATCCGGTGAAGGCTGAAAACAAAGCTGAACAATTGCGTCAAGTTCTCGATGCCGTGGAATCGGCTGAAGCAAAAGCGGCGCGACTGGAACAGGAGCAGAAGGAAGCGCAGGAACGTGAAGCAGAAGCAAAGAAGGATGCGAAAGCCACACTTGCCGCCGGATGGGATATATTCATGGATTGTCCGAAGCGTCCGGCAAGCTGCAAACGTTTTCCGAAAGACGCCATTCCTCGAACCAGTACCATAGCAAACTACAGGGCTTACTGCAAAAGGTTCTGTTCATGGATGGCAGAACACTATTCATCCGTCCGGCTGCTGTCGGAAGTTACTCCGGAGAGTGCCGCCGCATTTATGGAATATGTGCGCTATTCCGGCGCGGCTGGGACGTATAACAAATATCTGCAATTCTTCAATATGTTTTATCGGATACTGAATGATGCCGGGAAAATCAAATGCGGAAATCCATTCGGGGATATAGACCGGATGGAAAACCGTTATCACAGCAAGAAACCGCTGTCATTGGAGCAGATCGCAAAGCTGATTGAATCTGCGTCCGGAGAAATGCGTCTGATTGTGGCATTAGGATATTTTACCGGATTGCGGTTCGGAGACTGCTGCACCTTATTATGGCAGGAAGTTGATTTGATTCGCGGAGTGATTGAAAGAGTACCGCGAAAAACGGAGCATACCGTCAAGGATATTCAACAAGCGATTGTTAAAATTGGTATTCCAGAGTTTCTTTACCGGATGCTGTCAGAAGTGCCGCAGGATGCACGGCGGGGATATGTGTTGCCGTCATTTGCGAAAGAGTATCTGGAAGGGAAAGAATACCGGGCAAACCGCCGGTTATTAGACCATTTTGAGCGTTGCGGCATTCATACTATCAAAGCCGGGACAGGGACTCCGGAAGTCCGGAACGAAGCCGGAAAGATTGTGAAACGGGCTGTCCGTGCCGTGGTAGAATGCGGATTCCACAGTTTGCGTTATTCGTACATAAGCCACAATGCGGAACTCGGCACACCCGCCGCCGTGATTCAGAAGAATGCGGGACATGCCAATCCGGCGATGACGGAGCATTACACCCGTATTTCAGACCGTGCCGCCATTCAATATGCGAATGCCATGAAACTGCCGATGCAGGAAGATTCATTGGTGATTGATGCGGAAATCATAGCGGAAGAACCGGAACGGGCAGAACTCCGGAATCTGGTTGATTCGCTGTCGATAGAACAGATCAAAGCCATACTTGCAAACATCAAAGGAGCGTGAAAAAAAATGGATGAACAGGAAAGAAAACAGATTTGGATGCAGGAACTGCAAGATGCCGCCAAAGGCAAGGACAAAATAATAGCAGATTATGCACAACAAGCCGTTCAGTGCTGTAATGACGGTATACCATGGGCTGGTGTTTTCAATTATGGTTGGATGCGCATGGCAGAAGGCATGAAACATCAACAAGAAATATCTGCAAACGAACTCTATTTTTTGATTTGTGGAGTTTTATTCGAACCAGAAAAACAGGAACATAAGGAAGAAATCAGACAACATTTTAAGTTGATTACAGATAACGAAGTGAAGAAGAATCTTGACCGTTTCATAAATGGGCTTGAAATCGTGGGAAAAGCATTACAGGCAGGTCAGCGAATAGGAGCAATCAAAGATGCTGAACTCGAAAAAATGCAAAATGAAGTATCTAAACGAAGAAAGCATAAGCACAAAAAAGGTTCTATAAAAAAAGCATACGAGCATTTCAAGTCTTTACGCAAGGAAGATACTCCTCATTTCAACACATTCAACAAATGGGTTCAAGGAATAAACGTACCGAAGGGCTTTCCGGGAATAGAAGATGAAATACGTTTTTTGAGTTGGGTTCGCGATGAATGGGATGGTCCAGAACGAAAACGTGCGGGACGCCACATAGGAAACATGTCAGAAGAAGAAATATCCAGGAAACGAAAAAAATAATTCAGGATGACCTTACATAAAGCAAAATGTAAGGTCTTTTTTTGTGCCAATTACACAGCCAATTACACATCTCGTTTTGAGGCTAAAACCCCGCCAATTACACATTCAATTACACTGATCTGCAACCTTTATTGCCGGAAGTTACAAGGCAATAAATTAATTCTCAGAAAGGAGAACGAGAATGCAGATCGCAAACAAGATCACACCCGCCGTCATTCAAGCCGCAACAGCAATGTTAAGTCCGTATGTGCCG
>SAMEA104315429__coassemble_1145_pt1 | contig 13730 bp, 9 predicted proteins | sample SAMEA104315429__metabat2_high_PE_002 | metagenome-assembled genome bin SAMEA104315429 (sample SAMEA104315429) | gut metagenome | biome: Monkey gut; feature: monkey-associated habitat; material: faeces | place: China | collected 2013
AGATGATTTTCAAGTAGTATAACTAAATAAATAGTTATTTAGCAGACACTATTTATAACGGCAACAAATTTTACTACAATATTGATCCATTTTACATCAGGGATAATGATTTAAGTGCGAAAGTTGTACTGTATTATTTATGCGTGATTAACTTCATGGAAGCCGAGAAGGTACCAATGTTTTTGCTTGATCAAAAAGAAGCCAGTGTTGCTCTGACCAAGAATAAGAAAATAATCTCAAACCAGCAGAAGATTATTTACTATAGTTTTTCAAAATAAATGCCCTGATCATAGATAACGTCCGGAAAATGTGCGTAATTTTCCGGACGTTATCAAAATTTCAGTCTGATAGTGCGATGCTCTGCATCACAGAAACTGCTTCGTGCTCTCGTCAGTCCTGGTGCGGAGCTGCTGCGCAAGCCGGTCGCCGGAGTCGAAATCACCGATAAGAGTGTGTGCTCTGCACCGGGGCGCTCATTCTTTTCCAGATCGTACTCGGATTTCATCCGATCATCTGCTGCCGAAAATCACAATTCAATGACTTTACCCCACGGCGGATCGCCATGATCCTCCGTGACAAGCCACAAAACCGGGTACGGCGGTTTTTTTTCCGGAAAAAGGCTGTACAAATCAGATAAACCGATGAAAACCCGCGGATTGAGGTGATGGGTGGCAATGTATTCAAACACACAGACGTGATCCGTTCCGCCGCCACCTTGAAACGCGCCGGATGCCAGAACTGTTTCCAGATCGTCCAGCGGAACTACCTGCTGAATGGCGCAGTCCGCAACGATCAGGGTGACATCCTGCGCATTGGGAACCATGCCGCGGATTTCCCCGGCGACCTCCCGGATGTTTTCCGGTGTCATGCTTCCGGAGCTGTCCAGCGCCACCCACCACCAGATTGCTGATGCTTTCGCTGTAATGCCCGGGAACGATTAAATCCTGTGCCAGATAGCGTTTGTTGGGGCGGGCAAGCGAATAATCGTCGCCGTTCAAAATCGCATCGACGTAATGATGCAGGACCCGCTGCCAGGGAATTTTCGGTTCGTCCAGAAGTCCGAAGGAACGCAGCAGTTCTTCCGGCAGATCGCCCCGGTCGGAATTCGCATGAAAATTCTCCACCGCCGCCAGAATCCGCTCCCGCAGGAGTTCCTGCTGATCCGCATCCAGTTCAAACGGCAGATGAATGTCAATCCCCCCATGGTGATCGGACACGGCCGGCAGGTGCAGAGCGGTTTCGTCTCCGCCGGGTAAAATGACATCCACTGCAACGGGAGCGGTTTTCAGTTCCTTGCGGCAGAGATGCTCATAAATGACCTCTGCGACCAGGTTGCAATACTTCGGATGAAACAGCACGCCTTCCGGCATCTGATACAGGCGATTGTCGCCCCATGGCAACGCGCCGGGGATCGTGATGTCCGCCACCATGGCGTTGATGGCATAATCGGTTGCCATGTTCCATTTGAATTCTTCGCGCCCGTTCCGCCTTTCCGTGGAGGCGAGCACCTGATGACAGACTTCGTGCGCAAGCACAAATCCCAGCTCCCGCACGTTCAGATCCCGCGTCAGTCCCGGGTTGAACCAGATATGGCTGACGCTGTCAGTTGCGGCTAAGGTAGGAAGTTCCGAAGCCGGAACCAGTTTCATCTGCAGCAGCAGATAACCCCAGAACGGATGCATTTCCAGCATCTGCATCCGCAAGGCGGCCAGGCGTTCCGATTCGGCATTGATCTGTGACGGAGTTATCGCGGTCATGACAAATACAGCGAAGCCCTCAAATTGACGATTTTTGCGGCCAGTTCCCGGAATTCCGTTAGTGCTTTCAGGCGGTCGAACAGCTTCAGATTCCTCCTGCGCAGCTGCCGCAGGAACAATATCTGGTATTCCGGGGAGACTCCGGGCGAGGAAATGAATGCAACGATATTGCGCAAATTTTTATCCGGCACATCGGCGGTTACCAGATACCCCGCCACGGCGAAGATGGCCGCATAAATGAAGGAGGGTTCCGTTTTTTTTGTAAAATCGATCTTCTCCTTTCCGGCAATGATTCTGGCGGCATCGACCTTGCGGTAGATTTCCAGATATTTGCAGAAACGGTCGGCCATTGCAAGTCCGACACAAGCGGCAACGGCACGTTTCAGGTCTTCCTCGTCCACATGCGTCATCACCCTGCTTGCCATCGCCCAGCTGCGCGGGGTCGGAAAACTGTGCGCGTCGGAAGGAGCGAACAGCACCTCCTCGCGGTAAGTCTGGACAAATGCCATGATGTTTTCATGAATCCCGTGATTTGCCGCCCATTTGAGCCATGTCGCCGCGTCCGGCCGCATTTCAAAATGGGCAAAGCGGTTGCAGAGCGCGCTGGAAAGCGGTGTGACAATCGCATTGTCCTCTTCGCGGTTTCCGGCGGCAAGAACCACGGTTTCCGGGTGAAACTGAAATTCGCCGATGCGTTTTTCCAGAACGATCTGATAGGCCGCCGCCTGATGCAGCTTCGTGACCGCCGCATTGAATTCGTCGAGAAACACCAGACAGGGCTCGTTGCAGGCGCGTTTCACCCAGGCGGGGGGAAAAAGTTCCAGTGTCTGCGTCTCGCGATTCGGGAAATAAACTCCCCCGAGTTCCGCCGGGTCTTTCTGTGCAAGGCGGATATCGATCAGACTCTTTTTTATCACCCGCGCCAGATCCGCGGCCAGGGTGGATTTCCCAATGCCGGGAGCTCCGAGCAGCAGCACGGAAATCCCCGCGTCCAGCGTGGAGCGGATCAGCGGGAACAACTAATCGAAGGTATAGCCGGCGGATAAAATATTCTGCGTCCGGGTGGAGCTCATAGGAACGCCTCCAGAAGCTGGCAGCGGAATTCTTCGCTGCTGAGCAGCACGCCGATGATATGCTTGCAGTAGCCGCGTGTGCTCTCTTTTGCGCGCTGTGCGGCATCCGGACAGGAACATTGCGGATTCACCAGCCATTCCGGATGGATTTTGACCACATAGTCATGTGTGCCGCCGGTAATGTCGAAAACGGCAAATCCGTCTTCGAGGTTTCTGCGGCGGGTGATCCTGTATTTTTTCAATACGGATTCCGCCGCCCGGAAAAAACGGTCATCCCGCGCTTTGAGATTGAAGATTTCCTGTCCATCCATGATAATCAGACTCCCTCTTGAACGGCTGTGCTTGATGTGCTCCTCATCCCCGGGTTGAACAACTTCTTATGAAAAGACCGGAGAAGGGATCTCCGGTTTACTATATCGTGCGCTCTGCCGATTGCAAGCAGAAAAACAGACTTCATCCGCTGTTTGATATTACCGGGCTGAATCAATAAAACTCAAAATCTTCTTCAGAATATTTTTTCTTTGTGACACAAAGTGCAGAAGAGCCGTTTTGGAAGGACACCTGCCCCTGTCCCCCAAGTCATCCTGTCCATTTTCCAGAAAAAAATCTGAAAATTTTGAAAAATCGCTTGCATTAAAAAAATCACCGGTTATATTACAGTTAATATTAACAATATTATCAAATAAGGATGGCCATTATGAAAAACAAGCCTTTGTATCAGGATGTCTTTGATACAATATCCGGAGAAATCGGTGCGGGGAAAATTGCACCTGGAGAAAAACTGCCCTCGGTGAGAGAACTCTGTCACCGTTTTCATGTCAGCCATATTACGATAATGCGCGCATGCAGGGAACTGGCGTCAGCCGGAATTATTGTTTCCCGGGGGACCCTTGGCTTTTTTGCCGCGGAACACGGAAATTATTCCTCGCAGACAAGACGGATTGCAATCGTTCTCAGACCCGTTCAGAAAAGCACGTTGTTTGAAGATTATTTCAACAGGATTCACGGCGGCATCCAATCCTGTGCATTGCGGAATGACTATACGCTGATTCAGCCTCCGGAAACAAGAATGCTTGACCGGATGCTGTTAACCCGCGAAGAAGAAAATCAGCTGCTGCAAAAAGCCGTTCTGCTGCAGCAGGAAGCCGATGGGATCTTTCTTGACGAACGCATATCGGATGCCGCGATTGAGCCGTTCCTGAAGGATTTCATCAAGCCCGCGGTCATCGTGAACCGCTCCACATCCCTTCCATTGGCCGCAGTCCCGCCTCCGAACCGGGAAGGGATGCACAAACTTCTTGCATTCACTAGGCGTCTCGGTTATGACATCTGGGTGTATGTGTCCGTCAATCTGCTGTACAGAAACGAACTTGAACGGAAACAGGCATTCGATGTTTTCATGGAAAAGGAACATCTGAAAAACGATGTGCTGGACGGATGCGCGGTTATGCCGCTGGAAACCATCCGGGAGCGTCTGCAGCTGCTTCTTCAAAAGTACAAGGGGAAAAAGATTCTCTTCATTGCCCCCTCGGATTATGTCGGCAGGACCATTGCGGATCTGCTGGCAGAAGAAAAAACTGTGTTCGGACGAGAGGTCGGAATTGTTTCTTTTGAAGGCCTGGGTGTCGCGAAACAGACACACCCCTATCTGACAACACTTTCTTATTCGCCGGAAGATCTGGGCCGTCTTGCCTTCCAGAAACTCTTCTGCCGGATCAGTGACACCCGGCCGCGGAATGTCAGTGATAACGAGACCCTGCCTTTTCAAATAGAAATGGGCGAAACCATTTGAACGCATGAACCAACCGTCACCATAAAAGAAGCGAGGAAAAAATGAAAAAAAGTCTGCTTGCCGTTTCCATTGGAATCATCTCCGCCGGACTCTTTGCGGAACTTCCGCCCTATCCGGCCGATTTGCCCGCCCGGAACATTGAAATCGGAAACAAGCCGCTCCTTACCATAAATGCCACGACGCCGATTGTCATCGCCCCGGATGCTTCTCCGGTGACCCGTTTTGCAGCGGAAGAACTGCAAGAAGCTCTTTCACATATTTTCGGAAGAAAGCCCTCCGTCCGGACAACGCTTCCGTCCGGCAGCGGCACGGCCATTGTTCTCGGACTCAATGAGTGGAGCAGAGGTGCCGGAATTGACGGAACGAAGCTCGCCCGCGACGGATTCGTGATCCGGACGTCCGGCGGAAACGTCTATATCGCAGGGCGCGACGATCCGGCCGATATCAAAAACGCCATCGCAAAAGGCGGCGCATGGAGTTTTCTTTTTGAGCGTGCCACTCTTTTCGGCGTCTATGATTTTCTCGAACGTTTCGCCCATGCGCGTTTCTATTTTCCGGGAGAACTGGGAACCGTTCTGCCGGAAGCATCCTTTCTGAACATTCCGGAATGCAGCATCTCGGACCGACCGGATTTTCTACTCCGGCGTGTGTCAACCTTTTATGACGGCACCTATTTTGAAGGCGGAAAACCGAATGCAACCATCAATCCTGCGAAAAATCTCAATATGCTCCGTCTGCGCCTGGAAAGTATTTACATCCCCTGTGTGCACGGACTCAACAAAAACAACTATCTGGAGCGCTTCAAAGACAAACCGGAATATTTTGCCCTGCTTTCCAACGGTCTGCGCAGCAACAATCCGGCGATGAATTTTCCGGGACAGCTCTGCTTTTCCAGCGGAATCCGCGAAGAAATCTATCAGGATGTTGTCACACTTCTGACCGGAAAAGGCATTGAAAAGCGTCCCGGGCTGGAAAAGTCCGTTTCCTGGAAGCTGAGAAGATGTTATCCGGGGTTTGCCGACATCATGCCGCAGGACGGGTTTCAGCCCTGTCAATGCAGCCGATGCAGAAACCTTTATACAAAGGAAACGCATTACGCCGCCGATCTGATATGGAATTTCGTAGCGGAAATTGCAAACCGCCTCAAAAAAGAGAACATTCCGGGCATTGTCACAATGATGGGATACCGTCCGTACCGCCGGGTTCCGGCAGTGGAACTCCCGGATAATGTCATGGTGATGGTCGCCGAAACCGGTCCCTGGAGTCTTGTCGATCCCGGACAGCATGAAATGGAAGCTTCCGAGATCAGGGGCTGGACGCAGAAGCTCGGACACCGGGTCTGGCTGTGGAACTACACCAACAAAATCGGCACGCTTGCAATGCCGGGAATACCCTGTTACAGTCCGCATGCGATCGGGAAATATTATCAGGAGGTCGCGCCGTGGATTTTCGGCGCATTCTGTCAGTCCGAAGGGGACCGTTTCCTGTTCATGGCGCTGAATTACTATGTTTTTTCCAAGGTCGCATGGAACAACCGTTTTGATTATCATGCGGCGGTGGAAGAGTTTTACCGCGTCATGTTCGGCGCGGCGGCTTCCGATATGAAGTCTTTCTTTGACCGGATTGAATCAATCTGGGTTTACAAGATCGCCGGACGCATGGTTGACACGAATCTCGGCCCGGTCGGGGCTCCTCCTTCGGATTATGATCTCTGGAATAAAATCTATACGCCGCAGGTCTTGAGCGGAATGGAAGCGGCCTTTGATTCCGCGATGAAAAAAGTCGCCCCGGAGAGTCTGGAAGCCCGGCGCATCACCCTTTTCAGGAGAGAATTTCTTGACAATATCAGGAAGGCGTCGGAAGTTTACCGGAAACGGTCCAATGTGCTCAGTTCTCTTCATTTCTCCTGCGGCCGTGAATATGGCAATGAGATTTATCTGGTTCCGTTTCAAGACAGGAGGAAACAACGGAAAACGACCTGCCGGACGCGGGTTGCCGCAGCCCTGGACGGTAAAACGCTGCGGATTCGTTTCCGCTGTGATGAACCGCAGATGAAGGAGATCCTTGCAGTCGAACGGAAACACGACGATCAGGAAATATGGAAAGACAATTCCGTGGAAGTTTTCCTGAATCCCTCGGGCGACCGCAAGACCTACTTCCATATTCTCGTCAATTCCAGAGGGTCTCTCGCGGACGCGAAGGTTACCCGGCTGGGAGCACGATCCCAGTTCGACTGGAGCTGGGATTCTCATGCTGAAGTCGAGGTCAAACCGCTCTCCGGCGGGTTTGAGATAGATCTTGCAGTTCCGATTGAAAGACTGCCGGATCTGAAAGCGGATGCGTTCCCGGCAAACTTCTGCCGGAACAGAATTCTTTCGGATGTCTCCCGGATTGAAACGCTCTATACCTGGAGTCCCTTTATCCGCAATTTCCATGATCTGGAGAATTTCGGAACGATCGGAACCGGAGGCGGGAATCTGCTTGTGAACGGAGATTTCTCTCTCCCTCCGGCCGGATGGAGCAGCCGTCACTGGGGAATCTGGGATGCAAAGCGCAACTGGGTCGAGGGATGGATCGGCGGAAATACCCGGAACCCGGATGCTCACGTCCGCGACGAAAAGGTTTTCTTCAGCGCACCTGCCAGTTTGCGGCTCACAGCCGTTGATTCCAATGCGTCTGTCGTCTACTGGTCGGTCAACAGACTTCAGGAGGGCAGACGCTACCGGCTCAGTTTCATGGTCAGGCTGGACAGCGTGCAGCCGGTCGGAAAAGGAGGCGGCGTGGTCGTGAACATCCAGGATACCGGGAACCGCTGGTTCCCCCCTCGGAACTGGCTGACCGGCACAACGGACTGGATCCGGCAGAGTTTTGAATTTACCGCCGCAAAGGGAACCAATACGGGTAAACAGAAAGCGAAAATCTCTCTGGTGATCTACAACGCGAGAGGAACCGCATGGTTCGATGATGTCAAAATCGAAGAACTCTGATTCAGAAACCGATAGAGAATATTTTACCGAGAAAGGGATCGAAAATGAAAAAGGCGGAACAGAAAACACGGAATGACAGGAAGCATGCACGTCCATGGCTTCCCGTGGAAAAATCGGAAATCCTTCGGGAGAAAAGGAGCTCCTCAGGGGTGCGGAAGACGGAAAAAGGCGGAATTTTCACCTTGATAGAGCTCCTTGTCGTGATTGCGGTCATCGCGATTCTCGCAAGTCTGCTGCTGCCTGCGCTCAACAAGGCCAGAAACTCGGCGAACGCCATATCCTGCATCAATAATCTGAAACAGATCGGTTATGCCATGAATGTCTACTGCGATGACCACAAAGAACATCTCGTGAGCGCGATTCCCGGTGAATGCGCATACGGGCTGAGCTGGTACACCGGCAATCATCCCGACGGCCCGTTTACCGGCATACTTGGAGTCGGCAAAGTGTCATGCATTGCCGGAGTGAAGTGTACAACAAAATATGCCTATACGCTGAAGGATAAACTCTGCTGCCCCTCTTTCAAGGCGGAAGAAGTGGATTATTCCGGCAATGGTTTTTTCCCCTCCATCGGGTATAATTCGCTGTTCTGCAATCAGCAGCAGGGAGAACCGGTGCGGACAAAGTTCAGGATGCCGAGCAGAACCGCCATTTTCGCGGACGCAAGGAGTATCTGGTGGGCTCATACAACCAAGTATTATGTCAATCAGGATACTTCTGTCTTCCGGCATCCCGCCTTTTCCCTGAATGCGGTTTTTATGGACGGCCATGCGAAAGGAGTGAAAAAGAAAGAGATTCCGAATTCGACAGAACATATTTTCTGGCTGCCGTATGACGGCATGAACGTCAATTATAACAAAGTGAAATATTTTGACTGAACATCGGACAGAAGCAATGGGAAGCCTGAAGATGAATGTGTTTGATTCGCAACCGGCACCTTTTTCCCGGAAAATTGAAAACGGATGGATTGTCTTTGAAAATGAATTTGCGAGATGGGGCCATTCAGAAAAATCCGGTCAGCTGACGGCTGCCGTGGTGAAGAACGGTTCCGGCGAAAACCTTTTGACGGAGCCTTTTCTCAGCCGCATCATCCGCAGGGAAGGCGGAAAAGAAGTTATTTATACCGCGGGGAATTCCGCCGAATCCGTCCGGACGGATGCGCACTCGATTGCTGCGATCCATCGTTTCTTTTCGGACGAGGGGAAGGTACTGCCTCATTTCCGACTGGAGCATCATGTCAGATATGGGGAATTCGGCGAAGGATTTCATACGCTCAGACTGATCCCGGAATCCACTCTGCGGGGGATCACAAGCATCCAGCCCGTGATTTTCGGTGTCCGCAATACCATGAACTGGCTTGGCGTCCGCAGCCGTTATGCCGACAGTGTCGGTTACTGGAGTCAGAACCCTGTCTCCTGGCATGCCCTGCACGGCGGGAAATCCTTTCAGGACATGGAGGCGTATCTGAGCAATCATCTGCCCCTGTCATTCCTGTTTTTGCAGAGCGGCAGGGAAGCAATCCAGTTCGAAACGGGGGATGATCTTCTCCCATGGGAACCGTTCCCCGGATATCAGGAAGGCGCCGTTTTATACAACAAACAGAAAAAAGGATATACGGCAAGGCTGTCCATCTTCCTGGCACGGGAAAACGAGGCTCTTTCCGAACCCGTCACGCTTTCTTTCCGTCTGACTCTTCCTTTCGTCCGCAGGAATATCGTGCCGTTCCGGCGGGCCGCGCCTCTGCTTGTCTGCGACAGAGGATTTGAAAAACGCTGGCCGGAGGAGAAAGACTTTGCCGGACTCTCCGGGGCCGGATACGATCTGCTGCGTCTTCATTGCGACAGGGATATCTTCGGTCGCGGAATCTTCTGGCGGGATGCCGTTTATCCGCCGTTCCCCCCGGAAGAGATGCAAAGGATGGACCAGTGCATTCATTCCGCCCATCGGCATGGAATCCGCGTTGTGCCGTATTTTTCCGTCAAGGAGATGCATCCCGAGGCGGACGGATATGCGGAAAATGTTTTGAAATGGGCGCATCTCAGCACGAAAGACAGTCCCGTCAGAACCAGTGTGTTCGGGTCGGTGATGTGTCTGCAATCGGGCTGGGATCACATGCGCAGAAAAACAATTCTGGAACCCATGGAAAAACATGATTTTGACGGCATATACTACGACTGGTGCACGGGAATTGAGTGCGACAACCGCCTCCATGCCGGTCAGGTTCATTGGGACAATGAATGCCTTCTGCGCTTTTTGAAATGGACTTGCGAACGTTTTTCCGGTCGGCGGAAAGAACGGTATCTGCACTGTACTTTTGTCCCGTCGCTGGCCGTGGAGAATATCGCCACCATGATTATCACGGAAGAACTCTCCTTTCCGGAAATTTCTCCGGAAATGTTTTCACCGCACGTACATTTCCTGAATATCGCTCCCCGGCAGATCTGCGACATGCTGCCCGCTGACGCTCCCGACCGCACACGCCTGAAACTTGCCATGTGCGCATTGCTGCATCATGCTTCCGTTTCCTCCCGGCATCCTGTGTATCTTGATTTTTATGCAAAGCAGCCCTGGCTGGATTCCGTAACCCGCTATGAAAAACATGCTGCACCGGGGGAAACGGTCATTTCATGTGAGGACCCTGAAGTCGGGTTCAGTCTTTACTGGAACGATTCGGAACTCCTGATCGCGGGCGCGAATTTAAGCGAAACCGGGAAGAGGGCGGAATGCACAATCCGTCTTCCCGGAACCCCCGAATTCTCGCGAGAAATGAGTCTGGAGCCATTATCCGTTTCCACACAGAAAATCAAGAAGGCAGAGCTTCAGAATGAGGATTGAACATACACCGCACATTCTCCGGACGGAGGCGAACGGGGTCCACGCGTTGGAAATGCTTCAGCTTGATCCGCGGAAATATCGGAACTGCCTGACCGGATGGGGGGACTCCTTTATTAATATGCCGGGAAAAATTGATTTCCTTGAAACGGAAACGATCACGGAACTCTGCGAGTGGCTGCAAGTGGAAGAAGAGGCTGCGGAAATCCTGCGGCAGACAGCCGTCCGGGTTTGTTCCGAACCGGCCCTGAAAGCATATGCGTGGCATATGTATTATCGCTTGACGGCTCTCTCCTTTTCTTCGGGGTGTTCCCATCCGGGTTTTGCGGACTGGCCGCTTCCGGATGCATCGCTCGGGCGCTATGCGCCGGCTGTTCCGGCTCTGGTTCTGCTTGGCGCTTTGAAAGCGGCGCGGCGGAAATACCGGGATGCACGCTATGAGGAAGAGCTCATTCGGGATACGCTTGGGGTGTATGGCGCGGACCTGAACAGAAGCCACCAGAAAAGCGGAGTGCCCTCTCTCCCGCTCAACGCCCTGAACTGGGTTCGGGTCTACATGGCCGCAAGACTGGTGCAGCTGGGCAGATTCAACTACAAGCTGATGGAGGACTTCACGGCCGGCGTTATGCTGAAAAACCGCCGCACGGGAAGCAAGCTTCTGCTCGCCCCCGATGGAGGAAGATACAATTCTTCCGGATATATGCTGCAGGAGAATGATCCTCTGGCGGAAGGCGGATGGACTGCGGAATATTCCGAAGATGGCGGATATTACCGTGGCTGTCCGGTTTCCCCGGAAGGCTTTGTCCTGAAGGAACCGCGGTCCTATGACAGAAGGGAGTGGGAAAAAGTGCTGGAGCCGGGCGATATCCTGATTGACATGCACATCCCGGCGGGAGGGGGAATGACGCCGGAACGCTGTCTGGATTCTTTTCGGAAAGCAGCTGCGTTTTTTACGGAAAGACAGGAGGGGAAATTCAAAGTGGTCTTCCTCTGTCATTCCTGGATCTTCAACACGCAGCTTGAAAAGAAACTGCCGGAATCCAATCCGGCAAAACTCATGCGGGAATGCTATCTTTTCCCGGCGGCGTCCTATGGACAGGACGGCGTGTTTTTCCTGTTCGGGCAGATTGCCGTTGATCCGGCGGACGCGCCGCGCGATACCAGCATTCGCCGTGCGGTTCTGGAAATCCTGGAATCGGGAGAACGCCTTCGCAGCGGAGGCATGCTGCTGTTTGCGGAAGACCTGGATGAATTCGGGACCGCGTTTTACCGCCGCACCACTCCTCTTCCAGACAAAACAGGCGGATCCTGTTCAGAAAAAGAGGATGGATTCTGAAAAGAAAACCGGAGAATGAAAGATGCTGATTTCAGCGGAACGTTCGAAAAAAGAAAATGATATTTTCTGGAGCAGATTTCCGGAACGGATTCAGGAAGACCGCGTTCCCCCCTATGTTCTGCCGGATCCGATGGTGTGTTTTGACGGCCGCCGCATCACGAGTCCGGCTGAATGGGAGACGATACGCCGTCCGGAACTGCTGAAATTCTATCAGGAGAAACTGTATGGGTTCGTTCCTCCCCGCCCGGATGAGATCAGATTTGAGCTGACCGGACAACGGGAGGATGCTCTGAACAATCTGGCAGTCCGGAAAGAGATCACAATCCGCTGTTCCATGAAGGACGGACGCGGCATGTCGTTTCCTTTTCTGCTCTATCTCCCGAAAAAAACCTCTTCGAAAGTGCCGGTTTTTGTGACCATGAACTTCTACGGGAATCATACCGCCTCGCGGGAGGAGGACATTCCGGTGGCGGATCACTGGCTGCCGCACCAGTGGCGCGAACGATTCCAGACGCAGGAACAGCGCATGCGGTTCCGCGGTTCCCGGCAACTTGCGGACCGGGCCTGGCAGGACGGCTGCATCGAGGGGCTCCGGCGGGGATATGCCGTGGGCACCTTCTGTTATGAATGCCTGATGCCGGACAACGGATACCATTTTGAACACAGCATTTATCAGTTGTTTCATGATGAACTGGACTATCAGTCGGAACAGCGCGACTACGGCAGCATCGGGGCATGGACATGGGGCGTCAGCCGGGTCATTGACTGTCTGGAACAGGAGCCTTTGATCGACGCCTCCCGGATCGCGGTTGTGGGACATTCCCGTCTGGGGAAAACCGCTTTGTGGGCGGGTGTCACGGATGAACGGATTGCTCTGACCATTTCGAACGATTCCGGCTGCTGCGGAGCCAAGCTGTTTCACCGCGATTTCGGAGAGACATTGCGTTTCATGGCCTATTGGCGCCCCTTCTGGTATTCCATGGGGATTTTCGACTATGCGGACCGGGAATTTGAACTTCCTGTAGATCAGCACGAGCTGATCGGCATGATTGCTCCGCGGCATGTCTATATCGCCAGCGCCTCGGAAGACCACGGCGCCGATCCGAAAGGGGAATTTCTGGCCGCCTGGAATGCCGGAAAAATTTATGAACTCTACGGCTTGAAAGGGCTGGACTGCCCGGAAGAGTATCCGGAACCTGGAACCACACTGCATTCCGGCGATATCGGGTACCATCTCCGGAAAGGACCGCACGCATTTACTTTGTATGACTGGATACGTTATTTTGATTATGCTGACGCGCATCTTCGAAACGGAAAGGATAAAAGATGAAACTGCACGTGTTTGCCGCCTCCGGAGACTCTGCCGTCCGCCTGGCAGCCGATGAACTGGTCCGTTACGGAAACGGAGTTTTCGTTCTGACGGATATTCCCGATCAAGCCGATATTGTGCTTCACTCTGAAAACAGCGACCGTCTTCAGGATGCCTTCCATTTGCACAGCCGGGATGGGAAACTGTTCATTACCGGTTCCAATCCCCGCAGTGTCCTGTATGGCGTTTACCGTTATCTGAAGCATTTCGGATTCGCATTCCTCTATCCCGGACCGGAAGGGGAAGTCATTCCCGAACATCCGGATTTCACGGTTCACGGGTTTGACATCCGCGAGGAGGCGTCTTATCCGTTCCGCGGACTGGCGTTCCGTCCGCCGTACCGTATTGAGGAAAACGGCGGGAAATCATTTGACGATGCTTTCCTGCTGCTCAGCTGGATGGCGAAAAACCAGTACAACCTGTTTTTCATGGAAGGGTATGATGCGGAAAGGCCGGGCGACAAATATTCCGTCATCCGCGGCAGGCACCCGCTGCAGCATGTGGAGTATTCGCTTCAGGGAAAAACCTGGAGGGAACGCAAACTCATAGCGGGGAAACAGCGTCTGATTGTAGAGGAAGCCCGG
>SAMEA104315429__coassemble_1170_pt1 | contig 13481 bp, 13 predicted proteins | sample SAMEA104315429__metabat2_high_PE_002 | metagenome-assembled genome bin SAMEA104315429 (sample SAMEA104315429) | gut metagenome | biome: Monkey gut; feature: monkey-associated habitat; material: faeces | place: China | collected 2013
GACGGTTTGCCGGAAGCCGGATTTGATCTTGCCGCGGTTCAGCAGACCGGGAAATATGCCGGAATGATCGGAAAAGATGTCCGGCTGGAACTTTACCGTCTGGACAACCTGGGGGATTATCCGGAACATATGAAGATGCGCACAGGCGTTGTACAGGTCCGTCTGCGTTCGGCGTTCCGTTTCCCGCTGCTTCAGCTTCGGGCGATTACCGGAAGCGGACGGATTTTCCGCAGTCCGGTTCAGGTTCTGAAAGAACCGGATTCCCGTAAGGAAAGCATGACATTATGGAGCGAAACCCGGCGTCAGCCGGTTACGGTACAGATCAGCACCGAACGCATTCCGGACATCCGGGCGGTTTTTTCACCGGAAAAAGGGCTGTTCATGGGAAATACAGAAGCGCCGGAATGGGATATGATGCTGGGCGGCGGCTGGACGTACAGTTTCCCGATGGATGAATCATGCGGGGACGCTGTCCGCCGCGGAATTCTGCCGCCGGATACGCAGAGCACTGCGCCGGAATGGGTTCAGGAAAACGGACGCCGGCTGCTGCGGTTCAGCGGACAGGGGGAATATCTGGTGCTGCCGCGCGATATGATTCCGCGGGCGGCTCCTTATGAACTGGAATTCCGGATTCGGCGCGAACCGGTTGATCAAGTTCTTCTGCGGAGCTGCAATTTCGGCACCCGCCGTTCCTACGGTCTGGAACTGGTCATAGAGAATTCAAAACTCAAAGGCATTTATTACGATATGCGCGAACAGCCAGTCTTCTTTGATACCGGGCTGTTCGTTCCTGCCGGAAAATGGACCGTAATCCGGGTAAGCAGAACCGTGGATGAAATCACGTTTTCCGCAGACGGCAAAACACGGAGTTTTCCGTTCCGCGGACGCGGCGCACTGTTTAATATGGCAACATTCGGCGGCGCCGGCGGACCGAGTGCCGGCATCCGTGCCGACACCGGTTATTTCAAAGGATTTCTGAGCGATTTGAAAATTCGGCATAACCATCTCAAAAAGGAGGAACAATAAAAATGAACAGGACATTGAAACATCTGGCTCTGATGCTGCTTTGCGGCACCGCTGTTTCCGCCATGGCGGCGGAACTGCCGATCAACGGAAAATTCGCCGTGGACAAAAATGGAAAAACCGAAATCTGGCGCGGACGCGGAACACGTCCCGGCGTTACCTGTGAAGCAATAGCGGCTTCCAATAAAACGGATCATGCGCTTTATGTTGAAACGGATAAAAACAGCTATTATGTCGATACCCGGCAGTTTGATTTGAAAGGCAGCAAAAAAATGGAATTTTCCATTCAGGGGAAGGGGACCGGCGGATTTGCCGCGCTGATGCTGCTGTATGACCGGAAGGGCGTTTATGCCGGTTCAAAAGTTCTGGTGCAGGGCAGTGTGCCGCAAAATGATTTCAAAACATTCAAAGGCTCACTGGAACTGCCGTCGGATTTGAATGGAAAGAACATTCATATCGGAATGCTTTCACTGATTGTGTTTGCCAATTCGCAGATTGCTTTTGAAAATGCGGCATTGTCCGCAGAGTGATTCCATTCTGCAAATAACACTTTCCCCGGCTTGATTTTCCGGTGGCAAGTGTTATTGTACCGGACATTGAAGCAGCAGAGGACGGATTATGGCTGTAACCTATAAATATCTGGCGCAGCGTTTGGGCGTGTCGCCGTCGGTGATTTCGGCAGTGCTGAACGGCAAGGAGTACTGCCGGGTTTCTCCGAAACGCCGTCAGGAAATTCTGGATTTGGCACAGAAACTGGATTGCGCCCCCAATTATGCGGCGCTGGCGTTGAAATCCGGACGCAGCGGACTGATCGGCGTGATGATGAACGCTCCGGTCGTGGCATGTTATGCCCGCATGGCAACCTATCTTCAGCAGCGGCTTCAGAAAATGGGAAAAACAGCTTTGTTCTATTTCTGGGACAAGGAAAGCTCTGCGCAGAAAGGTGCGATTTCCGCCGCCTACAATAATCTGGTCCGGCACGGCGTGGAGGGAATCATTCTCTGGAACAATCAGGAAACGCCGTTTCCGGCTCCGGTTCCGACGGTCATGTATTCGCCGGACAAACAGGATTATCCCGGAGATTCTCTGCTGTTTGACAATTCCCTGCTGGTGGAAAAGCTGCGCCGCCGGTGCGGTTCCGCCCCGATGGGTGCTATTTTATCCGAAGGAGACGGCCGCATTGAACCTCTTTTGGAGGCGGGGCTGGTTCAGCGGGAACATCTGCTGCTGATGATGGGGGATGACACTTGCGCCGGAGAAAAGATATTTCAGCGTTTTCAGCAGCTCTCCGACATTCCGAAATACTGGTTCTTTTCCAATCAGGAAAACCTCCAGCTGTTTGCCATGGAAGCGGTAAAGCGCCGTTACTGTCTTGAACATGATTTTGAGGCAGTCTGCTTTGAGGACACCCCGTTCTTTCTGCCGTCCATCATCACCGTGCATTATTTCCGGAGTTTCCGCAGAAACACCACGGATATGCTGATTGATCTTCTGATGAAACGGATTGAAGATCCGGGGGCGCCGGTCCGGAAGACTTACATCCAGCCGGAACCGGATTTCAACTGATGCCGTCTTACAGTTCAAGTTCTATTCCGTCATAAGCCGCAGGGTACAGCCATTTTTCATGAATCATGGCTCCGTAACGATGCCCCAGATGCGTCGGATGCAGACAGGTTTGTTCATCCGCCGCACCGAGTTCTTTGAGACGTTCCAGCACGGCAAGATTGTTGGGCAGTCCCATGTGGCCGAATCCGCGGTCCAGATCGCCCCAGGTGCAATCCATGAAAATATGCCGGCAGACTTTTCCTGCCAGCATTCTGAAAGTGCTTTCCGGGAAAATATTGGTGTCATGTGCAATCAGAACCCGGTTTTCTCCATGTTCAATCCGGTAAAGCAGTGCCTGCTCGGTGGGAATGTGATCTGCTTCAAGAGCCAGAATTTTCAGTTGAAGTTCCGGAATTTCCGTAACATCTCCCGGATGCAGTTCATGCAGATTCATGAATTCTGCGGACGGATATTCCCGCAGACGCCGCAGAACTTCGGCATTGCCGTAGATGTTCAGCGGATGATCCCGGTATTCCAGTTTGTCAAAATTGTCAATGAAAAAATGGTCAATATGACTGTGAGTGAAAAACAGATGTTCCAGCAGATCGCCGCGCAGTCCGAACCGGTGATTCTGCATCTGTGCATCCGGACCGAAATCGAAACGGACCGTCTGTCCGATGGCATATCCCGTGCGGCTCCGCATGTCCTTGCCGCCATGTGTCCGGGCATAAGTGCAGACCGGACAGCTGCAGAAATATTCCGGGATGGCGGATGAGGCGGAAGTCCCCAGCACTTTGAAAATCAATGACTCCATGCGATCAGATCCTCCGGAAGGGGTGCAATGTCAACGGGCATACCGCCGCTGCGCATGGAATCGGCTCCGGCGCATCCGGCGGCAACTGCGGCGCGCGCTGCCGCCAGCGGGACATCCGGGCGTTTTTCGCCATGCAGACACCGGATGAAATCCTCTGCAATCAGCGGATCGGCTCCGCCATGGTTGCCTTCCAGCGGCGTTACATCAAATGACAGATCGCCGTTCATGCTGAAGACACGGTCTGTGTGCCGTACATTCCAGACTTCCACTGTCGGGTGATCGTGCGTGTCCCCGTAGTTTTCAATACGTCCCGCCGTGCCGATGATGGTATAATTCCGACAGCTGTCCGGCGTGTAGAAACATTCCAGCAGCGCCGCCTGAACTCCGTTTGACAAAGTCAGCAGAAGCATGTTGTGATCGTTGACATTGATAACCGGGTTCAGGTTCTGTTTTTCCAGCGGCGGCCACGGTGGAATGTCATCCGAAGGACGCGGTTCGCCCGGTTTGCGCCGATGACAATGGTTGTAGACTGTCAGATTTCCCATACCGACGGCCCGGACGGATTCCGCACCGGCAAACCAGTGAATCAGGTCGATGTCATGTGCGCCTTTCTGAAGGAGCAGACTGTTGACCTTGTCCTCCTCGCACATCCAGCGCGTGAAGTAGGCATAGCCGCCATAGTTGATGAAATGCCGGCACCAGACGGCACGGACTTCCCCGATTGCGCCGGAATCAATCAGTTCCTTGATTTTCAGGGAAAAGCGCATATAACGCATGTTATGCCCGACCATCAGCAGGGTATTGTTTTCTTTCGAAAGACGGATCAGACGGTCGCAGCTCTCCACGGAAATTGCCAGAGGTTTTTCCAGAAACACGGCGATTTTCCGTTTCAGCAGAAACGCGGCATGTTCTTCATGCAGATAGTCCGGAGAAAGAATCAGCACCGCGTCCGGGTGTTCCTTCTCCACCATTTCCCGGTAATCCGCATAACACCGGGGAATGACCGGACCTTTTGCCGCAGACAGGAATTTTTCCCGTGCCGCCGGCTGCGGATCTGCCGCTGCGACCAGAACAGTCCCCAGGTCCGGACGCTGAAAATACCATGCCAGTTCCGAACGTCCGCCGCAGCCGATCAAAGCAAGTCTGAGTTGTTTCATCTGGAATCCTCTTTTCCTTGATTGCCGTTTTGGGCGAGTTAAAAATCGGATGCAACTTTCTGCGGCATACCGGTTTCAGCGGAACGGATGGCGGCTTCCGCAAAAGCCACGGTACCGGTTCCTTCCAGCACATCGCTCGGAAATGGAGTCTTGTTTTTCAGATGGTCGACAAATGCTTCCAGTTCAAATTTGATATGGTGCGCCACTCCCAGCGACGGAATTTTGGTGAACTGTAGTTCCTTCGTGGTGCTGTAAACGCTTTCCTCGGCAATTTCCACGCACTGTTCATCCCGGTAGCGGAGTGTTCCTTTGGTTCCGTAGACAATCGTTCCCATCGTATACGGTGCTTTGATGCCGATGGAAATAAAAATCCGGGCAATGACGTCGTTCGGAAATTTGGCAATGGCAACGCCGGTATCCGGTTTGGACCAGTCTTTCAGAAATTTCTGATTCATGTAACAGCAGACTTCCAGCGGGTTGCCTGCAAGATAGCGCAGCAAATCCAGAGAATGACAGCCGCCGCCGAGAAATCCGTACCGTCCGACTTCCGCGCATTTGCGCCAGTCTTCCCAGCCGGGGGCTTCAGTATAATCATGCGCATACGAACCTTCCATCGCCACGATTTCGCCGATGCGTCCTGCTTCGATCAGCTGTTTCATCAGCTTGAAACAGGGTGCATACCGGCAGACCTGACCGGTCATGAATTCTTTTCCGGTGGAGCGTACTGCTTCGATGATCCGGCGGCAGTCCGCCACGGTCGGAGCCAACGGTTTTTCACAGGCAACATGCTTGCCCGCTTTCAGAGCGCGGACACTCTGTTCCGCATGGAACTGATCCGGGGAAGCCACCACCACAATATCAGCATCCGATGCGTACACTTCCTCTTCCGTTTTTGCCCGCGGAATATTATGGGATTCATAGTATTCCGTGTCGATGCGTGAATACTTCCCGAATGCGGGATCATAAACCAGGCACAGTTCCGTATCCGGCAGTTCAACTGCCGCTTTTGCCCACGCATCGCCCATGCCGAGTCCCATTACTGCCACACGATATTTTGCCATTTTGCTGTCTCCTGTTTTGATTTGTTTCTTTATGATGATTCTGTTTTCAATGATTCAATATAGCCGCGTTTCACGGAAATGCAACCCGAAATAATTGGATGATATTACTGTTGTTTTGGATTTGAAAAAATATATTTTCCATGATATATTGCTGAACATAAACAGATTAAACCGGAATTTACAATTGAATGAAATATCCTGAAAAGAAAAAATATGCACAATACCGGAAAGTGGTTCATCCATTGGATGCGGCACAGCCGTTCCTGCTGTATGACCAAACAGAAAACGGTCCGCTGGAACCGCCCGGTGATATTCATTTCGCCCCGCAGATCATCATTGTCATTGCCGGAACCATGCGGATGGAATACCGGAATTGCGAAATACTCTGCCGTCCGGGGGAATGCTGTCTGACCGGACCATGGGAAAAACACCGGGCGCGTCTGGAGGAGGGCAGGGTGCGTTATCTGGTGATCACCATTGATCTGCTTCTGCTGGGCAGTATTTCGCCGTTTCATGATCTTGACTGGCTGCAGCTTTTTCTTCTGTCTCCGGAAAAACGTCCCCGGTTCACATCGCGCAGAGACCGCGCCCGGCTTCTCGGCATTGTCCGCAGCATATTGCACATGGAACGCGCGCAGATGCCCGGATACAAGAGCGGGCAATGGCTGGAAATACATCGTCTGATCTGGCTGCTGGCAGCCCGCATACCGGCGCAGATGCACGATGTCGCAGGAAAATTCAGACAGCTTTATCCTGCCTTGCTGCTGGCACGGGATGAAGTGCACCGGCTGGTGTCTCTGGATGAGGCTTCCGCCGCCTGCGGATTGAGCCGAAGCCGTTTTGCCGCCACTTTCAAGCAGCGTATCGGGATTCCCTTCGGCGAATTTGCCATGCGCGGACGCATTGCCGCTGCCGGAAAATCTCTGCTCCGCAAAGATTCTTCCATCAAACAGATCGCGGAGGAATACGGTTTTTCCGACGTCAGCCATTTTTACCGGTCTTTCCGCAAAGTAACCGGAATCACGCCCGGCGCATTCTGCAGATGAACGCCGGTTCCGCACCTGTCTGCCGGAATCACAGCCGGTTATTTTTCATTTCCCGGCGGCAGCACGTTGTCTTTCAGGATTGTTTGTCCGCAGTGCGTCAGGACAACCGCCTTGCCCGGCATCTGGCTGTCATAGGAGTGATCTTCACTCCAGTGATTTCCGGAAAACAGCAGATCATCTGTCCAGTCTGCACTCAGCATCCTGCCGTGATTGTCGTTGAATCTGTTATTCAGAATATGGATATGACGATGATAAAAGCTGTCCATTTTCTCCAGCGACGGATGAATGTCAATTACTCCCCGCGTTGAGCCGGGACATCCCTGATAAAAACAATTGTCAAAGGTGTTGTTCCGGATCGTCATGTCATTGACGGGGCCGGCCTCGAACCAGTAATCCGAGTCTCCGGCGACCAGCACCGCCGCCCACGGAGTATGGAAATAATTGTTTTCTATAACCACATGTCCGCCGCTGGAACAGAGTACGCCGCGCGGCTGATTTCCGCGGAATATACAGTTCCGGATGATGACATCCGGCTGCCGGTCCAGATTCAGCACCGGAGAGGCGAACGGAATGTCTTCCGGCAGCGGTTCCTCTGTGTCAAACCAGGCATACTGCTTGCCGTCTTCCAGAAAACTGACCGTATAACACTGCCCGTCAATCAGCAGACGCTCTCCCTTTTCAACGAAAGGAATCCCGAACTGCTGATAATGTCCCGCCCTGAGGAAATGCACATCCTTGTTTTTGGGAATATAAGAACGGTAAACTCCGTGAATATTGACCGCATCGTCCCATTGGTTTTCAAACCGGCAATCCTCAATATGAATATAGCCGCCGCAGTTGGCAAAGTGAACCGCGTCATCGGAAACGGATACACTCCGTCCGCTGCCGGGCCGGACTCCGGTGCATACCTGTTTCAATTCAATGTCAAACGAATTCTGGGCAATGATTCCCATGCCGCAGGCGGAATGAAGCATCACATTGTGTATCTGTACATTCCGGCAGGAGTCCAGCACAATTCCCGGTGTAAGACGCGGTTCCGGCTTCATGACCAGATGGTCTCCGGGAGCCGCGATGCTGTAACGGTTCGGAAGACGCACGGTTCCCGGTGAAAGTTCTTCCGCATCAATGTCCGCCGTTCCGGATTTCCTGCCAGCCGCCCGTTCCCGGCGTTCCGGATCAAACACTTCCCAGGGAAAAGAAGTCTTCATGAATCGGTACTCATCATTTATGAAGCAGATTCTGCCGTCCTGAATCCAGTAGGGACGGTTTTCCGGAAAACGCAGAGTAATGAATTTTTCATCGCAATCAACGACATCTGCTTCCACAATGGAAGGAACGGCAAAGTCGACAGAAAATCCGGAAAGCCGCAAGTCCCGGATTCGGGAAAGGAAAAAAGGTACCACTCTTCCATGAAAAATAAAATCGGCGTTATCACCCTGAATGGAGAAACCTGCGCGGTTCTGTACCGGAAAAATCAGTTTCTTCAGTCCTTCATCATTGTTGGAAATGTACACATAGCGCGTTTCTGCTCCTTCCGGATAAAAATGGTAAACGCCGTTCGGGAAAAAAAGTCCTTCTTTTTCCTGACGCAGCGCCGCCGCAACGGCAGGAGTCCAGTTATCTCCGGATTTGAAGTCTGAAAAATCTGCAATGTTTCTCATCTGAACCGCCCTTTTCTTTGCTATGAAGCAGACAGGAAAGCTTTCCGTTTCCTGCCGGAAAGTTCTCCTGTACACGTGGATATTATAGCATTTTTCAGTTGTTTTTCAACTTTATTCCGGAACATCGTTTGAAAAAAACAGCGATTAACCTCCGGTCAGCTTTTCCCAGTCGGCACGCGAGATTTCATAACGGAAATGCGGCATATCCACTCCATGGTAATGCTTGACCCATGAATCCATGCGCTTCATGCCGTTGCGTTCCGCCACTTTCTGCGATGCCCGGTTGGTGTCGCGGATTATGGAACAGACCGCCGGAATATCCATCGTTTCAAAGGCAAAATCCCGGCAGTCGCGCGCCGCTTCTGCGGCGTATCCCTGATGCCAGTATGCTTTCTGGAACAGGTATCCGACTTCCGTCAAGGTAAGTTCCTTCCACTGCTGCAGAGTCAGTCCGCATTGTCCGATCATGTCATCCGTCTCTTTCAGACAGACCGCCCACAACCCCATGCCGGTTTCCGCATAGCGCCGGAACTGATTGTCCAGCCATGCCTGCGTTTCCGCTTCGGTAAACGCTCCTTCGTAGGCATACATGACTTCCGGGTCACGGAGAATTCGACTCAAAGCCGGAAAATCATTCTGGGTCATTTCGCGCAGATACAGCCGTTCTGTACTGAATTTCAGCATTGTTCAAACTCCTTCCGATTCCTCGAATAAATTGCGGTGAATTTGTCATATGGTGAAGAATAGAGAGTATCAGGATTCATTTTGACTCCTTGGGGTTCAACAGAAGGACCATGCCCTCTTCGTTGGTGTGAAATCCGAGATTCAGATAAAACGGACGTCCCGCATCCGTTGCATCCAGCGAAATTTCCGTGACCCCGCGTTCTTTTGCGGCGTCTGTCAGCATTTCGGTCATGTGTCTGGCAATCCCTCTGCGGCGGTATTTCTCCGCAGTGTAAACATTCATCAGATGCGCCCGTTTTCCTGTGGGATGACTGAACGTCGGCATCAGACGGATGAAGCAGATCGTTGCACAGCCGACAACTTGTCCGCAATCGGTCGCCAGTACTGTCAGTTGATCGCCGTTCCGGAAAAATTCCCGGCTTTCCGTTATCAGTTCCGGCGGAAAAACGAAATCTGCCGGCAGTCCGTTCACTTCGCGCAGCATTTCCAGACGGATCCGCATTTCTTTTTCCAGTCCGCCGTGAAAAGTATAATCTGTTTTATTCATGCTTTATTTTTTCCTTTCAGACGGAGACAGTAAATCCGCGAGCTTTCACCCAGAGATATGATATTCCATGAACAGGACATCTTCAACTCTTTTTCCGCAGAACGGCAGCTATGAAATTCAGATATTTCCCGCCGCCCGCCTGCATGGATTTACGGTCGTTGACCGCATATTCGTTTTCACAGACCAGCCAGTCGTTCCAGACTTCCTCATTGCTTTCCATTTCGCACAGGGAAAGCAGTTCCGCCCCGCGGGATTTTCCGAATATGGAACGCCAGTAATCCGTATCGTGCAGATAATCCAGCTGCTCCGGAGTCCAGGAAAGCAGCAGTTCCGGGGGCAGGGCATGATGACAATCTTTCTTCATGCCGGGAAATGACAGATAAAGCAGACCGTCCTTTTTTACATACGGAAGAAGTTTTTCGTCCAGATAGTTTTCATTGCGTCCGAAATAATTGTAGGAATCAATGCTGACCACTGCATCGAAGAAATTCCGCTTGAACGGCAGATTTTCCGCATCCGCCTTGACCGGCGTGATCTGTTCCGGGGACAGCCCCATGGCTGCGAAAAATTTCCGGTTCTCCGCCGGATCGCTCCACAAATCCGCCGCATACACTCTGAACCCGTATTCCTTTGCCAGAAAAACCGAAGTCAGTCCTTGACCGCTTCCCAGATCCAGCACTGTTCCTGCACGGGGAATCCGGTGATCCGTCAGCAGTTCCTCCGCCAGCTTGACCGGATTCGGTCCCATGATTTTGTCCCGCAGTTCGGGAGTGTCATACTTTTGACTTTTCTGATAGTTCATTGTAAAATCCTTTTCAGCTGCCGGATCAATTGTTTTTTCTTCCGTCCGGCGGTGTCATATTGGTTCATCAGCAGATAAAACGGAGCATAGAACCGGTATGCATCCGTTTCGGGATCTTTCGACCCGTTCGTCCGGAAAAGATCTTCCAGATAATGCAGAACGCCGCTGCCGAAATACTGCTGATACAGCGCGTTCATTTCCGGGGAACGGTACTGTTCCAGAGTCAGCAGACGCCGGAACGCCGAAGCAAATTCATTTTCAGTCCAATGACGGAACATACACAATGTGAATTCCATCAGCTCGGCGTGTCCGATGTCCAGGTAACTATCCGGGTTTTCGGTATATCCTTCCTGCGGCAGACTGCATTGCACGGCATTTTTGCGGTCGAATTCTTCCATCCGCCGCAGAATGCTCTGAAAAATATCCTGTTTTCCCGCGTAATGCCGGTACAGCGCACCCGCGGTGATTCCGAGTTCCCCGGCTATATCCCGCATGGATACCGCATCAAAACCTCTTTGCGCAAATAAGTTCAGTGCGGTTTCCAGTATTCTGTCCTTTGTGCTTTTCATAAACCTCCATTTTATTTCAAGTAAACGATTGTTTACCGATAATATAGTAAACATCCGTTTACTTTTCAAGTGATGGAATAAGAAAATCTGCAAAAAAATAAATTGTTATCCCATGTCAATCCATTTGAACTGCAAATGATACTCCATTTTTTGCGTGTTTTTTGGCTTTTTGATTTGCAATCAGGCAATTCCGCATGTATTGTGTTTCCGTGGCACTCACTTTAACGGGAGATTGAAGAAACATGAAACAAACACCGGAAACCATTATTCTGCTGAATTTTGTCTGCGAAGACATTCAGAAAGTGGCTCGTGCGGTTCGTGACCGCAATATCTACACCATGGTCATGCCATATACCGTCCCTGTCGAACGGGTGATGCAGGAAAAACCCGTCGGTCTGATTGTCTGTGCGGACCCCGGCGTTCCCGCGCATGACGCCGATCTGCAGCGGTTCAAGGCACTCGGTCTGCCTCTGCTGGAACTGGAAATCACCAAAGAAAACATTCCGGCTCAGGCGGAAAAAGCCATCGCGTTCTGTATGGAAAAATGCGGCTGTCACGGACTCTGGAAAATGGAAAACTTCATAGATGAAGCCATTGCCGATATCCGCGCACAGGTCGGCGATCAGAAAGTTGTGCTGGGACTTTCCGGAGGTGTTGACTCCTCGGTGGTTGCCGCGCTGATTCACAAGGCGATCGGCAAACAGCTTACCTGCGTGTTTGTCAATCACGGTCTGCTCCGGAAAAATGAACCTGAAATGGTGCAGAAAGTTTTTGCCGATACTTTCGACATGAATCTCCGCTACATTGATGCGTCCGACCGTTTCCTGGATAAACTGGCGGGCGTGTCCGATCCGGAAAAGAAACGCAAAATCATCGGCAAGGAATTCATTGATGTTTTTGCGGAAGCCGCGGCGGAAATCAATGCCCCGTTCCTCGGACAAGGCACCATCTATCCCGATATTCTTGAAAGCATCCCGCTGGACGGCAACCCCAATGGCGTCATCAAGAGTCATCACAATGTGGGCGGTCTGCCCAAGGATCTGAAATTCAAGCTGGTCGAACCGGTCGAACGTCTTTTCAAGGATGAAGTCCGCAAGGTCGGACGTCTGCTCGGTCTGCCGCCGGAAATGATTGACCGCCATCCGTTCCCCGGACCGTCTCTGGGGGTGCGTCATGTCGGCGCGATTGACCGCTCTACGCTCAAAATGTTGCGGGAAGCGGATGCCATCGTAACCGAAGAGCTGTTGAAATCCGGCTGGTACCACAAAACCTGGCAGACTTTTGCCATCTTCGTTCCGGTGAAGACTGTCGGCATGAAAAACCATGCCCGCACATATGAATATGTGATTGCCATCCGTTCCATCAACAGTGTGGATGCGGTTACGGCGCAGGTGGTGCGTCTGCCGTGGGAACTGCTGGAAAACATGGCATCGCGCATTATTGCGGAAGTGGACGGCGTCAACCGTGTGGTTTACGACATTACCCAGAAGCCGCCGGGAACGATCGAGTGGGAATAATATCCCGACTGTCAGAAAAAGCCCGGGAATATCTGCGGGCTTTTTCTGATTTAAACTCCTTTGCGGCAGTAATCGATAAAGATTCCAATAGCCGATAAAATGATATTGTCATGGAAAATATTTCTTCTTCTGCTGATATCGGTATTGACTGGCGGCTGTGCATTGCCGCGGTATGGCTGCATTGTGCCTGAATGCAGCGGCAGAATAACGGATTCTTCGGGGAGACCGTTGGAGAATGCGTGTGTCCGGATGAGCAGTTACGGGAAGAATGTCGAAACATATACCAATGCCAATGGAGAATTCCATTTTCCCGCTTTACATAAATGGCTGTCTCCAATCTGCCGGACGGATATTTGGATTTTGGATAATTGGGATGACAAGTATTATGAAACTGTTGCAGGGAATCCGGATGTCGCAGCAGGTCCACTGTGTTTTTACGTGGAGACTGCGTTTGAGAAATTTTTGCTGTTTGGACCCAATCCGCAGCCTTCCAAATATGATTTGATGGCGCTTTCGGAATATTTGGAAGTGAAACTCTTCGGAAAATATCCGCTTGTCATTTGGCTTCCGGAGACAACTCCGTCAGGGCGGGAAGCCCGGAAAAAATTCGAGGAAGATTTTCAGAATAAGCAGCGCGCGTGGTTTTGCGAAGATTTTTATTTTTGCAAAAACTTTTGGACAGGCCAGAGTTATGTATGTTTTCGTCCAGTAAATTTTTCGGAAAAAGGAGTTCCGTCTTACTCATTTCGAATTGAAAAAACGATTATGACATTTCATCCTGATTTCGTGAAATGGCTGAAGAAAAATAGTACCGCGGATGACCGTATGAAAGCCTTGCAGGAAAAACTGAAGAGACGTCCGTTATTGGATATGTGGCTTTATCCGTTTCTTCCGGACGCTGCGGATTTGCAGAAAATGAAAATGTGAAACTTCTCCGAACACGTTTTTTATGTCCACGGATACGGATATTGAAATCCGAAAAAACTCGAAAAATTTTTTTAAATTGATTTGACAAAGAGTGAAAGTGTGCTAAATTGTAGCCCTGTTGCGCCTCT
>SAMEA104315429__coassemble_1224_pt1 | contig 12944 bp, 10 predicted proteins | sample SAMEA104315429__metabat2_high_PE_002 | metagenome-assembled genome bin SAMEA104315429 (sample SAMEA104315429) | gut metagenome | biome: Monkey gut; feature: monkey-associated habitat; material: faeces | place: China | collected 2013
ACCTCTTTGTTTTATATTTGATTCCTGTTTGCATGATCACAATGTACCGCTGACCCCGTATAATAATGCGTTTCCATTAAAAAGACAAGAGAAAAATCTTATCTTTCTTGAAAAAAAATGAATGTTTTTGCAGAAAAATGGCTTTTTTTACTGTTTCAAGGCGTTTTTTCGGAAAAAATGAAACGCCTTTTCCGGCAAAGCAGAGCATTCTGTCTTGCCGCAAGAATGGATTTTGTCCCGGTTTGTCCTTGATTTTCCCGGTCTTCCGTGGTATAATATCGGATGAGAAAACAAAAAGAGGTTTATCATGAATCGGAATACATATTTGAATGTCATCGTGACATTGTTTCTGCTGCTGTTCCTTGCGCTGGGCTGTGTGATTATTACTGCGCTGGATCGGCACCGCTATGCACTGGAAAATCTTTCGGCAGACTTGAAACGGCTGGAATCACGTCTGACGTCCGGCATTCCGGCTGCGGCGGAAAAAACAGCCCGTGCCGCAGTCAATGCGGGGACGGAAGTTCAGGGAACTGCGGCGAATGCGGAATACTTTGACCCCGCGGCTGTCTCCGGCGGACGTCTGGTCCGGGCGTTTCAGGCGGATGTCGGGAACATGAACATGCTGATCACCAATGATGCGTATGTGAGTCAGATCTGGGCGCAGGTTACGGATTCGCTGGCGGAACGGGATTACAATGACCGCGGAGATGGCGAATTCAAACCCATGCTGGCGGAATCCTGGACCATTTCGCCGGACCGCCGGAAAGTCCGGGTGCGTCTCCGCAAAGGCATTCTCTGGCACGATTTCAAGGATCCTGTTACCGGCAAGGAATGGAAGAACCGGGAGGTTACTGCGCAGGATGTGAAATTTTATGTGGACGTCATCAAGAATCCGGCAGTCGATTGCGCTCCGCTCCGCGTATATTATAATGATCTGGAAAGAATCGATGTTCTGAACGATTATGAGTTTGAGGTTGTCTGGAGCAAGCCTTATTTCATGATGGAGGACATGACCTTGTCCCTGATGCCGCTGCCCCGGCATCTCTACCATGCCTATGAAGGACCGTTTGACGGACGCCGGTTCAACGACGAACATGCGCGCAACCGGATGCTGGTCGGCTGCGGACCGTACCGTTTTGAAAGCTGGGAAAAAGGCAAACGCATTCTGCTGCGCCGTTTTGAAAATTACTACGGACGCAGTCTGGGAATCATGCCGCCGCTGGAAACCCTGGCGTATGATATTATCCAGCACCCGAATACACGTCTTCAGTCTCTGCTGTCGAAAGATCTCGATATGGATTCCCTTACGCCCGATCAATGGGTGAACCGGACTTCCTCGCCGGAATTCGGACCGAAGGGATTCCTGAAGAAATATTCCTATCCGGGCTTTTCCTATTTCTATATAGGACTGAATCTGAATAATCCGCTTTTTCAGGATAAACGGGTCCGGCAGGCATTGAGTCATCTGGTCAACCGCGAAAAAATCCGCAGGGAAATCTTTTTCGGGCTGATGGACGCGGTCAGCGGTCCGTTCCCGAAACAGAGTTCCGCGTATGATCCGTCGGTGCAGCCTTATTCCTTTGACCCGGCGGCAGCGCGGCGTCTGCTTGCCGAAGCCGGCTGGAAAGAGGGGCAGGACGGTATTCTCCGCAAAGACGGCAGGGAACTGGCATTCACCGTGGTGTACCCCAATACATCGGTGTCTTTTCAGAAAATGCTTCCTGTCATCAAGGAAGACATGAAGAAGGCAGGGGTACGCATGGATTTGCTCGGTATCGAATGGTCGGTTCTGGTGCAGCGTCTGGAAAAGAAACAGTTTGAAGCATGTCTGCTGGGATGGACCGGAACGCTCAAACCGGATCCGTATCAGTTGTGGCACTCGTCGCAGGCGGATCAGCCGGCTTCCAGCAACCATATCGGATTTGTCAATCCGAAAGCAGATGAACTGATTGAAAAAATCCGGCAGTGTTTTGACCCTGCGGAACGAACCCGGCTGTATCATGAATTTCACCGGCTGATTCATGATGAAGCCCCATATCTGTTTCTGTTTTCGCCTTCCAGTCTGGTGGTCATCAATGACGCATACCGGAATGTCCGGCTGTTTCCCGGCGGCATAGCAACCCGTCCGCTCTGGCTGGATGCGCAGCGGCGCAGTATTCCATGATGAGGCTGTTTCATGCGTAACACTGTTTCGGATCATGTTTTCTGGCGCGATGTTCTGCCGTGGGCGGCGGGTGCGGCGGCACTGCTTTCCGGAGCGTCTCTGCTCTTCCGTATGCTCTGGTTTGACGAGGTGCTGACCGTCAATCTGCTGATGAAGCTGCCGCTGTCCCGGATTTACTTTGCGTACGAAATTCCGAACAATCATATTGTCTTTACTCTGCTGGAAAAAATCTGGTTTTCCCTGCTTTCGTCCGCGGGCAGTTACCCTTATTATTTTTTCCGGATTCCTCCGATGATTTTTGGTGCGGCGGCGGTTTTTCTTTTGTCAAGAAAACTGATCCGTTCCTGCGGACTTCTTGCCGGAATTCTGGTTTCCGGAGCGTTTGCGGTCAGTACAGTCTATGCGCTTTATGCAACTGCCGTGCGGGGATACATGCTCGGTTTTCTGCTGATGGTGCTGGCGATGCAGCAGGCGGAAAAAGTGATTCAGCGGGGCGGGTTCCGGAATCAGCTGGGATATTTTCTGTTGGCACTGCTGTCGGTCGGCACGGCGCCCACCAATCTTGCCGCCCTGACGGGTGTCTGGCTGTATTTTCTGCCGGCGGGAATCCGTCGTGGCGGAACCGGTATAAAACGGAGTATATATTTGCTGTCAGCACCATTTTTTGCTCTGCTGCTGTTTTATCTGCCGATTCATGATAAATTTATGGGCTGCATACGGTTAGGTGAGGGGTGGCATTCGGCGGCATCGGCATTTTATACTTGCAGTACGGGAATGCTGTTCCCTGTATGCGGATTGCTGATTTTCTGTTTTGCCGGAGCTTTGCTGCTTTGGCGGAAAGTGCCGCGCTGGCGGGGAAACTGTCTGTGCGGACTGCTGATCCTGCTGCTGCCGGCGCTGGCGTATGGTGTCATGAAAGTGCCGCCGTTTCCGCGGGTATTTTTTCCGCTGCTGGCGGTATGGCTGTTTCTGCTGGCGCAGAGTCTGAACGGGTTCCTGAAAATGATGAAACATCGCCAGCTCTGGATTTTCATGGTGTTTCTGCTTCAAGGTTCAGTCAGCCTGCTGTTCTTTCAGGAACGCGCGGCTGCCGTCAGCAGTGCTTTATATGATATGGAAGGGCGGCAGGACGATTTTATTGCGCCTTATTATGCCCGGTCTTCTTTTGTCCCAAACCGTCTGCTGACATATCTGAAAAACAAATATGAGGATGGAGAAAGATTCCATGTGTTTGCCACGTTTGATGCAGATGCGCCGTCGCTGGTTTTTGCCGGAGGACTGGTGGATTTCCCGGAAGGCGTTCTGCTGGCGGATACCTTGAACCGTCCAAAGACCGTGCGTTTGCAGGATCAGCCCGGTCCGAAGTATATTATCAGCGGCAGTGAAGCGGATTTGGAACGCACGAAGGAACGGTTCGGATTCCGCAGTACGGTGCTGGAAAAACGGTTCGGCTGTCAGCGGCTGGACCGGGTGCTGGATCCCTGATTCCGGACAGAAAAAATCCCGGCGGGCAGACTCTGCTTCCGGGATCGGAAATCAATTCAGCGGGGCTGTTTCAGCGGTAACGGAAATTCTGCTGAACGCGCGGCATTTTCGGGGGTTCCAGTCCCAGCGCATACCAGGTTTCTCCCAGTCCTGAGTTGGAGAAATTCTTGTATTTCTTATTGACCAAGTGTTCCCAGTTGCGGACAATGACTTCGTTGTCGGTTTTTCTTTTGCATTCCACCAGCAGTTTCAGAGCATCGTCATAGCGTTCCTGCTTGACCAGAATCCAGGCGTAGAGAGAGTAGGGCAGAATACAGGCGGGGTCTTTCAGATTGCGGCATTTTTTCTTGAACAGTTTGTCGATGCCTTCCTCTTTGCGCATATACATGCGCGCCATTTTTATGCAGACGGACTGCGGATCGAAGAAGATGCATTTCGGCATGAGTTCGTCGACCATCTTGAAATCTTTGATCTGAAAGTAGAACGCCATTTTCATGGTGTTGACCTGCTTGGCGAGGAGAGGACTCCAGCGGAAGAGGGGCGTGAATTCATTGCAGGTGTCAATGGCACGGCGGATTCCGGCGGCCTGATCCTTTTCGAGTTCCTGCATCATTCTCTGCGGAGTCCCGATCGGACGGCGCATGAACTGGTTCTGGCGCATCATGATTCTGTGCTGTACTTCCTCCATGACCTGCTGGATGCGTGCGTTGACCAGTTTGACTTTTCTGCGGACGATGAAAGAAATGGAGATGGTTACAGCCAGCAGCACCAGCAGACCGATGATGCAGCTCCAGGTGAGGCTGAGTCCGGAAACCCTGGCGATTCCGCCGGCGACGAATCCCGCAAGAAAAGCGGTCAATGAAGAAAGCATAACAAAAATCCTTCCCGTTGATTCCTTAAAATGAAAATGAATAAGGTAAAATGGAGCCAGCTGTCGGATTCGAACCGACGACCGGCGGTTTACAAAACCGTAGCTCTACCACTGAGCTAAGCTGGCATAATATTCCGTAATATGCCACAGAACGCGGAAAAATCAACTGTAATATAAAAATCATTCCGCTTTTTTTTGAAAATTTTTGCCGTATTTTTGACGAACCGGCAATATTTTTGATAAAAAATTTGTAATCAGCACGAATTGCAGTATATTATCGGTTTGACTGAAAACCTTATCCGGAGCGATCTTTATGTCTGAAGAAGAAATGCCCAAAGCCTATGAGCCAGCTTCCATTGAAGCGAAATGGTATTCCTACTGGGAGACCAACCGTTTGTTCCACGGAGAACCCAAACCGGGGAAAAAACCGTACTCCATCGTGATTCCCCCGCCCAACGTGACGGGTATTCTCACCATGGGACATGTTCTGAACAATACCCTGCAGGATATCCTGATCCGCTGGCACCGTATGCTCGGCGATGAAGTCTGCTGGTTCCCCGGCACCGACCATGCCGGTATTGCCACGGAAAGCAAAGTGGACAAAGTTCTCCGCGAAAAAGAAGGAATCGACCGCCGCACCCTCGGACGCGAAAAATTCATTGAACGCGTGTGGGACTGGAAAAAACAATACGGCGGCACCATCATCAAGCAGCTTCGCAAACTCGGCACTTCCTGCGACTGGGAACGCGAACGCTTCACCATGGATGAAGGTCTTTCCGATGCAGTCAAACAGGTTTTCGTTCAGCTCTATAATAAAGGATATATCTACCGCGGCAAACGCATGGTCAACTGGTGCCCCGCCGCGCAGAGCGCACTTTCCGACGAAGAAGTCGTCTACAAGGAAGTCAAAGGCAAGTTCTGGCATTTCCGCTACCCGCTGTCTGACGGCTCCGGCTATCTGGTTGTCGCAACCACCCGTCCGGAAACCATGTTCGGCGATACTGCTGTTGCTGTGCCGATCAATGATCCCCGGTACAAACATCTGGTCGGCAAGACGGTCAACCTGCCTCTGACGGATCGCCAGATTCCGATCATCGAAGATGAACATGCCGACCCGGAAAAAGGAACCGGCTGTGTGAAAATCACGCCGGCTCACGACCCCAACGACTATCAGGTCGGCAAACGGCATAACCTTAAATTCATCAACGTGATGAACCGTGACGGCTCCATGAATTCCGTCTGCGGCAAATTTGCCGGACTGGACCGTTACGAATGCCGCAAACAGTGTGTCGAGGCAATGGATCAGCTCGGTCTGCTGGAAAAAGTGGAAGACATTGTCCACAATGTCGGGTTTTCTGAACGCGGCGGCGTGGAAATCGAAACGCTGCTCAGCGACCAGTGGTTCGTCAAGATGGATGAACTTGCCAAACCGGCAATCGAAGCCGTGCGCAACGGCACGATCAAATTTTATCCCGAACGCTGGACCAAAACCTATTTTCACTGGATGGAAAACATTCAGGACTGGTGCATCAGCCGTCAGATCTGGTGGGGACACCGTATTCCCGCCTGGTACAAGGATGAAACCGATGAAGTGTATGTCGGCGTGAATCCGCCGGAAGGCGACGGCTGGCGTCAGGAAGAAGATGTGCTGGACACCTGGTTCAGTTCCTGGCTGTGGCCGTTCTCCATCATGGGCTGGCCGAAGGATACTCCGGAACAGGAATTCTTCTATCCGACCAACGACCTGGTTACCGGTCCGGATATTATTTTCTTCTGGGTCGCCCGCATGATTATGGCTGGTTACGAATTCAAAGGAACGCATCCGTTCAGCAATGTGTATTTCACCAGTATCATCCGCGACAGTCTCGGACGGAAACTTTCCAAGTCGCTGGGCAATTCCCCCGACCCGCTGGATGTGATTGCCAAATACGGAGCGGACGCTCTGCGTTTCTCCATTATTTATATTGCGCCGGTCGGCATGGATATTCAGTACTCCAACGAAAAATGCGAAATCGGCAGAAATTTCGCCAACAAACTGTGGAATGCCTGCCGTTTCCGCACGCTGCAGGGACCGGTTTCCCCCAGTTTCCGCAAACTCGAAGGCATCGACATCGAAAAGCTGTCCGCTGACGAAAAATGGATTCTGGCGTGGACCAACCGCACGATTGAAGTTACCCGCAATGCACTGGAAAACTTCAAATTCCATCAGGCGGTTCACGAAATCTATGAAATGGTGTGGAGTACTTTCTGCGACTGGTTCATCGAAGCCAGCAAACCGCGTCTACGCGGCAGTCAGGAAGAAAAAGACCAGGCACTTGCCGTGCTGGACTTCGTTCTGTGGAAACTGCTGCGTCTGCTGCATCCGTTCATGCCGTTCATTACGGAAGAACTGGCGCACCAGATGGGATTCCTTGCCGAGGGCGAAAGCATCATGCGCGCCCATTTCCCGGAACCGTTTGAGGCGATCGGTCTTTCCCGGCTGATGAATGACGCCAATGACGTGCTGGATCTGGTGGAAGATAAATTCCAGCTGATCCGCGCCGGACGCAATCTGCGGGTTTCGTATGATATTCCCCCGGCGAAAAAGCTGAACTACTATATCAAGGCGGCAACTCCGGAAATGGCGGAGTTCCTCCAGCAGGAAATGCCGGGTTTGCTGCGGATGCTCAATGCGGAAAAAGTTACCGTTTCACAGGAAGAATACAAGTCGGACGACGGTTCCGGTGCGCCTTCCATGCTGGTTAACGCCGGTGCGATTTACCTGCCGTTGAAAGGTGTGGTCGATCTGGAAGCGGAAAAAACCAAACTCCATAAACAGCAGAAGGAACTTCAGGGCTGGATGCGCGGACTGGAAGCCAAACTCGGCAATCCGGGATTTCTGGCGAAAGCTCCGGCACAGCTGGTGGAAAACACGAAAGCTCAGCTGGCGGAAATGCAGGAAAAACTGAAACGCGTCAATGATGCGCTCAAGTCCATAGAATAAGGTTTGCAGTTATGACAAAAACAGAAACAATTCTGATTCTTGACTTCGGCTCGCAGTACAGTCAGCTGATCGCGCGCCGGATTCGGGAATGCAACGTGTACAGCCGGATCGTTTCTTTCCGGACAACGGCGGAAGAAATCCGCAAAGAAGCCCCTGCGGGCATCATTCTCAGCGGCGGTCCCGCCAGTGTCTATCAGGACGGCGCGCCGAAATGTGATCCGGAGATTTTCAACCTGGGTCTGCCGATTCTCGGCATCTGCTACGGAATGCAGCTGACCGTGCTTGCGCTCGGCGGCGATGTGGCGCGCGGCAAAGCCCGTGAATACGGCAAGGCGGAAGTCAAAACCGTTGCGGACAGCCCGCTGTTTGAAGGCGTTCCCGCTTCCACGCAGGTCTGGATGTCGCACGGCGACAAAGTGGTGAAGATTCCCGAAGGATTCACTACTTTTGCTTCCACGCACAACACCGAATTTGCCGGCGTTCAGAATCAGGAAAAAGCGATTTACGGCATTCAGTTCCATCCGGAAGTGGTGCATACCGTCAAGGGACAGCAGATTCTTTCCAATTTCTGCCGGAAAATCTGTCACTGCGAAGGAACCTGGAACATGGCGTCGTTCATCGAAACGGCGGTTCGGGAAATTCAGGAAAAAACGCAGGGCGAAAAAGTGATTCTCGGTCTCAGCGGCGGAGTCGATTCCTCCGTGGCTGCCGCTTTGATTCATAAAGCGATCGGCGACAAACTGACCTGTATCTTTGTCAACAACGGTCTGCTCCGCAAAGGCGAGGCGGAACGTGTCATTGACCTGTTCGGCGGTGCATTCAAGATTCCGCTGAAATATGTGGACGCCACAGACCGTTTTCTGACCAAACTTGCTGATGTCCGCGAACCGGAAAAGAAACGCAAAATCATTGGACATGAATTCATTGAAGTGTTTGATGAAGCGGCTTCCGAGATCAAGAACGTCAAGTTCCTGGCGCAGGGAACCACCTATCCGGATGTGATCGAAAGTGTGCCGATCGACGGCAATCCCAGTGCCATGATCAAGAGTCATCACAACGTGGGCGGTCTGCCTGCCAAAATGAACCTCAAACTTCTGGAACCGCTGAGCCGTCTGTTCAAGGATGAAGTCCGCGAAGTCGGCAGAAAATTGGGACTGCCGGAAGAAATGGTGATGCGTCAGCCGTTCCCCGGTCCGGGGCTGGCTGTCCGGATTGTCGGTCCGGTCAATGCGCATGACCTGGAAATTCTGCGGAATGCGGATGAAATCATCGTGGAGGAAATGAAGAAAGCCGGTCTTTATTATAAAGTATGGCAGACCTTTGCGGTGTTCATTCCGGTGAAAACCGTCGGAGTGATGGGTGATGAACGCACCTATGACAGTGTTATCGCCCTGCGTGCAGTGGAAAGCCGCGACGGTATGACTGCGGACTGGGTGGAACTGCCTTATGATCTGCTGGGCAGGATTTCCAGCCGGGTGGTCAACGAGGTCGACGGAGTCAACCGCATGGTGTACGACGTTACCTCCAAACCGCCGGGAACGATTGAATGGGAATAACGGAACTGGAGACTGATTCATGGAAATCACAGGCGGTATCGCCAAAGGCATGACAGTGAAAGTTCCGTCCGGCATGGAAGTGCGTCCCACTTCCGTGCGCTCCCGGCGCGCCCTGTTTGACATGCTGGGTGATCTTTCCGGAAAACGTTTCTGCGACCTGTTCGCAGGCAGCGGCGCGGTGGGAATTGAAGCCGCCAGCCGCGGAGCAGCTCATGTGCTGCTGGTGGAAAAATCGCCGCATGTCCTGGCTGTGATCCGGGACAATGTCCGCCGGGCGCAGGAATATTGCCCGGATACGTTGTTTCAGCCGATGTCCGGCGCGGTTCCGGAGTGTTTCCGGAAACTGGCGGCGGTCTGTCCTCCCCCGGATTTGATTTTTGCGGATCCCCCGTATGCAGAATCGGCATCTCTGCTGGATGCTCTGCTTCATCAGAAGGATTTTGCATCCTGGACTGGCAATGCGCAGCTTCTGTGGGAGCTGCCGGATTACCGTACGCAGCTGAAAATTTTCCCGCCGGAGTGGACTCTGACTGCAATCAGAGAGCTGGGCGCGTCACGTTTTCTGGTCATTCAACGTCGGAAAATGGCCTGACAGACGCTTTTTTTGAAAAAAACAGCTGAAAATTTTCCGAATATCGCACTTTTCGATTTGAAAAGAGTAAAAAAGAATGTAGTGTAAGGCATTATAGAAAAAAACGGAGCAATTTCGACAGGAGAAACAGTTATGGTTATTTTGAACCGAATCATCAATATTCTGATTTTGTTGGCTGCGATCGCCGCAGTGGTCTTCTCGTATTTTCTGTTCAGCAAACGCGAGCAGCTGACCAACGGCTGGGCTCAGATGGCTGCGGCTGTCAATACCGCAGCCAAAACCCTGGATGACGGCGGAATATCCGGCACAACCGCTGCCAGAGACCTGCCGGAAGACAAACTGAAACATACCAACTATGAACAGCTTGGTCAGGTCCTCCCGAAACTGAAAGACAACGCAGCAAAAATTGTTGCGCAGAGAAACTCTCTGGCGGACTCCATTCAGAGAGCGGCGGGAATCCTTTCCATCAGCGATGTGGATGCGAAAGCCCTGAAAAATGTCGGTTCCTATAAAGATAAGGAACGCGTGTTCACTTCCAAAGTGCAGGACTTTCGCGATGTCCGCAACCATGTGTTCAATGAATTTGCTCAGGCTGCCCGCACTGCCGGCGGCCGTGTTTCCTCTGCTGAACTCGGCAATTCCGGAACCTATCGTTCCGCTGCCGCCAATGCCAGCGCAGCCATCAAAGATACGGTTGACCGCAAAAATCTTTATGCCAGTTATCTGAGCCAGTTCGCCCGTGCGCTGGGTGTTACTCCTCCCAATGTGAACAGTGCCGCTTACCGCGGAGAACTGGATAAAACCCTGCGGGCTATTCAGGCGAAAAACAATGAATTTGCCCAAACCCGCAATCAGCTCAACTCTGAGAAGAACAAAACCCGTCAGCTGTCCAATCAGATTGCCAATCAGCAGAAGACGATTGCCGCGAATATGAACAGCATTCAGCAGCATAAAAACCGGATTGATGAGCTTACGAACATCCTGAACAAAGACGGGAGCATCACTCTGCCGGGCAAACTGCTGACCGGAAAAGAACCGGAATGCTTCCGCTATGTGAAAGGCGAAATCGAGTCGGTGGACAAGGAATATGGTTTTGTGACCATCAACCTCGGCAAAAACTACACCTTCACTCAGCTGTACGGAATCAAGGAAAACAAAGTTCCGTTCCCGATGGTTCCCGGCCGTGTGCTGACGGTTGCCCGTAATCTCAACACCAGCAATCCGATGTTCGTCGGCAAGATCATTGTCACCAAAGTCAGCGATGATTCCGCAATCTGCAATCTGGTCAGTGCAGCGGCAGATGCCTATAAAGTCGGAGATACGGTATTCTTCTCCGATGACGATATTGCGGCAGCAGCAAAATAAGGAGGGATCGGTTATGTTTTCATCACCCGTCTTCACCGTAACATCTGTTCTGGCACTCCTGTCCCTGCTGGCAGTTCTGGTGCTTCAGGCATTGGAAATGAAATGCTATGGGATGTTCTGATTCCATAATACGGAAAATAACTCCGGGCTGTGTTCTGCGGCTCGGATTTTTTTTGCTGTGTTCCTGCTGGCTTCTGCTGTCAACGGCATGTACGGAGTATGAACGCGCAGGAATCAATTCCAGACCTTTCAACGAGCCGACAGGCTGGGAAAACAATCCATATCCGGGTGCATTCCGCAATTGAACGACGGATGAGGCATCCGTTTCAAAAAGGAGGAGACAATGGCTCAGATTCAGATTTTGGGAAGTGCCGCGGCGGAAGGGATTCCCGCCATATTCTGCAATTGCCGGGTTTGCCGTGAAGCATGGAAAAACGGCGGCAAAGATATCCGTATGCGTTCTGCGTACAAGCTGAATGATCATGTCCGCATTGACTTCGGTCCGGATTCTCTGGCGCAGGAATTCAAATTCCAGCTGCATTCTGAAAATCTCAAACATCTGTTCATCACTCACAGTCACGAGGATCATCTGTATGCGAACCTGCTGGATTACCGTATGCCGGGTTTTTCCGTGGTCGATGAAGACAACATCCTGAATATTTACGGCAACCCGGGTGTGATGCGTGCCCTCAACCTGTTTTTCTGTGAAAAGCCGTATTTCCGTTTCAACGGAGATTTCAGACGGTTCCGTCTGAATCCGGTTCAGGTTGAGCCGTTTCAGCCGATTGTGCTGGAAGAGGAAGATATGGAATTCATTCCGCTGAAAGCGGATCATATGATCGGTATCATCACGGAAATTCCGAATTTCTATGTTTTCCGGGTTGGGACATCCTGGGGTATGGTTGCCAATGACACCGGATATTTCCGCGAGGAAACCTGGCAGTTCCTGGAAGAGAAAAAATTCAAGTTCGACCTGGTGATTACGGACTGCACCGGCGGTATTCTGGATCTGGAACGCGGACACATGAGCGGGAAATATGTGCTTATGACCAAGGAACGGCTGGAAAAAATCGGCAGCGTTACCGATTCCACCAAGTATTTCATCAACCATTTTTCGCACAACGGACAAGCTACCCATGCGGAACTGGAAGCCCATTTCAATCCGTTTGGAATTCAGGTCTGCTACGATGGACTGAAGATTGATTTCTGACGGAATCAGTGCAGCGATAAGATACAAAAAAGGCGGATCACTCACGATCCGCCTTTTTCTGTATCAGGAAAAAACGTTTCAGGCTTTTGCCGGAACGGGTTCTTCCGCCGCGACAGTCTGAGCCGCCTGTTCCTGTTCGGCAATCATGTCTTCGACACGTTCCTTGAGGGTGGCAAGTTCTTCAATGGACATGTCTGCCAACGGTTTGTCTTCGCGAACCGGAATGTTCATGCCGTGCTGACGCAGGAAATCTTCGATAGTGTCCTGATTCTTTTTGTAGAGGTAGAACCCCACAGCGGCAACGCCGACGCCGACAGCCGCACCGATCAGATGATCTCGTGTAATAGCCATGTTTATAACTCCTTTTTTGGGATTGTTGGTAATCAGTTGTGTTTTACGGAATCCTGCATGTCATAGAACAGAATCCGCAGAGAATTGCCCACGACCAGAATCGTGCTGGCGTTGTGCATGACAGCCCCGATGATGACGGGAAGCATCCCCAGTCCGCCGAACAGCAGTCCGATGGTGTTGATTCCGACGGAAACGACAAAGTTCTGCCGGATGATGTCCATGGTGTGGTGCGCCAGACCGTAAACGCCGGGGAGCATGAGCGCATTGTCTCCGGCAATTGTAACGTCCGCCGCTTCCATGGCGATATCGGTACGGGTTTTACCCAGTGCGATTCCCACGTCCGCATAAGCCAGCCCCGGCGCATCGT
>SAMEA104315429__coassemble_1237_pt1 | contig 12864 bp, 8 predicted proteins | sample SAMEA104315429__metabat2_high_PE_002 | metagenome-assembled genome bin SAMEA104315429 (sample SAMEA104315429) | gut metagenome | biome: Monkey gut; feature: monkey-associated habitat; material: faeces | place: China | collected 2013
GCTGATTGCTGAAAAGCACGGCGGACGTCCTTCCTGAAATCCGGGTCCGCGGCATAATCCAGCAGTATTTTTGCCATGACGGTTCCAGCTTTCAACGCAGAATCGAAAGCCTCCTCCGTTCCGCCGGCTTCGCGGAAAGCGATGGAATGCCCCGGACATTCCCGTTCTCCGCAAATTGAAAAATGGAACTGCGCGCCGGGAAGGATTTCCGTCACATTGCCCATATCGGAAGACGCCCGGCTTTCTGTCCCTTGATTCAGAGGGATTTCCCTGCCCAGTTCCAGCCAGTGATCCCGGTAACGCAGATTCAGCGGCGGATTGATTTTAATTGGATGGTATTCCGATTCCCAGTTGACCCGGCAAGAGCATCCGGTCATGACCGCGCCTTTTTCCGCGGATTGTTCCAGCTTCCGTTTCAAACCGGCCAGACCGTCCGGGGATGGCGCGCGCACATAGAAAAACGCTTCCGCGAGGTCCGGAATGATGTTTGCAGCCTCGCCGGTCTTGGTGAGGATTCCATGCACACACTTCGGTTTCGGGATTTGCCGCCGCCATTCCATGACGTCCGCATAGAAACAGACTGCCGCATCCAGGGCGTTTTTTCCCGCTTCCGGCAGAGTGGCATGTGCCGATTTTCCGTGGAAAGAGATACGGGCGCGCGCAACGCCGAGTGCGCCGTTGTCGGTTTCGGTGAACCCGCCGGGATGCGCCATCAATGCCAGGTCGACTCCTGCGAACCCGTTCTTTTGAATCAATTGAATTTTACCCCCGCCGCCTTCTTCGGCAGGAGTCCCGATGACATACAGGTTCAAAGGGATGTTCCGTTTCCGCGCGGTTTCGGCAGCCAGACATGCGGCGCACAGCGCAGCCGCCGTGATCAGATGATGTCCGCAGGCATGACCCATTTCCGGCAATGCGTCATATTCGGCAAGGACAGCCGCGCACGGCGCATCCGCCGCATCTCCGGTCATGATCCCGCCGCGGAATGCGGTCGGCAGTCCGCAGAAAGGATGTTCCACTTTGAACCCGTGCCGCACCAGAAAATCCGAAATGTGCCGCGACGCCTGTTTTTCCCGGTATCCGAGTTCAGGATGCGAATAGATAAAATCTGACACCTTCCGTATTTCCCGTATCAGGTTTTCCGGAATTTCCGCCGGTAAAGAAATCATTTGCGTTTTCCTTTATTTCAAGACGACCACGGCTGTGACCGCCATCATTAATTTTTCCATGTTCACCTGAAGCCCGAAGCCGGGAGTCTGCGGCAGATACAGGAATCGCCCTTCCTGACGGGGCGGGGTGTCGTTCAGCATGAGGCCGGCCGAGCCGTTCGGTTTTCCATCAGTCGGATAAATGCAGTTGGGGAGCGATGCCGCCGCCAGACGCGGCGCATTGGCGATCCCGGAATCGGGACGTGAACCGATCCAGTTGGCAATACCGTTTTTCTGGCAGATGTCGTGCATCCTCCGGGCGTGTGTCAGCCCCCCGACCCGGCAGATTTTAATATTGACGATATCGGCTGCGTTCAGCGCGGCGCAGACATTTGCATCATGCAGGGTATGAATGCTTTCGTCCAGGCAGACCGGAGTATGGATTTCCCGGCGCAGCAGAGAGTGGCAGTAGATGTCCTCTTCGTTGAGCGGCTGTTCCATCATCAGCAGATGAAAGCGGTCCAGTTCCGCCAGGTGTTTGAAGTCTGCCGCCGTATACGAGCTGTTGGCGTCCGCCATCAGACGAATGTCCGGAAAATGTTCCCGGATGGCGGAAAGGTTCCGGACGTCATGTCCGGGGTCGATTTTGACCTTTATGCGGACATCGCCGAGGGCCAGGGCTTTGCGGACGCCGTCAAGTGTTTCCGCAACGTCATCGTAAATGGAAACGGTCCGCCCCATTTCGATCTTTTCGCGTGTCCCGCCGATCAGTTTCCAGACAGGTTTTTGCAGGAGCTTCCCGTAAATGTCCCAGGCGGCGGCGTCCAGTGCGGCTTTGGCGAAATGCGCTCCGCGAAAGGATTTTTCCATCAGGTCGATTACTTCATCGGGATGCTGAAAACGCTTTCCTTTCAGCAGTGGGAAAAGAGCCGTTTTCGTGACGTCCAGCACGCTGCCGACTGTTTCATGGGCATAAAACGGAACTTCATTGACCGCCGCTTCGCCCCAGCCGGTCATGCCGTCGGAAAAGACTTCGAACAGGATCCCGCATTTCCTGCAGAGTGTCCCGCAGCTGATCCGGAAGGGCGACGGAAGCGGCGTTTCATAAAGATAGACATTGATTCTGTCAAACATAAAACCGGAAAAAGTGCTCATTTTTCTTCCCCTCCCCCCGTTTCCATTGGCCTGACCTGACCGTACAGTGAATCAAGGGATTGGCGGAACCAGCGTTCCCGCCCGCAAGGAAGGACGCCCAGACGGTCGAGTTCTCCGGAAAGCTGTTTCAATCCTTCGGCAAGACGCGCCGCTGTATCCGGCTCGGTATGCAGCGATTTATGATAGCATCCGTTTTCCCGCAGCAGACGGCTCATCCGGTCGCAGTAGTGAATGACCTGACCGGCTTTTTCCGCAAAAAGCGCGGAGAAGAGTTCCTGCCGGATCTTTCGGGTGTCGCAATCCGCTTTGTTCCAGAGGATGCGGGCGGCTCCGTATAATTGCAGGTTGGCAGGCTTGTCCCAGGAGCAGTGGCACTGGCAGTCCACCATGCCGTCAATGTTCAGACGGTCGAAATCAGCCAGGGAATATTCCAGCAGAGGAGCAAGATCATAACTCATGAAGTGACGGTCTATGGAAGGAGAAAGCGTGATGTAATTGAAAACCAGACATTTCAAACCATCGCCGACCACGCCGCGCCAGTTCCGGTATGCGAGATACTGGTCATAATTGATGATGCGCTTGTCCCTGGGCGTGTCGTGCGAACGATTGTGCCGGTAATCCGGCATCCAGTCCGGAAGACGGCAGGCGGGATCGTCCAGATGGTGAAAATAACATTGCCGCCAGACGGCAAGATTCAGGATCACATTGTCCAGACCCTCCAGCCAGTTCCGGGTCGGCGGTTCCAGTGTTTCAAAATAAATCAGACATTCCAGGATGAGTTCCGGCATAAGTTTTTTCAGCTGCAGTGCCGCTCGCCGGAAAATGTCCAGATACCAGTCGCTGAAAGGACGGCTGATACATCGCCCGCACTGGCATTTGTTGTCGTAGCCGTCCCCCAGCCAGATCGCGGCAATATCGAATTCGCCCCGGTGCTTCAGGAGATACGAGACTATGTGTTCCGCGTAGATTTCCCGGACTTCCTCCTTTTCGAGACAGATCTGGAACCAGGTGGAAACCGCGGCTTCCGCCATTTTGTTGACGTTCCCCCTGGCTTTCAGAATGTTCCGCGCTTCTTCCGCGGACAGATGATGCAGGAACCCATAATGTTCCGGGACGCCGTAATTCCATCCGTGTCCGCCGCGTTCGACCAGCAGACCGCAGCGCCGGGCTTCTTCCGCCATCTTTTTCTGTTCCCGGGCAATCCCAAGGCGTTCCTCCCAGCTTTTGTCCTTCAAGGCATATTCGACATGCTGCAGCGGATGTATCCCGTCCCGGACTGAATATTCATCGCCCGGACGGTCTTCATCATATCCTTCCATGAAAAAAAGATTATATTTGTTCTTCACCATGAAACGGATCAGCTGAATGCCTTCTTCCAGCTTGCCCGGGGCGGGACGCGCGGCAATTCCCCTGAAAGTCCGCGACGCCGTTTCCTGCCGGTCAAAGCCGTCCACGGAGAATTGCGGATTCGGCGGAATGACTTCCCCTTCCGGTCCGGGATACAGAAATGCGAAACCGAAATGTTTCAGGTATTCGTAAACACCGTAAAGCACACTGCGCGGATTGGAACCGGTGATGAAGAGTTTTCCCGCGGAACTTTTGAGCGAAAAAGAATCCTGCAGCCGGCTGGAATCTTCCGTATGCAGCAGCACGTCCGCCTGCCCGGCGTCCTCTGCCGGAGCAAAAACGCCGTTCCCGTAACGGATCAGTTCCTCCATCGCCAGCTGCACCGCCGGACTTTCCGATCCAGTGAAAATTTTATACATGTGATGTCCCCTGACAGTTAATTGATTGTGAAACGTTCCGCATCGGACGGCTCCGGCTCCGGAGAATCCACCCACCGGATTCCGGCAAAAAGCATATGTTTGAAGAACGGCGCGGAACATGCTTCTGCATCGTGTCCCAGAGCCAGATAATACACTTTCCCGTTTCCCCAGGATTTACTCCAGGCGACCGGCCAGAGCCGGTTCCGGAAAGCCGCCGTTGCGGCAATATTGACTCTTGAGGCGTCATATTGTGTTAGGAACTGTTCATCCGCCACTTTGCATTCATGGACATTCCAGTTCTTCCATTCCGGGGGGACCCGGACCGTGTCGAAATACCGCATGGCGGGATGTTTCATGTCGACTGCCGCATAGTATTCCCGAAACGGCGGATGTTTCCGGAAGCGTCCGCCGAGCATCGCCTCATATTCCGGACAATCCCGGAAGGCAGTGGCGGCGCAATGGACTCCGATGAACTTTCCTTTTTCCGCGCACCATTCCAGCAGCCCCCGTTTCTGTTCCGGAGTCAGATGGTCTTTGGTCCAGTAAAAGATGATGATGTCGCAGGAGTCTATCGCCGGACGGCACAACCGGTCGAGGTCATTGATCGCAGTCTCGACGGTGTATTCCGCGGACAGTTCTTCAAGATGTTTCTTCATGACTTCGCAGCAGCCGGCGTAATCATGGAATTCGCCCCCGCCCATCAGAAGTATTTTTTTCATATGATGCAATCCTTTCGGGGCGGAAGCATGCCGGCCGCTTCCACCGTGCGGTTGAGTTTTGCGGATTCGGTGATCAGTTCCGCGCAGCGGATGTTGTTGCGCGCTTCTTCCGGAGTAACCGGCAGCGGCGCACCGGATGCCCAGCTTTCGTGGAAATAGTCATACCAGGCTTTATCCAGAGAACGGACAAATTCCGGACGCGAGAAATCCGGTTCTTTCTGGTCGAAATAGCAGTATTTGCCGCACAGCAGGTCTTTCTGTCTCGGAATGTAGCCGAGGTCGCCGATGCCGAACGTGTCCCGCGTGCCGCAGACCAGAAAACGGAAATAGCCGCGGAACGGACGGTCGTCCGGTTCATGCTGCCGCTCCGGAGACGGTTTCAGCGAAAGATGGATCAGCGGCGGCTGCTCAAAGCGCAGCTGCGCTTCTCCGTATCCGCAGCTGGACATGGGTTCGTCCGGATGGACCGTGGTCCCGGAAACTTCTTTCAGCGGTGAACGGTTCAAGGCCAGTGCCTGATCTATCATGTGGACCGCGTAATTGCTGAAATCAACATGTCCGTACCAGGAACGGGGAGAGACGATCTCCACGGATACCGGAATGCCGACATGTCCGCTCCGGATTACTTCCTGTGCGGCTTTCATGGCGGTGCTGAACCGTAAATTGTGGTTGACCGTGAGAATGACTTTCTCCTCTTTTGCCTTGGCGATCAAGGCGTCGCATTGGACGGAAGTATAAGCCATCGGCTTTTCCAGGATGACATTCCTGCCCGCGGACAGCAGGCGCATGACGACATCGTAATGCGTGTCCACCGGCTTGGTGGCTGCCAGGACCACATCGGTTTCCGGATCGTCCGTCAATTCTTCCATCGAATTGAAGATCCGGTATTTCCCGTTGGCGGCGGCCGCCGCATTTTCCGGGAAAATATCGTAGAATCCGCGGATTTCAAAACGGTCCGCACGTCTTTCCAATTCGGGAATGTGGAATTTTCGGACCCAGTCGCCCGCTCCGCAAAAACTGATTCTGCATCGTTTCATTTTCTTGTTTCCCTGTATTAGTTTGAAAATGCTTTCTGTGTCTGGATCCCTTTGCTCAACGCACGGTCAAGAACCGTTTTTCCGCCGCGGACCGCCTTGATATGCCCGCCGCTTCCATCTGCGTCAAAACAGATGCTGTATTCCAGGTCCCCCGCGATAAAACGGACTCCGTCCCTGTTTTTGTCCTGTATGTATTCGGATTTTACCATCGCATCGAGCTCTTTCTTCATCCCGACCTGGATCAGGTGCAGAAACCGGACTTTCCCGACCGCTTTCCCCGGAGAGATTTCCATTCTCCAGTTTCCCCAGAGCGGATTCCGGATTCCGCGTCTGGCGTAATCATCCAGGCGGGTTTTTCCGAGCGGATAATTTTTCCCGTCCGACCAGAATTCCTTTCCCGGCCCCCCGATTTTTGTCCGTTTGAAATCCTTCGGCAGGAATGTCCGGCAGAAGAGCCTTCCCGCCCCCTCGTCAAAATGGAATGTGTCGCCGTTTTCCGCCGGTTCATTCTGAGAGTGGAGCAGCCATGTCTGAGCCTGATTGTCCTTCACGCTTTCCACAGTGTCGCAGATGACAAAATAATCCGGGCGGACGAAAACAAACTGACGGATCATTTTTTTGCATTTCTCCGGACGGTAGCAGGCAGTCGAATCGCCAGAAACATAAGTGTAGAATTCATTGGTCTCGAAAGCCTTCACGGCTCCGCCGGTGGTTTTGTACATGCCGCCGTGGTTCGCAACCGCATATTTCTGTTCCGGCCATCCGGTGAATTTTTCTCCATCCATGAAAATGGTGATGACATTATGGGCGATGCTGGCTGCATAGTAATTGTTGTCATGCCACATGTCATCCAGCCAGTTCTTCATTCCGGATGCGCTTCGGGTGCCGGAATCCAGCGCGAGAAATCCGCCTTTGTAAATGACAAAATTGTTTTCATCCGGCTGTTTGTGCGCCGGACTCTTTGTTCCGCAGGTGAACATTGCGTAAGTGGAATCCGCGCCGCTGCCGCTGAACATATAGGTCTGACCGAGATTCCGGAAAAAATACGCGTTCGGGAAACGGCTGAAATATGTCTTGTCCTGCTTGTAATCCGCCTGTTTCGTATAACGATACAAAAAAGGGAGCCACGGGAAATATCCGCTGTAATTCCAGGTGCCGGATGCGTAGATATGATTGTCGTCTTTGAATTCTTCCTGTGTGGAAATAAAATAATCGATCAGACCGGATGCGGGATGATTCTTAAAAAAATATTTATACAGGGCAAGATAACGCAGATTCATTTTAACCTTGTTGTCCAAATGCCAGGCGCCGCCTGTTCCGTGCTCGTACAGCCGGCCGTCCATACCGGGAAATGTGGCATAGAACAGCCAGTGCGGGAGTAAACCGTTGGCAGGGAAATCCATGGCGATATTTCTGCCGGTGAGCGTTTCCCATGAGACGTAAAAAAGCCATTCGCAAACCGGGCCGTCCCCGAAGACATATCCCGGAGAACTGTTGTTGCCGCCGCCGTCATTGCCTGCCATATTGGAACGGTAATCAAGCATCCGGATATGATCCTGAACGCCTTCTTTCAGAAATTTTGAAGCCAGCCTGTCATTGATTCCGCTGTCATGGAAAACAAGTCCGGCATAAAATTTCAGCAGAGGCGTTCCATAAAAACTGGAATTCCACCTGCTGGTGCCTTCTCCTTTGTTCTGGAGTCCGGACCTGATGATCCAGTTCGTATCCTGCGCCTTTTCAATATGCGCCAGCAAACGCCGCCCGATCGCGGTTCTTTCCGCTTCGGGGATTTCATTATAGAGCCAGTCATAGGCGCACAGGGCGGATATCCGTGAAAAAGCGGTCCAGCTGATCGCTTTTTCTTCCGCGTACTGCCGCTGATACCATTCCGACGCATATTTCAGGATTTTTATGGCCTTGTCGCGATATTTCGGCTCTCCGGTAAGTTTGTAGACAAATGCCGCGCGCATGGCGGTCGGACCGAATTTGTCTTTGGAATAAAAATGTTTCTGGTAAGTCTGTTCATTGATGTCGTCGGGATAGTTGTCCACCTTGCCGCGAAGACGGGCGAAAAACTGCCGGAGCAGCGGATTTGCGGATAAATCCCGGCGCATCCCGGCAAATTTTTCATCGTTGAACAGCAGACGGGGTCTCGGATAATTCCGGGGAAGCTCCTTGAGGTATTTTGCAAAAAGCGGAGCAGCCGGCTCCGCGTTCTGCCGCGTCCGCGGAATATGGGTCAGTTCGACTTTACCGCCGACTTTTTCCAATTTGACGTCCTTGAATGCGATCCCCGGAGTGCCGGCAATGATGATCCGGGCTTTTTTCGTGCCCTGCCACCATTGGTTTGCCGGTGCGCCGGACGGAGCGATCCCGGATATTTCGCCGCTGAATTCCTGCCACTGTTCCCCCTGCATTTTTTTTGAAAAAGCCGCGTTGTATATCCTGCCCATGCCGTGGGAATGCTGACGGATCCGGGTTGCCGCCGGAAAATCAGACCAGGAGGGTCTGATGAGCGTGATCTTCCAGACGCCGTCCGCCTGTTCGATCTTCCTGATATTCGGGCTGTACTGCATATTCGGAAGATCGCCGAAATCATCTTTGACATTGAAGGCGATAACCCGCGCATTGGAATTCCGGTCCCATTTGGAGGCATCTTTCACCGTTACAGTGGTGTCTCCTTTTTTCAGTTCCTCCACCAGCTCGGTTTCCGTTCCGCGAATGACAAACACCGCGGGGGAGCTGATGACTGCGCCTTTCCCGTTCATTGCTTCCATGCCGAAAAACAGTGTTTTCTGCGCGGAGTCCGTACTGCGGAATTTTCCGGAAAGACGGTATACCGCATTCGGATCGACCTCGAAGCTCCTTGCGGAAACGACTTTGGCCTGTTTCGCTGTCAAAACAGCTGCTCCGTCCTTTGTTTCGGCTTTTGGCTGCCAGCCGCCGTCCCGTTCCGGTTGAAAAATCCGTCGGTTCCGCAGCCATTACGGTTCCGGAAAGGATCGCAGCCGCAATCTTCAGCATTTTTTTCATGGTCTGTCCTCCAGGTTTGTTTTTCGTTTTCTGTTCCCTGATTATTGTTTTCATTGCACAGGCATTCTGTTGTTCCAGTGTTTCCAGTAAAGTCGTGCCTGACCTTGATGCCATGCCGTCCAGTTGGAATTGCCTGCCGGCTGATAGGCTTCATACGGGGAAAGCATTTCCGCATGTCCGTCAATGAAGGCAAATGAAGCGCTGCTTTGACTTTTCTTTGGATTTGTCTGCTTGGATGTAGATGTCGCAAATCTGATGATCTCATTTTTATTTCCGTGCCGGAAGCGGGTGTATGAGCCGTATGCAGGATTGCTGACAACCCACGGTCTCTGATCTGCAGGCGTCCTGTTGCCCGCTTCGGGCAAAACGATCCACGGATTATAATCTTCCACATGCGAGCTGTCGGAAAAAGCGATCATATTCTGCGGAGTGATGATTTCGGCAAGTTTCGGAGCCCGTCTATGTTCTCCGCGAGTGGAAAATTCGCTCATGCCGTAATGCACCATGCCCCGTAAGACAATCGCGCCTGAATTCGGCGTTGCAGCTCCGCAGCCCAGCAATATTTTTTCCTGAATATCAAGAATGCCATACCACATTTCTTTCGGATCCTCGATCGACAGTCCCGGCGAATCGTATCGGGGCGGCAGATATTCCTTTTGCGAATCCACATACGCCGCCAGTTTTATTCCCAGCTGACGGACATTGCTCAAGCAGGAAATCTCATGGGCCTTTCCGCGCGCCTTGTTCAATACCGGCAGCAGCATTGCCGCCAGGATCGCAATGATGGCGATCACCACAAGGAGTTCGATGAGCGTGAATGCTGCTCCGCGGAAAAAACCGTGAATCATACGGATTCCCGCAGCAAAACTTTTTCCGTAATTTAAAAACCTTCCGTCTTTCCGCATCGCAAATTCCTCCTGTTAAATTTTGAACTGCTTTCTGTAAATATTATCATAGTACTGCTCCAAATCCTCATAAAGGAAAAGCATGCCGCCCAGACGGAGACGATCTCCGCGTTCCAGGACCGAAAGCATGGCACGGCGCACGCTTGTGTCGTGCGGAGCCTCTTCCGGAGTGGAATAATCTCTGCCGAAAAGAAAAAAGAAACCGTCTTTCCCGGTGGAAGCACAGGGAAACAGATAACATTTCCGCATAAGCTCCGCTATATTGGAATCCGGCAGAAGTTCTTCAAACTGCGTGTTGAAAATCCAGGACCGGCTGATGATCGCCGGAACAAAACGGCCGGGGCAGCGTCCGGAGAAAAAGCGGAACGCCATGGAAAAAGATTCGAACGCCGCCGCCGGAGTCATTTTTCCTCCGGGCGGAATGTGCATGTCCAGAAGAATATCCCCTCGCCGCAGGACAGTTTCCCATTCCTTTTTCGGAAAACTCCGTTTTCCCGGCAGAACAAACCCGCAAGGCGAAACGGCATGTCCGCGGATTTCATCTCCGGTTTCCTCAAAAGACGAACACCAGTCCGAATCGTTTTCGCATCCGCCCGAAACGACATATCCCGCCCGGTCGATGCGGAGTCCCCCTTCCGCGACAAGCACCTTGCGGCCGTCCGCCCGGTTCCGCAGCATCGCCCCGAAAGCAAAAAGTTCCGCGATTTTATACTGGAAGCGTCCCAGGGTGAAAATCCGTCCGGCGGCATAATGCCGGAACCATGGGATCACCTGCGGATCCAGTCCCGGCTGTCCGTGGATGGCCCGGTGGAAATCGACATTCGCCCGGCAGTTCAGCGTGTCTTTTATAATATTATCCGGAATACCCGTTTCCCGGTATTTTTTCAGCGCAGCGGGAATCAGACCGAGAGCCGCAAGCAGATAAAAGAGACCGGATTTATCCCGCAGCGGCTCCAGGACGGGCCATCCGCCGAAACCGGAGGAAGCATTGCCGTAAGTATGATGCAGGACGGACAGTTTGAAGAAAGTATGCCAGAAAAAAGAACGCAAAGGCATGGACGCGGAAATTGTTTCCGCGGCTTCGGTCAGCTGCTCCGCAAGTCCGTCGTCCAATGAACATTGCCGGCAGACGTCATGGATCACTTCCGGAGTCAGAATGCCGATCCGCTCCGGCATGTTCGCCATGGCCTGCCCCCAGCCGGGAATCAGTCCCGCCCATTGTCCTTCCGGAACTCCCAGATGTTTCAGCATCCCGCATGCATTGATCATGCCGTTCGCTCCTTTATCTTTATTTCGGCTTTATAGAATTCATTGATGACAGGAGCCCGGTCGTCCAGGATCAGTTTCTGCCTCAGCGCGGACACCATCCTCTCCCCGATCAGCTGAAGCGGCATCTTTATATATGCCACTCCGGGCCAGTCCAGCCTGTAATCTTCCAGATCGTCGAAACACAGCAGCTGCAAATCGTCGGTCGATATTCTGAGTTTGTTCATTGCATGAAGGAGACTGGTGAAAACCGGCGCGAGGGAAACGAATACGGCATCGACATCCGCATGGCGCAGATATTCCACGCCCTGACTGTAACGGTCCGCATCCAGATCAAAAAAATGAATATTCCGCGTCTCCGTCTTCAAACCGGCATCCTTCATGGCGTCCTCGTACCCGCGATAACGCTCCCGGCTGGCATTTGAGGACAGTCTGTTTCCGAAAAATCCGATCTTGCGGTGTCCGCGGCGGATCAGAAATTCAACCCCTTTTCTGCTTTCTTCATAGTTGTCCACGCCGATGAAACTGATATTCTTATTGACCCGGCTGTTGAAACCGACTGCCGGCAGAATCCCTTTCGCTATGCGCCGGTGGATTTCCGAATCCGGATTCAATGCGCCGGTAAAGAGAAATCCGTCAATATCGTCCGGAATCTGTTCTTCACATTCCTGCGGAGACACTATTCTGATCAAGATGCTGCTCTTCTCCGCTTCGGCAAGAACGCCTTCCACAAGCGGACCATAATAATTGCTCTGGAAGAAATTCACAAAAAAATTGATTCCGACTGAAAAATGCTGCGGATCCGGCGTTTTTCCGGACTGATTGATAAATGTCCCCTTCCCCGGAAATCTTACGATCAGTCCCTCCCGTTCCAGCCCGCCCAGCGCACGGCGGATCGTGGTCCTGGATACCTGAAAGCGGTCGGCAAGTTTGCCTTCCGTATAAATCCGGTCGCCCGGATTCAGTCTGCCCGATGCTATTTCGTCTGCCAGCATCTCGCGCAGCTGTTTATATACCGGCTGGTTTTCATCTTTCAAAAGAACCATGTTGAAACACTCCAGTTAATTGTATACCACTTTGTTTACATCCTACATTACCACCTGCTGATGATATTTTCAAGTGCCGGAATCAAAAAAAAACAATTTTTTTTCACACGCCCGCCGGAAACGGAATCAGCCGGCGGACGATGCACGATCTGCGGAAAAACTGCAGGAAGTGCATACGCCGGCGGCAAACCCGATTGCAATTTTCCGTTGGGGAGCTATATTAACCGCTGCCGGATGAATCAGCCCCGGCGATGAATCAATATGTCTTTCTGTTACAGAAAAAAAGTACTGCCGCTGCTCCTTCTGTCGGGAATGAGCCTGACTCTCCCGGCAGCGGATCATGCACCGGAAAACGACACGCTTCGCACAAAAGCCGCGCAAGGCGAGGCGGAAGCCGCCTTCTACCTCGGCAGCGAATATTTCTACGGTGAAAACCGGACACAGAATTATACTCTGGCTGCATACTGGTTCCTGAAAGCCGCGGAAAAAGACATCCCCGAAGCACAGTTCAATTATGCCAGCTGCCTGGAAAGCGGACGCGGCGTCAAAAGCGATTTGCAGGAAGCCTTCGCATGGTATGAAAAAGCGGCGCAGCGCGGTTTCGCCCCCGCCTCGTTCCGCATGGCAAAATTTTACATGTCCGGAATGCAGGACAAAAACGGGGCAATGCAGCTTCGGCCCTCCATGACCGCGGCCCTGGAGATCCTGGAAAAACTGGCGGCGCGCAATTATGAACCTGCCGAACTGGAACTGGCGGCATATCTGATGCGCCGCGAAGCCGGTCCGGAA
>SAMEA104315429__coassemble_1242_pt1 | contig 12822 bp, 5 predicted proteins | sample SAMEA104315429__metabat2_high_PE_002 | metagenome-assembled genome bin SAMEA104315429 (sample SAMEA104315429) | gut metagenome | biome: Monkey gut; feature: monkey-associated habitat; material: faeces | place: China | collected 2013
CCACAGCAGCCATAGGTACGGGTAACGGTTGAACCGTCAAGATAGGTGGTTGTTCTGGCTCTGCCAAACTCATCAAAGTTACTGTTGACGGTAGAAGCGGTCTTTATATTGACATTATTCGCAGAGTCAATGAACCAGCTTTCGGTAGAAACATTTACGCCGTTTTCATTACTGATGGAAACCTGACGGGTTCCCAGAATCAAACTGTCGCCATTGAACACACCGGTCTCCGTGGTATTGGTTTCTGAATTTCCGGAACGGCTGTAAGTATAAACGGTTGCAGTTCCATCAGGATTTTCCTGTCTTCTGGGACGGATATCATAAGTTCCATTTGGTCCTTGAGTATACCATGTTTTAGTGACGTATTGATTGCCGTTTTCATCAAAACGGATGCTTTCATCCGGATTACTGCCTGTGCGGTCTTCATAAGTAATTGATTTATTTTTTGAAATCACTGTATCTCCGACCGTCTGAATTGTTGTAGTCGTCCGCTTCTTCGCATTCGCATCGTACTCATATTCAAAGGTTGTCACATAAGTCAACGAGCCACGCAGTTCCGTCTGCCTGATAACTTCATGATTCTCATTATATTCATACGTGATATGATTGCCCTGCGGATAAGTTACTTTTTTCTGTTTGGAATATCCATTTGCCGCCGGATCGGTATAAAACTCATAGGTCATCGTTGCCCCTTTGACTGTTTCGGATATTATTTCTTCTCCCCAGGGATATTCACAATAAGTGCGGTCTTCTTTGGAAACCGGATTGCTCATAGAACCGATGTAGCGGATTTCACGGCGGTATTTCAACCCATTGCTGGTATATTCCTGTTTTACCAGAATATTATTGACTCCATTCTGACTCAACTGTGAAATGGTGTAATCTCCAGTTAAATCAGGGCAGGATGTTGCGGGTGCTGTAAATCCCCAGGTTTGAGTCGTTGAAGTTGCACCTGAGTATTGAGTATTGGTTACATTCAAAGCAGTAACAACTGGTTCTGTTGCATCTGCCGGAATAGTAGAATTATAAACCATTTCAAGCGTTGTAACAGCAACCGGAGAGGCTCCTGTCATCGCAACAGAGGCATCGGTATCGCTGGAAAGATATTGCGTAACCGTCATCTTATCAACAAAAGTGAATGTTCCAACGGTAGCCTTCCGGTAAGTAAATTCAGTACAGTATCTTCCTGTCTTAACCCGGATCGGATACCCTTCCACATAATTACTGTTGCTTGCTGCCTCTTCTTTTGTTGCAATTTTCACGCTGCTGCTATTACCATAGGCAAACCGGATACCGGGATCACTCATAATGGGTTCATCATCTTCGTTTTTGCCTATTTGAGCAACTTTATTGTCCAGCAGACGATAATTCAGTTTATCAGCATAGATTTGGAATGCACCACCGCTCTTGCCCCATGCTCCCTGACCAAAACTGGCCTGAACTTTGACGGAACTGTTTGAAGCACAGACCCAAGGTGCAGAGCAAGTTCCTCTCGAGCATCCTCCTGAACTCCAGATGATAGTGAGAATATCCTCAACATCATCAGATTTTACCAACGTACCAGCAATTCCATATTTTGTAACAGCTTTGTAGTAACTAATTATTGTATCAGAATCTTGCTTAATGGGAAGCAAATAAACTGTTTTCCGATTTTGTGCACTAGTAACTTCCAATTCGAGATCAGCGGCACTTGCTTCAACTTCGCCAGCAGGATCTTTATAAAGTTCATATGTTTTAGGATCGGCTTCAATCTTCAAATAAGCCTTTTCGCCCTCCGGAATACCATTCATATCCCCGCCGAATGTGATTGGAATCGGTTGAGCATCGCAAGGTGTTAAATCATTAATAACTTTTTGATTTTCATCGTTTTTAGTAACGCCGAAATCAGCAATCGCGAGCGGATTGCAAACTTTAATAAATCGTTTGCGAGTACCGAGATTATCATTGGAATCAGCGGGATTATTTTCAGTTCCACAATTTACATCAACAGTATAACTGCCAGCAACTTTTCCTTTAAACGTTGCCGTAGATGAACCAGCTTCACCCGTAAATTCAAAATGGTCAGGAATACAAGTTGGACTACTACAATGCGGATGACTCTTGTTCCAAGTCGGATATTTGTAGTCCGCTTTGGTGTTTTTTTCTTCTTCTGACAATTCTGAATCACTGATACCACCTAAAACAGGATGAGTGGATGGCCATCCTCCTTCTGTAGAAGTCGCCGTAAACGTAATAGTTTTTGCAGAACGCGCTTTATTTCCTCCATTCGCTGCTTGTTCCTGAGTTATCTCGCTAAGCACATAGAGCGTTTTTTCTTTCGGAGAACTGTCTCCGATTTCTTTGAAATAAATATTTTTATTTTTGGGAGAGTAATCTAATTCTTGAACTCCAACGGATGTGACATTAAACTCATACTCTCCTTTTTCACAACCGCCTATATTGGTTTTCTGATCCCAATAAGGCAGGAATGATATTTCGCGAGTTTTGCATTCCTTCGTAAATTTTACAGTATATGTTCCGGTCAAAGGGAAATTAAAACCATAACCGTACCAAGAGCCGACATAGCTTCCGTTTGATTCTGGCGGTAATGTATGTTCTACCTTATGCATTCCCGTCATCTTTCCAGTTTCCCAGGTACAACGGTTTCCGCATACACTGCAGCTTTTTGTTGCATATTCATTATAGCCGTTTGTTACCCCGTTTTCAGCGGGGTTTATCCAAGTAACATCAAAATAATAAGTCAAACCAATGGGTACTTTAAAGGAGGAAAGACTGACGCTGCGTTTGTCATATTTTAACCGCCCTGTCATATAACACTTATATTCAGTTGTGTGCTCCTTATCAGTCATTAAATAAAATGTATGAGCTTCGGCACTGACATATCCGGTGGAAGTACGTTTTGTATGGCATGTAGCAGACACCTCACAATGCCCACTTCCTTCTATATGACCGCTAGGGTCTGTTGAACAGTTTAAGGTTCCGCAAGTAATATCGGAAAACGTATTATCGCCTAAATTGTTTCGCTCGCCACATTTAGTGCATATTTTGAATTTCTTACAGCTTCCATTTTTTGTGCTGGCTGATTTGATTTTAGTTGTTGCTTCAGATTTACTGGTTTTACAATTAACAGATACGGAACCACCTGTAACACTGGTATTGCAATCGTACTGCAGTTCACCCCAGCTGTGCAAGCATGGGTTGTTTTCTTCGGAAAATGCGGTAAAAGTAAACAGAAGCATTGCCAGAATTGACAACAAAGATATATGTTTCATCGTATAACACCCCGTCGGTTGGATATTTTCTTTATGGCTGCATGGGCTGCACGTTTTTCAAAATTCTTGCTTTGTGCAATAACTTTCAGAGTTGCTATATCTGATTCGTCACCAATTGTCCCCAAACCGGCGATAGCAGAAATACGAAGTGCCGAATGACTGTTTTCATCAGAAATAATTTTACGTAAACAATCTGCTAATACAGGGTCTTTTTCCACCGAAGCGACCTGTATTGCGGTAATTCGATTGTTATTGTTTGCTGTATCGTTAAGAGCAATCTTTTTTGCTTGCTGAATGACAGGTGCCCGATCAAAAACTGAACCGTATTCATCCTGATTCATAAGATAATTCAAGGCAAGCATTGCTCCGCCAGCGACTTCACTATCCTCTTCCAACAAGGCCTTGTAAAAGAAATCTTTGATCGCGATATCTCTGTTTCTTTCATAGAGAGGTCTCAAGTGCTGTACCGCATATGCCCGGACAACAATATCCTGATTTTTATTTGAAGCAATCTCAATGAATGCAGCATTCATTCCCGGCATCGGTCTGCTTTGAGCAACCAAACGGTTCATCAGGTTATTTTTAACAACATACTCTCCTGTGCCATTGGGAGAGTTTTTGATAAAGTCAATAACAGCCTGCTGATCCTGATCTGGAAGATTATCGGAAATAAGATCTACCGATTTTATTTTGGCCGCGGTTGACTGATTTTTATCCAAAACAACAGTCAAATGATTTACCGGAGGCGGCTGAGGAGCTGATTTTTTTACAGCCAAACTCCGTTTCTTGAAATCAACAGGAGTAAAGCCACCAACCGGCTCCAACTTGGGATAACATATATAAAACATCCCAAGCCCAATCAAGCAGGAAGCAAAAATAATTGTAACGGTCAACCAATGTTTCTTAATCATTTCTGTCTGATCCCGATGTATTCATTGTTCTGATATGCTTTCATTGTATGGCAAATGGAAGTACTTACCTCATTTGGTCTAATAAAGTTCACAGAACACATTCCATTGGAATTAAAATCAGCACTCGTAATGCTCTTATTGACCGTTCCATCTTCAAACGTTACTCCAGCAACAAAGATGTTTATCCGGAACTCAATATCTGGACGTACCGGCGAGGCAATAATCTGCATATTATATACCTTCATATCATCACTGATGATCAAATCATCCGTTGATGCAACTTGACGAATACCAGTGAAGTTGGAAGAAAACACTTCCACTCCCTGTATTTTCTGAACGGCAATAATGTTTTCATTTCCGTCAGTATCTATCATCGCATAGTTGTACCGTTCTTTATTGTCGTCAATAAAAATCTTCAAATATGGCGTTGAATTGGCTTCCGTATCAACAAAAACAGCTTTATAACGGGAGTCTGTTTTTATATTTACTGTTTCAGGAATAGCGTTGATATTCCATTCTCGGCCGTAATGGACAATACAAATTACATTGTCCCGTTTGAATTGATAATCTACGACATTTACTGTTAAAGTTCCTGTTTTGATGCTTTCTCCAGCCTCATTCAAGCAGTTTCCGTTAATGATGTATTTACCGACGGCATCAAACTTATATGCCTGATTTTTGCCGGATTCTCCTGACAAGCTGATCCCTTCACCTGTTGCAGTCCATGATACCGCAGAATCAGCATTGGTTGTCAACAACAGAGAATCGCCTTTGCGGATAGTCAAAGTCTTGCCGGATTCGGCAACAATATCTGTTGCCTTCCAAGTTATGGAAGAAGTTTTCACAACTGCTCCATTTTCAAAGGATACTGTTGCATTGACCGCTGAATTTTCATTAAGATCAATGTTCTTCATCCATTTTTTTGCAGCGAAAACGATTGCTGATTCAGAATTAATCGTGGTCAATTCCGGAAATTCAGATGTACCGGTCAAGCAGAAGGGAGAAACACGGGAAGTGATCACACTTTCAACCTGATTACGTTTTTCAACAATCTTTTCAGATGCAGTCTGTTCTGCCGCATTGGTTGCTGAAGATGATTCCGAATTCCTGATACAATAGAGTTTCAGCTTTTTGACCAGTAAATCTTCAGTCAATCTGTGATTATCCCAATGAACGGTTACTGAATGAGTTCCCTGTTGCAGATATGGGGTCAAGATTGAAAAACTCTTGGTCGCTGCAGTAAGCTGCTGTATGGAACTGGCTATATACCGACCGTCAATATAAATGTCAAACGGGTTGTCGTTACCTGTTGTATATGCTGAAGCCAAAACAAATTCAAGTTTGTAAATACCGGCATTCGTTGCGTTGACCTCATAGGTCAACGATCCTCTGCGTTCTTTTGCATGGACCATTGTATTTACATTTTCCCAAGAACCTGTAGAGCTGGTATAGTCTGCCCCATTAATTTCATTCCGAAGTTCAAAAAAGACATTATCCAAATTGACATTATTGCCGTTGAGTTTCACTTCTTCGGCATCAGAAATTCCATTCCCGTTTGTGTCTGCGTTATTCGGATCTGTAAAATAAATTTTCAACTCCTCGTAGTCGGAAAGCCCATCACCATCACTATCAGGATTCAAATAAGAAGTGCCATAACGCATTTCATCCATATCCGGCAACTGGTCACCATCTCTGTCTCTTCTTGATGCGATGTATTCCAGAAGTTTATCAGGAATGTTATCGAGATGCCAGACTGCTTCAGAAGAAAAACTCTTCATGCTTTCGCCTTTTTTACCCCAGAGAACTTGCATTTCTGCCGTATTGCGATAATTGAAGTACTGTATCTGAAAGGAGTTAATACCTGACTGCAAATAAAGAGTAGTGGCTTTTTCCCGGGGACTGTCGATCAGCATGTGATTCAGAATCTCTGTATCATTAATCAACAATTTCATCCCATCATTTGCCTTGATAAGAAATGAGTAATAACCAGCTTCCGCAACTTCAAAAAATCCGTTGGCAACAAATGCAACCTTCTCTGTTTTTCCAGAGCCAAGAACATTGCCGCTGGTTGATTTGAAACAAAAATCACTTCTTGTTTCTCTTTTGAACGGAATCAATTTGGAAAATATTGGCATTTCTGTGCTAAGAGACGTATAGTAGCTTATTTGGGCACCGGAAATCTTGTTTGTGATATCCGACAAATCAATGTTTAATGCAGAGATTGTTGGATTTGACCCCAGGAGGAATTCCTGATAATTGGTCAAACCGTCATGATCCCAGTCATCCGTTGCCAGTACCGGAGCATTGCCAAAATATTTTTGTTTCCATTCAAAATATCTTTTTCCTTCTTCCGTAAAATCAGGCAGTACTTGAATAAGCGGGCTTCGTGCTGATTCTAAGCCGGCAGCATCCACTGCAGAAACGCTGTATGTATAAACTCCATCATCATGGATTTGTCGTAAAAGTCCGGAACAGGATTTAGTGGAAGACGCAGCCACAAGTTTGTCTCCCCGATAAATATTGTAATGATCTATGACAACACCATGGGAGGGAACATACTGCCAAGTCAAAGTGAAGGTATCGGGGAGTTTTTCGTATGCCAGGTTATACGGGAATGCAACAGAATCCACAGGGAATTTGAATTCTGCACGATCTTCATTGTCAAGAAGTTCCTCCACTGTAGTTTCAGAAAAAGGATCCATTGTAGTTTTTATTCCCGAACCAAATTTCATGCAGGGAATCCTGTAAATCCAGTCCTCTCCTCCTGGAACGGGAACTTTTATGGTTACATTGTATCTATGTCCGGCATAAACCGGAACAGTCAATGACTCACCGGTCAGGGAAAATGTTCTGGTATCTTTGCCGGCGGAATCATCAATATCCCAAGGAAGGGATGGATAATTCGGAGTTACATTTTCAAGGGTAAGTGTCCCGCTGGACAGTCTGGTTGCAACAGAAAGCTGAGCAAGTTTCCATCCGGCGACATCATCATAAACGCGGCGTCTGGTCATATCTGTAATATCCTGATCCCGGTAAACAGCCGCTATTTGCAGAAGACTGTTGAATAATGTGTGATCATATTTTGCATAGGCAAGCAGACGAGGCAAAAAACATCTGTGATATGAAAGAATCATTTTGTACGGATTAGACTGTTCTTCAACCGGCTCCGGTATATATTTGTAAATGCGCAGCAGGGTGTCCCGCATGGCTGTCAAAGCGTTCTTGATTTCCATATCGGTCGAATTTTCGTTCAACAGCTGCAATTCCCAGCGAGCCAGCCGGGTTAATGTATTTCGAACCGTTGGTTCATGATTTGTCAGAAAGAATAAAGATGCTTCATACAGTCCAACTGCCGCCGTTTTATTGCTGACATTGCTCCGGTCGGCAAGATATTTCTGCCAGTGGCTTTCTGCAAGTTCTGTCAATTTGGTATTGATGAACAATTCCTCAAAAGAATTGCCGCCCCAAGACTCTTCCATCATTTTATTCAATTCGTTTCTGGCTGCAATTCTTTCGGCAGTCGTCAGCTGCGGAGATACTTCGCGCAGCATCTCCAATTCCTGATCCACCATCTTTTCAACCAGTTCAGGATTGATTACGGTAAACGTAATGTTACTTCCTGTCAATGTTTCCAAAGAACTTTTCACTGCAGAAAGCAATGTAGGTCCGGTATATTCAAGAATATTGAGTTTCAGGAATTGATCAACGACCTGTTGAACTTTGTCGGCATGTTCGTAATTATGGGCTTTTTGAGTGCTTAATGTATTAGGCAATCCCCAGTCAGTTGCAACGGCGGCAGGAGTCAACAGTTTTATCTTATATATGTAAGAAACACCTGGTACAAGATTGGTGTCAGTAAATTTAGTTGTAGCGGAATTACCAACAACAGTACCATTACGGCTGATTTGGTAAGTCGTTCCTTCTGCACTGGAAACAGAATCCCATTCCAGAGTAAGCTCATTAAATCCTCTGGGACCGGCGTAAGGCATTGGGCCAGGCACTTTCGTCGGATCTGTGCCATTTAAAAACTCATGGTAGTTATCAACACCGTCATTATCCGGATCATCGCTGGCATAAACAGCACTGTCTCCAAAATAACTGTTCATCCAATCAAAGAAATCGCTGTATTGACTCTGGTCTCCGGGATAAACCGTGATGACTTGACTGGCTGTTGAAAGATTACCGTTTGCATCAACAGCAACCACTTTGTAATTGTACTCATTGGCAGAATTATTCAAAGGAAGTCGAACGGTCTGTTTTGTGCTTGAGGCAACTTCTGTATTGCCGCGAAAAACTTTGAAGCCTGCAGTGATGAAACCTTCGGGAGCAACCCAATCCCAACTCAAATCAAAAACATCAATACCGCGATCTGCACGCAGATTATAAGGATACGCTGCACTGGAAATTACAAAGTCAGTTCTGGATTGCGAAGATGAGGTTTCCGTAAAACTGTTGGTCAGGTAATCATATGACACCAGTTTGTTTTTTTCATATTTGAAAATAGGAAGCTCGAATTTTAACTTGTTTCCATTCGCAACATCAACATTCAACGAAATGCTGTAATCATGACCGGCATAGACCGGAACTGTTGCAGTTCCATTGGTCAGGGTAAATTCCCGTTCATCAACATAAGCATCACCGTGGAAGAGATAGCCCTTTCCATTTTCAGCAGAAACATTGCAAATTTTTACACAGCCGGTACGGGGATTGCCATTTTCATCGACAAATCGCAATTGAAGTGTGATAAGTTCCCATGCGGCTACCCGTTCCAGACGTTGAGCGGCATTTTTGTCCGCAGGATCAAATGCAACAAGACGTTTGGCTGCCTCATGGGCTGTAGAGAAAAACAAAGCGTCGTAATTGGAATATTCCAACATCTTCGGAAAATAGGAGAAATACCATCCTATTGGTTGGGATAACGCACTCTTGGCATGGGTAGAGGTTGTTGCCGGATTGGGAAAGAAGTCAAAGAACCGGTCGGAATATGCTTTTGCTTTATTCAAACTTTCTGAAATATCAGCACAGGAACTGTCTTGCGTGAGATGACTTTTGGCAAAATAAGCAAGCCGGGAAAGAGAACCGGAAACGGTCGATTCGTGATTTGAAAGATAATTCAAGGAAAACTCATAAAACAGTTCGGCGGCCGTCTTATTGCCGGCTTCCCAATGTTTATCACCAAGTTGGGTTAGTTTCTGATTGATAAACATATGATCAAAGGAATTTCCTCCGAAGGAAGAATCCATCATCGTGTCAATTTCGGCTTGAACAGCTAATCTTTCCGCTTCAGTAAGTTCCGGAGTAACAGTGTTGATCCAGTTGAGTTCTTCAACGATAACGGAAGTAACAATGCTTTCATCGATCACAGAAAAGGATATATTGCTGCCCAATAAAGCTTCAAAACCAGCTTTGACCGCAGAAATAAGAGAAACTGCATTCAAATTTGATTTCGGAGTGTCATGAAAAGAATCGACAACATTCTCCACAAGCTGATTGTTTTCAAAATTCGCCGATTTCAGAGTTCTGACAGGCAATTCACTGGAAAATTCCGAATCACCGCCGCCAACGATGACTGCCAGAATTTTATAAGTATATTTGGTGCCAGGCTGCACGGTTTCGTCTGTGTAATTCAATGAAGTCGTTGTGGCAAGTTCGGTGCCATCACGATAAATTTTATAATGAGCAACTTGGCTGGTTGCATCCGGAGCTTGCCATGAAATAGTAATTTTCCGGTAAGAAGCTCTCTCCAGGCGTATTTCTTTGGGAGCAACTGCTCCGATTGACAACACCAATGTCAAAAATAAAACACCGCACGCAATAAGTTTTCTGAATCTGTCCATTTTTTATCCTTAATATTGCAGTTTCTGCAAAAATATTTTACAGCCCTTGGTTCTATATAGTGATACTTAATTGCGTAATATAGCACAGAAGCGTTTACTTTACAAGTAAAATATGCCGTTTTATCTTGAAAAAAGCTTGTTTGCGTGCTATAGTATAACAAGAATCAACAGTGTATATTCAGGAGCTATTATTGTGAAAAAATCTTTTCTTATTTTTATGATATCCATATTTTTATGTTCAATGCTTCCTGCCGGAAGTTTGTACCATAATGCATTGAGTGCGGCTAAAGATGCCGATTCTTTTCTGGTTGTTAAAATCAATGAACAACGACAAATCGTTGCTCAATATATGTTGCCTCAGAATTCAAAGGCTCCGCATAATATGCAAACATCTTCAAGATTCAGCAATCTGAAATCAGGGACATATATTTTCCCTGTAAAGTCAGGGATTGCGTTGCGCTTTTCATACCCTGAACTTAATATGAACAATCCGGAGAATACATATTCTCTTTTAATGCGTTTTAAGCAGTTGCAAACCAAAGATGAATCCAGTTTTATAATGGGCAACCTGCTGAATCAGCAGTCTGGTATCCGATTTGCGGCTTTGAAACGTCTGCAGGAAACAGGCTTTTTTAATCAGGCATTTGATAAAAATACGGCATCTTTTTTCAAAGAGTTCTATGCCAAAACAAATTTATCTGTTCCTGAAAGAAGATTATTGTTGGAAGCACTTGCCATTTTCAATTTCAACCACATGACAGAGATTTATGTTTTAGCGTTGTCTGACCATAATATTTCAAAACTTTCCGGACAAATTTTTTATGTTAAAAATCGGGATTTGTTCACAAGCATTGTCAAAAAGTATATTTCCAATGAAAAGTTGTGGAAGATTGCACTCAAACAATCTGATTTTTTTATTGAAGATGAAGACTTTGTTAACAACGCGATGAAATGGTTTGATCGCAAAAATCCTCAAAATAACTCTGCGGACTTTGTTCCATTGCTCTTTGCAAAAACAAAGCGCAACTATTATAATGAAAACATTATAAAGGAGCTTTTGACAAACAGTAAGAATACAAAAGCATTTGAATTGTACCGAAAATTGGCGTACTGGCTGAATCATTCCAATGCAGATAAATTCAAAGATGAGATAATACAATTTCTGACAAACAATAAAAGGAATTCCTATATCTCTGAAAGCATTATTTATCCAACGATGCTTGCTGCTTTGAAAAAATCAGGTCATCCTCAAGCAAATAAAATGCTGCTGGAATATCTTGAAAATCTTAAAATGCGGAAGAACAAACAACTGACGGATCAGGTCTGTATTCTTTTCAAAAGAAACAATCAACCCAACCCGACTATTGACAGTTTGATAAACAGTTTGAAGTAATTACTCGGAAACGGCAATTTTGAGCGTTTGCCGTTTTTCTTTCCGGCAAATCAGAGAGATAAACGCCAGATAAGATGCCGGCAACACAGCAATATTACCAAGATACTTGGAGTATTTCAACGCCATTACCGGATCAATGCCTGCATACTGAAAACAAACTGGCAATAAAGCCCCAAGAATAAAACCAATGGCAAAGGCGATTATGGCAAAACGCCAAAAATACAGAAACCAGATCCACAACTTGTTCCAGTTGTTTATATTTTCCGATTTTCCTTGAAGAATCAATGGTGATTTTTTGAACTTGTGATCCAAGCAGTAAAACATCACCAGTAACGTTGCCACGATATTCGCCAGAATCCCGGACAGCAACATAATCATATACAGACCTTTAGGCAGGAGATGCCCAAAATAATTCATCGTAATTCCGGAAAAAAGATTGACTGCGGAAAAAATTATTGCATATCTCCAAAAAAATCTCCACCAAACGATCGTGGCAGTTTTCAAATCACTTTTATATTCCATAGTAAAGTTCCTCGTTTTATTGGGTGATCATTGCCATAATTTACACCGTAATACCGGTAAAATCAAACCGCATTGTTCAAATAAACAGATGTTTCTTTGTGAATTGCAGCAGGATTTTGTTGCTAAATCATTGAAAAATGATTGTTTTTACAGTATATTACACAATGTATAGGTTGAACGTTGAAAAGAGAGTGATATCGTGGCGAAACTGTCGAAACAGCAAAAACGGAAAGCAAAAGTCAAGGCGAAAAAGCAACAGATGATCCATAAGCAGCAATCGTTGACGGAACATTTATCTGCTGCATTAGAGAAACTTTGCGAACCTGTCTTACCGGAATATATTGACGATTCCAACGGACCGGATCTTACCGGACGGAATATAGTTTGGCAAATGGGAATGATTGCCTGGAATATTCATGTCACCGGACGGCAGGAACTTGCCGACTGTGCTTTTGCCGGAAGTAAACTTGATGCAGAACAACAGAAAATGGTACAGGATGAAATTGCCGGTCTTGTACAGCGAAAAATAGAACTTTATCCCCGGCAAATGACTGCGATCCGTGATGTTGCCGCAACGCTTATAAACGGCTCGCCCAAAGCGAAAGCACGACCGGGGGGTGCTTTCCCAAAACAGCAGGAAAAGCCAGCCGATGAACCGGAAAAGCCCATTACTGCCGAGGACATCGCCGCCTTGCGTAAAGCAATGAAACTCACACAGGTAAAGTTCGCAGAACTCTTCGGAGTTACCGCCAGAAAGGTCTCCGAATGGGAACATGATAAATCAATACCAAATGAAGAAATTCTGGCACAGATGAGAAAATTAAAAAAACTAAGAGCTTATCAACTAATAAATTGATTTTAATAGCTCCTTGTGCTATATTATCTTC
>SAMEA104315429__coassemble_1322_pt1 | contig 12274 bp, 10 predicted proteins | sample SAMEA104315429__metabat2_high_PE_002 | metagenome-assembled genome bin SAMEA104315429 (sample SAMEA104315429) | gut metagenome | biome: Monkey gut; feature: monkey-associated habitat; material: faeces | place: China | collected 2013
CATATCGCGTGAAAGTTCGCTCTGCAATCTTTATCCCGCGGGCGAAGGCGCAGGATTGGCGGGCGGCATCACCTCTTCCGCCATCGACGGTATTCTGACGGCGGAAGCCATCCTGAAAAAACATGCGAAATGACGGGTGCGGCGCGGAGTTGTTTCCTGCAGGAACTTACATTTTTGTAATTCCATTTTTCTTGAACCCTACATTTTTGTCAGTCCCGGCAGCCGCCCTGCCGTAAAACAGACAGCTTGAAAAACTGGCATGAAAAATGCTTGCAATGCTGTGTCGGAACAACAGCAAACGGAGAATCTGATGTCGGATGAGATAAAACATGAATGCGGCGTAGCACTGCTGCGTCTTCGCAAAGACATACCCTACTATCAGCAGAAATACGGGACGTGCTTCTACGGGTATCACAAACTGTCCCTGCTGCTGGAAAAACAGCACAACCGCGGACAGGACGGAGCCGGCATAGCCGCGCTGGGTTTGAATGTGGAGCCGGGGAATCCGTATTATCAGCTGGAAAAATCCAATTGTGAACTGTCGCTGGCGGATCTGCTGGAACGGATCGGACGTCAGATTCAGGATGCCATCGACCGCCGTCCCGTTCCGGAAAAAATCACGGCATCTCTGGAATATCCGTTCTGTTCGGAACTTTATCTGGGACATCTCCGCTACGGGACATTCGGACGCCGCGCTCTCTCGGCATGTCATCCGTTTGTCCGCGAAAGTTCCTGCCGCCGCCATACTCTGCTGCTTGCAGGCAATTTCAATCTGACCAACACCGAAGCCATTTTCCGGGAACTGGTGAACTCCGGACATCATCCCTGCGGCAGACAGGACAGTCAGCTGCTTCTGCTGCAGCTCTGTCATTATCTGGAAAAACAGCTGGCAGGACAGTCCGACGAAAATGCGTCTCCGGATATTTTCCAGATTCTGCGCGAAACGGCGCCCCGCTGGGACGGCGGCTACACCATCTGCGGAATGCTGGGCAATGGTGATGCATTCGCCCTGCGCGATGCAGCCGGAATCCGCCCCGGATATTATTATGTGGATGACGAAATTGCCGTAGTCGCCTCGGAACGCCCCGCCATTCAGACGGCATTCAATCTGACCACGGAGCAGGTTCGTGAACTGCCGCCGGGACATGCGCTGACCATTTCCCGACAGGGCGAAGTCCGGCTCGAACGCATCCTGCCGGAAGTGCCGCCCAAACGCTGTGTCTTCGAACGGATTTATTTCTCCCGCGGCAACGATGCCGACATCCACAATGAACGCATCCGTCTGGGACGTCTGCTCACCCCTTCAATCCTCAAAGCTGTGGACAATGATCTGGAAAACACGGTGTTTTCCTACATTCCGAATACAGCGCAGCTGAGTTTTCACGGTCTGCTGGAAGAACTGGACGACCGCTGCGGCGCACGGCATGTACGTTTTTCCCAGATTGCGGTCAAGGATGCCAAATTCCGGACGTTCATCACCGACGCCGCTCAGCGCAAAGATCTTTTCCCGCATGTCTACGATGTAACTTACGGGGTAATCCGCACAGGACAGGACAATCTGGTTGTACTGGACGATTCCATTGTCCGCGGCAATACCATGCGCAATGCCATTCTGCCTATTCTGGATCGTCTCGGTCCGAAAAAAATTGTAGTGGCATCCGCCGCTCCCCCGATCTGCTATCCGGACTGCTACGGCATTGATATGGCAACATTTGGAGAACTGGTCGCATTCGAAGCGCTGGTCTCCCTGCTCCATAAGCACGGCAAAGAGAATCTGCTGCATCAGGCGGCGGAACTGGCCCGGCAGGATTTGAAGAAAACAGACAGAGAAATGCTCAACCGGGTACAGCCCCTCTACCGGAATTTTTCGTTTGAAGAACTCTGCCGGGAAATCGGTCTGCTGCTCAAGCCGGCACACCTGAATGCGGAACTGGAAGTGGTTTTCCAGACCGTGGACAATGTGCATACCGCCTGTCCGGAACATCGCGGCGACTGGTATTTCACCGGGGATTATCCCACCCTCGGCGGCAACCGGGTCGTCAACCGCGCTCTGGTCAATTTTGTCGACGGCATTCAGGCGCGCGCCTATTGAAATTCCGGTTTGTCTGTGCTATATTTCCGGTTCGGGACACTTGAAAGGAATGCGCAGAGATGAATGAAATAAACTGGAAAACATTGTCCGGCAAATATTTGCACCGGGATCCGTGGCTGACGGTTCGGCAGGACTGTCTGGAACTGCCGGACGGACGTATTATTCCGAACTACTATATTCTGGAATATCCGGAATGGGTCAATGTGATTGCCGTAACGCCGGATCAGCAGTTGATTATGGAACGGCAATACCGTCCGGGGCTGGGCGCATACGCCTTTGAACTCTGCGCGGGAACTGTGGAAAAAACGGATGCGTCCGTGCTGGAGGCGGCGCGCCGCGAACTGCTGGAGGAAACCGGATTCGGCGGCGGAGAATGGAGTGAATTTCTGGTGCTGTCGCCCAACCCGTCCAGCCACAACAATCTGGCACATACCTTTCTGGCGCGGAATGTGGTTCACATGCAGCAGCCGCACCTGGATGCCAGCGAGGACATTCAAGTGTTTCTGATGCCGGAAGACGAGGTGTTCACCCTGCTGGAACAGGGAAAAATCGTGTCCGGACCGATGGTCGCCGCCCTGTGGAAATACCGGCTGTTCCGCCGGGAAAACCGTTTTTCCTGAGAGTTTTTTCAAAATATCATCAAAACGGCTCTGGAAAAAATCTCTAACTGTGTTATATTTCGCGGTTAAGAAAATGACAGATGAATTTATTTCATAAAAACAGGAGAACATGAATATGACGAAATTGATGCTCGGTCTTCCGAAGGGCAGTCTGGAAGAATCCACGGTGGCGATGTTTGCCAAAGCCGGTTACAAGATTCAGATCAGCTCCCGTTCCTATTTCCCGACGATCGACGATCCGGAAATTGACTGTATGCTGATCCGCGCGCAGGAAATGTCCCGCTACGTAGAAGAAGGCGTGCTGGACTGCGGACTGACCGGTTACGACTGGATTCAGGAAAACGGTTCCGATGTGTATGAAGCCGCCGAACTGGTCTACGGCAAAGTCGGCCGCAATCCGCTCCGCTGGGTGCTGGCGGTTCCCGAAGATTCCGGCATTGAAAAAGTCGAACAGCTCGAAGGAAAACGCATTTCCACGGAAGCCGTCGGCATGACCAAACGCTATCTGGCGCAGCACGGCGTCAACGCCAAAGTGGAATTTTCCTGGGGGGCAACGGAAGTCAAGCCGCCGCGTTTCGCCGATGCCATTGTGGAAATCACGGAAACAGGTTCCTCTCTCCGCGCCAACCACCTCAAAATCATCGACACGCTGTGCATCAGCACCACGCGTTTCATTGCCAACAAACAGGCAATGCAGGATCCGGAAAAGAAGCACAAAATCGAAAATATCGCCCTGCTGCTCAAAGCGGTTCTCGCCGCCGAAGGCAAAGTCGGTCTCCTGCTGAATGTGCGCAAAACCGACCTGGACAATATCATCAGCAAACTTCCCGCGCTGGAACACCCCACCATCTCCAATCTTTCCAACGAGGAATGGCTGGCACTGAACACCATCGTGGACGAACACACCGTGCGTGAACTGATTCCCGAACTGAAGCGTCTGGGCGCCTGCGGTATCGTGGAATATCCGCTGAACAAAATTGTGGAGTAATCCGTTATGCCGGACCGGATCGACATTCGCCCGGACGAGTTCAATGCGAACCCGTTCCGGCTGTTTGAAAAACAATGGTTTCTGCTGACAGCGGGGGATTTTTCCGCCGGAAAATTCAATACCATGACTGTCAGCTGGGGATATATCGGCGAAATGTGGGGATTCCCTTCCGCGGTTACCGTGGTGCGGCCGCAGCGCTACACCCTGGAATTTCTGCGGCAATGCGATTCGTTCACACTCTCCGCATTCAGTGAAGAATACCGGGACGCCTTGAAGCTCTGCGGCGCAAAATCCGGCAGAGAGCTGGACAAAATTGCGGCGGCGGGGCTGACTCCGGAAGCATCCGGAACTGTTTCTGCTCCGACTTTCAAGGAAGCGGAACTGGTTCTTGAATGCAGACAGGTATATCAGGGAAAATTTGTGCCGGAAGGTTTTTTCGGTGCCAGAATTCCCGAAACCATATATCCGAATGGAGATTATCATCTGGTCTTCGCAGGTGAAATCACCCGGATTTCCGGCATCTCCAAATTCATCAGCAAAGATTGAAAACTCCGGTTAAACGGGAAGACATGATGGACAAAATGAACGAATCACATAAAGTTTCCCTGATCATTCTGGGCGCGGGCGGGCGCGGAACCATTTACGCGAATCTGGTCAAACTCATGCCGGATCGTGCGCAGGTCGTAGCAGTGGCGGAACCCCGTCCGTTTTTCCGTGACCGTATTGCAAACGATCATGCCATCCCGCCGGAAAATGTTTTTTCCGACTGGCACGATGTTCTGAAACGTCCGAAATTTGCGGATGCCGTGGTTATCACCACGCAGGACAGAATGCACGTGGAACCGGCTGTGGCTTTCGCCCGGAAAGGGTACCATATCCTCATTGAAAAACCGCTGGCTCCGGATATCGACTCCTGCCGGGAAATTGTCCGCGCGGTCAAGGAAAACAATGTGGTGCTGGCGGCATGTCATGTGATGCGTTATGCCAATTACACCCGGATGCTCCGCCATCTGATTGAAAACGGATCCGTGGGAAAAATCATTTCCGTGGAACACCTTGAACCGGTCGGACACTGGCGTTATGCCCATTCCTACGTCCGTGGCAACTGGAGCCGGGAAGAAGATTCTTCATCGGTCCTGCTGGCAAAATCCATTCACGACTTGGACTGGATCGCCTATATTGTCGGCCAGAAATGCAATGCGGTTACCTCGTTCGGTTCGCTGATGTTTTTCCGTCACGAAAACCGGCCGAAAAATGCCGCCGACCGCTGTCTGGACTGTCCTCTGGAACCGGAGTGCCCCTACTCCGCCCCCCGTTTCTATCTCGAACGTTTCCGGAACAAGCAGATCGACAACTATATTGAATCGGTAACCGGGGAACTCTCCGAAGAAAATATTCTCAAGGCTCTGCGGGAAGGACCGTATGGCCGCTGTGTTTTCGCTTGCGACAACGACGTGGCGGATCATCAGGTGGTCAACATGGAATTTGACGGCGGGGCGACGGCAGTATTCACGCTGGCTGGCTGTTCCCGTTACGGCGAACGCCGCACTACGATTTTCGGTTCCGCCGGAGAAATCCGCTGCGACGGCTGCAAGATCGAACTGTATTCCTACCTGCGCGACCGCACCACGGAAATCAATATTGAACCGGACCGCGGCACTCTGACCACACACCACAACGGCGGCGACAAGTATTGTCTGGAAGCCTTTGTGGATGCGCTCCGCACCGGCGATACCTCTAAAATCGTCAGCGGCGCAGATGTCTCGCTGGAAACTCATTACATGGTTTTCGCCGCCGAAATGTCCCGCAAGGAAAAAAGGCTGGTTCAGATGGATGAACTGCGCCGCGCCATGCCCGGCACGGGGAGATAATTCCTCATGGCGGAACGGGTTCTCTGGACGGGAGATCATCTGAATCTTCAGATCGGCACGCAAGTCTTGTTCAAAGATGCTTTTTTTTCCATAGCGGACGGCGAGCGGGTGGCTTTGGTCGGACGCAACGGCTGCGGCAAATCCACTTTGATGAAAGTGATTGCCGGACAGGATTCCGTATCGTCCGGGGAAATCACTGCGATGAAAAACCTGCGGATTGCCTATATGCCGCAGGAATTCGTCCTGCCGCCGGACATCACCGTCCGTGAAACCGTGCGCCAGGGAGCGGCATGGTTTGACTCCATCATGGAAACCTATCACCGGCTGCCGGTCAGTTCCCCGGAACACGAACGGCTGGAAAACCTGCTCAATATCCATGACGCGTGGGATGTCGGCCGCAAAGTGGAAGTCATCATGGAAAAACTGCGTCTGGACTTTCCCGACAAACCGTGTTCTCTGCTTTCCGGCGGAGAGTTGCGCCGGGTCATGCTGGCGCGGAGCATTGTCGCTGAACCGGACCTGCTCCTGCTGGATGAACCGACCAACCATCTGGATGTGGACATGATTGCCTGGATTGAGAATTTTCTGGCGGCATATACCGGTGCCTGTCTGCTGGTTACACATGACCGCTTCTTTCTGGACCGGGTTGCCACCCGGATTGTGGAACTGGATCACGGCTCCTTTTATTCCTACGAAGGCTCCTATGCCGATTTTCTGGTCGGCAAGGAGGAACGCGAATACAATGAAGATGTGCTGGAACAGAAACGCAAAAGTTTTCTGTGTCTGGAAGTCGAATGGGTGCGCCGCTCCCCGAAAGCACGGCTGCGCCGCAATCTGGGCAGAGTCAAACGCTACGAGGAAATCGCGGCGGTCAAAGCCCCGGTGCGTACCGGCGATATTGAACTGGTGATTCCGGCGGCAAGTCATCTGGGCAACCGCGTGGTGGAACTGAAAAATGTATCGCTCACGCTGGGTGGAAGAAAGCTGGTCGACTCCCTGAATTATGAATTCACCCGCGGCATGAGAGTCGGCATCGTGGGAGCCAACGGCATCGGCAAAACTTCGCTGCTGCGTATGATTACCGGTGAAATTCCTCCGGATCAGGGAGAAATTTTCCGGGCGGAGACCGTGCAGTTCAACTACATTGACCAGAACCGCGCGGCGCTGCATGATGAAAACACTGTCCTGGAGGAAATCGCCGAAGGGCATGACCATATCAATCTCGGCAATGAACGGGTAACGGTCTGGGGATATCTGCGCCGCTTTCTGTTCGAAGATGAGCGGATCAATACGAAAGTCAAGCGTCTTTCCGGCGGCGAACGGGCACGGCTGACGCTGGCGAAAATATTGCGCGGCGGCGGCAATTTCCTGATTCTCGACGAACCGACCAACGATCTGGATCTGTCCACACTGCGGATTCTGGAAGAGGCTCTGCGCCAGTATGAAGGCTGTCTGGTTGTGGTCAGCCATGACCGTTATTTCCTGAACCGGGTCTGCACCCATATTCTGGCGTTTGAACCGGACGGCACCCTGACTGCCAATGTCGGAGATTATGACGCCTATTATCAGAAACGGCAGGAAAAGCTCAATGCGGCGAAAAGTGTCAGGCAGGAAAAAACACCGGAGCGTTCCCCTGCCCCCGCCAAACCGAAAAACAAGCCGAAGAACGGTTTGACCTACCGGGAAGAGCGCGAACTGGAAGCCGTGGAAAAACGCATTGATGAACTGGAAACGGAAATTGCCGCATTGGAAGCGGAATTTGCCGATCCGGAATTTTTCAAAACCCGTGCGGCGGAAGCCGGAACCCTGCAGAAAAAGATTGAAGCCCTCAAAGCGGAATATGAAACAGTCTGTTCCCGCTGGGAGGAACTGGAAAGCAAACGTACCTGAAGTTCAGCCTTTTTCCGTTTTCGGGTATCTGTATCCGGACGGATTGCACCCGAAACGTTTGCGGAACGACGAAGCGAAATAAAGCGGAGAGCTGAACCCGCACCGGAAACTGATTTCCTTGATCGGCAATCTGGTTTTCCGCAGCAGATGCTGAGCATGTTCCATTCGGAGTATATTGATGTACTCTGCCGGAGTTGTGGAAAAATAACGGTGAAAACGCCGCCGCAGAGTTTCTTTGCTGACTCCGGTGCGCAGTGCAATGTCCGCCAGCGTGATTTCTTCGGAAAAATGCTGCTGCAAAAAATTCCGGAGCTGCTGCATGTCCTGCGGAACGTCCGGTCCGGAATATTTGTTTTCACTGCTGAGCAAAGTCAGCAGATCATAGCAGAGTACGGACGCTTCGCGCAGCGTATCAGGATTGCGCATATATTCCCCGATCCGGCGCATCAGATTTTCTATGCGGGCGGACTCTTTGAGCTGAATCAGCTGATCTTCCTCGAAACCGAGCATTTCACAAAGAAGTCCGGCGGCATTGCCGGAAATGAGCAGCGCCAGTTTCCGCCGCGGCATACCAGTTCGGTTGTTCTCTATTCGCACATTGCTGTGCGGCACTATCACGAAAAGAGTTCCGGAGGTTGCCACAGACTGCCTCTTTCCGCAACTGTATTTCACTTCGCCCTCCAGAATCAGTTCCAGGGCGAGATTGCTGTAATTCCTGTGTTTGATCCAGTTTCCGTCTCGACGGGTTACATCGGTAAGCAGCACAGGATAAAGAGGGTAGCAAGGATTCCTGGGGGCGGTTATCCGCAATGCGGGGTAAATGGGGTCGCGGCGGCTGTATATATCGGACGAAGCAGTTCCGAGTGTTGTCATTTTTTCTATATATTTTGTGCTTTTTGCCATATTGTTTCCCTTTTTCAGCCGTTGTCAAATCCAGAATTATGGCGTATAATATAATCATGCCGGAATCAAATTGCAAGAACAGAAATCAGGAGGAATCAATCATGCATTATTCATTCCGGGGAATCCGCCCCGATGATCTGCACGGACGCCGGGCACTGCGCAATCCGGAACGGGGATACCGGACCGAAATGTATTTCAGCACAATTCCCGGTGAAGTCGCCGGCATGTGTTCATGTCATTTCAAACAGCTCAAACTGGATGGTCGCAGCGAAACTCCGGTTTACCAGAACATTGACGTGCCGGGCGTTCCTCACCTGATCCGCGGCAACCGGCTCGACGGCGTTGAATTTTCTCACTGCCAATGGGAAGATGAACTGGACTACTTTGCCTATGACGGAGTTACGGTCATGCAGAGTTACTGCTTTCTGATGAATTACGGCTTTGGTGCAGGACGTCCCCTGCCTGCGGAAAAACTTGCCGACATCGAGCAGTTTCTTCTGCGGCTCCGCGCCAACCGTGTCAAAACGCTGCTCCGGTTTGCTTATGAACTCTCCCCTACCCTCTCCGGTCCGACATCCGACATCATTTTCCGGCACATCGAACAGCTTCGTCCGCTGCTGCGGAAATACATGGATGTCATTTATGTTCTCCAGTGCGGATTCGTCGGCAAATTTGGTGAATGGCATCACAGTTATCATAAACTGCAGAATGACCTCTCTTTTCGGAAAGAGCTATTCCAGACGGTTCTTGAACTTCTTCCCGCCGACCGCTGCACCATGGTACGGTATCCGCGTCTCAAAATGGAAGTGTTCGGCGACGCGCCGCTCTCCGCAGAACGCGCTTTCACGAATATTCCCGAAGCCCGGATCGGACATTTCTGCGACGGTTTTCTGGCTGGACCGACCTGCGGCGGCTCATGGTACGGAGTCAGAGGTGAAACGGAAAAGGCTTTTGCCGCGTCGGAAAGCAAATATCTGCCGCAGGACGGCGAACTTTTCTGGCGGGACATTGCCGGCGCAGCTCTCCCCGACGCATCCGTCAAGGAACTCGCGCTTCACCATTATGATACGCTCGGATTTGTTCACGGCAACCGGGAATTTGAAGGAACGGACGGCTATTCCATTGATGTATGGAAACGGGTTCCGGTAGATCCCATGTTCCTGATTGATAATAACTTGACGATGTCGAACGGTTATTTTGAATCGGAAACCGGCAAACATATCTGGCGCAGTTATTACGAATATATCCGCGATCATCTCGGCTACCGGATCGAACTTCAGAGTGCGGATCTGCATGTGGAAGACGGACGGCTTCGCGGCAATGTGAAGCTCGTCAACCGCGGATTCTCTGCACCGGTCAATCCGCGTCCGGTTTTTCTGGCGGTCGGAAATCTCCGGATACCGCTTTCCTGCGATGTCCGGCACTGGTTCAGTCTGGAGGAACAAACCCTTTCATTCGATTTTGAACTGCCGTCTCCCGGCAAATACGAGATCGGACTCTGGCTCCCGGATGCGTCTGAAAATCTCCGCGGTATTCCGGAATATGCCATCCGCTGCGCGAATCCGTTGGAGTTTCGCGATGGAGTAAACTGGTTCGGCTCAACAATTGAAATCTGAACGGAGGAATAGAAATGAATTTTCCGGAAATCATTGAACAGAAACAGATTCCATCCGGTGAACAGCTCCGGATACTGCGTCTGGTTCTTCCTGCGGAACACGCTGTCCCGGAACGAATCAAGCGGTATTTTACCGCATCGCTGGGCTATGATTCTTACCGCCGTGCGGTCAGTGAAATCAATTACTGGCGGCTCTATTACCGGCAGGTGCTGGATAATCAGGGAACGGCGGATCATATTTATCTGGCGGAAGTCGACGGACAGCTCGCCGCACGCGTCTGGTTTGCCTGGTCCAGACGTTCAGGACATGGTAATTTCGGTAATGTTTACACTGAACCGGAATTCCGGCGCAAAGGACTGATGAAAGAGCTGATGAGGCCCCTGCTCCGCGATTTTCATGATTCCAACGCGACCGATCTCACATGCGCCACCGGCAACAGAATCGCGGCAAAAGTTTATGTGGAAGACGGATTCCAGCTTATTTACGGCGGAGAAACCGGTCCGCTTTGTCTGCTTAACCGCAATTGCGGTTCATCTTTTTTTGAATTGCAGGAAAAAGCCTTCAACGGTTCGGAGGTGCAGCAGATCCGCACGGGAAATCTGGAAGATCAATACGATTGCGACAAATTTCTGACTTATAATCCGGAGATGTGGCATAAGCATGATTTTCTGCCCTGCGGTCCAGCGTCGCTGATGGTCGATTACCGAACAGCTTTTCAGGAAGTCATGAACGGCAGCGGAGTCATTGCGGTCGCGGAAAACGGCACGGGGACGATTGCCGGATATGCATTTGCATTGAAATTGAACCGGCAGAATATTCTGCACCTGAAGTTTCATCCGGACAATCTTGCCGACATGCCGGAACTGCTGAAATTCACCATAAAAGAATTCCAGAAAAAATTCGGCTCGGAAGAACCGTTGTTTCTCTGGGTTCATGAAGGTCAGTCTCTGTTGAAACAAGCCGCGGCATATGCGGGATTGAAATGTCTGGCGGAATTACCCGCCGGAGTTGGAGCTAATGCCTTGCAGATTTATGCAACAGTCTGAAAGAGCAAAAAAACGGAGACCGAACCTTTGAAGTCCGTGTCTCCGTTTTTTGTGCGGTTAAGCTCTCACTGCTTGGAGAAGGAATCCTTGCCGACTCCGCATTCCGGGCAAACCCAGGTTTCCGGAACATCTTCCCAGGCAGTTCCGGCAGGAACGCCATTGTCCGGATCACCCATCGCCGGGTCATACACATAACCGCAAACATCGCATACATACTTGTCCATAGTCATTACTCCTTTTTATTTGGTTTTTTCCGCGAGAACAGCACCGATTGCGGCGCCGTACCCGAAACATTTTTCAAGATCGGCGTCGGACGGGACATACTTGAGTTTCAATCCCTCCGCCGCCAGTTCCAGCTTCATCGCCGCGAACTGCTCATTGATCTGCGCCACGGCTTCCCCGCTCCAGCCGAAAGAGCCGAACGCCGCGCCCAGCAGATTCTTCGGACGCAGTCCCTTGAGATAACAAAGGACGTCCGCCACTGCGGGATACATCTGATTGTTGATCGTCGGCGACCCGACCACCAGTGCGCCGGCACACAGGATTTCCGTTGCAACATCACTGCGCGTGTTGGCTTCCAGCGACATCACTTTCACCTGAGTTCCAGCGGAACGGAGACCATCCGCAATTGCCGTCGCCATTTTTTCCGTGCTGTGCCACATGGTGCTGTAAACCACAACCGCGCGGTTTTCCGGAACCTGCGACGCCCATTTCTTATAAAGTTCCAGTGGACGCCCCAGCTGATCACCGCGCCAGATCGGACCATGGTCCGTGGCAATCACATCTATGGCGAGGTTCAGTTTGGGCAGATCCTCCAGAAGTTTCAGCACCTGCGGAGCGTAAAGCAGCAGGATGTTGGCAAAATACTTGCGCATTTCCTGCTCCACCACCGCGGAATCATTCTGATCGGCAAAGATGCGGTCCGTTGCCAGATGCATCCCGAATCCATCCTGCGAAAACAGGATTTTCTGTTCCGGAATATAGGAAACCATGCTGTCAGGCCAGTGCAGCATCCGGGTTTCGACAAACGTAACCGACATATTGCCGAGACTGATCACATCACCGGTCTTGACTGCCGTCAAAGCGGAGCCGATGCGGAAATGTGCATCCAGCGCTTTCACGCCCATAACGGATGCAAAGACTTTCTCCGGCTTGACTTCCGCCATCACCTGCGGCAGCGAACCGGAATGGTCCATTTCCGCGTGGTTGGAGATGATATAATCAATCCGGGCAGGATCTCCGATGACC
>SAMEA104315429__coassemble_1357_pt1 | contig 12049 bp, 8 predicted proteins | sample SAMEA104315429__metabat2_high_PE_002 | metagenome-assembled genome bin SAMEA104315429 (sample SAMEA104315429) | gut metagenome | biome: Monkey gut; feature: monkey-associated habitat; material: faeces | place: China | collected 2013
GGCGGCTTCCATGCCTTTTCCCTCGTTCAGCTGGAATATGACGCATTCCAGCAGGTTTTCCAGCATCCGGCTTTCAACCAGAGACAGCGGTTCTCCTTCCAGTCTGCGGTACGCATCGGTCTGTTTCAGCCGGGTGCATTCCGCATTCAGTTGCTCCAGCTGCGCCGGAGACGGAATCATTTCCGCAAAAACCATTCGGGAAATTTCCGCCGCCAGTTCCGCATTCAGTTGTTTCAGCCGCCGCAGCTGCCGGCTGTCCGGCTTGATTCCGCGGTCGGCAAGGTATTTCCGGGTTTCCGCGGTCAGACGGGTATAAAGCAGATTCTGAAAACGCTGCCGCAGACCGCTTCCCGCATATTCATTGACCATGCGGATTTCCGTCCGGATTCCCTGCCGCAGCGTCGCTTTTTTCCGCAGCATTTCCTGCTGCAGTTCGGCAGTGAAAACGCGCAGAATCCGGCGGTCGAACTTCCGGAACCCGCCCGTCTGATACGGATTGCTCAGAATCAGACGGTTCTGCTGCCGGACTTCCTGCATCAGCTGGCGTTTCGGATATGTTCTGAAATACGTTATGATTCCCAGAATGAACAGGGACAGAATCAGCAGCATCAGCAATATGGTGCAGCCGGAAATCAGCAGCTGTCTGCGCCGGAGTTTTTCCGCTTCCAGCATCAGCTTTTCCAGTGCATCCAGACGCTCCGCAACCTGTTCGGCTTCTTTGTCCGGATCCCGTATTTCAGCGATTTCCGCCACAGAACACTCCTCTCAGCATGGATGTTTTCATCTTATTTTCCGTTCTGAACCTTAAAACGCAGCTGCCGCAGGATTTCCGCCAGTTCGGACGGAGCAGTCACGGTAAAGGAATCAAATTCACGCCGCAGCGGATACGCGCCGCGCTGTTTTTCAAAATCTCCGGGCGCGGAACGCAGCCGTTCATCATCCGAAACAATGTCATACGATGCTGCAACTGCCTGATACAGCAACTCCTCTTTCTTTGCGCCTGCCCGGAATGAAGCCAGCAGATCTATCTGCGGATGAGCCGGAGACGGCGGAGTCTGAAGTGTTCCCGGATCAAACTGTTTTTCCAGTCCGAAAAACCGGATCAGGGCGCGAATGCTCATGGCGGAACCATTGGATTTGCCGTCCGCCGAATACCCCGCAATATGCGGAGTGGCAAAATCCAGCAGTTTCAGCAGTTCCAGATCAATTCCGGGTTCATTCTCCCAGACATCCAGAGCCGCGCCGCGGATTTGTTTTCTCTGCAAGGCTTCCTTCAACGCATCATTATCACAAACTTCTCCGCGGGAAGAATTTATGATAAACGCATTTTTCTTCAGTCCGCGCAGGAATGCCGCATCGGCATAATGATATGTCGCGTCCGCTCCGTCCCGGATCAGCGGCACATGGAACGTGAGGTAATCTGCATTGCGGCGGATGGTTTCCATATCCGTGAACGCCTCCGGACCTTCCCGGCGGGCGCGCGGAGGGTCATTGAGCAGAACCTTCATGCCAAGCGCACGGGCGTTGCGCTCCACTTTGGAGCCGACATTGCCGACGCCTATCACGCCAAGCGTCATGCCGTCCAGCGGCGTCCCGGTTCGCCGGGCATCGGTCAGCAGCAGCGAAGTGATGTATTGCGCCACCGATTCCGAATTGCAGCCGGGGGCATTGGTCCAGAATATACCGTGTTCTTCACAGTAATGTGTGTCGATGTGATCGTAGCCGATCGTCGCACTGGCAATGAAACGCACTTTGGTCCCGTCCAGCAGCTCCGCATTGCATTTGGTGCGTGTACGGGTCAGCAGCGCATCCGCATCCATCAGATCCGCACGCGTTATTCTGCCGCCGGGCAGATACACCACTTCCGCAAAGGGTTCCAGTATTCCCTTCAGAAAAGGAATTTTGTCATCCGCTATGATTTTCAGCATATATTTTCCCTTTCAGGTTCCGGCAATCTTGACAACCAGATTTTCCAATGCCAGACGCATATCGCCGCCGGTAACCATCTGTTTGTTGGCAACAAAAATCGCGCCGAACGCCCGTGAAATTTCCTCATCCGTAAAACGTGCGGCGTTTTCCCAGAGCTTGTAGGCGCGGAACGGATGCAGTGAAAAGAAACTGCTGTTGTTTTCCGCCCCTTTGCGCGATTCAAACAGACTGTAAAAGTAGTTGGCGTCGGCACGCGGCGGAATGGAATACCGTTCCGATTCGCATTTGGCGGACAGCAGATTCTTGAACTCCGAATTGGCTGCCGAAATCAGTGCAAGCTCTCCGCGTCCGCCCGATGCTCCGCGCTCCTGTTCCAGCGTTTCCAGAATACTGGGAATCATGGACAAGGCTTTCTGAGCATTTTTTGCCGACAATGCCGACGAAAATTCCCATGACAACGTTTCCGTACTGCGGCTGCATATTTTCAGACAGTCTTCCAGCGAAGCCTGTTCGCGGTCGCCCAGATACGAAACCAGCTTGTCGATTTCGTTTTTCAGCCGGGCGGCGTCCCCGCCGATCGTTTCCGCCAGAAACGCCGTCCCCTGTTCGTCAATCCGTTTCGATTCCGCCGCCATCATTTCACGGATTTTCCGATGCAGAATCTGCGCATAGCCTTTGACTTTCGGATCGGCTTTTTCGTGCCATTCCAGCGCGCCGCCGGTTTCTTTTGCCAGTTTTTCGCAAATCTTGTAAAATGCCTTGCGCCGGTCCATGCCGGTTCCGTCTATGATAACCGTAAGTTCTTTGGGCAGACCGTCTTTCAGAAAATCGCAGATCTGATCCAGCCGGCTTTTCTTCTTTTTGGTGGAGGTTTCGCCGAATGCATCCGCAAATTTGGAAAAATGTTTGAGCCAGACGAATTTTTCCGGAGAAAGGAACGGAGGCGTTTCCAAGGCACTGAGAAATTTTTCCAGCGTAACGCCGAATTTTTCCGCATCGTCGTCCCCGCGGATGATTTCCAGTGCCGTGTTATCTTCGGGATTTTCACCGCAGAGCGAAACCACCAGCTGGCTTGCCCGCTCCTTGACCGTGAAATCCTCGTTGCCCGAAATCAGAAAAAGCTTTCCCATAAACGCCTCCGGAACCGTTCTCAGTCCAGACCGGGAATGAAGGTTTCCCGTCCGGACAGCGAAGCGATGGTTTCCGCAATCAGATGAATGGCGTTTTCCACATCGCGCAAATCGCAGATCTCCACCGGAGTGTGCATGTAACGGTTCGGGATGCTGACCAGAACCGTTGCCACCCCTGCACGGGAAAGCTGAACCTGCGCCGTATCCGTACCGCCGGAAGCACGATGTCCGCAGCCGAGCTGATACGGGATTTTCTTCTTGTCCGCAACCTTGAACATAATGCGGTTCATGACCGGATTGTTGTCCGCATTGCGTTGCAGCATGGGGCCACCGCCGAGTTTGGCGTCTCCCCAGATTTTCTTTTCCACCCCGGGAACATCCGTCGCGAAACCGACGTCCACGCAGATGGCTGCCTGCGGATCAATGCCAAACGCACCGGGTTTGGCTCCGCGCAGTCCGAGCTCCTCCTGTACGGTCCCGACCGCATAAACTCCGACTTTGATTTTTTTCTTCGCCAGTTCACGCAGGGCTTCAATGATGACAAATGCACCGATTTTATCGTCCAGACCTTTGGACATGACGGAGTATTCACCGAGTCTGCGGTAATTGGCGCGGAAAGAAACGGGATCGCCGACACGCACGAGTTTTTCCGCTTCTTCCTTGCTCTGCGCCCCGATGTCAATCCACAGATCCTTGATTTCCGAGGCGGTTTCGCGTTCCTTGGGCGTTTGCAGATGAATGGGTTTGCGTCCTATCACGCCGGGAATGCGTTCCCCTTTGCCGTTGATGATGTCCACTTCAATGCCGGGCAGGGTATGCTTGTCTATGCCGCCGACCGGACGGAATGTAATCAGCCCTCCATCGTCCACATAGACCACCTGGAAGCCGATTTCGTCATAATGACCCGCCAGCATGACTTTGAACGGTGCGTCCGGGTTGATGCACGCAATCGTGTTTCCGATGACGTCGGTTTTCACTTCATCCGCAAATGTCCCGGCATATTCGCGGAACACCGCCGCCGGTTCAAACTCAAAACCGGAGGGTCCGGAGCTCTTCAGAAAGCGTTCCAGAAAGGCAAGGCTGGATTTTGACAGCATATTTTCACTCCTTTACTTGAAATTTTAAAAAGATAAATTACTGTTATAGGGACAATATATCACGCTTTTGGTGCGAAAACAATGTATCGGATTGAGAATTATCATGCTAATTGAAGAAATCAAGGCTCATTGCCAGGATGCGGAAACTCGTTTGGAGCGGCTTTACAACTTCTTGAAGATCGCCGACTACAAAACCGAGATGGCGCAAATCGAAAAAACCATGTCGCAGAGTGATTTCTGGGACAACAAAGAAAAAGCACAGGAAACCGTGCAGCGTCTCAGCCAGTGCAAAACTGCCACCGAGCCGTTTTTCAAACTGAAATCGGCAGTGGATGATTTCAGCGCGACGGCTGAGCTTGCCGAGGAAGACGAAAGTTTCCTCGCGGAGGCGGACGATGCCTGGAAATCACTGTCCGAACAGCTGGACAAGCTCGAACTGGTCAGTTTTCTTTCCGGGAAATTCGACCGCAACAACTGCTTCTTTTTCATCCACGCCGGCGCGGGCGGAACCGAATCCTGCGACTGGGCAAGCATTCTCATGCGTATGTACCGCCGCTGGTTCGAACGCCGCGGATTCAAGGATGAAATCATCGACATGCAGCCCGGCGATGAAGCCGGCATCAAGAGCGTTACACTCCGGGTCGAAGGTGAATTCGCCTACGGCTACCTCAAAGCCGAACGCGGCATCCATCGTCTGGTCCGCATCTCCCCGTTCGACAGCAATGCGCGGCGGCACACCTCGTTCGCTTCCGCCGACGCTTTCCCCGAACTGAATGAAGACCTGGACATCGAAATTGATGAAAAGGATTTGAAGATCGACACTTACCGTGCCAGCGGTGCGGGCGGTCAGTACGTCAACCGTACCGACAGTGCAGTGCGCATCACCCACCTCCCGACCGGCATTGTGGTGTCCTGCCAGATGGAACGCTCCCAGCACAAGAACCGTGCCATGTGCTACCGTATGCTGCAGGCGCGTCTGTATGAACGCGCCGAAGAAGAACGCAAGAAGGAAGCCGCCGCCATTTCCGGTGAAAAATCCGAAATCGGATGGGGCAACCAGATCCGTTCCTACGTGCTGCAGCCGTACCAGATGGTCAAGGACCTGCGTACCAATTACGAAACGGGAAATGTGAATGCCGTGCTGGACGGCGACCTGGATCCGTTTGTCGAAGCCTGGCTGCGGATGTCCTCCAAATAACCGTTCACGGAACAACTGAAAACAGTTCCGTCAATATTCCGTCATTCTGCGTAATATTCTGCAATTAAAGCGGAAACAGCTCGTCAGAAATGACGGATTTTTATTTTTTCAGCAGCACGCCCCGCAACCTGCCGGCTCTGCTCTTTTTTCAAAAAATCTGATTGTGATTCATTGAATTTAACGGAATGTGTGATATTGTTTAGAAGTATTCATTTTCAACAAAAGGTGTCAATCATGAAAAAACTGTTCTTATGCGCCGTGCTGCTGGTCCTGTTCATCACAGGCTGTGACAGCTCCGACCGTCAGCTGCAATCCAAAGTTCCGGCTGACGCCAACATTGTATGCTACGTGGATGTCAATGCGCTGATCCAAACCAAACTGTTTCAGGACAACAAGCAGGATCTGCTTGATTTTCTGAAAGAAAACAAACTGACCGAAGACGTGTTTCAGTGCCGTTCTGTCGTATTCATTTTCACGGCAGAACAATGGGGCGGAGTCGTGATACAGTCAAAGAACGGACAGGCGAAACAGCTGTTCGAAGTGTATATGAAAGATAAAAAGAAGGAAGACCCGAAAATCAAGGAACAGGTCGTCGGGAAAGAACGTATCATCAAAGATGATGACAGCGTCTGCATCCTGTATGATGACAACCTGGTTCTGATGAGCACCGAGAAAAACGATCCGGCACTGTTCCGGTCCGGCAAAATAAATCCGCTTTTTGCCAATATCAATTTCAGGAACATGGTGTCCGGTGCCGTGAAAGTGGAATTCCCCGAAAAACTTCCGGATCAGGCACAGCAGGCGCTCAAAATGGCTCCCTGTATTCAGAAAATCACGGAACTGACTGTCAATATTCCCTGTGCAGTCAAAGATCCGGACACCGAAATTTCCTTGATTTTCAAAGATGAACAGGCCGCATCCGAAACACTGGGTCTGCTCAACATGGGACTGGGCTTCATCGCACAGTCGGAACCGGATCTGGTTAAACTGATAAAGAGCAAATGCGAGAAAAACGCAATCCGTATGACCATTGCCCCCGCCGTCTGGGACAAATGCGCGGAAATGGGACGCGATGCACAGGCAAAAACCAAGCAGATCAACAGCATAACCAACTTGAAACGGATCGCGTTGGGCTGCAAAATGTACGCTCTGGACAATCAGGAAAAATATCCGGACAACTTCTCCGTATTCGTGGGGGACAGCTACGGGTTTTCTGCCAAAGATTTCATTATTCCTTCCGACAAAGTCTCCAAAGTCAGCACGAATGAAATCATCACACCCGCCAATACCTCTTATGCTTACATCGGCAAAGGGTTGACCGAAAAAAGTGCGGACTCTCTTCCGCTGGCGTTTGAGAAACCGTGGCTGGTTCCGAACCAGAATGCAAAGGAACTGAAAATCAATGTGGCGTTCTGTGACGGCTCCGTCAAAACGCAGGCAATGCAGAATGTCAAGACCTGTGCTGACGTGGTGAAACAGCTGACCGCCGAAATGCCGGACTCTCCGGACAAGCAGACAGTGCTTCGGAATGCCGCCGCGGAGGATGCCGCCCGCAGTAAATGACGAAACAAATATTTCTTTGATTACAAAGAAGTTATGAAAATGACGGAATTCTGCCGCTTGCAATTCCGTCATTTTTGTGTATAGTACCAATACCGAAAAATGTATTACAGAGAACAAGGGAAAACGAAATGACGGAACCGGGCACATCCATGAATTTCAGCCACATCGGAGAACTGGCGCAATGCGGAATCTCTTCCGCTGCAGTGGCGGTTGGCGTCTTTGATGGAGTGCATAAAGGACATCAGAAATTATTGACGGAACTTCTGACGGTTTCCAAAGAACTCAATGCAGTTCCGGCAGTTATGACTTTTTATCCGCATCCGCGCAGCCTTTTGACGAAAAATCCGCCGACTCTGCTGTATCCGCCGTCCGAGAAACTGCGTCTGCTGCATGAGTACGGCGCAAAAGCCGTTGTTACCGTGGATTTCACTCCGGAGTTCTCCCGTCTGACGCCTCTGGATTTTCTGGAACAGTCCATTTTTGCCGGACCGGTATCCGTTCGGGGCATCTGTGTGGGAAAACATTGGCGTTTCGGCGCAAAAGCTGCCGGAGACGCCGCTTTTCTGGAAGCATTGTCAGCGGAACGCGGTTTTCACTTTTCCGCCGTGGAGGAACTGTGCATGGACAGCGGACAGGTGGTCAGCAGCACTGCCATCCGGGAAGCGGTTGCCGATGGCGATCTGGAACTGGCGGAAAAAATGCTGGGACGGCGTTACGCTCTGTTCGGAACGGTGAAACACGGCTACAAGGCTGCCGGGGAAAAACTGAAAGCTCCGACAGCGAATCTGAAAATCACCGACGGCGTACTGCCCCGTTTCGGAGTCTATGCCGCGTTTGCGTATCTGCCTTCCGGAGAACGTTTTCCGGCAGCGGTCAACATCGGAATTTCACCGACCTTCCGGGAACAGTACGGAGAAATCGCCCCGCGTGTCGAAGTGCATCTGCTGAACGGATTTCATGGTGATCTTTACGGGAGAAAGCTGAAACTGGAACTGGCGGGGTTTGTGCGCGGCGAACGGACATTTGCCGGTGCTGAGGAACTGAAACAACAGATCGGACGGGATATTGTCCGGATAACGGAACTGCTGGAGAGGAGCTGATTCAATGGATTCTGACAAAAAATACACCGTAATGGAACTGGCTGAACTGATCGGCGTTCCGCGTACCACCATCAACGACTGGCTGAACCGTTATGCGCAATTCATTGATTCCCAGGCACAAGGGAAACGGAAAGTGTATCCGGAATCTGCGGTAAGCGTGCTGCGCGAAATCGCGGAATACCGCAACAGCGGCAAGGCTTTCACGGAAATCGAAACGGAACTTTCCGCCAGACATCCCATCCGTGCAGTACCGGTTCCGGAACCCGCGCCAGCCGAGTCCAAGACTTCGGAAAATCCGGTCCCGATGAAAGAAAAAACTCCGGAAGCCCAACCAAATCAGGAATTTGCAGTAATCGCAAGACAACAATCGGAAGAGATCGGGCGTCTGATCGGAGAATCATTCCGCAATATGGATAAACGCATCCAGGAACTGGAACACATTTCCGCCGCCCAGCGCAGAATGTCGTTTTTCTGGCTTTCGGCATTTGTCCTGTTTCTGCTTTTTCTGATTGCCGGCGGCTTCATGTCCTGGCATTACATTGACCGGGCACGGCAGGAAAACCGTTTCTTGCAGCAGCGGCAAGTGGAAAACACCGAAAAGCTGACCGCACTCAAAGAACAGTCCGTTTCCCTGATTGCCGGCAGCAAAGCATTCCAGGCGAATATTGCCCGTCTGGAATCGGAACTGCAGGAACAGAAAGCCGGATTCGAAAAAAGCATCCGGGAAGAAAACCGACGTTTGAGCGAATTACATCTGGCGAAAGAAAAAGCGCTGGCGTCGGAACGCGACCAGGCTCTGGCAAAAGTCCGCGAACAGGAAACGCGTCTTGCGCTGGAAAAGGAAAAATTTGCGGCGGAACGGCTAAAACTCCTCAAGGAACTGGAACAGCTCAAAGCCACAGCAGCAGAACAGGAAAAACAGAAAACGTCTCCGGAAAAACCGAAAACGGAAAAAACAGAAAACGCTCCTGCAAAGCCGGAAAAAATCAAGCCTGCCGAACCGCCGAAAACAAACGCCGGAACAAACGCACCTGCCAAAGATACGCCTGTTCCGGACAAAAAACCGTAATATTGTTATTACTGTTCAATCGGGCGGACATCCCGGAATACCGTGAAATTTCCTTCCGCCGGATTGTTTTTCTTTTCCTCTTTCGCCAGACGTTCGCGGTAATAGTTATACAGGACAATCTGGCTTCTGGTGTTCTCAAAAGCCTGAGTATGATCGGTTTTCGAATACTGATTGACACCGCAGACAACACGGCCTTTGCGTTTGTCCGACAATCCGGCATGAAGAATGAAATCAAGTTCTTCCCGGATAGCGGGGGAATCCACCGGGAACAGCGTTTCAATCCGGCGGCGCAGATTGCGCGGCATGAGATCGGCACTGCCCAGATAATATTCCGGCGACCCGTTATTGGCAAAGTAATAAATGCGTGCATGTTCCAGAAACCGGTCAAGAATGCTGACGATCCGGATATTGGCGGCGGCTTCCGGCGACAGTGAATACGGAGTCAGACCGCAGATACCGCGGACAATCAATTCGATTTTCACATGCTTTTCCGCCGCGCGGTACAGATGCTCAATCACTTCGTAATCAATCAGGGAATTGATCTTGATGACAATATGACCGGGGTTTTCCCTGGTGGAATAAGTAGCTTCGCGGTCAATCATGAACAGAATTTTTTCCAGCATGTTGAACGGCGCAACAATCAGTTTGTTCCAATCGGGCGGCGCGGAAAAACCGGTAATGACATTGAACAGCGCCGAGACGTCGCGTGCCAGCAGGGGATCATCGCTGAAATACCCCAGATCCGTATAAAGACGCGCCGTCTTGTCATTGTAATTGCCGGTGCTGAGGTGAACATAGCGGTGAATGCCGTCTTCTTCGCGACGGATAACCATCAGAGCTTTGCAATGGACTTTCAGCCCGGCGATGCCGTAGACGACATGCGCGCCCGCCTGGGCAAGTTCGCGTGCCCAGTTGATGTTGTTCTCTTCATCGAAACGCGCCTTCAATTCGACCAGCACGGAAACCTGTTTGCCGCTGCGGGCAGCGCGAATCAGGGCATGAACCACGGGAGAATCGCCGCTGACCCGGTACAAAGTCTGTTTGATCGCCAGCACGGCAGGATCTTCCGCAGCCTGTTCCAGCATTTTGACCACGGGGTCGAAAGAGATATAAGGATGATGAATCAGGAACGGTCCTTTTTCCCGAATGGTGCGGAGAATATCCTTTCCTTTGGCAAAAAGCGCCGGCAAGGGCGGCAGCGGTTCGTTGCGCAGAGCCGGGAAACTCTGCAGGGATGCCAGAGCAAACATGGATTTGAGATTCAGCAGACCGGGAATCGGCTGAATCAGAGCATTTTCCGAAGAAATGTTCAGTTTGCCGAGCAGCCATTTCCGTGATTTCTGCGTCATATCCGCGGAAAGTTCCAGCCGTACAACATTCCGTTTAGTTTTCTTGCGCAGTGCAATCTGAAGTTCGGTCAGCAGATCGGCAATGGATTCTTCGTCGATGGAAAAATCCATGTCGCGGGTTACGCGGAAATAGGAACATTCCTTGATTTTCGCACCGGAAAACAGCATATTCAGATGATTGCGGATCAACTCCTCAGCAGGGATGAACACCACACCCTGCGCCGAACTTTCCAGCTGAATGAAACGCGGAATGACATTCGGAACTTCCAGCAGGGCAAATTTTTCCGTACGGCTTTTTTCCGGAATCAGCCGGATCAGCATTTCCAGCCCCAGATTCGGCACCAGCGGGAACGGATGCGACTGATCGATTCCAATGGGAGTCAGCACCGGAAAAATTTCGGACGTCATGATTTTCAGTGCCGTATTCTTCTGCGTGGAAGTAAGCTGATCCCACGCTGCAATGACAATGGAATTACGTTTCATTTCCGGCAGGATGCCCTCATTGAGGTAGCGGTACTGCCGTTCGACCTGCATCCGGATTTTGCGTTTCAGACCTGCCATCAGAATGCGGGGGTCATAGCCGCAATCTTTATAAATGGTATGAAATCCATGGGCGAGCTGGCTGGAAATGCCGGCAAGACGCACCATGCAGAATTCATCCAGATTGCTGCTGAAAATAGCAATGAAATTCAGACGTTCGAGCAGCGGGTTGCCGGGATCGGCGGCTTCATCCAGAACTCTGGAATTGAACTCCATCCAGCTGACGTCGCGGTTGATGAACTGATCGGCGGTGTTTTTCATGGCAGACAGTTTCTCCTTCATGAAAAAATGATTCGGCAGGCATAGACACTGCGGAAATATGCAGTGTCCACGTCGGTCATGGATTCCGGAAAATAAGTAATATCGTCGCCGAGCCGGATCACAACACGCGACGGTTCCAGTTTGACGGTAAGGTTTTCAGGCGCTGCCGCCATTGCCCCCAAAGCACAGGCAATCCGGAGAATTGCGGCAAGTTTATTGACCAGCTCCCGGTCGCGCACAGACAGCACGGCGTATTCTGGGTGCAGCATCTTCGGAAATGATTTGCGGTGATAGCGCGCCACCAGTGCGGCAATGCGGCGCTGTTCCGCCGATATGCCGGGAATTTCTGTGTTCTGAATGATGTAGCAGGAATGTTTGTGATACGCCTGATTGTTGATGAACAGACCGCTCTTGTGCAGCCGCGCCGCGATTTTGAGAATAAGCAGTTCGGCGTGCCCCAGACCATGCAGTTTTTCCAGTTTACGGAACAGAACTTCCGCATAACGGGTGGTCCGTTCGCAGTAATCATTGTCGCAGCGGTAACGGGCGGCAGTCCGCATAATCAGAGAATGAACCTGTTCCTCAAACCGGTCCGGCACACCGAAAGTCTTGTCGATGAAGTCGCGCAGCAGAAGATACTTGGTTGAAACCATCGGGATTAGAATTTTTTCGGCATCAGTCAGACGCAGCAGATTGTCAAGAATCATGCAGCAGGGCTGCACCATTTCCGCCAGATCGGGAGCCAGACCGTATTGTTCGCTGATCTGTTCATAGGTCAGATCCGACACTGCAGAACGCAGCAGGAAGAATTCG
>SAMEA104315429__coassemble_1362_pt1 | contig 12027 bp, 9 predicted proteins | sample SAMEA104315429__metabat2_high_PE_002 | metagenome-assembled genome bin SAMEA104315429 (sample SAMEA104315429) | gut metagenome | biome: Monkey gut; feature: monkey-associated habitat; material: faeces | place: China | collected 2013
ACGATGATACTGTACGTCAGAGTATGGGAAAGTAGTTCAACGCCGGATTTTTTTTGCTCACGACGCATTGTCGTTTTTTGCACTTGAATTAAAGATTTTCAACAGTTTTTATCACAGTGCCGGATTCGGCATTTACAATCATTTTTACCGGACAGCAGTTGTTCCGCTGTCAGTTTTGGAGTCGCATATGAATACCCGTTTGCAGATTTGTCCGTTTCCTGAAAACAAACCTGCCATGCTTTCATTCACTTTTGACGACGGCACGCTGGATCATCTGGAAACAGCCGCGCCGGAACTGGAAAAACGCGGCTGGCGAGGAACGTTCTACATCAATCCGCAATCCAACAACCGTCCTCCGGAAAAACTGCTGGACTGGAACGGAATCCGTGAGTTGTACCGGCGCGGACACGAAATCGGGAATCACACCATGAGTCATTGTCATCCGGCGAGATGGGAAGCAGCAAAGCGTTATGACATTCTGGCATGGGAAATTACGGAAGCCCAGCGGCAGTTTTCCGAACATCTGGCGATGCGCCCAAAATCCTACACCGCGCCGTTCGGAGAACAATGCGGATTCATCAGCCGTCTGCTTGCCGCAAACAATCTTCTGGAAACGCCGCGGAGAATCCCGATTGAAACGGACACCACCCCCGCGGACTTTGCCGAAATCAGACGGCAGACCCTGAAACCCGGCACGTTCACAGTGCTGGTCAACCATGGAGTTGTTCCCGGCTGCGGCGGCTGGGCTCCGGTGTCAAAAGAATTTTTTACCGAGATGCTGACGGAATGGAAAGCCGCCGAGGAGCAAATTCACATTGGTCCTTTTGCCGAACTGGAAGGATATCGCCGCAGAGCGCAGAACACTGTTCTGACGGAGATTGCGGCAAATACATTTCTGATCTGTCTGAACCCGGAAATCTCCTTCCTGTATGGTCCGGTTTATCTGCGGAATCCGAATCCGGATAAACAAATTTTCGTCAATCTGCTGCCCGTACTGCCGGACAAAGACGGTGTATTCCGGGCATATCCCGGCTCCGTGATCGAGCTGAAATAAAAAGAACCGCAGTCCGTTCGATATGGTCCGGACTGCGGTTTCATAATGATGATTTCTCTTTTTTGCCGTCTGGTGATGATGCATTGTATTTTTTGCGGAAGGCAGAAGGCGTAACACCATAGCATTTGATAAAGATCCTGGAAAAATAACTGGCAGAAGAAAAGCCGGAAGCTTTGGCAATTTCCTGAACGGATGCGGAGCCTTGCCGGAGAAGCCGTGCAGCCTGTTCAAAACGTTGAGAAGCGATATAATCGGAAATGCGCACCCCGTACACGCGGTGAAAGGCTCGGCTCAGACTTCCCCGGTGTATCCCCGAATCTTGAGCCAGCGAATTGACATTGAGCTGCGGATCGACAAATTCCAGATCAATACGTTTTTTGATATCATGCAGAATTTCACCATTGCAGTGTGAACTCGGGTGAACGATCAAACTTTGGGTTAAAAGGCGGAACGCTATATTGAGAGCAAGAAGTTTTTGTTCCTTGCGGAGATAAAAATCAATCTTGTTTCCCAGCGTATAAAAAAGTTTTTCAGGACACAGACCGGTAGGATTGGCGCCCGGAAGAATGCCCAGCATCTCGAAGAAAGCTTTACAGTAGCGCCCGCTGATGGCGAGCCAGCAATAATGAAACGACTCCCTGGGGAAATAATTGTGAAAGGACCCGGGAGGATAATACCAGAGTATTCCGGGGCGGACAATCTTCTCCTGATCTTTGCTGATAAACAGGCAGCTTCCGGAGATGGGCCAGAAAATTTCACCGAAATCCACGCTGCGGGCAGCTTCACGGTCAGGAGGAACCAAAGTGAAAATGCCGCATCCCCGCACAGCCAGATTGAATGAATTATCAATGATGGAACGATCGTAGAAATTGTCATGCCGCGATGTTTTTTCCATAAAGATAATCCTCCGGTTTTCAAGGAAATATATCTGCTTTTCAAAAAAAATCAACTGCGGTTGAAGAAAAGTCTCAAAAAACGGTTTTTCAAAAATTTCCGACGCGGAGATTCTGTCTGCGCAACAGCAAACAGGTTTTCCAGTACGGAAACGCTTTCATGTTGAGAATATAAAATGCGACAAATATTCATTTTGATGTTACAAAATGAATATTGAAAACATATGAAAGCACAGTAAATTATGGATAAATTCAAAAAAGACAGGGAAGGCAGGACAGAGAGAATGATTCGAACACAAAGAAATCTGAATGGGATCTGGGACTTTCGGTATTTTGGAGAAAAGGAGCCGGATTTTCCAATTTTCTACGATGACTTTATGTCTGTTCCCGGTTGTTTTGATTTGATGGAACCGTACTGCGGAGAACGCGGTTTTTCCGCACTGCACCGTGTTGTTGATGCTGAAGGGTTTGTCAAGCTTACCATCGATGGAATGGGATTGAATGGAAAGGTGTACTGGGACGGAATACTGATCGGAGAAGCGAAATTTCCCTACATGACGGAAGCCTACTATTTCGATGCCGGGAAAAACGGAAAACACGATTTGACAATTGTTCTTGAGAACCACCACAATTACATGTTCCAGCCAGATTTCGATTTTTATGGTTACGGCGGTATTTACGGCAATGTCACGCTGGAGAATTGCTGCACAAATCCAATTGTGGAAGTACTTGTTTCCACGGAGAATTATCGTAACGGCGAGATTCGTGTGCGGGCCAGCACGCTTCGGAAAAAAACTCAGTCTGCGACATTGATTTTTGCAGGGCAAAAACTGATGACGGCTGAATTTGCCGACGGGACATTGGATTGCCGCCTTGCGCTGCCGGAGTTCCGCCTCTGGAGTCCGGAAAATCCTAATCTTCATTCTCTGGTCTTGCGTACGGAAGACGATGAAGTCGAAGAGGAGTTCGGGGTTCGCCTTTTTGAAACCAGCGGGCGTCAGATCCTGCTTAACGGGAATCCCATCAAACTTTTGGGTTTCAACCGCCATGAAAGTTTCCCGCTGACCGGGGCGGCGATGCCGCTTCAGCTGATGGCTTCCGATCTGAAATTGCTCAAGAGCAACGGTTACAACTTTGTCCGGGGCAGTCACTATCCGCAGCGTCGGGAATTCCTGAAACTCTGCGACAGGATGGGAATACTGGTATGGGAGGAAACTCTTGGATGGGATATTCAGCCGCCCAAACTTCATGAAACAGAATTTTTGAAAGTGCAGAAGGAGGAGGCGAATCGATTGACACGAATCAGTTTCAATCATCCCTGCATCATCATCCGCGGATTTCTTAATGAGAACGACAGCAGGAAGCGGGAAACCCGCGCAGTTATCAAGGGCCTTTATGATGAGATCCGATCGGTCGATGAGCATTGTCTGATCTCTTTCTCCTCCAACAAGTATGAGGAGGACGTCTGTACTGATCTGGTGGACGTTGTGGCGATGAATCCTTACCCCGGCTGGTATGATTCCGATTATAAATCAATCTCCACGATCCACCTGATCCATCCCCGGCTCAAGATGCTTTCCGACGCCTTGCCGAAAGACAAACCGTTCCTGATCACAGAACTTGGAGCTGATGCCGAATACGGTTTCCGTGATCCGCTGAAGACCCGCTGGTCGGAAGAGTATCAGTCCCAACTGCTTGCGTCCGCCTGCCGTTATGTTCTGGACAATGATGACTGTGCAGGAATAGCCTTCTGGCTTTTTGCCGACACCCGGTCTTATGTAAACGGTCCGGAAATCTATGGCCGCTGCCGAGGATTCAATACAAAGGGAATCCTTGATGAATACCGCCGTCCAAAATTAGCATGGTACACACTTAACGAACTTATCCGAGGAAGGAGGAAATGAATGCGATTATTGCTACTGTCAGTACAACAGCCTATAACAAAAAGGAAAGAGAAGTCATGAAAAAGAAAATGTTTACCATGATTGAACTCCTCGTGGTGATAGCGATCATTGCGATTCTGGCGGGGATGCTGCTTCCTGCATTGTCATCTGCGCGTGAGCGTGCCCGCGCCATCAACTGCATGAGCAACCTTAAACAAATCGGGACGGGCATTCATATGTATGTTGGCACCTACAACGAATATGCCCCGATGGCAATTTTCCCGTATAAACCGCAAGCTGGAGGAACAAATAATATGAGATGGCAAACCGCGCTGGTCGACTATGCCGGTGTTTTGCCCAAGGTCCATTACTGTCCGTCCCATAACACGACACAAACCGCTGAGTCTCTGGTCGCATACACCCAGAAGGTTCCCATTTATTCCTCTTACGGCATGCCATATTACGGCGATGGAACTATAGGTTTTCATCTGGGTGCAAAGATGGTCCATGTCAAGGCTCCATCCCGTCTTTACTGTGCGATGGACACCAGGAACTCCACTTCCGCGGACGGCTCTGTCGGATACTTCCAGATTATGGACGGAACCAATTGGGGGGTTAATGAAAACTGGGGATTTCCCTTGCCGCGTCATAATGGAAAGAAAATCGTAAACGCATTGCTTTACGATGGTCACGCGGGTTCATTCAAGGCTCATTTCAGCACCCCTTATGATGGTGAAATCGGAACTTTTATCAAACATCCTGAAAGATGGTTTGTAAATGGGGTCAGAGGGACACGTTAATATCCTCTGCCGGGGTTTCAATTCCAAACTGAACAAAGAAAGGAAAGAAAGATGAATTTTACCAACATCGCCACCCTCGCAACAGGAATTTGCTGCTGTTTTCAGCTTATGGCTGGAGATGAAATCAGTTTTGCCAAACCCGAGGCATGGCAGCAGCCGGATGCAATCAAAGTGTCCGGTTCATCGCTGCTCATCTCCGGGAAAACAATGTTGATCGGCAAAAAACTGATTAAGCTGCCGAAAGGCGGAGATCTTAAAATTACCGGAACTTTCCGTGCAGAGGAAGGAACAGCCAATGACACAGTATATATCGGATTCCGCACTTACGACAAAAACCGCAAGGAAATCAGACATCACAATATCCGCCCCATTGCGGGGACGGATACGGTATTGACAGCAGACGCGAAAGCCGGGGATACCAGCATCACGGTCGCCGATGCTTCCCGGTGGACGAAAAACAGTATTGCGGTTTTTGGCACAAAACCCGATTACGGTGATTTACCCAATTACAATGTTCTGCCGGGCATTTCCTCCGTTGAAAAATCGGGCAATGGCTGGAAAGTCACTTTTGCTTCTGCGCTGAAAGGAGATCTTGCCAAGGGGATCGGAGTCCGTACTCATGCCGACGGCGGCTATATGTATTACACATTTATCGACACAAAACCCGGGATAACGAATCCACCGCGCAATGTCGAAAAAAAGATTTGGCCCGGCGTCGCGTATGTACGTTTTATGGTTCTCGTGAACTGGAAGGGCGGGAAAGACAGCAGGTTTGAAATGATCAATCCTTGTGTAACAGTCATTGATCCTGCAGTTAAATAAACAATTTTCCATGGGAAGTGAGGCAAGACTTGCTTCAAGTTGTCTCACATCCTTTTTCCTGCTTGATTTTTTCAACTGCCGGAAACAGGAGGGGAAACCAGTATTCAGGAATATGATTTCCCATTCAGTTTCAGGGAAAAACCGCAAAAGGTACGTCAAATGTCTGGACGCAGAAAAAACACTTATCAACAACCGGGAGCCGAATCCTTTGCATCAGGCTCTGTTTCATATCAAAGGAGCCAACATGAAAAATTGCCTGTCTGAAAGTTTTTTTGTGTTTCTGTTTTCTTTTTTGCTGATTCAATCCGTTTGGGCGGCAGAGCCTCTTTTCAATGAAATCCGAACCAAAACAGCGAGAACCGTAAAACTTTCCTCGGAGGATTACCGCCTTGGCAAAGAGTTGATGGCCGAAATCCGTAAACTTGCAGCCAAAAAGCGGCCCGCCGTACCGGTGCCAATCATCTCTTTTGAAACGCTTTCCGCCGCTGGCAGGATGTGGTACACAGACTACAACTACACAGACCGTCAGCTTTTTTGCTCCCGCGATCTCTGGACCGGCGGACCGAGCCAGTATCAGCAGAAAGCATACCGGAAGACCTATGAGATATTTGAACTTTACGGGGTCTCTGCTTTCAATGCCTACGTTTACTACGAGAGCTTTCTGCGATATCAGGACGCTCTCGGTTCGGCAAATCCTGACTTGAAACTGATTCCAACCGTCACTCCACCCGGATACAACGGACCGCTCAAGCAGGAAATGATGAAAACGATTTCCGGCAATCCCCGTATCTTGCGCATAAATGGTCAGGTGCTCTATCTTTGCTGGGGATGGGTGGATATTCCGAAAACGAAGGAATTCATCAGGAAGCTGGAAAAAATGACGGGCGAGCCAGCCGGCTTGATTTACAGCTGCGGTACGGTTTCCGGATGTGCGGATCCCTATCTGTCTTATGCAGCCGGGAAAGGCGTTCCCGCATCCAGTCTGCTCCATTGGTTTGATTTTCTCACGGAAGTCCTGCAGCATTGCGCCGGCATTGAATATGCCAACTATCTTGATGACCCCGAGGGAAATCTGCATGCCAGTTACTACAATGAGATCATCGTTCCGCTTTTTGCCGCCGTCTGTGCGCAGGAGCAGTATAACGGAAAGAAACTCTGCGGATTGGAAATCCTGACCGGTTACAATAATTATCGCGGCCGTCAGCGTCTTTCCGCGAACGGCACGAAAACGCTCCGTGCATATCTTGAAATCAGTAAACGTTTCAATCTTGATATTCTGAAAGCATTTGAGTGGGACGAATATAACGAAGATTCTCACTTCCAGCCTACCGTCAACAAGCCAATGGCTTATCAGCGGATTCTGAAGTATTGGAACGACACCAACCATAAACGCCGGTTGACGCCTAATCCGGGAGACGACCTTTCACTTCCCAATCTGATCCTGTCCCACCGGAAGCAGATTTCCTGCGGACCGGATTATGAGCTTGAAATTCTTCATATCCCGGATTCCGGCACATCTGAACCCTGCATGGTAACGGCAGAGATCGTCAATGAGAAAGGGCAAGTGCTCCTTAAGGAAGATTTGCAGTTCAATCGCGCGGAATTCAAGGAATATACACTGCATATTCCCGGCAAGGATTACATTGATTCCGAAGTTCTTGTCACCCGCCTGTCGATTGATTATCAGGGGAATAAAAAAGTGATACAGGAAGGACTTCCCTTTACAGTGGTCCGTCCGACGATTGCCTGTGACAGCACATGGTATTCCACTCCGCTGCGCAATGTTCTTTTCCCGGCAAAGGCGGAACTGAGATTTGGAAAAGTCATACATCCAAAGGGCGCTTTGGCGGAACGTATAGAGGTCCCCGTTTCCGCAAAGCTTTCTTTCCCCGATCCGCTGAACTCTCTGGAAGTCCTTCAGAACGGCAGGGATATCCGTTATTCCTATGATCCGCAAAATGAATTCCATCAGAATGACCCCGGTCGAATCAATCTCATATTGACTTTTTATCACCTGGAAATGATCCCGTTCGGCAGATTCAATGCGACGATGGCAATGAAGAATGCTCCGTCGGCGACCTGGTTCGCCGCCCCGCAGGATCCATCCTACAGCTATCTGAAAAATTGCAGCGTCAAGCAGAATGAGTATTCCTTTGCCGAACATCCGCATATCAAAAATGCAGGCGCGTCTTCCTGGCGCAACGCTCGAATGATTTCGCTCAAAAAAACGGAATTTGACAAGGCTGTTTTCGAGATCAGCGGAACCTATCTTTCCGGTCCGGAAAAGGGCGGAACTTTTGCCTGGACGCTTCCGCTTGCCAAATTGAAAGCCGCGGGGGTCTGCAATAAGATTTTTGAAAACGGTTTTCAGATAGCGCTGGAGATCCCGCAGCATTTGGATCGTCTGCCGCTTCCGGTCATGAATTCTTCTGCGGAATTTGAGGCGGAACTCCATACCGGATATCCTGATGGAGTGCTTGCGGCACGGGCGGTTTCCAGAACAGGGAAAGTCTGGTGGAGTGCACCCCATGTTTTAAAACGTTCCGGCTCCGGGGAAAAAGCAACTGTTTCCGTTTATCACAATCAAAAAGGAGCTTACGATCTGCCGGTCGCTGCAAACCGTGTACCGCACATTCAATACCGATTCAATCCTGCATATGCGGGAAATATTCTTACAACGGCGGCTGGTCGCGAGTTTTACGGCAATCTTGGCGGGTACGATTTGGTCCCGACAGGATATGAAGGGTATCATTGTTCCGTTTATGACATACCGTATTCGTTCCGGCAGGCTCCCAGGGCTGGGGAAAAACGCCTTGTTGTACCTGAATATGAAAAATCGGCTGACGGGACCTATTGCCTGAATTTTTCCGGGAAGGGTGAATTTATCGGATTCCCACCGTCCCTTTTTCCGCAACGGTCCGGATACACTGTCAGATTTGAAGTTCTGCCGTTGGATGTGGATAGAGATCAGGTCTATTTCGTACATGCGGAACATGACATCGCCGGTTTCCGGCTCCGTACGGAAGATCAGCGGCTGGTGGTGGATTTCTATCGTCGCCAGGCTTCCAATGCTCCGGAAGATTCCACTGTTTTCAAGACCAGCCTTGATCCTGTGGAAGGGAAGTGGAACAAAATCGAGTTCAAATACGATATGCGGAAGATTTCCGTTACCCTCAATGGCCAAACGGAATCTTTCCCGACGGAAGGAATTCCGCGCTGGGTTGCTGTCGGCGGTTTTGGCGGCGATGGAACAAAATCCCGGAATAATTGCGTGCAGTACTTCAAGGGAAAACTGAAATCCTTCGAAGTGATCCATAGCGCCAGATAAAGGAAGAACGGAAATGGAAAAAAACGCCATCATCGGCTGAAAATGCCGCAGAAAGTGCAGGCGTCTGCCCCGGACGGCAAGTGGCAGAAAACCGGATTCAAGTCCGATGCAAACGGCATTGTTCCGGAAATCCGGAGCGGCGTCTGTAAACCGGCAGGCTTGAAAATATGAATTCGGCAATTGAATAAATTGCAGATTCGCTCTCTGGCCTGTGCCGGCGGAAGTGATTGTCATGTGCACGATATTTAATAGACCGGACAGTAAAATAAACAGGAGTTTCAAAATGGGAAACATCAAATTCGGCGCGGGCGGTCGCGGGGATGTCTTCTGCGGCAGCAACCATATACGGAGCCTCCGGCATCAAGTCCAGGGAGAAAAATAAGATGACTGTTCACAAAAAATTCCCGCTGATTGTTCTGAGGCAGATAGCCGTCAATCCCGAAAAGTATCCCGGTTATCTGGAAAAGATCTTTGAACAGATTGACCGCCATCCCGGTTGTGTCGATGAGATTTGGCTGCCCGCAGACGTATGGTATTTCTGCAGGTCGGCAGAAGAGATTCGCCGTTATCTGGAAAACTTGAAACCCTGTGCGGAGATGTGCCGCAAGCGCGGGATCAGAGTCGGCATTCAATGCTGTACACTGGGACATACTCCGAAGGAAGTCCCGCCGCCTCAGGGGTATCCATTCTCTGAGAATGCCTGGTGTGAAGACAAAAACGGGAGAAAAGCCTATTGCTGTCTCTGCCCTTCTTCCCCGGAAGTTCACGTCTATCTGGAAGAGTCGGCAAAAATCATGCTGGAGGTACTGAAGCCCGATTCACTTTGGCCCGATGATGACATGCGCCTCGGCGCCAAAGGCGACAGTCTCTGCTTCTGCCCTCGCTGTCTGGCTCGATTCAACATGGAAACAGACAATCACTTCACTCGCGAAACTCTTGCCGGAGAGCTTTTCGGCGAACATCCTTCCCTGAAGACCCGCAAGCAATGGGTTGACTTCAACGGCAGGATGCTGGGGGAAAGCTGTGCCGCATATCGCAGGGCGATTGATGCGGTACAGCCAGTTTGTCTGCTCGGCTTGCAAAAGGGCCGCTCCACGCATAAATATGATTCAGAGGATGGCAGTCAGATCAGCCATGGCCTTGCCGGAGAACGCAATGAGATTATCTCCATCCGGGCCGGGGGCGGTTTCTATCATGATCTTTTTCCCCGTGATATGATCCGCAAAGCCTTTGACGTGGGGCGCGAAGCGGCGCGCTTCAAAGCAAACGGATTCCGGGGAGGAATTTGCAGCGAATGCGAAAGTTATCCCCATGTCTCCGTTCAGAAAAATCCGGGGACGCTGATGACAGAAGCGGCTCTCGATATCGCTGCCGGAGCGAAATATGCCTCGCTCTACTGGCACAGCCCGATGAATCAGGAATCGGAGAAAAATTACGAATTTTTTATGCGGACACTTCAGAATCACCGTCCTTTTATCGAGGCGGTGGCGAAAGCAACCGCCGACACAGGTCTCGCCGGATGTGCGCTCTATGAAGGACAGGATTATCTTGCATTGCCGGAATGGCTCGAAGCGACTGATGAAACCGAAGAACGGTTGTTGGAAAACGGCCTGCCGATGTCGCTGCCTGGCGCCTCGCCGGAGTTGTTCGCCATCAATGAACGCACGGCAAAATCACTGAATGAAGATGATTTGAAAGTCTGTTTCTCAAAACCGGTGCTGATGGATATCGCCGCATTGGAGATCATCGGCCGGAAGTTCCCGCAGCTGCAGTTTTTACGGAAAATCCAGCTGAAAAAACCGAACATGCAGTTTTTTATGCTTAACGATTCCGCAACGGAGGTGTTTCATGGGAAGTATCAGGCGGAGGGGGTTGCCCGCGTCATCTGTAAAACCGCGCCCGATGTCATTTTGACCAGCTCTGTTGCCGGAACCAGTGATAAGAATATCGGGGCATCGGCAATCATCCCGTCCGGATTCGGCGGCAAAATCGTGCTGGTGCAGTTCCTCAATATCTGGCATGGCTGGACCGGATACCGTAGAGAATGCATTCTTGATGCGCTGGATCAGATTGTCCCCGGCAGGATGGCAGTGCGTCTGCTGACCTCCGGATATGCAGTATGTACCTTTGCCCATACGACTGCCGATGGAAAAGCCGCCTGCGCCTTTTTGCTCAACGCAGCCGTCGGCGATACTCCGGTGCTGCGCATTGCCATGCGCCGGCCGGCATTTGAGAAATACCGTCTTCAGCGGCAGGCTGCCGAACCGCTGGAATTGAAAGTCCTCTCACAGACGGCTGATGAGATCGTACTGGAATTGCCTCCGCTTGCCCCCTGGCGCGCTGTCCTGATAGAAGGCGTTGAAAAATGAGCGAACGTTTTTTGCGTTGAACGATATGTCCGGAATGTTGAATCTTGAAGGCCGGGATGTTATGATAACCGGCCGCAGTGCAGCATGTACTGTTGAAGTCAAACAACGGTAAAGAATGGATACAGGCGTATTTCCCCGTCTCTCCGTGAAAGAGAGAACGGGGATGCAGCCGGTTATTTTTTTCTGACCGTCTTTATATCATAAGCGAAACCGAATTCATATGAAATCTGTTCATCCGGTTTCAAGATAGTTTCTTCCGTCAGGAATTCCACAGTCATTTCCTTGTCCCCACGCCAGGTATAGAATGCTGCGCATTTAGGATCCGGAACGACGGTCAGGATTTCCTGATAAGCATCAGGTCCGGCGGAGATGGAGACAGGTCCGGGATTCTGCCACGGATATTCCGGAATCCGGGCGTTGGACATTCCGGATTTTTTTCCGTTTCCGGTCAAAATAAAATTGGCTTCCAGTTCGGAAGACACAGTCCGGCCGTCGACATGAAGAATACCCGGCGCAAAACGGGATCCGAATTTGCTGCCGATCCGGGGGAAAGACTGTACTTTCAGACGTACCGGTATTGTTTTTCCCCGGTCATTCCGGTTGGCGGCAGTTATTTTCAGTACGGCGGCTTTCCCACTGATGTCCAGAATCCACTGCGATGTGATATGCAGGCCTTCAAAACGGTTTTCCATCATTTGAAAACCGCCAAACGGTTTCTGCACATGTTCCAGCAGCATGGAAGGACGTTTTGCATCAATCAGATATTATTAGTTGATAAGTTCTTAGAGCTTATCAACTAATAAATTGATTTTAATAGCTTCTGGTGCTATATTATCTTCACGCAAAAACAATGGAGGTAAACATGGCAACGACAAGGC
>SAMEA104315429__coassemble_1368_pt1 | contig 11994 bp, 7 predicted proteins | sample SAMEA104315429__metabat2_high_PE_002 | metagenome-assembled genome bin SAMEA104315429 (sample SAMEA104315429) | gut metagenome | biome: Monkey gut; feature: monkey-associated habitat; material: faeces | place: China | collected 2013
CGGAAATTCGGTATTCCCGGACGCCGACGGTCAGCCGGAACAATAACAGAATGCGCCCGGAATGAAATCAGACATTTTTCCAATGCAGGAACAGATATTTGAGAAATCTGACAGGCTGACATCATTTCCGTTTTTGAATTCACCGAGGAAAGGACTGAAAGAACTATTTCACTCCCGGGATGAGGATTCGGAGTTCATGACTTGATTTTTTCAAAGTGCGATGTATTGTACTTTCCATGAGCTGAAAATCCGGAACGAAAGGATGTGCCATGAACCGCAGAGAATTTCTGAAAACGTGTCTTACTCTGGGCGCGCTGGGTGCGGCCGCAAGGCTCTGCCCCGCTTTTGCCGGACTGGAACAGCCTGTCAAAAGCAAAATGTCCAAAACCGCAAAATCCGTGATTGAACTCTGGATCTGGGGCGGTCCGTGTCAACTGGAATCATTCGACCCGAAGCCCGATGCAGGATACAACTGCAACGGCGGACACGGCGCCATCCCCACGAATGTCGACGGCATTTCCGTCAGCGATTATCTGCCGGAACTGGCAAAAGTCGCCGACAAATATTCCATCATCCGCAGCATGACTCATCCGTTCTTCGGACACGAAACCGCAACTTATCTCATGCAGACCGGCCGCAATCCGGGCGCAGGAATCACTTATCCCGCCATCGGTGCACTGCTTGCCATGCTCAACGGCGGCAATGTTCAGCACAATCTGCCCCCGTATGTCGCACTGACCACCGCCAAAGGCCGTTTCTCCGAATGCGGATTCCTCGGTGAAAAATACTCCCCCTTCGCCACCGGCGGCAATCCCGCCGCCGCCAAATTTCTGGTGGACGGCTACACCCCCGCGGGCGGAGTTTCCCGGCAGGATATGGAACGCCGGTTCCGTCTGCTGGATGAACTCGACACTTTCGGCAAAGAATTGGAAGGTCATCCCGAAATGGCGGCATTCGAACAGGCTGGCACGAACGCCAAAGCCATTCTGTTCGGAAAAGCCGCGGAAGTTTTTGACTTGTCCAAAGAAACGGACGGCATGAACCGGTTCGGACAATCCTGTCTGTGTGCCAGACGTCTGGTGGAAGCCGGTGTGCCCTACATCACCATCAATGCGTCCGGCTGGGACACTCACAAACGCCACTTCGAAACACTGAACCGCATTGCTCCGGAAATGGACCGCGCCGTCGCAACCCTGCTCTGTGATCTGCAGGAACGCGGACTGCTGGACAGCACGCTGGTCTGGTGGACCGGGGAATTCGGCAGAACTCCGCATGTTGACTGGGAAGCTCCGTGGCAAGGAGGACGCAATCACTACTGTCCCTGTTTTTCCGCCATGGTCGCGGGCGGCGGTTTCGCCGGCGGGAAAGTGGTCGGAGCGTCGGACAGCACGGCGGAACATGTGATTTCCAGACCGGTTACGCCCGTCGATCTGCTCGGCAGTATTTACGAACGCTGCGGCATAGATCCTTCTCAGCCGTTTCCCTCCAATCCGCTGGGACTGAAGGCACCGATCCTGCCGGACGCCAATCCCAAAACCCGGCTGCGTGAACTGTATCTGTAATCAGGGAGCCGGACGGCGAACCCAGATGTTTTCCGCCTGATGCAGCGGGATCTCACGCGGCTGTCCGGACACCGTCACCTGAAAAAGCGTTTTATCCAGTGATACACCGTCCAGAACCAGCGGGTTTCCGATGGCAATGCCTTCCGGAATGTTGTCCGCCAGATTGCGGCTGAACAGTTCCACCACCGCTCTTTCGCCGGGACGGAGTTCGCTGAGGACGCAGACGGTACGGAATTTTTCCCTGCCCAGGTATGCCATGGCTTCCGTGAGATAGGTTTGCAGGGAACGGGCGTCGTAACGGTTTTCAATGGCTTCGGAAAACAGAATGAAACGCTCAATGGTTTCCTCGTCCACAGCATGTTCCAGGCGACATGCCGTTTCCGATGCCTTTTCCATGGACAGCCCCAGAATCCCGCTGAAAAACTGTTTGAGAATACGATGCCGCTTCACCACACGGTCGGCAATCTCTTTGCCCTGCGGGGTCAGCTGTACAGGATAATGGGTGTTGTAGACAATGCAGCCCATGCGTTCCAGCTGCCGGAGTGCACCGGTTACAGACGGCATTTTCACATTCAGTTTTTCCGCGATTTCCTTGGTATGCGCATGGCCTTCCACGGCAATCAGCTCCGCAATCGCTTCCAGATAATCTTCCAAACTTTCGGTCAGCTGCAAATTCATTTTCATACTCTCAGTCGTTTCCGTTCTTTCCTGACGGCTTCATTGCCAAACCTCCCGGACAAGACAAAACGACTGTTGAACAGATTCAGCCGGCAAAAAATAACCTTCACCGTTTCAGGTAATATCATATAATATAACAAAGACTGCGGGCAAAGTCAAATCAAAAGACTGATTTTTTGCCGTTTGACACCGGTTTTCCGGACTTTCTTTCTCCCGCCGGTTGAATTTTCCGCAGTCCGGCAGTATGTTTCCCCAAAAAAGGAGAACCGCTTTGAATCATTTCGACTGGAAGAAAAATATTTTTGCCCTGACTTTCGGGCTGATTGCGCTGTGTTATCTGATCCTGTTTGCCGCACTGCCCGCCGAATCCATCTGGATCAGCGACGAAGGAAACCGCATCATGTCGGTTCAGGCATATGCGCTGACCGGCAGCCGCACTCTGCCCGATCCGCTGGAAGGCATCAGCGGAATTCCCGACGGAATCCGGGCTTATCCGCAGCCTTATTTCATCCATCCCGGAGGAAAATGGCGTTCCGCATATCAGCTGTTCTTTCCCTGGATGGCGTCGCACATTTACACGGCATTCGGACGTTCCGGCGTACTGGCGATTGCCGCGGTTGCGGGTCTGCTGACCATTCTGACAACCGGACTGCTGGCGCGCAAACTGTTTTCCGATGACCGTAAAGCGGCTGCCGTCATGGGGTTATGCGCATTCGGAACGCCGGTGCTGTTTTATTCCGGAACGTTCCTTGAAACCACGTCCGCCGCATTGTTTGCCGCACTTGCCCTGCTGGTTTTCCTGACTGCGGTGAACCGGGAACACCATCTGCCGCAGATGCTGCTGTGCGGACTGCTGACGGGAATTTCCATACTGTTCCGGGAAGAGGGATTTGTATTTGCCGCCGGGTTCGGACTGGCAATACTGTGCTGTTATTTTTCCTGGAAACGCCTTCTGGCATTCGGTGCAGGTGCGGCAGTGATGGTTCTGCCCCTGCTGATCTACAATTATCTGGATTCCGGTTCCATTTTCGGAATGCACTCGACGGTCTATTCCGGACTGCCTAAACCGGCGGGCAATCTGCTGGTGAACAAACTGACCGATTACAGTTTTTACCTGTTTCTGCTGTGTCTGCCGTTTGCAAAAAAACTGAATCTGGTGTTGCCATGGATTCTGCTGGCGGGTGTTTTTACCGGATTCCTGCCGAAATTCCGCAATGCGGCATTGGCGGTTCTGTCTGCAGCCGTCCTGCTTTTCTGCGGAGCAAGCACTTACTGCAACATGGCAACAGAACACGGCGGCGTGTTCATTTACCAGTCTCTGCTGGATCATGTTCCGCTGTTTGCATTGTGTCTGCTGAACGGGGTATGGCTGTTCCGGCAGGAGCGGCGCGACATCCGTTTTCTGGCAATCGTGGCACTGACGGGGATCGCCGTTCCTCCGCTGCTGCTGAATTACGATCAGCCGGGGATGTTCTGGGGCGGACGCCATTTTCTGAACATCGTGCCGGTGCTGTGTCTGCTGAGCGTGTTCATTCTGTCGCATCTGAAATCCCGGCTGCTGAAAGGGCTGGCTCTGGGAATCTGTCTGGTCTCTCTGGCGGCAAATCTCTGCGGATACGCCGCATTGTCGGCAAAACGGAATTTTTCGGCGCAGTATGTACGGGAAATCGCCAAACCGGAATATCAGGTGATTCTGACCGATATTTTCTGGATGCCGGAGGAACTGGCATGGCTGCACCGGGATAAATGCATTCTGCTGCTGACCGGTCCGGATTCCCTGGATCAGGCAAGAGTTTTTCTGCGGGCGAACGGCATACGCAAATTTCACCTGCTGCTGGCGAAACGTTCGCGCAAAATCACCAACGAATCCATCCGCCGAACTATCAGTGAAACGCAGTTCCAACCGGGACCGCATTACACATCCGCCCTGCTGAGTTTTTTCGAGGTGCAGCTGTTCGAATGCAGTTTTGTCCGCTGAATCCGTTTTTTCTGCAAAAAAAACAGAAAATTTTTTATCCGGAAACCGCCCTTGCACTTGCAAAAAGCAGAACCTGCATTTATATTCCGGAAAGAAGCCGGCACTGACCCGGAAAACGTATGAACAACCGCCCGGAAAAACAGTTTTGCGGACGGCAATCTCCGAGCAAAAAAGGTGAATCGGTGAACATGTCGAAAACAAAGACACTTCTGATAGGGTGCATTGCCGCCGTATGCTGTTTTCTGACATTGTCCGCCGCCGGCAGTAACCGGAATCCCGCGCCGGAAAAACCGGTGCTGAAAATTCCGCTCCGGGTAATGGATCTCCCCGATCCGCGTTCCAACGCGCCGGACGTCCGGATTCAGCGCGAACTGATTCAGGAATTCAAACGCCTGAATCCGGAAATCGAACTTTCCTCCTTCAGCGGCATCACCATACAGGGAATCGGACAGGAATCACGCCTGATGCTGGCGATCGCCGGCGGTTCCGCTCCGGATGTGCTCAACATCAATTTCCGTATGTCCGACACCTATATTCAGCAGAATTTTCTTTATCCGCTGGACGGTTTCATTCAGCGCGACCCGGAATTCCGCACCATTGAGGCATTTCTGAAAACCATTCCGGAAGCCCTGCAGCCGCTGATGTTGCGACCCGGTCCCGCCATCGGCGGACTCACCGCCGGCAAACATGTCTGGATGACCGGAAGCCAGCCGCTGATCCGCGTACTGCACTGGCGCAAAGACGTCTTTCAGGAAGCGGGACTGGACCCGGAGCAGCCGCCGCGGACGTGGAGCGAACTGCTGGAATTCGCCAGAAAACTTTCCGATCCTGTCAACGGCAAATTCGGTCTTCAGATGGCAGCCGGGGCACAGAGCGCATGGGATTTTCTGCCTTATCTCTGGGGCGCAGGCGGCGAAGCGGTCGTACAGAACAAGGACGGTTCCTGGCGGGCGGTATTCGGTTCACGGGAAGCCGCCATTGCCCTGGATTTCTACATGCGGCTGGCAATGGAACGCTGGCAGGATTCCGACGGCATCACCCAGTACGGCTACACCACGGCAACCGGCGATGAACGCACAGCGGCACAGGCTCTCGCAGCCGGCAATCTCGGCATGTACTGCGATTACCTTCAGAATCAGAACATGGGAACAGTTGACCCTTCGCTCGTAGGCATAGCACCCTTCCCCGAAGGTCCGGCAGGCATCAGTGCAACGGAAATCAATTCCATGCTTTACGGAATCTTCGCCGGCATTGAGGGACGCGAAAACTCCAACGGCAAACACGTTTCCGCCGAAAAAATCCGCGAGGCGGCATGGAAATACATCCGGTTCATGAATTCGAAATATGCCCGGAAAATTTACGTGCGAACGATGCTCGACCTGGGACTCGGCCGCAGTGTCAGCCCGATTTATCTGCGCGAATTCGGCTATACGGAATATCTCAAATACTTTCCGCCGGGTCTGGAAGAAACCTACAATTACGCCCTGAAACACGGCAAGCCGGAACCTTACGGACGCAACTGCCAGATGGTTTACATCTACATGACCCGTCCGATTGATGAAGCCATGCAGATGGCGCGCGACGGACGGCTGCCCGACGGCGACTCCCCGGAAATCCGGGAACAGCGCATACAGATTCTCCAGCAGCTGCTCAAAGCCGCCGAAGACCGCACCAATGCCCGGATGATCGGCCGTATTCCGCAAGCGGAAAGTCAGAAACGCACGGTGGTGGCTGTCATTGTGTTCATTCTGATTGCCGCGGCATTCTGTTACGTAATTTACAGTGTATGGCAGACTTTCTCACCGAAGGACGCTTATTCCGGACGGAAGCGCGGCTTCGGTTTCCGCCGCAACTGGCCCGGATATCTCATCATGATTCCCGCGCTGGTCAGCATGGCTCTCTGGGTTTATTATCCGATGATTTCCGGTTCACAGCTGTTTTTTCAGGATTACCGGGTTGTCGGCGACAGTGCCTGGGTCGGATTCGACAATCTGGCGGACGTCCTGTTTTCGGATGAGTGGTGGGCGGCGATCTGGAATACGTTCCGGTATATGGTGCTGATGCTGTCGCTGGGATTCCTGGCGCCGATCATTCTGGCGATTCTGCTGCAGGAAGTGTCGCACGGCAAACTGATTTACCGCACGCTCTATTACCTGCCGGCAGTCATGAGCGGATTAGTGGTGATGTTCATGTGGAAGCTGTTCTACCAGAGCGGCTCCACGGGAATACTGAATCAGGTCATCGGCAGTATTGCGGGATGGTTCGGCATGGATTATTCCCCGGTTGCCTGGCTTCAGGACTCCCAATGGGCAATGCTCTCCTGCGTAATCCCAGTGATCTGGAGTTCCGCCGGTCCCGGCTGTCTCATTTATCTGGCTGCCCTCAAAGGAATTCCGGATGACACGTACGAAGCGGCGGAAATCGACGGAGCCAACTTCTTCCAGAAGATCTGGTACGTCACGCTCCCTGCTCTTAAATCCTTGATTATCATCAACTTCGTCGGGGCGTTCATCGCGGCGTCGCAGTCCGGCGGCATGATTCTGGTCATGACGTTCGGACGCGCCGGAACGGAAGTCGCCGAACTGCATATCTTCAAGGAAGCGTACACCAATCTGCGGTTCGGCAGTGCCATTGCCATGGCATGGGTGCTGGGGGTCATGACCATCATGTTCACGGTCTACAACCTCAAACGGCTTTCCAGAATGGAATTCAGAACAACGGGAAAATAAATCAATATGGCTATCATCGGAAAAGTGGAAAAAAAAGACTGGCGGGTGCGGCTGCTGAATCTGGCGATCCATGCCGTTCTGCTGCTGGGCGCGGCGACCATGGTCTATCCGCTTCTGCTCATGATTTCCGGTTCGTTCAAGAGCGATGTGGATTTCTATGAATTTTCCCTGATGCCGAAATTCATTTACGATGACACTCTGCTGTTCAAGAAACATCTGCTGACCAAATACAATGCACAGAATGTAGTGCTGTTCAACGATTTCCGTCTCCCGGTAGGGGCTTTGAACAATCTGCCCGTCCCGGAATCCGTCTCCCGCCCCCGCTATGACGACTACAAGCAGTTTCTGAACGGAATCCGCAGGAATAAACCCCACTACTGGCGCTGTATCGGCATGGCGTATGAAAACGGTGTTGTCCCGCTCACTCTGCGCGATTACCGCGCCTGGCTGGTCCGGAAATACGGAGCCGGAACGCAGGGGCTTGCCGCGCTCAACGCCGCTTACGGCACCAGCCACGCAGTCTGGGATTCCGTTGCCCTGCCCTCCGAACTGTTCCTCAGCCGGCGTGCCGCCACGGATTATGAAAGCAGCCCGTTCCTGCGCGACCTGCTGGAGTTCAAAAATACGCAGATCAATTATCTTCACACCGGCTGGACCGATATTGATGCGCCGTTCACAGCCCGTCTGCGCACCCGTTACGCCAACCGGCTCGATGCCCTCAACCGCGACCTCGGCACCGATTACAACACCTGGAATGAAATCACACTCCCGCTGGACAATCCGGCAGACCAGCCACGGCTGGCTTCTCTGTGGCGGCATTACATCAATGACGAAGTGAACCCTGTGTTCCTGCGTCTCGATCCCGCCGCAAATCCGCACTGGCGCACCTTCCTGAAGAAAAAATACAACAGCGATCTGCTCTCGCTCAACCGGATGCACGATTCCGCCTTCGATTCCTTCGACTCTCTGGTCATGCCGGAATCCGCGCCCCGCGCCGGACAGCTCAACAGCGACTGGAATTATTTCATTCTGGAAATTCTGCCCTCGCAGTTCATTCACCTGCAAACTCTTTCCGGCGAATACCGTAAATGGCTGAAAGAACGTTATAAAACACTGGACAGACTGAATCAGGAATTTGAACTGGGTTTCAAATCATTTGAATCCATTCCTCTGCCTGCCTCCGCAGTTACGGACAACCTGCGGAAACAGCGGGACTGGCGGAAATTCGTCGAATCTGTCAACCCGGAGGAAACCGGGCTGTCCCGCAACGCCATCAGTGATTTCCGCAGCTTCATTTCATCCAGATTCAAACAGGGTGTCCGGGTCGATTACAAGGAAATCTCCCTCATCTTCAAACATGATGTAACCCGGAAAAATGATATTCCGTTCTACACCGAATTTCCGTCCGCTCCGGAAATTTCCTCCAGAGTCAAGGATCTTTATCTGGAATTCATCACCCGTCCGGAAAACGCAGACTACCGCACAATCACCCACCCGGAAAAGCTGAAAAGGGCATGGGTCCGCTTCCTCCGCGAAACCTACAAAGACGATCTCCATGCCCTGAACAGCGCATGGAGCTGTATCTATACCGACTGGAACAGAATCTCTCCGCCGACCGCCGAATACGAATGGTTCAATGTCATCGACAACCGGGTCATGCTGATCAAGGAATATCTCAAGCGCAATTATCTGATGGTGTTCGATACCATCCAGACCAACGGTTTTGCCGCGGAAAACACCCTTATCTACTGTCTGCTGGCGGTACTGGCATCCCTGCTGGTGAATCCGCTCTGCGCCTACGGACTTTCCCGATTCAAAATGGCGCCCGCCTACAAGATTCTGCTGTTCCTGATGCTCCCGATGGCTTTCCCTGCCATGGTGCTGGGCATTCCGCAGTTCCTGCTGATCAAAAACCTCGGTCTGCTGAACACCTTTGCGGCATTGATTCTCCCGACCATGGCGAACGGATATATGATTTTCCTGCTCAAAGGATTTTTCGACAGTCTCCCGCGGGAACTGTTCGAATCCGCCGCCATTGACGGCGCAGGGGAATGGACCGTATTCTGGAATGTCGCCATGAGTCTCTCCACGCCGATTCTTTCCGTGCTCGCGCTGAACACATTCACGGCGGCGTACGGCAACTTCATGATGGCGTTCCTGCTGTGTCAGGATCAATCCATGTGGACCATGATGGTTTACCTTTATCAGCTTCAGATGAGTTCCAGTCAGGCAGTGGGTTTCGCGGCGCTGATCATTGCCGCCATCCCGACCCTGCTGGTGTTTATATTCTGTCAGAACATTATCATCAAAGGCATTGTCGTTCCAACCGAAAAATAGTGCAGGAGAAAGGAGCTGCTTTATGAAACACATAAACAAAATCAGACATTTCACGCTGGTGGAAATCATGACGGTGATTGTGATTGCCGCAATTCTGTTTGCCATCGGGATTCCGGCATTCTCAACCATGATTCAGGGAAACAACATGACCGTTGCCGTCCGCCAGCTTTCCGCCAAAATTCAGGCGGCGCGCGCCTATGCCGTAACCAACCGCTGCAAAGTGGCGGTACTGCTCCTCGAAACAGACGGGGATCAGGCGAATCCGGATTACTGTTACTCCGCTTACCGGGTATGCGTCGTGGATGACAGCAGCAATGCTTTCCAGGAATGGATAGCCGATGAAGACTGGAAAACTCTGCCCAAAGGCGTTTACCGGGATTCCGTTTCCGGAACCACTGCGGTTTCCGGAGTAGACACCAGCGCTGTCAGTGCCAATACGTCCGTGCAGTCGGTCAATGCTCTGCTGTTCAAAAAGAACGGACAATTGGAAGAAGCCGGCGTCATTGATTTGAAACCGGGAAGATATTTGAAAGGAACCGGAAAAATCCCGACCAGCAAAGAAAAAGATACTTTGAACATATCTCAATACACAGGAAAAATTACAGTTACCGTTGATCCGGGTGATTGACGGCAGCCGATAACCACACAAAAAGCCGGGATTGACCACCCGGCGGTTTTAACGAGGGGAAACGTAAAACATGAAGAGTCAGCAAGGCAGCGGCACTGCGTCCGGCAGTGTTGCGTTCAGTTGTGCCGCGCGGTTCGGTTCCGCGGCGGGAGGTCCGTCATGAGCAAGGCGGAAATCACACGGCAGCGCATCATCAATGCGGCGATCCTGACATTGGCGGGGGAAGACATGTTCCACCGCATCCAGCTGGATCATCTGGCGGAAAAGGCGGGAGTTTCGGAAGCCACCGTCCGTTACCATTTCAACAGCAAGGACAAATTTCTTCTGGCGGTCTGGGACTGCATTGTGAAAGAACGGGAACCGTACACGCTGGAGCATTTCTACCGGCAGAACAAAAAACTGTTGGCAACGCAGGACGGACAGCGGAAATTCATTCATGACATGCTGGAGCATTACAGCATCTTTTTCCGCGGAGAAAGAGATGAACGCCAGCGGCGGCTGATTCGGCTGCTGATCATTGAAGTTTTCAATTTTGTCCGGAGTCCGATTCCTTATGTGGACGAATATCTGAACCGGGAACTCATGATTTTCCATGAGATATGCAGCACCATCTGCGGGGAAGAGGATTTCTACGAAACGGCGCTGTGGTATCTGTTCATCATGCACCCGCTGGCTGTCTCGTTCAGCCATCAGGCGAATCCGCGCCGTTTCGGAGATCCGGTCCGCACCGGAGATTTCGAATCACGGATTCTGAACTGCGCCGAGCAGCAGTTGATGGAGCGTCTGCACCTGAACGCCTGACCCGAAAAAATCCGCTCCGTTTGCTGTATGGTACAGACGGGGCGGATTTCTGTTTTTCCGGCAAGATCAGCGGTGCAGAATTTTCCAGACGCGGAAGAATTCCGACATGCCCCATGCCTGTGCGCCGCAGCCGCGCTGGGTATGCGGATAATCACCGTCCATGATTTCCGGCAACTGACACAGACAACCGGCGTTCATCGGGAGAGTCATGGACGCCAGCCACGCTTTGGCGGCAGAGCGTCCGGATTCGCCGTAGACCAGGAAAAACGCCTCGCAATACGCAGGGAACTGCCAGGTCCACGCCGTGCCGTTGTGATATGCCGGCTTCCGGCGAGTGTCTTCATCCCCTTCGTAATGTCCCTGATACGGACGCACCGGATCGTTGAGCGGCGCGCCGCCGGGTCCGGGAACGGGCAGCGGATACTGTACCGGTGCATCGTCCAGCGACCGGATCGCTCCGGGAACCAGCAGAACCGAACAGGCATCCAGAATACCGCGGCAGATTTCGGGATCATCCACCGCTCCCAGCGTAACCGCGTACAGCTGATTCGGGCGAAGATGATCATCGCGCACCGCCTGTTCCGGCGATTCACCCGGCTGACAATGCAGACAGTCGGACAGGTAATTCCGGTTGGGGAGCAGAAAATATTTCCGGATGGAACGGGCGGTAATTTCCGCTTTCCGTTTCCAGACGACACCCTGTTCGCCGGGCAGAACTTCACCGAGGAACCGCAGCGCAGCAAACCACAGCGCCTGAATTTCCACAGGATAGCCCTGACGTGGCGTTCCGGCGGGATAATTGGTATCCATCCAGGTGAAATGGCTCGGACTGAAAACCAGCATGGATTCCGGATCGGCTTTGATGCCGTTGGGCGTGCCTCGTTCAATGCCCGCCGCCAGTTCCAGCAGAGTTTCCAGCAGAGTTCTGCCGTTCGGCAGTTCCTCGTCCAGCAGAGAACGGGAGCCGTCCGCCAGACACAGGTCGCGGCAGGCAGTGAACAGCCAGAGCGGCGCATCCGAGGTATCGCGGTTGTCGGCGTTGCCGCCGCAGATCATGTTGGGAATCGTTCCGTTTTCCGCAAAGGCGGCAAACCGGAGCAGAATTCTGCGGGCGTCATTGCGGAATCCGGGGTCGGCAATCAGACCGCGCGCCGCAATCAGCGTATCGCGTCCCCAGTCAAGGAACCACGGATAACCGGCTATCACGGTCTTGAACTGATCGCGCCGGACAATGAACTGCGCCAGCGAATCGTGCATGACGCTTTCCACCGGGGCATCCGC
>SAMEA104315429__coassemble_1372_pt1 | contig 11973 bp, 6 predicted proteins | sample SAMEA104315429__metabat2_high_PE_002 | metagenome-assembled genome bin SAMEA104315429 (sample SAMEA104315429) | gut metagenome | biome: Monkey gut; feature: monkey-associated habitat; material: faeces | place: China | collected 2013
TTGAGTGCCGGCAGCAGCATTCCCGCCAGAATGGCAATGATTGCTATCACGACAAGGAGTTCTATCAATGTGAACCGCAACAACTTACGCTTCTTTTCCCGGCAGGAGAAACAGTCTTCCGTTTTTTCCATGATAACGTTTCCTTTCAGTGTGTTGTATTTGAAATTCATTTTATGATGTCGCAGTCAATATTCTCGCCGCGGAACAGCCATTTGCCGTTTTTCAGAAGTGATTTCCCATAAACGGATTTAAGGTTTTCCGGAGAACCGACCGTGATTTCCGCTTCGGCGGAACCGGGTCCCAGTGCCAGAACCGCAATCCGGCGTCCGTCTCCGTTATCCGAAAATTCCCATGCCCGGATGTCCCCTTTGATTGTTTTGACCGGCAGTTTCTTTATGGGTTTCCCGGAAAGCAGGAAAGGTTCCAGCTCCCGGAGCATGGCAATTCCCTCCTGCACGGTTTTCAGATTTTCCGCAGTGTCTCCATCAAGTTTCGGATCCGGTTTGCAGATCGGAGTATAAGTATAGAACACAAATCCTTTTGCGCCATAACCGGCGGACAGGAGAATCATGGCGCGAAATTCATCGGCGGACGGAAAACGGAACGTGTCCGCTTTCGGATCCGAAACTCTGTATCGGCGCCAGTTGAACATCTGCGGAACAATCCAGAAAGGCTGTCCGGCCTCCGCGGTGATGCGCAATCCGTTTTCCATTTTGCTGATGGAGTAATTATTGGAAATGGGGTAAAGATCAGCACCCGTAACATCTGTTGACGGACCATATACTTTTGTTGATTCGGTGGTATACCCGATGGCGCAGCCGATCCAGACCGGATGTTCTGGGTCAATGGCGTTCAGCTGCCTGCGGCGCGCAGTCATTTCCGGAATCATCTGATTGGGCAATTCATCGCAGATATAGTAGCCGAGCAGCCCCGGACGGCTGCGGAACAGCTGTGCCGTTTTTGCCGCCACTGCATCCGATGTAGGTTCACCGTAAAGAGAGGTAATCGCCCATTCCCCGGCGTTCTGATACACATCCTTCATGGAGAAAATAATCTTCATGTCATGCTTCTCACAGTAATCGAATATTTCGCCGATCCGGTCCCAGCCCGGTTTTTTCCTGCTGAAACCCATGCTGAAGCTGTTGTACGGCAGCAAAGTGTTGAAGCCGAGTTTGCGGAGTTTGTCCAGTTCCCAGGAGAACTGCGCATTGCAATACACCCCGATCGGGAGAAAACGTTTTCCGTTCACCACGGCAAATCCCTGTTCGTCGATCCGGCAGGACGCTGCTGGCTGCGGAGGCCGTTCCGCCACGGTCAGCGGCAGAGACAGTTTTTCCTGAATCAGCTTGCGGGCGGTATCCACTACGGTGAGCTGGAGTTCTCCTTTGCCGGTCAGACCGGCGGGCAGCCGCAGAGTTGCCGTATCATTCTGAATGACGGCGGACATCTGCTGTCCGTTGAACTCGGCGCAAACCGCCAGTTTTCCGGGAGCGGCGGCGGACATGATGGTTTTGCCTTCCTTGTTGAATGCCAGACGCAGCTCTTTTCCCGGCGCAATGATTCCCATTGGGGCATTCAGCGCGTAAACAGTCCATTGCATTTCCACCGGTACGATGATCAGGTCATCGTAATAAACCTTGCCGGTGCATCCTTTCCTCAGATAAAGACAAATCGAAGTTTTTCCGGCGTTTTCCGGAATTTTCATGTTGTTGATACTGATACGCACCCAGTCGGTGGTTCCGTAAACGCCCTTCGGATATGCACCGCCGCGAATCCATTTGCCGTTCTTGTCGGAAAATTCCACGCAGAAGGAACCGCCGCGGAGATCCGCCCCCTTGATGCCTTCCCCCCGGATCATGATACTGAAATTATAGACTCGCCCGGGAATCAGCTGAAGACTTTGACCAGTAAGCTGATACTCCTTCGGATCGGTGCGTTCGATCATCAAGCCGCCGGACCCCACAGTGCCGAGACCGCGTTCCACTTTGGCTTTTCCGTTGAGCTTCCATCCCTTCGCGCCTTCTTCAAAGGACGGATTGATCACTGTCGGCACCGGAGTTTTCTGCACATTTGATTCCTTGTACCCGCTCAAATCAATCCCAGCCGCAAGCAGCGCCGACAGGCAGAACACTCCGGAAAAAATCTGTTTAAATTATTACTGGTCATATTTCCTCCTTTATTTTTATATTATTATCTTAAAGGCATCTGATAATATATTATAATGATTTTTTGATTTTTTGCAAGAGGGTCTGCAACAAAAAAACTGATTTTTTTCACTCACTTCCCCTTTTTGCGTTCTGCTTTTCCGCCAGCCGGAACAGGAAAAATCATTTTTTTCTTGTTTTGCCCTTGCAAATACGGCAAACCGGCTATATTATTACCAGTAACATAGTTGATAATAAAGGATATAATATGTCAGACAATATGCCGAAGTATCAGATCATCGCCGAAGACTTGCGCAAGCTGATGGAAAGCGGAGAGCTTGCCCCCGGAGATAAAGTGCCGTCGGTTGCCGAATTGCGCCGGAAATACGGAGTGAGTCACATCACGGTAATGGGAGCATACCAGCGGCTTCTGAAAAATCATTTTGTGGAGAATCACGCCGGACTGGGCTATTTTGTCCGCAAGCCGGCGGATTCAGGACGGAAGGAAAAACAGGGCGTTATCGGTTTCGGATTCCGTCCGTTGTGGAAATACGACCCCGGAGATCAGTATTTCAACGAAATCACCTACTTTGCGCAGCAGACCTGTATACAATCGCATTACAGCTGGATTCAGCATTACTCGACGCAGTGCCTGGACAATCTGGACGGTCTTCTGTATGACCGCCGTTATGACGAGGAAGTCCGCCGCGGTTTTCTGGAAACAGCCGACAAGGTGGACGGCTTTCTGCTGGACGGGCGTCTGCCGGATGATTTCATTGAAAACCTTTATGCGAAAATCCGCAAACCCATGGTTCTCATCAACCGGAAAACAGAGGTAAAAGGAATCGCCTGCATATATCCGCCGGTGGAGGAATCCCTGCGCTGTGCCCTGGATCTGGCACGAAGACTGGGGTATCAGAATTTCATTCTTGCCGATACAGAATACCGCGTGACCGGCTCTCTTTCTCTCCTGATCCGGCATGAATTTGTGCAGTACATGCAGAACAACGGCATTCCGCCGGAACATTTCCGGATCATCCGGGATGTCAATCTTTATTCCTATGAAGAACTTTATGCGGATCTGCGCGGACAATGGCTGAAAATGCAGCCGGGAAAAACCTTGATCATTTCCGACATTACACACCGCCTGTATGAGCAGCTGGTTAAAAACGGCAAAGTTCCCGGTCAAAACTGCGGATTGATTTCCACATTCAATGTCCGCTATACTCGGGATCACAAGCCGCAGCTTGCCGCATTCAATTTCAGTGTGCCGGAAATCGGACGGTCTGCCGTTTCCATGCTGATACGATACATCAATACAGCCAAACAGCCCGTTCAGACAACTCCCCCGCAAGGAGAAATTTTCATCGGCGAAACCCTGTAACAACTTCGCGTTTTTTACCATGTCCCGCATGGACATAAAAAACTCCAGAACCCAAAAAGGGTTCCGGAGTTTTTTTGTTGTTCAAAGAAATTATTTCTGATTCAGCTGCTCGAAGCCGACAACCGGGATACTCTGCTGTTCCCAGGTATTCAGAAACTGCGCCGCAAGAACGAACACCGTATAGCCGATCACCAGAAATGCCAGAATGGCACAAATGGCAAAGAACAGATTCGGTTCGTTCCTGCGTTTTCCTTTTTTCGCATTGGCGGCAGCCGCTTCCGTTTTTTCCGCATCTTCTTTTGCCTGCGTAATAACCTGTTCACCGCCGACATTGCCGTTGGAACGGACTTTTCCGGTCAATTCATCCTGTACTTTCAGACCGGGACCGTCTTTTTCAGCCGGAGCCGCAGTTTTTTCCAGTTTCAGACGTCCGGGCATTTTCGGAGCGGCAGGTGCTTCGGCAGCAGGAGCTGACGCCGGCGTGGGGGCTGATTCCGGAACCGGAGCAGGAGCCGGCGCCGCAGACGGCTGAGGCGCAGCCATGGGTTTGAACGGTTTGCGCGGAATCCGGGTCGTTACGGTAATGTCCTCGACTTTTCCGGCAGACGCAGGCGGAGGAACAGGAGTTACCGCCGATTCCGTTTTCGGAGTAAGGCGAATCGTCGGAGACGAAGCCGTAACCGCTTCCGCTGACGGAGCAGCCGACGGACGCAGTTTAACCGCAGGCTTAGCACCTTGCAGTCCGGACTGCATTTTCGCCTGGGCAATTGCTTCGGACTGTTTCCGTATGCCCTGCGTATTAGTATTGAATTCACTGCCCTTCAAAGGTGCGCCGGCTTCCGGCTTCGGCATGGAAGGCACATGAGTCGTGGCGGTCGAAACATATTGAGGCTGCGTACCGAGTGAACCCGGTTTAATGGGTGAGCCGACTGCCGGTTTGCCTATCGGCGGCACATGAGTAGTCGCAGTCGAAACATACTGCGGAGCCGCTTCCATTTTCGGAGCCGCCGGTTTCATCCGGGAAATGGAAACTGTCGCCGTGGAACCTTCTGCCGTCTTTTCTCCGAGATCAGCAGCGGCAAGAGGAGAAACCGGCTGGGGAACGGCAACTTTATTCACCGGCGCCGTATTGGTGGACATGAACTGCGGAGCCGCTTCCGCTGACGGAGCAGCCGGCTGTTTGTTCAGCAATATGGTCGGCGGAGGAACCGGGCGGGACGGTGCGGCGGATTTTGCCGGAGAAGGAATCTTGCTCAGCGGCACAGTAGCCGTGGGAACTGCCGCCGGCTGTTCACCGGACGACGGAGCCAGCGGCTTCAGTTTGATGGTCTTGCGCGCGGCAGCAGAAGCCGGAGACGAATTCGGCGGCATTCTTTTCAAAGCCGCAGTCTCGGTATTGCGCATCTTCAGCGGATCAATGCCGCCGGCCGGAGTATTGATTTCATTTTCGCTCATAGTTTCAGTCCTTGTTTCCGCAACTGTTTCTTTACTTTCATGTAAGGAATATAGCATACAAAACATGGACGGCAAATCATTTTCGGCAAAAAAAACCGGATTTCTTGAAAAAACTGCCCCCTTTTCACAAAAAACTGCAAAAAAGTCTTGATATTTTGCCTTCCTGCGGTTACATTTCCATGCATTTGCAAAAGGAGTACTGCTGCCGGTTATGGAGAAACACAGAATATTAGATGATATACAGAATCCGTCCGATCTGAAGAAACTGGATCCGGGAAAGCTGGATGATCTCTGTTCGGAAATACGGACGGAAATCATTGACACCGTGTCCAGAAACGGCGGACACCTTGCCCCGAATCTCGGAGTGGTGGAACTGACCGTGGCACTCCATCGCGTATTCGATGCCCCGCAGGATAAAATTCTCTGGGACGTCGGACACCAGACATACACGCACAAACTGCTGACGGGCCGCGGGGACCGCTTCCCGACCCTCCGTCTGGATGACGGACTGTCGGGTTTCCCCTCGCCGGATGAATCCCCGTATGATCCGTTTATTGCCGGTCATGCCGGCACAGCCATTTCCGCTGCGCTCGGCTTTGAATCCGCCAACGAAACGCTGCATAAAAAAGGTCATGTGGTGGCAGTGGTCGGCGACGGCTCCCTGATCTGCGGGCTTTCCATGGAGGCACTCAACAATGTGCGCTCCACCTGCCGCAACCTGATCATTGTGCTGAACGACAACAAGATGTCCATCGCCCGTTCCGTCGGCGCCATTCCGAATTATCTGAACCGGATCATCACCGGACACAGCTACAACCATTTCAAGGCATTTGCCAAAATGGCGGTGAAGCGTCTGCCCGGCAGCAGCGAGATCATCGGCGGCATACAGAAACTCGAAGGCGCCGCCAAAAGCCTGTTTGTACCCGGCATTTTCTTTGAGGAACTCGGTCTGCGCTACATCGGACCGGTCAACGGCCATAAACTCCCGGAGCTGATTGAAACCTTCCAGCGGATCCGCAATTTCAACCGTCCCGTGATCGTGCATGTCATCACGGAAAAAGGCGCAGGGTATCAATACGCTCTGGAATATCCGGAAAGATTTCACGGTATTTCCAGTTTCGACCCCGGAACCGGCGCTCCCTCCCAAAAATCCTCGCTGAATTTTTCCGCGGCGTTCGGCAGTGCACTGTGCAAATTGGCGGAACAGCATACCGATGTGATCGGCATCACCGCAGCCATGCGTTCCGGAACCGGAATGAAGCCTTTTTCGGAACAGTACCCGGAACGTTTTCATGACGTGGGCATTGCGGAAGGTCATGCGCTGACTTTCGCCGCGGGACTGGCAGCCAACGGAGAACGGCCGGTTCTTTCCATTTATGCGACCTTCCTCCAGCGCGCCCTGGATTCGCTGTACCATGACATCTGTCTCCAGAACCTCCCGGTGGTAGTCTGTGCCGACCGCGCCGGCGTGGTGGAAGACGGACCGACGCACCACGGGCTGTACGATGAAGGTTTTGCGCTGTCCATGCCGAATCTCTGCGTCATGGCACCCAAGAATGAAGCGGAACTGGAACAGATGCTGCCGTTTGCCTACGAACTGAAATCTCCCGCCATGATCCGTTATCCGCGCGGCGGGTCAAAGATCAATGATCTGCCGGTGCCGCCGCTGGAAAAAGGCAGAGCGGAAATCATCCGGGACGGCAAAGACCTGGCGGTCTGGGCAGTCGGCAAGGACGTCGGAACTGCCCTCGCCGCGGCGGAACAGCTCCACAAGGAACTGGGAATCTCCTGCCGCATTGTCAACACCCGTTTTCTCAAACCTTTTGATTCCGAAACGCTGCGGCACGATGCGCTGATCATGCCGGTGGTTACCCTGGAAGACAATCTGGCGGGAACGGGTTTGGACGCCATTGCGGACCGGCTGCTGATTTCAGAAAAACATTGCGGCATCCTGCATTTTGCCTGGCCGGACGACCGGCTGATTCCGCACGGCACGGATGCCCGGCTGCGGGAAAAATTCGGATTGTCTGCACCGCAGATCGCGCAAAAAATCCGGGAACGTTTTTTTGCCGGCAAAGCCGGTCATCCAGAACAGGAGCGGTCATGAATCCCGATGAAAAAAATCTGACGCCCATGATGAAGCAGTATCTGCAAGTCAAATCGGAAGCTCCGAAAGATTCGATCCTGCTGTTCCGTCTGGGCGATTTCTATGAAATGTTTTACGACGACGCGAAAAAAGCCAGTGCGATTCTGGAAATTGTGCTGACCAAACGCGCCGGATATCCCATGTGCGGCATTCCGTATCATGCGATCGACAACTACCTGCCGAAGCTGCTGGATGCCGGAGTCAAAGTCGCCATCGCCGAGCAGCTGGAAGATCCGGCTCTTGCCAAAGGTATCGTCAAACGGAGCATCACACGGGTCATCACCCCCGGAACGGTGATTGATTCCGCGGTGCTGAATCCGCGCAAAAACAACTTTCTCTGCGCACTGACTGCGGGAAAAGACCGTTACGGTTTTGCCTGGCTGGACATCAGTACAGGGGAATTCCGCGCCGCCGAATCCGCGGCATTGCCGGAACTGGAATCATTGCTGTACAGTCTCCAGACCAGAGAATGTCTGCTCAGCGCATCCCTCCATGACAAATGGGAAGCGGAAGGCGGTTTTCCGTTCACGCGCGGCAACGTGCTGTGGACTCCGCTCGACGACTGGGTCTTTTCGCAGGAAAACACGGAAGAACTTCTCAAACGGCAATTCGAAGTCATGACACTGGACGGTTTCGGGCTGCGGAACTGTCTGCTTGCCGTGCGCGCCGCCGGAGCCATTCTGTATTACGCTTCGGAGAATCTGCGTCACAACACGGGACATATCCGCTCCATTGCGCTGTACAGTCCCGATGATTATCTTTCACTGGACCCGATCTGCCAGCGTAATCTGGAACTGGTGGACGCCATGTTCGGCGCTGGCAAGGAAAATACGCTGCTGCATGTGCTGGACCGGACAGGGACTCCGATGGGCAGCCGTCTCATGCGCGACTGGCTGCTCAAACCGCTGCGCAATGTGGACAGAATCGTGGAACGACAGGACGTTGTCGGACTGTTCAAGGACGATCCGCTCACGCTGGCGGAACTGCGCGAAACCATGAGTGCCATCCGCGACCTCGAACGCATTGTCGCCAGGTTGAACGTCGGCACCGCCAACCCGCGCGACCTGCTGGCTCTGGCACACAGTCTGGAAATGATTCCGCCGGTACGGCTTCTGCTCGGCAATTCCGACCTGCCCCTGATGGAACGTCTCCGCGGACAGATCAGCGAAATGCCGGAACTGACGGCACGTCTGCTGGCAGCGATTTCCGATGAACCGCCTGCTGCCGTGGCGGATGGCGGCGTGATCCGCGCCGGCTACAATTCCGCCCTGGATGAATTCCGCGCCGCTGCAACGGACGGCCGCAAATGGGTTGCGGAACTTCAGGCAAAGGAACAGGAGCGCAGCGGCATCAAATCATTGAAAGTCAATTACAACCGCGTTTTCGGATACTTCATCGAAATCACCAAAAGTCATCTGGATTCCGTGCCGTCCGATTATGTACGGAAACAGACACTGGTCAACTCGGAACGGTTCATCACGCCGGAACTCAAGGAAATGGAAAGCAAGATTCTCGGAGCGGAGGACAAGGCGCTGGCACTGGAAGCCCAGCTGTTCGCCGAACTGCGGGATTATGCCCGCACCTTCACGCCGCAGATCCAGATGACCGCCGCAGCTCTTGCCGAAATCGATGTGCTGGGCGCGCTTGCCGACTGCGCCGCAAAATATGCGTATGTCCGCCCGCGCGTCAATGATTCCGACCTGCTGGATATTCAGGGCGGACGTCATCCCGTGCTGGACTGCGCCATGCAGAACGAACGGTTCGTTCCCAACGATACGCTGCTCGACGGCGATGAAAACCGCATGATGATCATCACCGGTCCGAACATGGCAGGGAAATCGACCTATATCCGCCAGACTGCATTGCTGGTCATCATGGCGCAGATGGGCTCGTTCATTCCCGCGGCTTCGGCGGTGATCGGCGTCGCGGATAAAATCTTTACCCGCGTCGGAGCATCCGATGACCTCGCCCGCGGGCAGAGCACCTTCATGGTGGAAATGGTCGAAACTGCCAATATTCTCAATAATGCGACGTCCCGCAGTCTGGTCATTCTGGACGAAATCGGACGCGGCACCAGCACCTTTGACGGCTTGTCCATCGCCTGGGCTGTCGCGGAATACCTGCTGGATCATCCGTCCTGCCGCGCCCGGACGCAGTTCGCCACGCATTACCATGAACTGACGGAACTGGCGTTGACCCGCCGGGGAGTCAAAAACTACAATGTGGCGGTGCGTGAATACGGCGAACAGATTATTTTCCTGCGTCAGATTGTGCCAGGCGCCGCAGATAAAAGCTACGGCATTCATGTTGCCAAACTGGCGGGTCTGCCGTCTGAAGTCATCGACCGCGCCAAGGATATTCTGGAAAATCTGGAAAACAATTCCATCGCCGAAGCCGGTCAGCCGGCTCTGGTGTCCAAAGCCAAAACCAATATGATTCGCGAAGGACGCAAGGCATACCGGAAAAATCCGAAAACGGAAGACGGTCCGGACAGCATTCAGCCTTCACTGTTTGATATATTCTGATTCATACAGAAAAATTTACGGCACAGACGGAACGCAAAAATTCTGTCTGTGCCGTGAGTTTTATGAACCGAACTGCCGGTCAGAGAATCACTCCTTTTTTGAGGATGATGTTGCCGTACTGCCGGCATTCTCCGGTAACCACGACCGCAAAACAGCGGCGTGTCCGTTCATAGAAAGCAAAGCGTTCCATGAAATCAATCTGCGCATCTTTGAGGATGGCGCGGTATTCAGCCATCAGAGACTCGTTCAGGGTATCGCCGGGAACAGGAGCCATCATGACAACCGGTTTTTCCACATACTGATCCAGATCCATCAGCTGAAGCACGGCGCCGGTCAGCGCAGGAGCGGAAATACCGTCGGCGCGGAGAACCGGAACTCCCAGCGAATGAGCGGGGAAATGGGCATCGGATAAAACTATCTCGTCTCCATGTCCCATTTGAGCAAGAACTTTCAGCAAATCCGGACTGATCAGCGGGGAAATACCTTTCAGCATGACAACCTCCAAATTAAAGTTTCTGTTATGTTGCGGACTATACCGCCGATTGGTCCGGATTGCAAGTCCGTTTTGCGGAGTTCCGGCTTTTTTGTGCTTTTCTGTTTGCAGCACACAATTTCGATTTTTTACACAGGCTGTAATTGAAAATCCAGAAACGGTACATTATATTATGGAAATTTCACAGACGAAAAGGGGTATTTCATGAGAGAGCAGACAACAGCCGCAGAGGACAGCCGGTTCACGTTCAGTGAAGATTTCCCGGTTGTCGCGCCGGAGTTTTTCAATTTCGGCTATGACGTGATAGACAAACTGGCAAAGCAGTCCCGCAATAAACTGGCGATGGTCTGGGTAAACCAGCAGGGACAGGAAAAGCGTTACACATTCCACGACCTTGCCCAGCTTTCCAATCAGGCGGCGAATCTGCTGATCAAATGCGGAGTCAGCCGCGGCGACCGCATTTTTCTGTTGCTGCCGCGCATACCGGAATGGTGGATTTTCTCCCTCGCCATGATCAAAATCGGCGCGATCCAATGCCCCTCCCCGGTTCTGCTGACCCCGCACGACATCCGGGAAAGAGTGCAGTTCGGAAAATTCAGAATGATCATCACCGACAGCTGCAACGCCCCGAAAGTGGAAGAAATCTGGAATGAATGTCCTTCGCTGGAAAAACGCCTGATTGTGGATACGGAACGGGATGGCTGGATTTCGTATCCGAAAGAACTGCAGTGTGCCACCACTTTGTCCCGGCATAAAGTGAAAAATGCGTTCATTGCCCGTACCGGAGCCAAAGATCCCATGCTGATGATTTTCACTTCCGGGACCAGCAAAATGCCGAAAATGGTTCTGCATACCCATGACTATCCGCTGGGACACCGCGTTACCGCGTCTCTGTGGCACGGCATCGGTCCAAATGATCTGCATTTCACGGTTTCCGATACCGGGTGGGCGAAAAATCTCTGGGGCAATTATTTCGGACAATGGATCGCGGGGGCATGTCTTTTTGTGTATGACATCCGCGGCAAATTCCATGCGGAAGAACTGCTTGCCGTTCTGGAAAAATATGAAATCACTTCGTTCTGCGCACCGCCGACCGTTTACCGCATGATGGTGCTGCATGATCTGAAAATGTACGATCTGCGCTATCTCCGCACCTGTACCTCCGCGGGAGAACCGCTCCATACCAAAACAGCACAGCTGTGGAAGGAAGGAACCGGCCTCACGATCCGCGAAGGATTCGGACAGACGGAAACCGTTTGCATGATCGGCAATTTTGTCGGAGAAAAAATCCGCGAAGGCGCCATGGGCAAAGCCTCGCCCGGCTGGAACATCTCCATTCATGACGATGACGGCAATCCCCTGCCCGATGAAGAAACCGGCCGCATTGCCGTTTCGCTGAACCCGCGTCCGGTGGGGCTGCTGGATTCCTATGTCAGCTGCGATGAGGAAAACGCCATCAGCTTCCAGAACGGGTATTACTATACCGGAGACAAAGCCTGGCGCGACAAGGAGGGGTACTTCTGGTTTGTCGGACGCAGTGACGATGTCATCAAGAGTTCCGGTTACCGGATCAGTCCGCAGGAAGTGGAAGAGGCGGTGATGCAGCATCAGGCAGTGCAGGAAGTGGCGATTATCGGTGTACCTGACCCGCTGCGCGGAACCCGCATCAAAGCCTATATTGTGCTGAAACCGGGTTTCACCGCTTCGGAAGAGCTGCTGCATGATATTCAAAACCATACGAAAGAACAGACTGCGCCATATAAATATCCGCGCGAAATTGAGTTTGTGGAAAATCTGCCGAAAAGTTTCAGCGGAAAAATCAAACG
>SAMEA104315429__coassemble_1392_pt1 | contig 11842 bp, 16 predicted proteins | sample SAMEA104315429__metabat2_high_PE_002 | metagenome-assembled genome bin SAMEA104315429 (sample SAMEA104315429) | gut metagenome | biome: Monkey gut; feature: monkey-associated habitat; material: faeces | place: China | collected 2013
TCCAACTTGATCGGAACAGATATTGAATACAAGGCAGAGCAGGTTGTTCTTTCTCTGCTGGCTCTCCGGGTAAATCACGGAAAAGGTTTTCTTTTCTGGAATATGATTGGCGGTGCCGGCGGGGATAATCCATGGAAATCAATCGCCTGTTCCGGCGGAAACGGCAATGCTCACCTGCTGTATCCTCATGCGTCCGGTCCGATTCCGACTATTCGCTGGAAACATCTCGCGTATGGCATAATATTATATGAACAGTTGAGTCTGCTGCAGAAAATTTCTCCGGCAGATTATGAAAACTGCATGTCGTTTGCGGCAAGGGTTTCGACAGCTGAAGAGGTGGCTGTACTGGAAAATATGATTTTGACAACGTTTGAGAAAGTTGAAAAAATTTCACCGGAAATCAACGGAAAGGAGAATAAGAAATGACCAAAATTCGGAAAACAATCATTGCTCGCTCAATGCGTAACTCGTTGCGGTTCACATTGATAGAACTCCTTGTGAGGACTACTTGTTAAATATACGTTTTGTATGATAAATAATATATCATCTCTTTATATTAAATTCAAGTCTTATTTTGGATGAGAAAAAGCTTTAATCAAATTTCTGATCGTAGGCTGGCGATTCTATTGTATGGTTTTCTTTTGCCTCACAGGTGCGGCTCCTCGGGAGAGTTTTTCTGGCTGTTTGACGGTCTCTGAGGAGTTAGGGGCTGTAATATCTGGATCAAGGAATAAGATCAGAGCATCTAGCTTTTCCGACAGTAATTCTGTTTTTTGATTACGATCTACCTGATCAATCAGGCGGACTAGCTCGTTGAACCGTTGGTTCATCTTTTTCCGTTGCGACTCAAATGCGGCCAATGTTGCAGAATCAACGTTGCGAGTAGCGAGTCCGGCTTGCTGTGCTGCAAAATCTGCGGCGGCTTTTAAGCGCATTGTTTCGATGGCTTTTTTTGCTGAGATAATCGTCTTTAGTTCGGCGTTGGCATCCTGTTTGAGCTGCAGTTTTGAACGAGCTCGTTTTGCTGTATTCAGGAGTTTCAGAGAATACGATTCCTCCTGCTGTTGTTCAACAACTTTCGCTGGCATTGTTTTCGGGGCAACCTCTGCAGCAGAGGCAGTCATCACAAGTAAGAATGGCAATAAGAGTTCTCTATACATTCATGGTCTCCATTATTTCTGTAGTATATCATGAATTGACAAAAATCAAATCGTTGGAGAGTTCTTTTCCTGCGATTGAAAAGATTTATGCCAGCCGTTGACGAATACGTTGACTTCTTTAACAACATGTGCCCGTACTAGAAGTTAGGGATACTGATCCGAGTGAAACTTGGAATTCCAGCAAAAAGTATCCAAAATACCTTTACCGTATCAATAATATTTCTCAGATTTCGTCAGTTAGAATACATTGACGCCGTATCCTTGGCACCGTATCCTTTTACTCTCTTTGATCTTAATCGTGTGTGGAATTTTTGAGAAACTTCGCTTAAAGATTGTCCTTTTAAATAAATATAAAGAAAGCCATCTCTTCCGACCCATGAGTAAAATTCATTGGAATATTTCTTGAGCAGAATCTCTCTATCATAATTGCCAGAATATAAAAATGAAGGAATACGTTCCGTTGGAATTTTTTCTATATCCTGATTATTATATGAAAGCTTTTCTTCAATATTTTTTTGAAGAAGCATAGCATCTCCTTTAATTCGAAAAACTTGATAACTGTACGCATCCCAATAATTTCGAGTTATAAAGGCATCTATCGTGTACATTGTAGAGTGATGACCAAATGTGTTCTTAATAATTGCAGAAGGTGTATTGTTTAATAACCACAGAACAAGCCCTAGCAAAATATAAAGACTGAGCATTACAAGCCAAGATAATTTCCAACTAAAGGCTTTAAACCAGTAGCAAACAAAAGGTATTATCCAGCCATAGAAAAGCATTGAGCCAAAACCGATTATTACCCAATATGACGAGGTTGTATATGTTGTTCTTTCATTTTGTATATATTCTATATCCGCACACAGCCACCAAATTGCTCCCCAAAATAATGGATAACCAGCAAGCCAAAGAAAAATAGCGTTTAACCAATCTTTTTTCCCTTTCAAAATGAAAACTGATGGTTTGGAATTTCTTTGAGTGAACCAAGCTTGCATAGAAAACCTCTTTCTTTTATGTTACTGTATACGATACAGACAATTTTTATTTACAACACGTTCCATTTTTATACAACGAGCTATATAAATGGCTACAAAAATGGCGCGATCCGGAGAATCCGGAAGATTGACAGACAACGTCTCCTGCAAATCAAAACACAGCTTGCCTTTGACCTGATCAAGGCGGGCATACGAAATTCAGAATAGATCGCTGTGTGTTCCCGTTCGTGCACAAACCAGGACAAGACGGTCTTGCTGAATGAAATAAATCAGCAACCAATCAGGGGCGATGTGGCATTCCCGGAAACCTCGGAGATTGCCGACTAATTCATGATCGCGATGCTTTTCAGCCAAGGGCTGACCGGCTTGCAGCAGCTCAACTACCGTTTGTAAATCTTCAAGATTGTATCCACGCTTCCGCATCAATTTGCAGTCTTTTTTAAACTGCGTGGTTTGTTGGAGTTTGTAGATCATTTTTCCAAGTCCTTCATCAGTTCATCAACTGACGAATAGGTCTTGGCATTGGGATCGCCGGCCAGTTGAACGGCTTCCCGCATTGCCGCCAGCGTTGTCTGGTTTGGTCTTTCTCTACGGACTGCGAACGGAAGTCCCTGTACCATCAGACACTGATTGAGAAAAATATTGAACGCACCGGATAACGTCATGCCGAGATCGGAAAAGAGTTTTTCCGCTTCCGCTTTTTTCTCTGCGTCCAAACGAACCGTAAAATTGGTTGTTTTGATAATAGCCATGGTATACCTCCTGGAATTTTACAGTAAAAATATAACACAAATAGCGTGTTTGTCAAGTGCATTGCACATAAGAATGGATTTTTTATGCAATTACGGGCAATTTTATTTTCCCGTCAGTAGAACATGTACTCATAAAACTCCAGTTGCGCAGAGTTTCCGAACTGTGAACGGAATGTAACGGCCAGACGCATCCCGGGCTGCTGTTCGGATGAAGTGTCAATCAGAACCGTGTAGAAACCAGATTCCGATGTTCCGTAATACATTTCCAGACGCTTGAGGAAACCAGGAGGCAATGATTTTTTCAGCGGGGTTTTGCTTTTGCTCCATTCGGCAAAAGCCTGTTCCAATTCGGAGGCCTCCAAGTCCGTCAGCCGACACCGGCTTGCGATTTGTGAAACGGAACTGGAGTACAGGTTCGGCCGCCCTCCAATCGGTTGCAGTCCCTTCGGAGCGATCAGCCGAATGGAAGTCAGTCGACCGGAATCATCCGGCTGACAGATGTCCCGGATTCCCGGGATCAGGAGCATTTCCTCCCGGTATTGGAACGGACGGTTGCGGGGGAGATTGATCAGATTCGCCTGGAGATATTCACTCCGTTCCATCCCGTGCAGTTTAACGAGATCATCACCATCCACATAGTCCTGCAGGCGGTTTCCGATCATCTCCAGTTTTTGGCGCTCCACGGAATCTTTTTCCAGATTTCCCATCAGAGCGATCAAATCCCGCTGCGGCATACTACCGGAAACATCCATACCGCCGACGGCATCGCGGATTTCATATTTGACTTTTTCGCCGTAATAGTCCTCAAACACACGCGGCGTCCCGTCCGCCAGATAGCGTTCCTCATCATCCTGCAAGGCATCGTCGCTGACATCAATGTTCCGTTGCGGATATTTTTTCCGGTCGTTGAGAATCAGCCAGTAAAGACGGTTGGCGACGCCTTCGGCGATATAAGACGAGCGGGTGAAGCTGGAAAATGTGTAGGAATCCTTTTCTGCGTATTGCGACAGGACAACGGCGGAGGCCGCCAGCAGCGACACGACGGCAAGAATCCCCAAGGTTGTCACCAGGGCTATTCCCTGTTCCGATTTTTTCCGCCTGCGCCTGTTCACTTTTTATAGCTCCTTTTTCCGAACGAGGAATCGAACCCGCTTCCGGCTGTGCGCCTCAGCCATTGCTCTTCCGTTCCCTTAGAGAATTTCACATATAGAAACACAGCGAGCGGAATTTGGGAAAAATTCTCCTCATCCCAATCCTGATACCAGATGATGTCATCACCCTCGCGCTCGGCATATTCAAACCGCAACTCCTCTATATTTTCCGCAAGAACCTCTTTACGAACCGTATCATCTTCCTGCGGTTCTCCGAGCCAGTACAGCAACGGCGTTTTCCGATAACGTGCTACGAGTTTTTTATCTTCCAGCCTCAGCTCCAGAAAACGGATTCCTCCGCCGTCCGCATTCGCACTGCGGTGCAGATAGGCGAACAGTATCGAATTCGGATCGCCGCGAAAAATCTCCTGATCCCTGTTTTCGGCATTCGGCCAGTGAAATGGAACCATATTCTTGAACGCATAATCGGCAATACGGTCAATATTCTGGAGCTTTTCCAGTTCACCGGTATGCGTTCCGATGTCATCCCATAAACGCTGAACGGAAGTCAGAATACCGACCACCATGACCGCAAGAATGCTCAGAATTCCCAGCGCCAGCACAAGCTCCACAAGGGTGTATAAGCGGAACCTTCTCACTGAGCCACCTCAACGATCCGGTCCAGACTGACCTGTGTGACGGTTTTTCCCTGTTCGTCGAACAGTTCGACCGTCATTTTTTCCAACCGTTGATTGCCGATTTCCACCTCCATTCCTTCCGGCAAGTCCGCTTCCTCGTAACGGCATTGCACCCGCATATCCCGGTATGGAAAAAACTTCTGTTCAATGTCACGTCCAGGCGGATACAGCAGGAAGAATTCAACCGCATTGGCCAGACGGTGGTTCTCGGTGCGGAACCGTTCCGCCCGCTGGAGTCGCCACGCGGAACCCGACAGAACATACATCGTAACGATGACGGCGCCAGCAAGGATCATCAGGGCAGCGCAGACCTCAAGCAAAGTGAAATTCCGCCGTTCAGTTTTCCTCATTTTTCACCATGATCCTTCCCGTCAGCGGCGACATGGCTAAAACCAGTTTTCTGTCATCCAAAACCAACTCTATTTCCTGTTCCTCGCCGGAACCATCCGGGTAGAGACGAAAAATCTCTTTTTTCTCGGGTGCTTTCGTAATATCCTCGCCGCCAATGAAGATTTTCACCCCCTCCGGGATTTCAATTTCCTCTCCGTCACAGGAGATCATCCGCATTTCCGGGTCGAATTCAGCGCAAACACTCCGGTTCTGATATGACGCCGTCTGACGCATGGAAGCACAGGCCAGCTGCAAATCCGACGCGACATTCTGCAACGAAGTGAAAATCGGCGTCCGCTGCAATGCGGAAACGGCGATCCCAGAAATCAAAGCAAGAATCATCAGCGTTGCCAACAGCTCTATGATCGTGAAATTACGCCTGTACCGGGAATACTTCACTGTTTTTTGATGCCCCGGCTGGTGATGTCGGCATTTTCATCCTCTCCGCCGGGCTGCCCGTCTGCGCCATAGGAGGTGATCAGGAAACGCCCGTTTTTCACCGGGCTGGATGCGGCTGTACACATGGAAAATGATTTTGCGGTTCTGGAGGATTCGACCGGTAAAAAAGCCGGTACGGTCATGATTCAATATCGTATTCATGAAAACGGCAGATTGCTTTACATTTTTCACAACAGCCCGGACCGCGCCCGTTTCCGCTTGAATATCCGGCATTTGTCCGGCGGTCTTTACCGTTACGGGGAAGATATGGAAAGTCTTTTCCGTTTTTCGCCGGATCGCAGTTTTGAACTGCCGGCTTACGGCGCCGCGCTTTTTGAACTCCCGGATTCTCCTTTGAATGAAAAAGATTATCCGGAGCAGATTCTTCCTGATCCCGATCTGGATTTTCTGGTTCATCCGGTCTGGGATTATGTGCCGGATATCCCCGGCATTGCCGCTGCCGTCGGCGACTGGGACGTTTCCGCTGGAAATGAATATTACCCGAACGTGCATTACAATCTGATCCGGGAAATTGCCGGTTCGGAGCGTCCGCACCCGAAACGCATCGGTTCAAAGCCCATTTTCGACTGTGCGCCGGAACGCAGAACTTTTTATCCGGTCCGGGTCGTTTATGAGAGCAGTTTCAACTTGCCGGAGGTTTCCGGATCATGGCAGCTGCTGTTTGAACATGACACTTTTCAGGGAAAAGCGGAATTGTTCCTCAACGGCGAAAAACTTTCTGCTGCCGAACGGTGCAGAGTGTATGATTCCTGGAATATGGCGGTCGATCTTTCTGGAAAACTGCGCGCCGGAAAAAATACCTTGCAGGCGGTTTTCCCCTCGGCGGAGGAATTTGACGGAATCACTTCCATGGTTTATATCCGGAAACGCTGAATTGCTCCATTCAAAAAACAGAAAAGCCCGTTTCCTTTGCGGGAAACGGGCAGAGAAAAGCGGAACAGCGTTTACTGGTTCAGCAGATAATTGCGGACTGCTTCCGCGGATTCCGGCCATTTCTTGATTTCGCGGTCGCCGAGGATGATGACTCCTTCGACAACGCCCTTGGTGATGTATTCCCGTGCTTTGTCCAGCTGATGAATGAGCAGCTGCGGCAGGTTGCCGGAGTCGCTGCGGCCGTATTCATGCAGGAAGATTCCCTGAATGATCGGCTTGCCGGGGAACATCTTCTGGCATTGGAGCAGATGCTGGTCGTAATCCAGAATTTCATCCAGATGCCAGAACCAGAGATTGACGGTGTCCATGTACGGCTGAATATAAGAGAAATCTTTGTGGTAAAGTTCGTGGACATAAACCACGCCGTACATTTTCAGTTTGTCATTGTATTTTTTGAGAGCTTTGTAGCGGGCTTCGAAGGGTTCCGGCAGAACCACTTTCTGGAAATTGGTGGTAACGTCGTCGCACATGGCGCCGACAATATTCGGGAACTGCAGGGAGAGCTTGCTGAGATGCTCCGCGTTTTCCTCGTCGTTTTTGCCTTCCTGCGCTCCGGGAGTGCGGCAGTTGGCGTTCACCTGACAGAGCACACGCTTGAAACCGGAATGCAGACCGAGCATTTTTTCGGTAGTCGGGCCGTAGACATAGACCACATTCTTTGCGTTATAATACTGAGCGCCGCGGATCAGGGTGTCATCCGCCATGCTGCCGCCCCAGTAAGGAGTCGGGCCGCCCCAGACCCAGAGATTGTCTTCGCCGAGTTTGGTATATCGGGAGGTGTCTGCTTTCGGCATTTCCGCGAGAATTTCATCGACAATCGCGGCGACTGCTTTCTTTTCCGGTTCGATCAGTTTCGGCCATTCCATGTTGACGGGACCGCGCAGCGGATCGTCGTCAACTTTGCCGGACGGGGTGGGGGCGGCGGTTTCGCCCAGTTTGATTTCCGGGTGTTCTTTGCGGACCTGGACCGCTTTGTACGCCAGGCGTTCCACTGCGAGTTCGAGGCGTTTCCGCTGTTCGTCTGTCATGCTCATGATTCGTCTCCTTTTGCTGAATTTTTTGATGTCCTCACTTGCAGAATGTCATTTCGTGAATATATTATACAGCAAAGAAACGAAAATAAAATGTCATAATTTGTGTTTTTTATGTCAAATACTACTATATCCGGCATTTCAGCCAATTGCGGAGCCGCTTTTGATGCGGTCATCCGGGTATGCAGTTTTTCCCGGATCATGAAATGGAATTACCGCGGGGTAACACATTCCTGCTGGGCTTTCTACTGGAATCCGGATCCGGGTGCGTGTCTTGAATATGAAGGCAATACTGTGGAAATGCCGCCGGACCGGGTTTTTCTGATTCCCCCGTACACCAATTATTCCTCCGGCAGCACGAAACCGTTCCGGCATCTTTATCTGCATTTTGAGCTGCCTTCTCCGTTTGACCGGGTGAAGCGCGGCATTCTTTCCTTTCCGGCGGATCATGCCCGGCAATTCTTTCAGCAGATTGATCAGAATCCGCCCGTTCATACGTATCCACTGCTGCTGCGTCTGCTGCTGTATCCGTATCTGTACCGGATTCCGGCGGAACAGTTTCTGAATCCAGGGGAAAGCACGCTGGACCCGCGGATCCGCCGTGCCACGGAACTGATGAACAGTCATCTGGTCCGGCCGCTGCCCAACCGGGAACTCTGCCGGAAAGCCGGAATTCCGCTGAACCTGTTCTACCGGGAATTTCAGCGGGAACTGGGAATGTCCCCGAAAAAGTATCTGCTGAATCAGCGCATGGAACATGCCCGGCGTCTGCTGATACACAGCACGGATTCCATTGAGGAAATTGCGGCACAGACCGGATATGCGGACCGTTTTCATTTTTCCAAAGTGTTCAGACGTTTTTATGACATTCCGCCTGCCGCCTACCGGGAAAACAGTTCCGGGGACGGCAAAAAAAGAGGAAAGAAGAATTGTTAACTTGAAAAAGTCATAATCTGTTGTATATTACTTGCTTTGAGTTCAAAAACAATAATCCGGGAGGAATATAGAAAATGGAACTTAAAATCATACAGACCAACGATCAGTATACGCATGTCGCTTTGTCGGGTCGTCTGGATATCGATGGTGTGAAATCCATTGAACTGGAATTTGCTTCTCTGATCGGCGGACAGAACAAATCCGCCATTGTGGATATGACGGAAGTCAGTTTCATTGCGTCTCTCGGTATGCGTATGCTCCTCAGTACGGCGAAAAGCCTGCGGGCGCATGACCGGAAAATTGTGCTGTACAATCCGCAGCCGGTGGTTCAGGAAGCTCTGGAAACTGCCGGATTCTCCGCGGTTATGCCCATCGAGAATGACCTCGCCAAGGCTCTTGCCCTGGTTCAGCAGTAATTCCTGCCGTGCCGGCACGGAAACGGAAGACCGTCATGTCTGATAGATTGGAACTTTCTGTCGAAAATACCTTGGATTCGGTTGCCGCGGCAGCACGGACGGTCAGCCGTTTTGCGGAAGAAACCGCTTTATCTCCGCGCAAATCATACCAGCTGGATCTGGTTTTTGAAGAGCTGATGACCAATCTGGTGAAATATTCGTATGACGATTCCGCACGGCATCAGATAGCCGTTTCGCTGGAAAACCGCGATGACGTGCTGACTTTGACCATCACGCACGACGGCATGGATTTCAACCCCTGGCAATCCCCTGATCCGGATCTTGCTGTTCCGCTGGAACAGCGTTCCGAGGGTGGCATCGGGATTTATCTGGTCCGCAAGTTTTCCCGTTCCGTGGATTATGAACGCCGGGATTCCAGGAGCATCATTACCGTCAGATTCTGAATGTTTCTGCGGATTATTCGCCCAAAGTAAAGAATTGCAGCCGTCCGCCGGAAGATGTTTCACGCCGGATCAGTTCATCTGCATTGACCTGCGCGCCGTCCGCCGCAAAAAGATACCGCTGCGGCAGATTCAGTGCCGCCAGACCCATGCTCAGAAATCCGTTGACGGAAGCAAAATCTTTTTTCAGCCAGCTGCTGCTTTCCTGCAGTTCCGGTCCGGCTTCGTACATGATGCACAGCACCGGACGTCCTTTCAGATTTTCACCGTTCCGGATTTTCCGCAGAGGGTAGAGCCAGCAGGGAACATTTTCGCCGGCGTCCGCCTGCTGGATTGCCGGACACCCCGGTTCGAAGGCGACCGTGGCAAAATCAGGAAACCGCATGGCGCCCAGAACATTGTCATGCAGCAGCATCAGAAAACGCGGCGCACGCAGCCGCTCCATCAGATCCGCGCGCGGTTCCACCTGAAACAGACTGGCGACTACATACGCATCGGTCGGACGGTAGGCAATCAGAATATCCGATGAAACATTCTGCCGGAGATTGTTGAAAACCACTCCCATATCCGGATCGCTGTACCGGATTCTGCGCGGATTCGAAAAACCGGCGCAGACCGCCAGAATCACCAGCGTGCCGATCAGAGTGAAACGCCGGTACTCCGGATGTTCCGAAATCCATTTTTCAGCCGTCAGAACTGCACCGATCCAGACCAGCGGCAGCAGCGGCAGGTACACCCGCGCCGGACCGCCTTTCGTCACCAGTGCGGAAATCAGCATCAGCAAAACGGTTCCGGCGGCAGTCATGCCCGTTTTCCCGGCGAAAGTTTTCCGGTATTTCCAGGCTCCCGCGGCGCAGACCGCCAGCGGCCAGAGCAAGCCGGTTGACCACAGCATGTTCCAGGCATAATGCAGATACTGCGGCACGGAGGTGAAGACTTCGCCGAACTGAGCGCGTCCCGCCGCAAACTGCCGGAAGTTGCCGACATACCAGAACAGAATGAACAATCCACACAGACAACCAGCAATCAGCAGGCTGCGGTTTTCCCGGAGAACCGTCCGGAGTCCGTTCCGGAACGGAATGAACAGCAGAATCCACAGTCCGGTCAGAAATGCGGCGAACAGAACTCCGCTGGACACGGAAAGGCAGCTGCCCAGAGCGCAGAGCAGCCATGCCGCGGCATTCCATTTCCGGTTTCCCGCGCGGCATTCCGCATAGCACAGCAGGGCAAGCATCATGCCGGAAACAAAGAATACCTGAAGAGAATACCCGCGCGCCGTCTCCGCATAATGCAGAATCATGCCGTCCAGCAGCACTCCGGCGGTCAGCAGAATTTTCAAGGCGGGATTTTTCAGAAAACGTTCCGATGCGGACAGCAGAAGCAGAAACAATCCAGTGAATCCCAGCAGTGCGGGCAGCCGGAGAGTGAACGGTCCCAGCCCGAATGTGTTTCCGAACCATTTGATGCCCAGCGTGTTCAGGACATGATTGTTGGGTGTTGCCACATCGGACAGAATTCTGCCGGCGGGCAGGGAGACATAATTCCGGAGAGTCCAGATTTCATCATATTCCAGCGACCGGGTCAGGATGTTCTGACAGCACATATATATAAGGATCAGGAAAAACAGTCCGAGGATCAGGAAAGTTTTATTCCGAAGCAGAGACGGGGAGGTTTCGTTCATTTTCCGTTCCTTTCCGGGCAGACTCTTCCGGAATGACGCCGCCCAGTATGTTTTTCAGCAGATCATCGCTGTTCCGCACGGCAAAACAGCAGCGGCTTTCAGCATACGGCAGAACCGGGGAAAGCTGGAAACGCCGTATTTCCGCGGGGGTGAATTTGCCAGCAATGACATCAGCATGACCGCCGCGCAGAAGCGCCGGCAGTTTTTCCCGGCGGCTGATCCGGAATACTTTCAGGCGCAGATTTTCTTTTTCCAGAACTGCGCGGAGCTGTTTCACTTCCTCATCGGCGGCATCCGAATCCACTTGCGCCAGAACGAGTTCCCGTTTCGTCAGCTGATTTTTCAGCCGGGGGGCGGCAACCCGTTCCCGGTACAGCGGATCCGTTTCCGGCACAGCCGCCGTTTCGCGGACACAGGCGCAGAGCATGGTCAGCAGAAGCAGCGGCAGTATCGGAAGTGTTCTCATGTCAGCGCTTCATCAGTTCGCGGAACTGTTTGAACAGATAGAACGGGTCATGCGGTCCGGGTGCGGCTTCCGGGTGATACTGCACACAGAACATGGGTTCCGTTTTATGACGCAGACCCTCCACCGTGCCGTCGTTCAGATTGAGATGGGTTACTTCCACATTTCCCGGCAGGGATTTTTCATCGATGGCGAAGTTGTGGTTCTGAGAAGTGATTTCCACTGCACCGGTCGCCAGATTCTTGACCGGATGATTGCAGCCGTGATGACCGAATTTCAGACGGTATGTTTTTCCGCCGCAGGCAATTCCGAGAATCTGATGACCCAGGCAGATGCCCATGATCGGCACTTTGCCGATCAGAAATTTTGCCGCTTCCGCAGCGTAAGGCAGTGCGGC
>SAMEA104315429__coassemble_1418_pt1 | contig 11658 bp, 13 predicted proteins | sample SAMEA104315429__metabat2_high_PE_002 | metagenome-assembled genome bin SAMEA104315429 (sample SAMEA104315429) | gut metagenome | biome: Monkey gut; feature: monkey-associated habitat; material: faeces | place: China | collected 2013
AGTGGTGCATTCGCCGACACAGTTTCCGATATAATCGTCGGTATAGCTGAAATCATAGTTGCGCGGGTCATTTTCATCCAGATGGAACAGCGGGAAAATCTGGCTGATGTCGACCAGCCGGCAGCCGGGATTGGTCAGCGGAGCGTCATGCAGACGTGCAAACGCAAGGTTCAGTTCCTTGAAGGAGCTGCGGATGTTCAGACCTGCCATTTCATTGGAAATGTGCGGAGCCAGATTCCCGCCGTTCAGTTTGCGGATTTTTTCTCCGGTTTTCTTTTGCGTGTTCCAGACAACATTGACAATATTCATGTTCTGTTTCCTTTTTTTGGGTTGAAATGGAAGCGGCACATTGCTATATTATACACAGGAAAAAGATTTCCGCAATGTCAACCCGTGCAAATCAATTCAGGTTCTGTGCAAAATATGAAATCCATGATTTATTATATCGGCGGACTGAAAAGAATGCTTGCTTTTCCGTATCCCGTGGAAGAAGTCGGACTGATGGTCAACCACTATGCCATGCACCGGCAGAACAGATTACAGCGGCTGTTCATCTGTTTCAGTTTCAACGCGGACAAATACAATCCGCCGGAATCCGCCGGCATTCCGCGGTTCAGCGTTCTGTTTCCCGGCACAGTATTGAATTCGGACCGACCGTACCCGCATGATGAACTTTTCTTCTCCTATTCCCGGGAAGTTTCAGAGCGTCTGATGCCGGTCTTCGCTCCGCTGGAAAACCATCGCGGACTGCCGCTGGAACTGACACCGGAATTCCATCACCGGCTTGCCCGTCTTCGGGAACTGCTCGAACACCGTATGGATCTGGGAGCGGCGGACCGGATTGATGCCCTGGCAATTCAGATTGCTTTTGCGGCGGCGTTACAGCAGCGGGAACCGGAGAAAAAACGCACAGGCGGCATGAAACTCCAGGAACTCGCACTGGAACTGAAACAGGGAAAAAATCTGAATCTGCTGATCCGGCAATACGGATACAGCCGCCGGTCTTTTTACTATGAATGGAACCGGACTTTCGCGGTCAGTCCGCACCAGATGCTGCTGGAACACCGTCTGGAACAAGCCATGCACCTGCTGCTGTTCAGCGATTTGCCGGTTTCCGGAATCGCCGTGGAATGCGGATTTTCCGGAAACACTTATTTCCATGAATGTTTCCGGAAACATCTGGGCTGCTCGCCCGGCAAATACCGCGAAAGACACCGGAACCCGAAAGTTCAGTAAATCATTTTTTCCTGGCGCAGAATGTAAGCGTCTTCCCAGTCCAGATTGAAATGAATCCAGGGTTTGCCGGTGCGCAGACATTCCCGCAATGCCTGGAAATACATGTCGAAACGTTCCTGCACAAAGACCCGCGAGTCGCGATGTGCATGAATCCAGTCCAGAAATGCGTCCAGATCCGCTTCCGTCAGCTGACCCGCATGATACTGGTCAAACAGCGTCTTGAACCGGATCAGATACTCAGTCCACAGAACCAGTTCACTCCGGAAACGGTCGGCGGGAGCTTTCGCCGCCAGCTGCTGCGCCATGCCGTGCAGTTCCTGATAATCCTTCAGACAAGTCCGCCGGAACAGCGAATACGGATACGGAATATGGCAGCGTCCCATGTTCAGCAGCAACTCTTTGATCCGGTGGTAAAAACGTCCTGCTTCGGGCGCATCTTTTCCGAACAGCGCCGCAAACAGTGCGGGAATGGCGTCCTGCTCTTTTTCACCGCGCGCGGCACGTGCCATCAGCACATAATTCATGCCGTACACGGTCCAGTGCGGCAGATGAAACTGGGTCAGAATACCGTCCGCGTGATGTTCCGCATACCAGTTCATTTCATGGAACATTTCATGAAAATGAATCATCGGCAGGGACAAATAGAAATTGACGCCCATGTAATATTCATAAATATTGATTTCGCCGCCGTTTTTCGCGGCTTCCCAGCGGCGGATGTCTTCCGCATAACGGGAGTTGACCGGACACGCCGGATCATCCATGGTGTGGTTGATGCACCGCCAGTACGGAGCGAAATGAACCGCCATGCCGCGTTCCAGCCTGAAACCGGGCGACGGTGCGCAATAATTCACATAAGCGCAGAATGTCAGCTGCAGATCCGGCCGTTTTTCCCGTAAACGCGCCCCGATGTCCCGAACCATGTCATGATAAATGCGGTCCGCCTTGTAGACATGTTCCGACAAACTGTAAAAATCGCCTTTCTGTTCCTTGTCGTAAAACCGGGAACACTCCGGACATTCGCACCAGCCAAAGCCGTCGTTCGGCACCAGAGAAATCACTTTGACTTCCGGATGTTTTTCGCAATAAGCCAGCATGTTGGCGGCAATTTCCGCCCGCAGTTCCGGATTGGTCGTGCAGAGCTGTTCACTCAGCAGCAGTTCGCTTTTACCGTCCGATGACTGGATGCGCTTTCCATTGATTTCCGCAAAAAATTCCGGATGGCTCCCCCCGTATTTCCGTCCGGGGATCCAGTAATTGAAATTATGATGTCCGCTTTCTATGACAATACCGCGAATCCGCGCCGCTTCCTTGCTCTCTTCGGACAGCTCATCATAATATTTCATCCAGACCAGCAGATAGTTGAGCTTGTTTTTCGCCATCCAGTCGAACAGCTGCGGCGTTTCCGCATTGAAAGGAAATTCCTGAATGAATCCGCGCCGTTTCAGCAGCGGTTTCCGGGCGGAAACGGCAATGCCTTCCGGAACAGGGACTTTCCGGGCGGCATCAAAACGGTCGCGTCCGGGTTCAAAAAACGAGTACCCGCCAAAACGTTCCGCCAAATCATAAACGCCGTAGAGCAGTTCTATGCTGTCCGGTGCGGCGATGATTACTTTTCCGCCGGCATTGCGGATCTCAAACGACGGCAGCTGTGTTTCGATGGCAAGAGCCGCGTTCAAATCATATTTTTTCAACTCATTTTCAGCCAGAAGCCGGGTCGCATCATTCATAAAAATTCTCCCTGTTTATTTCCCGGACATTACCATACAGCAGGAAGGGACAATTACAAATTTCATACTCAAAAAAAAGCCATTATTTCCGGCGTTGTAAAATAATCCGGCACAGACTCCGGCGTTTTTTCAATAAAAAAACCGGACAGCCCCGAAGAGCTATCCGGTCATATTTCTGAAAAATCAGAAGCGGCTTGAATCAAGCCTTGGCATCTTCCGCTTTCGCTTCAGCTTCAACCGTTGCATCCGCAGCGGCTTCGCCGGCTTCGACCAGCTGAATGATGCAGAACTTGGCGCCGTCGCCGATGCGATGGCCCAGATGAACGATACGGGTATAACCGCCCGGACGTTTGGCATAAGCCTGAGCCAGTTCGCCGAACAGTTTTTCCAGAACGATCTTCTTGCCCTGCAGTTTATCGGACGGGGTGTTGATTTTCAGTTTCTGGGCAGCCAGACGACGGTTGTGATCATCGCCTTTTTTGGCGTAGGTGATCAGGGCATCGACCAGTTTGCGGGTTTCTTTGGCACGGTTGATCGTGGTTTTGATCTGTCCGTGTTCGATCAGGCTGCACGCCAGATTGACCAGCAGAGCCTTTCTGTGACCGCAGTTGCGGCCGAGTTTGGAAATATTTCTAAGGTGACGCATGATTACGCTTCCTCTTTCTTGACGGCCTTCGCGCGGTCGGCTTCGGCCTGAATTGCATTGGTGAGTTCTTCGCTGAAAGTCATTCCAAGCTGAAGATTGTTGTCGGCGAGTTTCTCTTTGATTTCATCCAGAGATTTCTTGCCGAAATTGCGGAATTTAAGCATACGGGATTCCGTCTTGAGACAGAGTTCGCCGAGCAGCTTGATATTCGCATTGTTGAGGCAGTTCATCGCGCGGACCGAGAGATCCAGCACTTCGACATCCTGCGAGAGGATGCGGAACAGTTTCTGTTCTTCTTCGCTGATGGAAGAAAGCGCATCGTCTTCAGTGAGCTGATTGCCAAGGAAGGGACGGAGATGATCCTTGAGGATCTTCGCCGCTTTTTCCAGAGCATCGCGCGGAGAAACGCGTCCGTCGGTGTAGATTTCGAGAGTAAGAGAATCCATTTCGGTTTCTTCACCGACACGGGCGGCCCCAACCTGATAGCTTACATGAGTGACCGGGCTGAAAAGGCAGTCCACCAGAATCGTCCCGTAGGGATGAGTCGGCTGTTTGTTCTTTTCTGCAGGGCACCAGCCCCGGCCCTTGGAGATTTCGACTTCCGCACGGAAAGGAATATCCTTGTCGAGCGTGCAGATCACCTGGTCGGGATTCAGCACTTCAACTGTTCCGTCGGTAATGATATCACCCGCGGTAACCGGTCCGGCGACGTTTTTCTTGATTTCCAGCGTTTTGGGCGGATCGGTATGCAAATTGAGCTTGACTTTTTTCAGATTGAGAATGATCTCCGTGATATCCTCAACCACGTTTGGAAGCGAGGTGAACTCATGGGAGACCCCTTCGATTCTGACGGCGGAAATAGCCGAGCCTTCCAGCGAGGAAAGCAGGACACGGCGCAAAGAGTTGCCAATGGTGTGTCCAAAGCCGCTCTGGAACGGAGCTGCAATGAACTTGGCATAAGTATCTGTGGCAGTCTGCTCTTCCATCACGAGGGACTGAGGCATAGGAAATCCGGATACGGCAGCCATCTTTATTTATCCTCCAATTGATTGTAACGGGGTTAATATTCAGAGATTCAACACACGGGACGGCAGCCGAAGCTCCGTCCCGGATATTGTCCGGCAAAAATCAGACACGACGACGTTTCGGGGGTCTGCATCCGTTATGCGGAACCGGAGTAATATCCTTGATCGCATTGATTTCCATACCGGTGGAGGCAATGCCTCTGACCGCGGATTCACGGCCGGCGCCGGGTCCGTTGACGCGGACTTCGACTTCCTTCATGCCGAGGGCTTCCGCTTTCTTGGCGGCATCGGCAGCCACAACCTGTGCGGCATAGGCAGTGCTCTTTCTGGAGCCTTTGAAGCCGTTCTTGCCGCCGGTGGACCAGCAGAGCACGTTGCCGTGCAGGTCGGTGAAGGTAACTTTCGTATTGTTGAAGGTCGCCAGAACGAAGGCGATTCCGGACGGAACATACCGTCCGCCTTTCTTGCGTTTCGTATCCGCAGCCGCAGTTTCAGCAGCAGGTGCGGTTTCAGCCGCGGCAGGAGCGGCCGGCTGCGCGTTTTCCACAGGCGCAGTATTCTTGATTTCGTCAGCCATCTTTGTTCAAAGCCTTTCGGTTAATCAAATTGAATTGTTCAGCAATGCCGTTCAGGCGGCATCACTTCTTTCCGCCCTTGGCGGCAGGTGCAGCGGCAGGAGCGGAGGCACCGCTCTTTTCGATCTTACGCTGCGTTTTGTCGCGGATCGCACCGACCGTGATCTTCTTGCCTTTTCTGGTACGGGCATTGGTACGGGTGCGCTGTCCGTGGCATGGCAGGCCTTTGCGATGGCGGGTTCCGCGATAGCAGTTGATGGACTGCAGACGACGGATATCCTGCGCCAGCTGACGGCGGAGATCGCCTTCCACCACGAATTCATTCTGGAGCATGGTGGTGATCGCCGCAATATTTTCGTCCGTGATCTGATTAGCTTTGGTTCCGGGAGCGATGTTCGCGCGTTTCACGAGTTCTTCTGCGACTTTCGGCCCGATTCCGTAAATGTACCGGAGAGCGAATTCAATCCGCTTGTTCCCCGGAATGTCAACACCGATGATTCTTGGCATGTTTTCTGTTCTCCGTTTCAGCCTTGTTTCTGTTTGTGGCGGGGGTTGCGGGAACACACCACGCGAACCGTGCCATTGCGTTTGATAATCTGGCAGTTTTCACATCTGCGCTTGATTGACGCCCTGACTTTCATGATCGTGAGCCTCTTTTCTTATTAATTCCACAAATACACACAATAACCTTCTTCTGGAAGGCACAGCACGCACATGTCGGAATGCAGTCGGGACGCGACTCCCGGCTTTTACACGCGCGAAGATTCATAATATAATCCATCTTTTCTGTTTTGCAAACCCTCTTTTTAAATAAAAAAAATATTTTTTTATTTTTTTATCTATATAGACGCGACTGCCAAAAGTCCGGAAATCGAGAAATTTCATAAAAACGCAGTTATGTTTTGAGCGTGAACAATGTATGGGAAAGCTATTGTTTTTACCAGCTGCAGACTTTTGGCAGTGCTGTCTATATATTATATTGACAGAACTCCGAAAAATTGTCAGTGCATATTTTTAAGCAGGGGGAAGGGGAACTGAATTTAAAATAAAAATGGCTCCGGCAGCTGGATTCGAACCAGCGACCAAGTGGTTAACAGCCACCTACTCTACCGCTGAGCTATGCCGGAGCGTTTATGATGCTATGTAATATATCTGCGGTTTTTCATTTTTCAAGCCGAATTTTCTATTTTTTTCAGATTTTGTGTATCGTACAGCAAAATGTACGTTCAGCAGAACGGAAATGAACGTTTGGTTTTGTAATTTCTCCGCCAGAATTACGAATCCGTGCTGAAAAAACAGGAAGCAGTTCGGTTTTTTTTCATTTTTTTCCAAATCATCAGTGGTTTTAAACGATTTCGGTTGTAGATTACGATATCAGGATGATTGTCCGGAAAAATTCAGGGGCGCAGTCAGGCAGTCGGCGCAGGTGTCCTGCGTCTCCGCCTCAGAACCGACCCGGAACATCCGCATAACACTTGGAACTGTAATATTCTGCGAGGCAAAAATAATGTCATATTTCTTGACTCTTCCGGTATTGGCTCAAACCAATAATAAACTGTATTATGCTTTTGTACACTCCGACGGAGTGGGACAGTTCATCGTCGTCGTGCTGTTCCTGTTTTCCATGGTCACCTGGACCATTATGATTGACAAGGGCATCAGTCTGAAAAGTGCGCAGCGGGACTGCGGCGCGTTTCTGGCGAAATTCCGGGCGAAACGCAATCCTCTGTCCTTTGCCGACCGGATCGAAGAAGATCCCAGTCCAACTGCACGCGTCTGCGAAGCCGCCTATCAGCGGATCACCCAGATGGGAGCCTTGCAGGAAGACGGTCCCCGGCGTACTTTGACCGATGAAGAAATTGACGTGGTGCGTTCCACGCTGGAACAGGCGGTGGCGGATCAGATTCTGGAAATGGAACGGAAGATGATATTTCTGGCAACAGCAGTGACCATCAGCCCGTTTCTGGGGCTGTTCGGTACGGTGTGGGGCATCATGCTGGCGTTCACCGACCTGGCAATCGCGGGAAAAGCGGATATTCAGACCCTTGCTCCCGGCGTCAGCGGTGCGCTGCTGACCACCGTGCTGGGACTAATCGTCGCCATTCCGTCTGTCACCGGATACAACATCATCAACAGCCGGATCAAGGCTACGATCGTGCATCTGGACAATTTTGTGGAAGAATTTCTGGTGAAACTCAAAATCGAAAAACTCAACGGTGTAGGCAATACCGATACGTTCCGGGGAACAACGGAGATCGACCATGCGGCGGCGTTTTCAAAACAAGACATTTGACGAGATCAACATCACACCGCTGATGGATACGGTGTTTTTTCTGCTGATCATTTTCATGATTACCGCGCCGCTGCTGGAATACAGCATTGACGTGTCGCCGCCGAAAATGGAAGCGGCGGAAATCAAAGTGGATGACTTCACTAAAGTTGTGCATGTCAATAAAGCGAAAATCATCCAGTTCGAAAAGAAAACCCTGACCATGCAGCAGCTGCTGAACCGCCTCAGCGAACTTAAACGTTCCCCGCAGGGAAAAAGAATCAAGGTATACCTCCGCGCCGACCGCGATTTGCGTTACGGAGACGTGATCGACGTCTTCAAAACCATCAAGCGGGCGGGTCATGGGGATATTTCACTGGTCACGGAGACAGAAAAATGATAAGCGGGTATGGGTACAGCAGACTGATGCCGCGCGTACAGCGGGTACCGGGGGAAGCCCCGCTGCCCTATGTGCAGTCCGGCAAACGAACTCTGATTTTCAGCACCGTTACGCTGTTCCATGCCGCGATGCTGATTCTTCCCGTGGTATTTCTTGCCATTTCGGAAAAAATCAATCCGCCGGTTTTTGTAACGAAACTGCCGATTGTGGACAGCGAGCCGAACGACAACGAAATCATGTCCCCATATCCGGATGCGAGACGCAAAACCCCGGACGGTGTTCCGGACAAGGGCGAGCCGGATCCGGATCTGCCGCCGATCGAACAGTTTGAACCGATCAAGGATTTGCCGAAACTGCCGGATCCTCCCAAAGAACAGAAAGCGGAGCCGCAACCACCGGCGCCGGCGCCGCAGCCCCAGCCGAAAGAAACCGCAAAGCCGGAAAAACGCCCGGTGGAAAAAGTTCCGGAAACAGTCAAACAGACGCCTGTCGAAAACGGCAAGGGGAAAACTCCGGCAAAAACGGACAGCAAACCGAAGAAAAAATATTTGTCTGCCGATGACATTAAAATCAGCAGAAAAGTCGTTCATCGGAACACGTCCCGGAAGAACACCGGAAACAGTGCAGCGGTATCCGCCAATGCCCGCGCAGAAGCGGCAAGAAACGCCCGTAATGCGGCTCTGGCTCAAAGACTGCGCAATCTCAGCCAGTATGGTGTTGCCGGCGGACAAGGCACGCCCGGAGGAGGCGGCGGACGCAATGGCGTTGTCAGCAAAGAAATCAATGACTATTACAACAAGATCGAAGCCTTCCTGAAACGGCGCTGGAATCAGCCGCGGCTGGCGCGGAAAACTGCGAATCTGAAAGCGGTTGTGGCAATTCAGGTGGATGCCCGCGGAAGAATATTGTCTGCGCGGCTTATCCGACCTTCCGGTGTAAGTGCCATGGATGCTTCGGTTCGGGAACTTCTGGCATCCCTGAGTACGCTGCCGGTTCCGCCGAAAGCCATGGCTTTTACCGTGGATATGGAAATCGACCGCTGACCGGATTCAGGCGGAAGGCGGCGCAGAATACACAATCAGGGCGCGCGCGAAGGAACAGCCTTCGATCAGACGCACCCGGTGCGGGATATTGGCTTTCACATAAAGAGTATCGCCCTGGCGCATGGTCTGCGAGTGATGATTGTCAAGCACCAGAAAATCGATTTCGCCTTCCAGCAGCAGGAAGAATTCTTCGGTGTCATGCATCATGAAATCACGTTCTTCACCGGCGGGAGTGTATTCCACAATGAACGGATTCATCTGACGTCCGATCTGCCGGTACGCCAGCGCGAAATACCGTATGCCGAACCGCAAGTTGTCATTGCGGCTGACTTCCTCTCCTCCGTCCAGATGACCGAACGTGTATTCCGGGGAATTCCCGGTATCCTGAAAAAGATCACCGAGCCGCATTCCCAGCGCGGCGGCAATTTTGTCCAAGGCTTTCAACGATGGAGTAACCCGGAAATTCTCAACCTGGGAAATGAATCCCTTGCTGAATCCGCTCCGCGCTGCCAGCTGTTCCACCGTCATGCGCTGCGCCAGCCGGACCGTCCGGATATTCTGAGAAATGTTCAGCAGATCCATGAATGAATTCCTGCGGTCATTTCCGGAAAATCCGGGCGAACATGCCGGCGGGAAGACAGCGGCCGGAATCCGCTTCGGGAACTGTCATTTCGCCGGCTTCGAGATACTGCGCATCTTCGGGGAAAACCTCCGCCAGACAGCGTCCCAGCGAAATCGGGGAAAATCCCTGCGAATGACAGCTCAGCAGAATGAAATACGGACCGGATGTGTCAAGAATAGCGCGGCAGTTTTCCAGCAGAGAGCGGATTCCTTCTTCAATTTTCCAGACCTGTCCCTGGGAACCGCGACCGAAACTGGGAGGGTCCAGAACAATTCCGCGGTATTTGGAGCCGCGGCGCTGTTCCCGTGCCACAAATTTCATGGCATCGTCGCAGATCCAGCGGATTTTTCCGGGGGTTTCCGGACTGAGCGCCTGATTCCGCTTTGCCCATTCGATGATGCCGTTGGAAGCGTCAAGATGACAGGCATCCGCGCCCGCCTGCGCCATGGCAAGCGTAGCCCCGCCGGAATACGCAAACAGATTCAAGGTCCGGGGATGCGGACCAAGCTGACTGACACAATCCCGCAGCCATGCCCAGTTGACCGCCTGTTCCGCAAAAAAGCCGAGATGTCCGAAATGAGTCGGTTTTATGAGCAGCGGAATACCGCCCCAGGTTACCGACCATTCCGTCGGCTGTTTTTTGTTTTTCCAGTGCCAGATACCGCCGCCACCGCCGGCTTCCCGTTTGAATTCGGCATCTGCCCCCGCCCATTCTTTTGCGGGCAGCGACGGCTGCCAGAAGGCGTTCAGCGCCGGACGGATGATCCGGCATTCGCCGACCTGTTCGAGTTTGCGGCATCCGCCGGAATCCAGCAGACGGTACGGGGGAGGAAGAGTTTTTCTGCTCATTTGCTGTCCATTGCATTAAAGACCGTGACGCCGTTGGAAACGGTCATGACGACCTGATTGGTTTCTGAATCGAAAAAAGTAATATCGGCGCGTTTGCCGGGTGAAAGCTCGCCGCGGGTAATCAGACCGAGGTCCGCCGCAGGATTGCAGGTGAAACACGCCGCCGCCAAATTGCCCGGCATGTGTGAATACGACCGCAGGTGCATCCAGCCGCCGTCCAGCGTCATTTCCGTTCCGGCAATGACGCCTTCCTCGTTATAGATTCTGCCGTCTTTTTCATACAGTCCCTTCGACTGTTTTCCGGGGAATTGAATGGAATTGCTGACGCCGATCAGTTTGTCATTCGGTTTGACGCGGGCGGTGATGTCGACCATGCGCGGGTCGATGTGCGCTCCGTCCAGAATGACTTCCACGGAAACTTCGTCATGGGTCAGCACCACATCCGTGATGGACGTGTCGCGGTGATGCAGCGGGGGAAGACCGTTGAACAGGTGAGTGCAGCGGCGCGCGCCGGCGTCGATGATGCGCAGTGTTTCGTCCACACCCGCCATCGTATGTCCCATGGACGGAATCACGCCGTTGTCCAGCATGATTTCCACCAGTTTTTCGGCATTTTTCAGTTCCGGCGCGAAAGTCAGCAGTTTGATTCTGCCGTTGGCGGCCGCCAGCAGTTCGTCAAAGAAACCGCAGTCGACCGGGGAACAGTCTTCCTTCGACTGCGAACCGGCTTTCACCGGGTTGATGAACGGTCCTTCCAGATGCAGCCCGCACGGAGCCGCGCCGGGCATGGGTTCCGACATCATTTCGGTCAGACGCGCCACCGTCCGGATCATCTGCTCACGCGGCATGGTGACCAGCGTCGGCAGGAATGAAGTAACGCCTTTCGACGCCAGATAACGGCTGAGGTCCTGCATGTGCATATCCGGTTCCAGAACCCGTTCCGTATCGAATCCGCCGCCGCCGTGGATATGGCTGTCAATCAGTCCGGGAAGCGCGTAACAGCTGGTCGCGTCAATTGTTTCCAGACCGGGTTCATCCTGTGAAAATGCGGACACGCCCCCGATGCCGATGATTTTGCCGCCTTCGCAGAGAATCCCCGCATTGGGAATGTTGACATGCGGCGTCAGGCAATAATCGGTCAGAAACAGTTTTCGGTTTTTTCCCATTCTTTTTCCTTGCTTGGCAGATTGAAAAATTCATTCATCCAGTAATATGATGCGGACTGCCGTTTTTTTCAATGCGCAAAACATCTTTTTCGAAAAAAAA
>SAMEA104315429__coassemble_1422_pt1 | contig 11628 bp, 7 predicted proteins | sample SAMEA104315429__metabat2_high_PE_002 | metagenome-assembled genome bin SAMEA104315429 (sample SAMEA104315429) | gut metagenome | biome: Monkey gut; feature: monkey-associated habitat; material: faeces | place: China | collected 2013
CTGTCTGATCTGACAATAGAAGGAAACGGCGCAGAATTTATTTTTGACGGTGATATGAGCGGCATTGCAATGTTGAATTGCCGCAATATTGTTCTGCGTAATTTTTCCATGGACTGGCTTCATCCGAGGGTGGCGGAAATGCGCTGCACTGCCAGCCGTGAACATGAAGCGTGTTTTGAACTGCATCCGGACAGCCGCGCCGTGATTCAGAGCGGAAAGCTGTTTTTCCTGAATCCGGACGGCCTGCCGGAACGGGCGGAAAAATGGATAGCACAATATGCTGCGGCGGACGGAGAAAGCAATAAACGTTCTGTGTTTCACCCGTATGCGGAAGCCGTGGAATGTTCTGAACCGGCGCCTGGAAAGTTTCAGTTCCGTTACCAGGAACCGCAAAACATTGAAGTCGGCAGTGTATGGCAATTCCGCAATCCGGTACGAAATGAAAACGGCATTTTTCTGCATCAGTGTGAAAATGTCGAGCTGGATCATCTGCGGCTGTATTTTACTCCGGGGCTGGGAGTTGTTGCGCAACTGTGCAGAGATTTGAACATACATGACCACATTCATGCCCCAAAGCCGGGAAGCGGACGGGTCTGCGCGGCATTTGCCGACTGCATCCAGATTTCCAGCTGCCGGGGAAAGGTCCGCATTGCCGGCAGCTGTTTTTCCGGTTCGCAGGATGACCCCGTAAACATTCATGGAACTTATCTGGGAGTTCAGCGGGTGGACGGACGGAAGGCTGCTCTGGCATTTATGCAGCCGGAAACGTGGGGATTCCTGCCGTTTGAACCGGGAGACGAAGTTGCGCTGGTTGATGCGGAAACCTTGGAACGGGTGGCGTTTGCCCATGTCCGGCACGCCTGGTTGAAAGATTGTCGGCACGTGGAACTGGAACTGGACGCCGCCTTGAACCCCGAAGGGAAACGGTACGTCATTGAAAATCTGTCCGCCTGCCCGGAAGCATTGATTGAAAATAATCTTTTCCGCTGTTATCCGACCCGCGGGGTATTGATCTCGACCTCGGCGCCGGGTATTGTGCGGAAAAACACGTTTGTTCAGGCTCCGCCGCGTCCGGCCATCCTCATTTCCGCAGACGCCGGCAGTTGGTACGAATCCGGCGGGGTCCGCGATCTGCTGATAGAGGAAAACCGCTTCGAAAACTGTTCTGTGCCGGCGATCAGCATTCATCCTGCGAATGAAGACCGTTTCCCGCTGCATAGAGGAATCCGGATCCGGAACAATACATTTATTCATTGTACAACGCCTTATCTGTATGCGCAAGGGTGTGCAGAGGTGGAAACGGATCTGATATGAACAGACATTGTGAATATCTGTGCTGGAACACTCCGGCGGCAGACTGGAATGAGGCAATCCCTCTGGGAAACGGTTCCATCGGAGCCATGGTTTTTGGAAATCCGGATGGAGAAACAATCGCTCTGAATCATGATACTTTATGGTCGGGACGTCCAAACAACCGGTTGAATCCGGCAGTCAGGGATGCGCTTCCGGAAACAATCCGTCTGATCAAAAACGGGAAATACCGGAAGGCGGATTCCTGTCTTCAGAAAAGTCTTGGTATGCTGCGGACAAATTCATATCTTCCCGCGGGGACACTGCATATTCTTTTCGGCAATGAAGGACGCGCCGCGGATTTCCTGCGGGAGCTTGATCTTGCTTCTGCCTGCGCAAAGATAAAATATGTGAAGGATGCAGTAACCTTTGAACGGGAAATGTTTGTTTCTTATCCGGACAGAATTCTTGCCATGAAACTGAATTCTTCCGGTAAAAATAAAATATCGTTTTCCGCATATTTCTCGTCCGATTTTCCATTCAGGATAATGGAAGACCATGGAACTCTGCTTTTTCTGTCAAACATGCCGGCAGAATCCGGAAGCAGTTATTTTAAGTGGTATGACCAGGAGGGTCATACCGGGATTTCCTATGCCATGAGATTGGGGATCTCGGTTCAAGGAGGGACTCTTCAGTTCAAAGACAATGCCTTGCTGGTTGAGCATTCTGACAGTGCAGAAATCTTTCTTTCTGTCGAAACCAATTTCCTGGATTACAAAACCAATCCGGAAGCCTCAGGAATTGACTGCGCCGCAGAAACAGAGAAAAAACTTATTGCTGCATTCAGACAAGGTTACCGGGAACTTCGCTCCAGACATCTGAAAGATTATCAGCCGCTGTATCAGCGTTCCGTTCTGCTTCTGCCGGAAACGGATCCGGAGCATGTCTGTATCAATGAACGCCTGAATTCAGCCTTGGAACAGGGAAAAATTTCGCCTTCGCTCGCGGCTTTGATTTATAATTATGGACGCTATCTGACCCTGGCATGTTCCCGGCAGGGAACACAGCCGGCAAATCTGCAGGGGATCTGGAACCCGCTGATTCTCCCGCCGTGGAATTCCAATTACACCACGAACATCAACCTGGAAATGAATTACTGGCACACGGAAACAGTGAACCTGCCGGAATGTACGGAACCTCTGCTCCGTTTCATTTTTGAGATTGCAGAACAGGGACGGGAAACTGCGGAAAAAATGTACGGTCTCCCCGGCTGGTGTCTGCACCATAATTCAGATCTCTGGCGTTTTACCGGGGCAGCCGGAGGAAACTGCCGCTGGGCGTTCTGGCCTGTTTGCGGCGCATGGCTGTGCCGGCATCTGGCAGAGCATTTCCGTTTCTCCCAGAACCTTGAGTTTCTCAAAAGAGCCTATCCGGTAATGCTGTCTCAAGCGGAATTCCTGCTTGGTATGCTGCATGAATTTCGCGGAAGCCTTGTCACAATGCCGTCGACATCTCCGGAAAACGGGTTTATGGATGCGGAAAACGGGAAAAGCGCATCAGTTGCATTCGGTTCCCAGATGGATATGAGTCTGATTCGGGAACTCTTTGAAAACTGTGTGGAATTTGCCGAAACAGCCGGATATGCAGATCATTTCGTGCTGAAACGTATAGAATACGCTCTCCCGAAGCTGCAGAAACCAAAAATCGGCAAAGAAGGACAGCTTCTTGAATATGGAGAAGATTTCAAGGAAGAAGAAATCCAGCACCGCCATCTTTCTCATTTATACGGTGCGTATCCCGGTAATGAATTCACTCCGGACCGCAATCCGGAATTTTATCAGGCGTGCATGAAATCATTGGAACGCAGAGGTATTCTCAGTACCGGCTGGGCAATGGGATGGCGCGCTGCACTCTGGGCAAGATTCCGCAGCCGCCGGAAATTTTCTCTTATCCTGAAAAATTTTCTGCGTCCGGTTACACAGATTTTACATACGAAAGACTCTGCCGGCGGCGGGGTGTATTACAACCTGTTTGATGCTCATCCGCCGTTTCAGATCGACGGCAATTTCGGAATGACAGCCGCCATTGCGGAAGCCTTGCTTCAGTTTCACCGGAAAAATGCGGACGAACTTCCCATTGTGGATTTACTGCCCGCGCTTCCTGAGGACTGGATAAGCGGAACTGTCACAGGTCTCCGCGCGTATGGCGGACTGGAGATAGATCTTCACTGGGAGCATGAAAATGCACACGCTGAATTCCGGGCAGCGCAAAAGACTGCTTTTATATTTCAGGGAAAAATCCGGCATCTGGATTCCGGAGAAAGTATGACTTTTGATTTTTTAATTGATCATTTATCTTAAATGAAGAATGATCAGGGAGCAAACATTTTTCCTTGACCCGTCGCCTGGTTGTCAGACAGCGGGTTTTCTGCAGCAGGATTCGCCGGGGATCAGCTGTCCGCGCACGAAGATTTCCCGGATTTCCGGTTTTTTGCTCTCAATGTTGCGGATGATGGCGTTGATCGTTTCAACGGCAATCTGATGCGGATTGTTGTCCATGACCGTAATGGACGGAATGACAGAGGAACATCCGCTCCAGGCTTCCATGCCGATGATGGAAATGTCTTCAGGGACGCGGATGCCGCGTTCGCTGAGCTGGCGTATTGCCAGCAGGGTCGCTTCCGCACTGCCCAGAATCAGGGCGTCCGGATGCATGGGAAGGACTTCATCCAGCAACAGTTTCATCAGCTCCGGGGTATTGCACTCGTAGACGGGCCCGCAGTAGATCTGCGATTCTTCAAACGGGATGCCGTGTTTCCGGTGCATATCCCGGAATGCCTGGGCGCGGATTTCCATATCATACGTGGTATAAACCGTCTTGACAAAAACGGCTTTCGTCCGGTTCAGGGAGAACAGATACTCCATCGCCTGGCAGAAGTTCGCGTAATAGTCCGGAGAAACGAACGAGAATTTTTCATCGGTCATGGGGCGTCCGATGAAGATCGGATTGGCGAACGGTTTGAACAGCCGGGGAATTTCCTCGCTGAAATCATAGTAATGCGCCAGACAGATCACACTCTGGATATTATAGCCGAGGAAGTCATCCACATAACGTTTGATGGCATTCAGATTGTCGTGAACCAGACCGATCTGAAGCCGGTATCCAGCCTGGCAGGTCTGCTGCTCGATCGTACTCATGATGCTGCTGTAAAGATAACAGCACTGGCTGTCGACAATCAGCCCGATGATGTCCTGGCTTTTCCGCGCCAGCCGCTGTGCCATGAGATTGGGACGGTATCCAAGCCGTTCGGCGGTTTCCCGGATCCGGCGAACTTTTTCTTCACTGACGCGCGTGGTTTTTCCGCCGCCGCCCAGGAGCGCTTTGGATACGGCGGAAGGAGACACTCCGGCGGCTTTCGCCACATCTGACAGGGTTATCATTCAGCAGTCTCCTCCTCGTTATCCATTGCAAAACATCTGTATTTACTTCATAAATTTACCGCTGAATTGTCATTTGTCAAATCCCGAAACCCGTTCCTGTTTGCTTTTATCGGCATTTTTTTCTGTTTTTTTGCCTGATTCCGCATTTTTCGCATTTTGACCTCTTGACAAACACCCAATTATGTATTATAATTAATGTAACGCAACATTATACTGCCTGTATTTTTGAAATCCAATCGCTGTTTTGAGAGTGCGGATTTTTCAAAACAAAATAATGTTGCGTTACATCAAAGATAAGACAAGCCGGAAACGGTCGATGAAAACAGAAAGCGGAAAGGATGGAAAAATGAAAAGAACAGTCCCTGATTTGCGGCAGACCGCCGCGGAGTTGGAGAAGAATACGGGAGCGGACAGAGTCCGTTCCGCTGCCGGTCTGAAAGGAATAAGAAGATTCCTGCTTTCCATTATGCTGATGACCGGAGCGTTGTCCGTCGGCGCGGAGGATATTGTCGGCAGAGTGATGAATCAGGACGGAGAAGGTGTTTCCGGAGTTCTGGTGACCAATTGCGCGGACGTAACCCGGACCGATTCAGACGGCGGTTATGTGCTGCCCCGCAGGGTAAACAGCCGTTTTGTCTCGGTGGTAACGCCCGGCAGTTATGCCTGTTCCAGATTTTTCCAGCGTCTTTCCGCTGAACCGGATCAGACATACAATTTCCGTCTGAAACCGAAGAAAGCCGCCGGAGAATTCACCTTCATTCAGATCACCGACACGGAAGATGAAAGCAGTCCGAAAGTGCAGGCTCTTTATCCCCGGATTGCCGATGCAGTGCATAATGCACGCGCGTCATTCATTGTGCATACCGGGGACATCCACACGCCCGATGACCAGAAGTATCATGCTTCGCTGGCGGCACGGAATTACTTCGGTGTTCCATATTATCTGGTGCAGGGCAATCATGACCTCAAAACCGGCGGCGGTCGCGGTGAAACCTGCTACGAGGACAATGTCGGACCGCTTTATTACGGTTTTGAAGAAGGCAATGTGCTTTTTGTGGTTCTGCCGATGAAGAAAGACGGCGACAACCCGGCGGGATTCACCCGTGCCGACATTGCGCGCTTCTTCGCCAACATGATGGCGGCAATCGATCGCCGGAAACCGGTTATCATCCTCAACCATTTCCCGGAAATGATTGATTACAACGGTATTTTCGGCGCGGACACCCCGACTCCTGTCGATACCCGGAAATGGAATATCCGGGGCTGGGTTTACGGACATATGCACGACTCCAGAGTTACAACCATCAGAACCGGTCTGAAATTTTTTGTTCCCGGCGACACCTTCAAAGGTCCGGGTGCCGGACAGGTTGCCAATTACCGTTTCTTCCATGTGGCGAAGGACGGCACCCTTACTTCCCGTCTGCTGCCGACTTTTGTGGACAAGCTGTTCGATGTCCGGATTTCCCCGTCGGCACAGCCGGACGGCACACGGGTGATAACGGCTGCCGCAGCCGACATGTCGCGTCTGGCGGAATCCGTGGAGCTGACAATTCTGCCGGAAACCGGCAAAGCGGAAACACTCCGCATGTCTCACGGCGGAGACTGGCTGTGGACTGCGGCTTATTCCTTTGATCCCAATCAGAATTATACCGTTGAAGCGGTTGTTCACTGGAATTCCGGCGAAAAAATGGAAAAGGAAATCCGTTTCCCGGAAAAAACAGCGGAAACACCGCATCTTGAACTGGAACGGATCGTCCCCATTCCCGGCGGCCGCGTTCCGGTTACTGCGCCGCTGGCGGTCAACGGCGTACTGTACGTCGGAACCAATGAAGACGTCAACGGCAATGCGCATACTCTCTGCTCCATAGATGCCGCAAGCGGCAAAATGATCTGGTCCGCGCTGCTGCTGGCGGGTGTCCGCAATTCCGCAGTCTATGAAAACGGCACAGTTTACGTTACTGATACCGACAGCAATCTGTATGCCTTTGAGGCGGAAACCGGAAAACGCCTCTGGCTGTCCCGCGGTCCGGCGGTCAGCAATTTCCCCCCGAACAGCAACGGCATCGCTGTCGGCGGCGGAATGGTTTTCGGCGGACATCTTTCCGCCGCATTGCGGGCTGTGGACGCCCGGACCGGCAAGGAAATCTGGCGGGTTCAGGACAAATCCCGCGACCGCACGATTACCTGTCCCATGCTGATGGATGGAAAACTCATTGTCTGTGACGGCGGTTACGGCCGCATTCTGATTGCCTATGACGCGAAAACCGGCAGAAAACTGTGGGAACGTTCCTTCACGCACCGTTTCGGACTGCGCGCCCGTCCGTTCAGCCGGAATTCGATTCTGCTGGCGGGAACCATGGGAATCTGGATTGTCGATATTCACACCGGCAAAACGATCCGCTCCACCAATCCGGAGTGGCAGGGCGATGAACCGCACGGCGCAACGGATTCCATTCCCGTATGGAACCAGACTTCTCTGTTCTACGGAACGGATGACAGCATGAGCTGCTATGATCTCAAGACTTTCAAGCGGCGCTGGAGTGCTCTGGACCACAAATTCCCCGGACCGGAACCTTTTGCCACCGTGCCGTACTGTTTCCCCGGCAGAAACGTCAATGCCAGTGCCGCGCTGACGGATGACGTGGTGATTTTCCCCGCAGGCGACGGCTTCCTTTACGAGTGCAGCCAGCAAGACGGTTCCCTGCGCGGAAAAATCGAACTGGGATGCCCGGTCAACACTTCCGTAACTCTTGCGGACGGACGGCTTTTCGTGATAGACTATGCCAACCGCCTGTTCATTTTCAAACTGAAAACCGGCGGCAGCGTCAGATAAGGATATACCGCGATGACCAGCAGTGCAGCAGACAGTTCGTCCGTCAAATACAAATATTTTGCGGGCACGCTTAAATATACGACACGTTCGTTGTTTCTGGTATTTTTCTGGATGCTTCTGGGCGGCTTTTTCTTCACGCTGATGGACCGGCTGTTTCCGGTGCTGATGCCGCTCGCCCTTAAGGAGTTCGACGCCAGCAACCGGGCGATCGGTCTGGTGGTCGGAAGCATTCCGTCCGTGCTGAATATGATTATCTGTCCGGTGGTCAGTTTCCGCAGCGACCGCACCCGTTCCCGGTGGGGACGGCGAATGCCGTATCTGATCGGGGCGACACCGCTGGTTACGCTGTTTCTGGTGCTGATCGGCTGGGCACCGATGCTCGGAGACGCCGTTGCGGGGATTCTGGGACACGGCATCGCGGGGAAAACCTGCGGATATGTGCTGCTGGTTGCCTTTTCGATTTTCTACCAGATTTTCTACATGTTCGTGGCATCGGTCTACTACTACCTTTTCGCGGACGTGATTCCGGAAAAATTCATGGGGCGCTTTGTGGCGGGGCTGGGACTGGTCGGCAACGCCGCGTATTACGTGTTTCAGAGCTGGCTGCTGGGATATGCGGACAAGTACATGCCGTGGGTTTATACCGGCATTGCCGTTCTGTACGGCATCTTTTTCCTGATGATGTGCCTTATGGTGCGGGAAGGGGAATACCCGCCGGTTACGGACGTTGCCCGCAGCGGCAGCTGGCTGAGCAGTGTCAAAGTTTATTTCACGGAATGTTTCTCCAATCCGTTTTATCTGTTTTTCTTCCTGGGAACGGCATTGAATTCCGTTTCCATGGTCTGCGGCAACCTGTTCAATGTGTTTTTTGCGGAAAAGAATCTGGGGCTTTCACTGGATGAGTTCGGCAAAATCAACGGTCTGGTTTCATTGATTTCCATTGTACTGGTCTATCCGCTGGGCTGGCTGGTGGATAAATTTCATCCGCTCCGGGTTTATATCTGCGCCGTGCTGCTGGTGGTGCTGGCGAACGTATTCGGATATTTCTTCACCGTGGATAAAAACACTTATATCGTTACGACCATCCTGCTGGGCGTTGTCTATGCCCTGCAGAGTGCCAGTTACCTGCCGCTGTTTACGGCTCTGCTGCCGCGTGAACGGTACGGACAGTTCTGTTCGGCACAGGCGATTTTCAATTCCATTCTGCTGATTATTGCCAACTGGGGCGGCGGTCTTTTCATTGACCTGACCGGGGATTACCGGAATGTGTACAGCTGGGACGCCTTTTTCACGTTCGCCGCACTGCTGGCGATGCTGATGGTCTGGCGCGGCTGGAAACGCTATGGCGGTGCAGCGGGCTATCAGGCTCCCTGACCCGGAGCGGTTATTTCTGGCATTCCGGACAGAAGACCGACGTCCGTCCGCCGAGCTTGACTGCGGTCAGTACTGTGCCGCAGACCGGGCACGGCTTCCCTGCTTTGCCGTAAACCTGCAGATTCACGGCAAAATGTCCCTGCGAACCATCCACATGGCGGAAATCCGAGACCGTGGTTCCGCCTTGCTGAATGGCTTCCGTCAGGATTCGTTTCGCCTGTTCCGTGATTCTCCTGCATTCGGTTTTGCGCAGTGAATCCGCCGGACGGCGCGGATCGATCCGTGCCGCAAACAGGGTTTCCGTCGCATAGATATTGCCGATTCCCGTTACCACGGCGTTATCCATCAGGAATGGCTTGACCGCCCCGTGCCGTCTGCGCGACTGGGCATACAGATACTCCGGCGTGAAATCTTCTGTCAGCGGTTCGACTCCAAACCCGGCAAACATTTCCGGCCAGCCGTCCGCATTCAGTTCATGCACTTCCAGCTGACTGAACCGCCGGACACATTCTAAACGGAAAATCATGCCGTCGTCCAGATGAAGGAAGACATGTTCATGTCTGCGGCGCGGAATATCCGCAGATTCCACCCGGACAACTCCCGTCATGCCGAAGTGCATGACCAGTCCGCGGCCGTCATCCAGTTTCACCACCAGATAACGGGCGCGGCGGCGGACCGATTCGATCCGGTGTTCGGGCAGTCCGGCGGTTTTCAGCGGCTCCAGTGAAGTCCGCATGGCGGGCGTGAAAACCTCCACCCGCTTGATGACACGTCCGGGCAGAGCGGTTGACAACGCACGGCCGATGGTTTCGACTTCCGGCAGTTCAGGCATTTTTCTTCCCCATGACAAGCGCATATTCCTCCGGAGTCAGTTCCCGCATTTCGCCGGGCTTAAGCTGTTCATCCAGAGGGAGTTCCCCGATTTTTACCCGTTTCAGAAACGTAACTTCCCTGCCGACTTGTCCGCACATGCGTTTGACCTGATGAAATTTGCCTTCCGCGATTTCGATATAGACTTTATGCGGTTCTGCGGTGATTTCCAGACGGGCGGGTTTCGCGGTGAAATCCTGAAATTTCATGCCGGCGCGGAACGCTTCCACATCCGCGGCTTCGGCTGGTTTGTCCAGTTCCGCATAATAAAGTTTCGGCACTTTGCGGTTCGGCGACATGAGTTCATGGTCAAACTGTCCGTCGTTGGTAAGCAGCAGCAATCCTTCCGTGTCCATGTCCAGACGTCCCACCGGAAACACGTTGAAATGTTTCAGGTTTTCCGGAACCAGCTCCGTTACCACCGGGTATTTTTTATCTTCGGTCGCGCTCAGATAACCCTGCGGCTTGTTGAGCATCAGATAAATATATTTGCGGTAAACGACGGGCTTTCCGTTGATGCGGACATCCGTTTCCGCATTCACCTGCCGGTCGGCATTGACCGCAACCTCCCCGTTGACCGTTACCGCGCGGTAACGCACGAGCTTCTTGATTTCCTTGCGGCTGTACGCGGTGGCGTCCGCTATGAACTTGTCCAGTCTCATGGCTTTGCCTGTTTCCGGGCAGCCTGCTGCTGTCTGACAAATGCCGCAGTCTGTTCCGCCATGGCTTTCATGCCGGCAATATCGGGATGACCTTTCTGTTTGGAAATATTCCGGAGATCCAGACACGGCACATCGTAATGCTTGCAGATCGTATGAACCGATTCATTGATGGGGGCGGACAGTTCGGAGTTCAGAATGAAGTAGATTTCCGCCTGGGGATAAAGCTGTTTCAGTTCCGCAAGGAGTTTGGCGAGACCGGGACGGAAGGAAAACAGTTCTTTCGCGGTCCAGTCTTTGTATTTGTATTCTCCCATGGGGACGCCCGCCCAGCTGTCGTTGGTTGCTCCGCAGACCAGGATGATGCGGGGTTTGCCGAGACGGCTGGCGCGTGCCAGAAAAGAGGTTCTGCCGGCATCGGATTTGTTGTAACCGGTATTGCAGACAGTTGAACCGGAATAGGATTCATTTTTTTCCAGTTCTCCGCCAAGCATCTGAATGGTCTGATGCCACCAGGTCTGTTCCACTTTGCAGACGTCGTTGCTGTTGTCCGGCGCGGGACGGTACCAGACGGCATTGCCTTCGGGGACGGCTCCGGCAAAAGTGGAATAGCTGTCGCCGAGGATGGAGATTGCGGGGTTTTCGTCTGCGGAAAGCAGATTACCCATCAGAAGGATACCGGATAAAACGCCGATCAGTTTATTTTTCAGCATATTGCAGTCCTTTCCATAAAAAATTTCCGTTGAAATTACGGAATAATGTAGCATGAAGGTTGGTTTTTTTCAATATCACGCACATTGAAAAAATAATTTTTCACCGCTGCCGGACAACAGAGAATGGTCTCTGGATAAGGTTTTTACTGATTTTTTCAAAACGATACCGTGGGGATAAAGTTGAAAAGTTGCTGAAAGATGCTATATTAGTAAAAAGGCGGGGGCTGTGCACTTTAATACACAGTATTCCATTAACAATTGATTCCGGTAATTTTTACCGGACAGTAGTGATAATAGATATTATGGAATTTGAAGGATCTGAGATTGATGCATGACATTATTTTTTCACCAGTTTCAGAATAACTAAAAGAGGTAAATGTAGCAATGAATATACTTAGGGAACCTCTATCAATATCTTTTTGACAGAAATTCCGATTGTTTCTGTTTGA
>SAMEA104315429__coassemble_1478_pt1 | contig 11323 bp, 10 predicted proteins | sample SAMEA104315429__metabat2_high_PE_002 | metagenome-assembled genome bin SAMEA104315429 (sample SAMEA104315429) | gut metagenome | biome: Monkey gut; feature: monkey-associated habitat; material: faeces | place: China | collected 2013
CATTATCCGCGAACTCGATCTCAAGCATCCCGATGGCTGGTCCTACCGCCAGACTGCCGCATACGGACATTTCGGACGCGACATCTTCCCGTGGGAAAAGACTGACAAAGTAGATGCCCTGATTGACGAAGCCCGCAAATACTGCGAATGTGAATGCGACTGCGGATGCGAAGACGATGACTGTGACTGCGGATGCGAAGACGCCGAAGAAGTGAAACCGGCAAAAAAATCCTCCGCAAAGAAAACTGCGTCCAAGACTGCCAAAAAAACTGCCGCCAAGAAATCTGCCAAGAAGAAATGACCATGGCAGACTGCAAAGTACTCGGTTTCGGAAGTCCGATTCTTGATCTGCTGCTCCAGGTTGACGACACGTTCCTGCGGGATCACGTGGACGGCGAAAAAGGCGGCATGGCCATGCTGGATGCCGCCGCGCAGAAAAAACTGATCGGTGCGTTTTCCGGGGAGTCCGTGAAAAAAGCCATTGGCGGAAGCGCGTTCAACACCATTTCCGCCTTGACTTCGCTCGGCATGAAGACGGCGTTTCTCGGCAAAATCGGGCAGGACACCGACGGCGATTACTACCGGAATGTTTATGCGGAACGCGGCGGGGACATTTCCCGTTTCCGGTTCTGTCCGGATGAACCGACGGCGACTTGCGTCAGTCTGGTCACGCCCGATTCCGAACGCACCATGCGCACCAATCTGGGCGCGGCAGCCCGCATGACACCGGACGACATTTCAAAAGCGGATTTCGACGGCATCACGCATTTCCACGTGGAAGGATACACGCTGTTCCTGCCGGGAACGGCCGAACACGCCATGAAGCTGGCAAAGGAACACGGCTGCACGGTCAGTCTGGACCTGGCTTCGTTTGAAGTGGTCAGGCTGTTCAAGGCGCAGATTCACGAACTGCTGGACAAATATGTTGACATTGTATTCGCCAACGAAGACGAAGCCCGTGAATACTGCGGCGATGCGGAATTCGTTCCGGAAGCCGCCGCGGAAAAACTGCTTCAGCATTGCAGTACAGCGGCAGTCAAGCTCGGAAAAAAAGGAGCTCTGCTGTGCCGGGGCAGCGAAAGAATTTACATCCAGCCGAAACCGGTCAAGGCGACAGACTCCACCGGCGCCGGGGATCTCTGGCAAGCAGGATTCCTCTACGGATACCTCAATGGTCTGAGTCTGGCACAGGCAGGACAGATGGGCTCTGTACTGGGCGCGGAAATCGTTCAGGTACTGGGTGCAGAAATCCCACATGCCCGCTGGGATTCCATTCGTACTGAATTCAACCACATAAAGGAATCATGAATATGGCAACCAAAAGCAAAAAAACCGCTCCCGAATATCTGATCCGGGACATCAAACTGGCGGATTTCGGACGCAAGGAACTGGACATTGCGGAAAAGGAAATGCCCGGTCTCATGGCGGCTCGCGCCAAATACGGCAAAAAGAAACCCCTCAAAGGCGTCAAGATCACCGGCAGTCTGCACATGACCATTCAGACCGCCGCCCTGATTGAAACGCTGGCAGAGCTCGGCGCAGATATCCGCTGGGCATCCTGCAACATTTTTTCCACTCAGGATCACGCCGCGGCAGCCATCGCCAAACGCGGCATTCCCGTCTTCGCCTGGAAAGGGGAAACGCTCGAAGAATACTGGGACTGCACCTGCCGCGCCCTCACCTGGCCCGACGGTTCCGGACCCGACCAGATCGTGGATGACGGCGGCGACGCCACTCTCCTGATTCATCTCGGCGTCAAAGCGGAAAAGGATCCGAAGTTCCTGAACAAGAAACCGGAAAGCGAAGAAGAAGCGGTCATTTACAAACTTCTCAAACGGGTTCTGAAGGAAAAACCCGGACACTGGACCAAAGTCGCCGCCAAAGTGCGCGGTGTTTCCGAAGAGACCACCACAGGTGTGCATCGGCTGATCCAGCTGGCGGAACGCAAGGAACTGCTCTTCCCCGCCATCAACGTCAACGACTCCGTCACCAAATCCAAATTTGACAACATCTACGGCTGTCGCCACTCGCTGACCGACGGCATCAAACGCGCCCTGGATGTCATGATCGCCGGCAAGACCGCCTGCGTCTGCGGATACGGCGACGTCGGTAAAGGCTGTGCCGAAGCCCTCAAAAACGAACGCGCACGGGTGGTCGTCACTGAAGTTGATCCCATCTGCGCCCTTCAGGCATGTATGGCGGGCTTCCAGGTCGTTACCCTCGAAGAAGCTCTCGCGTATGCCGATATTTTTGTTACCACCACCGGCAACTGCGACATCATCACCGGCAAACACATGGCGGCAATGAAAGACCAGGCGATTGTCTGCAATATCGGACACTTCGACAACGAAATCAAAGTGGCTGAACTCAAAGCAATCAAAGGCGTTGTCCGCACGGAAATCAAAGGCAGCGAATGCCCGGTTTCCAAATACACTTTCAAAGACGGACACAGCATTTTCCTGCTGGCGGAAGGCCGTCTGGTCAACCTCGGATGTGCAACCGGACATCCCAGTTTCGTGATGAGCTGCTCCTTCACCAACCAGACTCTGGCGCAGATCAAAATTGCTTCGGAAAAACTCAAAAACGAAGTGTACTGTCTGCCCAAGGAACTGGACGAGGAAGTTGCACGGCTGCATCTGGACAAGCTCGGCGCACATCTGACCAGGCTGACCAAAAAACAGGCGGACTACATCGGAGTTCCGGTGAACGGTCCGTTCAAAAGCGACGCATACCGCTACTGATTCCATATCAGCATACTGCAAAAAAATCTCCGGACAGGGAATTTCCCTTTTCCGGAGATTTTTTTGTCTGTAAGAAATTTTTTCAGCGGGAAGCAATCCGCCGGACCAGATGCTCCAGGCGTTCCAGCGTTCCCATGAGGAACCCCTTGCGGATGGTGATCGCACCTTTCGGGCAATGCTCCTGACAGCAGAAGCAGCGGATACATTCAGGATAATGAAAATGCGCTTTCCCCTTGACGATTTTCAGTGAAGCCGGCGGGCAGAGTCTGGCGCAGATGCCGCAGCCGACACAGCGTTTTTCATCGACGACCGGACGCGCCACCATCCATTCGCGGAGATGTTTTTTCAGACCGAAAGGAAGCGGCACGCCCCATTCGCAAAGCAGACCGGGCGGAGGCGGAAGTTCCAGCGGCTCGATCCGGGGAGTCATTTCACCGGCAACCTCAAACGGCAGCAGCAGACCGCGTTCACGGGCATTGCGCAGGAGAAGAAGTTCCGGGGCATCCGCGCCCAGCAGCAGCGGACCGACCCACGCATCCAGAGCCAGCGCATCCGTTCCGCCGAAAATCCAGCCGCGTTCGGCAGGCGTTCCGCTGCCGGGACCGTTGCCTTCCATACAGGTTACGGCGTCCACCAGATTGAACTGCGGACGCACAGCCAGATAAATATCCAGAAGCATGTCTGCGAACCGGGCAAAATCTCTGCCGACATTCAGATGCCACGCCAGACGGTCGCTTCCCTTGATAAGTCCGAACAGATTTTTCACACAGAGGGTGAGTGTCATCATGCCGTGGGTTTTGGCTTTGGCAAGGTCAGCAACGAAATCGAAATCCTGAAATTCACGGGCTATTTCCAGCTGATGAAACCGCATCCGGTCATCCGCCTTCACCGGAGCGAATTCGGTGAATGATGCGGCTTTCACGCCCAGATGTTTCAACTCATCTTCCAGCCCCATGGCACGCAGAACCGCGGGTGCAGTCTGCACGGCAGGATTTTCCAGAATGGCGACTTTTGCCCCGGCATCCAGAAACAGTTTGACGCTTTCGAGGAGAAACGCCGGATGCACACAGGCGGGATCTTCGGGTTTGCGCCACGCCAGCAGATTGGGTTTGAGCATGACGGAACGTCCGGCAAGCGATCCGGACGCCGCAAGCTGGGGAGCCAGCACTTTTTCCAGAGCCGCGCGCAGGGCGGGAGCATCGCGGTAAGACGGACACGGGGCGGCTGCCACTTGCTGCCGCACGGGGGTACTGCTCATGAAAAATAATCCTCCAGCATGGAAATGGTTTCGGGGTTGCGCAGTTTCGCCAGCGCATTGATTTCAATCTGCCGTATGCGTTCACGCGAAATATTGAAATACTCGCTCATGGCAGTGAGAGACATCGGTTTGGTTCCGTTCAGACCGTAACGCATGGTCAGCACCATCCGGGTCCGCGCCGGCAGAGAGTCCAGTATCTCGGAAAGTTTCTGCGACAGGATTTTCTTGGCGAGGTTGCGCATGGGGTCGTCCTCATCGTGCATGTCCTTGACCGTATCTTCCAGCAGAACATCCTTGCCGTTGTTGGAGGAATAAATGGGAGCCTGAAGGGAAATGGACTGCATTGCCATGCGTTTCAGGGAATTGACGCGTTCGCGGGACATATCCAGGCGGGCGGCGATTTCATCCACCGTGGCCTCGCGTCCGAATTCCTGAAGAAACTGCTGTTCCGTGCGCTTGATTCTGCCCAGTGCCGTCAGCATGTGAAGCGGCAGCCGGATCACGCGGGACTGTCTGCTGATGGCAAAAATTACACATTGCTTAATCCACCAGGTGGCATACGTGCTGAAACGGTGCCCCAGTTTGAAATCAAATTTTTCGATGGCTTTCATCAATCCGATATTGCCTTCCTGAATCAGATCGACAAACGGAACGCCGCGTCCCTGAAATTTTTTGGCGATACTCACCACCAGACGCAAATTGCCTTCTATCAGGCAATTGCGCTCGCGGTTCAGTTCATCCAGAAGTTTTTCCATTTCAGCCATGCCCTGTTCGAATTCCCCGACGGAGCAAAGCAGTTCCGACTGAAGCACCGGTTTCTGAATTTCGTCAGAGCCGGCATTCAGGATAAAACGGTAATTGCGGAAACGTTCAACCAGAGCCAGCACAATTTCAATCTGCATGGGAAAACGGGTCATGAGATCTGCGCCGATCCCGCGCTGTTTCCGGAGTTCTGCGGTGTTTCCCGCGTCAAAAGCCTCCGCAAGTTTCCGGCGGATGCCTGAATAACTTTGCAGAAGAATGCGGCTTTTATCCAGCAGTCGGGCGGCGCCGTCATGTTCCACCACCAGAGATTGCGGAAAAACATCTGCCACGGAGTCCGGGGTGTCCAGTTTTTCCAGCAGACTGATGTAATGATCATAAGTGTACCCGAATAAGGACAGCCGAGCGCGCAGCTGCTGGTGCAGGGAATCCAGCCCTGCCCACAGCTCTGTTTCCTGCTCGGAAGTCAGAGGAAGTGCCTGCGACAGCTGATCCATGTACTGCCGCAGGACCTGCGCGCATTCGTAACTGACAGAGGAATCCTCTGCGTTTTCTGCGTACGGCAGATCCTCCGGAGACACAGACGCAGGAGAAACCGGCGCGTCTGTTTTGTTCAGTCGTCCCTGTCCCTGTTCATTGCCGTCATCCGTTTTTTTCAAAGAAGACATCGGAAAACACCTTTCATCCGGGATTCAGCAGTTCCCGGAGAATAAGGTAACCGCAAGATTGAATTTTTCAAGCGGGAAACTGTTTTTCCGTTCATTTTTTTGTGCCGGAATCGGGAAGACTGCACAGATTACAATGGCGGCAGTCCAGTTCCTGCGGGACTTCATAGGTTCTGCCGTCTTTTTCCGCCTTGCGCCGGTTGTAGAAATTCATGGCGGCAAGGATGAATCCCATCACAATGAAACCGCCGGGCGCCTGCCCCATCACGGCAAAACCGTAATCCCATCCGGAAATCAGTTTCACCTGAAACAGCGTACCTTCCGCCAGAAATTCCCGGATCATGCCGATGCAGGTCAGTGCCAGCGTGAAACCAAGCCCCATGCCCAGACCGTCCATCGCAGACATCCAGACCGTGTTTTTGGAAGCGAACGCCTCGGCGCGTCCCAGTACAATGCAGTTGACCACAATCAGCGGAATGAAAATCCCCAGGGCGTCGTACAACGCCCCCGTGTACGCCTGCATGAAAAGGTCCACCACTGTAACAAACGCCGCAATCACCACAATGTAGCAGGGAATGCGGATTTTGGCGGGGACAATATTCCGGATCAGCGAAATCGCCATATTGCTGCAGCACAGCACGAACGCAGTCGCCAGCCCCATGCCCAGACCGTTTTTCGCGCTGGACGAAGTCGCCAGCGAAGGACACATGCCCAGGAACAGTACCAGAACCGGATTCTCCTTCCAGATTCCCTTCAACAGCTCTTTGCCGGCACTCATTTCTTATCTCCTTCCGTTCCAACAAGTTCCGCACGATGTGCTTCAAAAACCGAAGCCGCTTTCCATGCCAGTTCATTGACAGCTCTCGAAGAAATTGTCGCGCCGGAAATATACTCCGCAGAACCGCCGTCCTTTTTCAGTGTCCAGGGCTGCGCCCATGCATCCGTCTTCGCCGCAGAGTGTCCGGCATACTGGTCGAGAATCCGGTTCTCCGGCAGACCTGTCCGTTTTTCGCCGCGTAACAGCCCCGCCAGCGTTTTTTCCTGTACGCGGTCCGTCACATTGGAACCCAGCCCCGGCGTTTCGCTGTGTCCCGTTACAATAAACGTGCGGATGACGCCGTCCGGACGGAAAGACACCAGCGCTTCGACTTTGCCGCCGTAGCCGCTGTTCACGGAAAGCTGTGCGGCATATCCGACCAGCTGACCGTTCATCTTCGCCGGATAAAACGCCACGCCGTCAAGCACCTTTGCCTCCGACATGGGCGCGTTGTCAAATGCGGGAAGGACAGCCCGGAGACCATCGGAAACTTTCCGCAGACGCGCCTGGGCAATCGGCTCTTTCGTAACCGCAGCCGCCAGCCCCATAACCGTCGCCGCGATGGCGCACACCAGACAAAGGAACACGCCCAGATACAGCATATTGGATGAATTTCTGCTCATTTGATTTCTCCTCTCCGCGGCTGGAACGCCGCAGCCGGATTCCGCCAGCCGAAGGGACGACGGTAACAGACCCGGTCAATCAGCGGCACCAGCGCGTTCATGATGACAATGGCGAAGCTCATGCCTTCGGGAAAAGCTCCCCAGATCCGGATGACACAGACAATCACTCCGATACCGATTCCGAATACAATGCCGCCAAGCTCCGTTACCGGACTGGTCACATAATCGGTCGCCATGAAAAATGCCCCGATCATCACGCCGCCCGTCAGCAGATGGAACAGCGGTCCGGGAGTAAGTCCGGGCGCAGCCTGATTCACGATCCAGACGAATACCGTGATGGTCAGCAGGATTGCCAGCGGAATATACAGCCGGATCAGTCCCAGCACCGCCAGACCCGCCGCTCCGATCAGCAGCGCCAATGCACTGGTTTCACCCAGACTGCCTCCGATGTTCCCCAGAAAGGCATTCCACAGAAAGTCAGAGGAGTTGTAGAGCGCAAGATCCGCTTTCTGATATGCCGCCGCGGCAGCAGACGCCAGCGGAGTCGCCGACGTTACACCGTCCATGTGATGAAACGCTCCCGGCAGAGACGCCCAGGTCGTCATGGGTTTCGCCGCTCCGATCAGCAAGGCAATACGCGCCACTGCCGCCGGGTTGAACGGATTCTGTCCCAGACCGCCGAAAACCTGTTTCGCCACAATGATAGCAATGAATGCCCCAATCATACACAGGTGCCACGGCAGCAGCGGGCTCACATTCAGCGCCAGCAGCAGACCCGTCAGCAGTGCGCTGAGATCGCGGATGCTCTGACGCTGCCGCATGACTGCGCACCAGAGCATTTCCCAGCCGGCGCAGAAAACCATGCACAGCAGGATCACCCGGAGTGCATTCCAGCCGTAGAAATAAATGGAAGCACCGACAGCCGGCAGCAGACATGCCATCACCTGCGCCATGATTTTCGCTGTGGTCGTCCCGGTACGGATATGTGGCGAGGAACTCAGAATCAGAGAACCGTCCGCAGGAAGACGAACCGCCGTCTTTTCCGGATTGGCCGTCAAATCTTTTTCGTTCATAAATCTCTCCGTTTTCAGTTTTTACGTTTCGCGGCCTTGATTTCCGCTTTCGCACGGCGGAAATGCTGCACGTTCGGGCGTCCGGCAGGGCAGATGTAAGTGCAGATGCCGCATTCCAGACAATTCATGACGTGGTTTTCCTCCGCCAGATCATAGCGTTCATTCTCGCAGACCTTGCTCAACGTGCTGACCAGCAGACGCATCGGGCAAGCCGCCACGCAGCGGCCGCAGCTCAGGCACGGTCCGGCTTCAAATTGCCGGACTTCGCTTTCCGCCAAAAGCAGAATCCCCGATGTGTTCTTGGAAACCGTTACATCCAGCGAAGACTGCGCAAATCCCATCATCGGACCGCCCAGAATCAGTTTGCCGACCGTATCCTTCACGCCGCCGGCAAGTTCCAGAGCTTGACGCACCGGCGTACCGAACCGCAGCAGAAAATTCCCCGGCGACACCACCGGCGATCCCGTAACCGTTACCACCCGTTCAATCAGCGGGCGTCCTTCCATAACCGCATCCGCCACCGCCGCCAGCGTGCCGACATTCTGCACCACGCAGCCAACGTCCATCGGCAGACCGCCCGCCAGAACACGCCGTCCGGTCAAGGCGTAAATCAATTGTTTCTCCCCCCCTTGCGGATACCGGGTTTTCAGCGGGACCACGGAAAAACCCCGCAGTCCTTCCGCAGCTTTACGCAGAGACTCTATTGCTTCGGGTTTATTTTCCTCCACACCGATCAGCACCTGCGGAACTTTCAGAATCTTCGCGGCAATCGCGGCTCCGGCAATGATCCGTTCCGCAGATTCGCGCATCAGATGATCGTCCGCTGTCAGATACGGTTCACATTCCGCTCCGTTGACAATCAGCGTGTCGATCATGCGTTCCGGCGGCGGAGACAGCTTGGCATGAGTCGGAAACGCCGCTCCGCCCATTCCGACAATCCCGGCTTCCCGAATGCGTTCCACCAGTTTTTCCCGTTCAACATTGCGCCAGTCCGCATACGGGGTCATGGCTTCGCACCACTCGTCCTTACCGTCGGAAACGATCTCAATGGCGGCGACCGGCGCGCCGTTGGCTCCCGGTATGTCCAGCACGTCGCCGACAGTTCCGCTGGACGGCGCATGAAGCGGCACGGAAACAAATCCCGCCGCCTCGGCGATTTTCTGTCCTTTTTTTACAGCATCGCCTTTCTTCACCAGCAGCTGCGGCGGCGCACCGATATTCTGCTGAATCACCACCCGGTATCTTTCCAGAAGCGGCGCCGCCTGAATCGTACCTCCCGATGACAGCGCCTTGCCGTCCTGCGGATGAATCCCCCCGGCAAAACGATGCACCCGGATTCCATTATGAATACTGCTCATGCCGCACCGTCCTTTCCTTTTTCTGCGTTATGCTGCGCCGCAGACTGCAATGCACCAGTGGGACAGCCGATTTCACGAATCAGTTCGTCTGAAATATCCGCCCCGTCTTTCGTCCGCACCAGAAATCCCTGTGCTGCAAACAGTTCCGGCGCGACCCGCACACACTTGCGGCACGCCAGGCAGGGCGACGAGCAATATTTGCGTTTGACCGGACCTTTGTCCAGCGAATTGCAGTAGACATGCGCCGTGGTTCCGGCAGGAACCAGACGGATCAGTTTGCGGGGACAGACTTCCGCGCATTTGCCGCAGCCCCGGCAGAGTTCCGGATGAATCACCGCCAGCCCGTTGCGCATTTCGATGCCGCCGAACTGACAGCTCCGCGCACAGGAACCCAGACCGATACAGCCGAACCGGCATCCTTTGCCGCCGCCGGACAGCGCAGCCGCCGCGCGGCAGTCGTTCAATCCGTTGTAACGCGCCACATGCACCGCATGACTGTTGTCGCCCGAACAATACACCACGGCGACTTTGCGTTCACGCTTCCCGGCTTCCCGTCCGGCGATCCGGCTGATTTCCGCGAAATTTTCCTCGGACACCGCGGCGCAGGCGGTAACCGGCGCGTTATCCTGCACAATGGCACGGGCATAATCGGCGCATCCGGCATAACCGCAGCCGCCGCAGTTTGCCCCCGGCAGCAGCGCAGTGATTTCCTCCACCCGCGGATCGGTCTTCACCGCAAACTTTTTCGCCGTGAAACCGATCAGCACACCAAGCACCAGTCCGGTCAGAGCCAGAACCAGCGCAGCCAGCAATATATGAGTCATTCTGCACCTGCCTTCTTTATTTTACCAGACCGGAAAATCCCATGAACGCCATGGCCAGGATCCCAGCCGTAATCAGCGCAATCGAAGTCCCCTGAAACGCTTTCGGAATCCGTGACAGTTCCAGGCGTTCGCGCAGGCTCGAAAACAGAATCAGTGCCAGTGCGAAACCAATGCCGGAACAGGTGCCGTACACCGTGCTCTGCAGAATGCCGCGTCCCGATTCCGCATTCAGCTGCGCCGCACCCAGCACCGCGCAGTTGGTTGTAATCAGCGGCAGATATATTCCCAGCGCACCATACAGGGCAGGACTGAATTTCTGCAGCAGAATTTCCACCATCTGCACCAGCGCGGCTATCACCACAATGAAAACCAGAATCCGTGTGAATGACAAATCCAGATCTTTTACTGCAAAACTTCCGACTGTGAAATTCAGGCGCACGGACAGCAGCCAATGATTCAGGCACGCCGTGGCGAACGATGCGATCGCCATGACGAAAATCACCGCTCCGCCCATACCCAATGCCGTTTTGATTTTTTTCGATACCCCGAGGAACGGACAGATTCCCAGAATCCGCGACAACACGATGTTGTTGACCAGAATTGCTCCGACTGTTATCAGCAACCACTCATTTGAAGGCATGTTACCTCCCGTTTTTTTGATTCATGTTACAGATCAAGTTATAAAATTTCGATATATTTCCGTAATATATCACAGCCTTTCCGGTTTTGCAAATGGAATGCCGGGATCGACCGGCATATTTCCTGTCATGTCAGAATAATGACGGTTCCGGGTTCAGAGGATGCCGAGCAGTTCCACGTCAAAAATCAACGCGGCGTTCGGCGGGATCGCTCCCGGCGCGCCACGTTCACCGTACGCCAGACGGGCGGGAATGTAGAAACGGAATTTGGAACCGGCCGGCATCAGCTGAAGACCCTCTGTCCAGCCGGGAATCACCTGGGCAAGCCCGAATTCGGCAGGCGTGCCGCGTTCGACCGAACTGTCGAAAACCTGTCCGTTCAGCAGGGTTCCGGTGTAATGAACGCGCACTTTGGACGATTTTCCGGGTTTCGGACCGTCCGCGTTTTTCAGGATTTCATACTGCAAACCGCTGGCAGTGGTCATGACGCCTGCCTTGCCTTTGTTGGCGGCCATGAACGTTTCCTCTTCCTTGCGGTTCTTTTCCGCCTGATCCTTCGCCTGA
>SAMEA104315429__coassemble_1535_pt1 | contig 11074 bp, 6 predicted proteins | sample SAMEA104315429__metabat2_high_PE_002 | metagenome-assembled genome bin SAMEA104315429 (sample SAMEA104315429) | gut metagenome | biome: Monkey gut; feature: monkey-associated habitat; material: faeces | place: China | collected 2013
CAGCCATACCCTTCGATCAGGGCGCGTTCTCCTTTCACCGTGGAATCAAATTTGTTGGTAATGTCCATCCGCAGACGTTCCGCCCCGGTGATCGCCAGACGCAGACGTGTGAACACTTCGGGATCACAGCGGCGCAGATACGACTGCATGAAGGTCGGGGTTCCCAGCATGACTGTAACATTGTTCTCCAGACAGGCTTTGGAAATCGCCGTGCAGTCCAGCGGACTGGTTACATAAACCACCCGGCTGGTAATCATCAGCGGCAGCCATACGCCGCAGGCAAGCCCGAACGCATGGAACATGGGCAGGTTGCCCAGCACCACATCCTGTTTGGTCCACGCCACAACTTTGATGCAGGCGTTGATATCCGAATTGATATTGTGATGCGACAGCATGACGCCCTTCGGGATTCCCGTGGAACCGCTGGAAAACAGCAGGGCGCCGGTTCCCATCACATCGCGGTGCGTTACCGGAGAAATCAGATTCATGAATTCCTGATGCGGCAGCAGAGCCGCCAGCGCGAACATGCTGATTTTATCCCATTTGGTAATATCTTTGGCAATGTCTTCCAGATACACCATCTCCGGCATCGGTTCGAATTTCAGTTTTTCCAGGAATTTGCGGTTGGTGATGATATGAGTCAGACCCGCTTTTTTCACCGCCTGCCGGATCGAATCGCGCGTAGCAGTGAAGTTCAGAATCGCCGGGACTTTGTCCGCCATCATCACACCGAGACACGCCACCGTGGAAACCGAAAGGTTCGGGAGCAGAATTCCCACATATTTGGTTTCCGGCGCAATGATTTTGCGGTATTTCCGGCTCAGAATCGCCGCCCCGACCAGCACCTGAAAACTGCTCAGCTGTCTGCCGCCGTAATCCACCAGCACTTTCCGGAACGGATGCCGTTTTGCGTTTTTCGCCACCTGATAATGCAGCGGGCGTTCACTCGGACGCGGCAGCATTTCCGTTTCCGCCCCCAGTTCGGAAATCCGCTGACGGAGTTCAAACGCGGTCGTGCCTTCCGGGATCGGCTCACCGAATGTAACGGTTACCGGATGCGGTATTTCCTGCGGCAGACGGATTTTCAGTTTTCCGTAATAATAACTGAAAATACTTCCCCAGACCATGCCGATGCGGACCGGCACCACCGGAATTTTCATGTCTTCCGGTATCATAAAACTGTAACCGGAGGAAAATTCATCCATCAGACCGTTGCTTGTGATTTTTCCTTCCGGAAACACGCAGACCACCTCGCCGTCCCGCAAAGCCTGACGCACCGTGTCCATCATGGCTTTCAGCCGTTTGATGCCGCGCGGCACTTCGATGAATCCCATGAATTTGGCAAACGGATACAGGAACGGTATCCGGTAATAATCTTCGTGCATCAGAAAACGGATCCGGCGCGAAGTGCAGGCACTGATCATCAGACTGTCCACCAGAGACGCATGGTTGGACACCATCAGCACCGGACCGTGTTCCGGAATCTTTTCCGCACCCATCACCCGCAGACGGTACAGCGAATGGGTCAGAATCAGCACAAATGTCCGGAACGGCAGTTCCGGCAGCAGGAACATCCCCAGCAGCGTTCCCGCCAGCGTCAAACCTGCAAACGCAAGAAACAGACTGGCAGGTTCAAAAGCCGGCAGCGACAGCGAACGGACCCAGTCCGGCAGTTCCGTACTGTTTTCCGGCGCAGCTCCCGCCGTCAGCAGAAGCAGCAGAAACGAAAAGATCAGCATGGAGGCAAAGGACAGCTGATTGTTGACCGCCAATGCCGCACCGCGTTTTCCCTGATCGACCCACTGCTGGAAATAAGCACGCAGCGGCACAATGAAGAAACCGGCGCAGATGCCAGCCAGCAGCAGATACGTCAGCAGAACCGGATGCAGCACAACGGACGGCATATTCGCCATCGGCAGCCAAGGCGCGCCCGGATGTCCGCCAGCCAATGCCAGAAACAGCGACAATCCCAAACCGCCGGGGAGCGTGAAGCCCAGCTCAACCCGCCGTCCGGAGAACAGTCCGCACAGGAAACAGCCGACTCCCATGCCCAGCGCAGGCGCCAGCATCAGAGCCGTCAGTTCAATCTCTCCGGAATGCAGCACAAATTTGGCGTACAGCACGATCAGAGATTGAATCACCACACCCACCGAACAGAAAAACGCGTCGCCCAGTGCTGTTACCCACAAAGCGCGGGTCGCCGTCAAAGCCTTCCAGCCATCCCGAAGACTCCGCCACACCGACGAGGTTGCGGAAGAAGTCAGACGCCAGCCGGACGGAATCACCATCGTTGCGGCAATAAATCCGAATACCGAAAACAGGCAAAGCAGTTCACCGCAGCGGATAAAATTCCGGCCGCTCCAAGACCACACCAGCGGCGCCGCACCAGCCCCCAGAATGGCGGCAATGAAAGTCAACATGCCGTTCAGACCGTTTGCCTGCGAAATTTCCGATTCCGGAAAAGTTTCCGGCAGGGTTCCGTTGTAGGCAGGACTGAAAAACGCCGACTGTGCGGTCATCAGGAACATCACTCCCAGCAGAGGCCAGCTGCCCCAGACCGGGAATTTGATGAAACAGACTGTTCCCAGCACCATGATCGCCAGTTCCGCCACTTTGGACAGAATCAGAATACTCCGTTTGGGCATCCGGTCTGCCACCAGTCCCGTAAGTCCGCCCAGCAGAATGAACGGCAGAACATAAGCCGCCGTCAGCAGAAAAATGAATTTCGCTCCCGCGAAATATTCCGGTTTTCCGTTGAATACCGTCAGAATGACAAACATCTTGAATGCGTTGTCGTTGAACACCCCGAAAAACTGGGACAGCACCAGCGGACAGATCCGCCGCGAATAACTCTCTATTGTTCTCATGAATTTTGCCTTTTTTTACCGGGAGCAAACCCTCTCCTCCCGAAATTTCGCTGTTCAGCGTTTTTTGGATACCGGAATCAGCAGCTTCTGTCCGACATAAATCGTCGGCTTGCTCAGCTTGTTGGCTCGGATAATATCTTTCACGGTTACTCCGTAAGCCTTCGCCAGCGCAGTCAGCGTGGTTCCGGCTTCCACCGTATGTTCTATGTAATCTCCGTTTTCTTCCGCCGGTTCACTGTTTCTCGGCCGGGTGGAACGCGGAGAACGATGTTCCGTTTTGCCGGACGGGACAGTCAGACTGTCCGCCAGACGGTTCAACTGGTTTTTACGGGCTTCCGCATCCGCCGCGATCTGTTTGCGCAGCGCGGTCATTTCTTCCGACATTGAACGAAATTCCGCTTCCAGACGCGACACCCGCTGTTTCAGTTCGGAATTGGATTCCGCCAGCATGGCATTGTCATCCTGCATACTGCGAACCTGCTGCGCCAGACGTCCTACCAGATTTTCATAATACTGCACAGCTTCCTGGGTACTCCGAAACGGCACGCGTCCCCCCTGCCCCTGCTGGGCGCAGACAACTCCGGCAGCCATGACGGCTGTCAATCCCAATGCAATTCTGCGAATCATCATATACACACCTTCCTTATTCTGTAAACTTTTCTGCTTCAATCATTTTCATCTGCATCCACAATGCTCTTGCCTTCGGTGATGTCCTTCAGGTTTTCATCCAGAGCATTGGAAACAAACGGCAAATCTTTGATTTCCTCGTAATCCAGATCACGGCGGGCGCGGCGACCTCCGCTCAAAACCACGGTGCCGACGTCCTTATTTACAATCAGACGCGGCGAAGAATCGGATTTGATGCGGATTTCTTTTTTCTCCAGACGTCCCGTAACGTCATACTGGTAATAGGCAAAAACTTTCGGACTGGCGGCAACCAGCAGGTTCAGACGGCTCAGATCATCCACTGCACAGCGCGGCCGCAGATTCACGCCCAAATCCAACCCCAGACGCTTCACCAGATACACCCGGTCCTTGTCTTCAATGAACAGCACATACAGAAAATGTTTTCCCGTATTGTAAGAGACAATCCGGTAACGCCGGGTGGCAATGCCGGAACCGGAATCCTTGGTGAGATACTGCGGCACACCGACTGCGGTCTGCCAGATGTCCGTCCCCGTCACTACGGAAAACTGTGCGATATTGGATTCATACGCCGCTTTCAGCTGTGGATGCGAAATCACCGCCTTCAAGGTATACGGTCCAATCCGGCGCACATCGTAATAACGCGAAACATTGAACGTGAAAGTGCGGGTGGTTCCCGGCTGCAGAATGACGCCTTTCACGGGAGGTGTTTCCTTCGTCAGCAGCGGCGCATACCGTCCAGTACCGGTCGCCTGAATTTCAAACCGCAGACTGCCCCGCAATCCTTCATTTTCCCCGAAAGCCAGCGGATGACCGCTCACGTTGCGCATCGTAATCCGGATATACACCGGTTCGTATTGCAGATAATGCATCTGGGAAGTTTCCACCCGCAGCGCAATCTGCGCTTCTGCCCGGAACGGCAGGAAAAACATCAGTCCAAGCAGACACAATCCCAGAAAAACATGACACTTCTTCATTTTCCGGCTCCTTGTTTCAATAATTCAAAAACTGTCTCCGCCATTTTCCGCGGAGCGATCCTTTCATGACACTCTTCCGTTTCGCACTGTTTGCGGAAACAGCATACACAATCCAGTTCCGGACGCAGCACCCGGCTGTTCCGGGCATACGGTCCGGTCAGTTCCGGATCCGTCGGACCGAACAAAGCCGAAACCGGAGTCCCCGCTGCCGCCGCGATGTGCATCGGTCCGCTGTCATTGCAGAGCAGCACTTCCGAACGGCGGATCAGTTCCACCAATTCGCCCGGCGTCGTCTCCCCGCTCAAATCAACGGACGGAAATTCCGGAGCCGCCGACTGAATTCTGCTGCAAAGCGTTTTTTCCGCCTTGCTTCCCAGCAGAATAAAATGAACCTGCGGCAGTTTTTCCGCCGTCCGTTTCAGCACATCCGCAAAAAATTCCGGCGGCCATTCCTTGGTTTTCCATCTCGCTCCCGGCGCAATGGCAATCAGTTTCATTTCCGGTGATATACCGTGCGCGGACAGCAGTTTTTCCGCACGGACGCGGTATTTCTCCACCACCGGCAGACGGTATTCCGGGCTGATCCCGGTCAGTCCGCTGAAATCTTCCATCATCGCACAGTTTTTTTCCACGGCATGATGAATCTGCGGCGGAACTTTCAGCTGTCTGGAATAGCAGAGTCGCGCCGGCAGCTCCCGTGCGGAAGCCGGTCCGTACACTTTGCCGCACCGGGCAAGACGCCCGATCAGCGCACTGCGCATAAGACCCTGCAAATCAACGACGGCGTCATAGCGTTCCCGGCGCAGTTCCCGGAACAGTTCCCGGAATGCCGGAAAAAAAGTTGAAAAACGCCCCAGTTCTTTCCGACGGAAAAAAATCTTCCGCCGCACACCCGGCAGATAATCCAGCAGTTCAGAAAATGCCGGATGAATCACCCAGTCGATTTCCGGTGCAGGCGTCTGTTTCATCAGCGCATGAACCGCGGGGAATGCGTGAAGCACATCCCCCATACTGCTCGGCTTGATAATCAGAATCCGCATATATAATCCGTCCTGCACTGCTTTTCAGCAGTACATCAAGTTCCTTGTTCCAGCCGCGTGGCAAGGCGTTCCGGCAGACCCGCCGCCAGAATTTTCTCCTGTGCCGTCCGGATGTCATACGGAACCCGGTACCGGGTTACCGTGCGCAGATCCGAATCATAAACGGCAAATGAAGCACGCGGATCATGATTGCGGGGCTGTCCGACACTGCCCACATTCAGCAGATATTTATGTCCCGGTTCCAGCGAAATCGTAATGGAGTCGGAACGCCCGAACTGGGACGGCGGCACATTCCGCGCTTCCCAGCTTTCAATATCGGTGATCATCCGTTCGGAATACAGGGAAATCGGTTTTTTGCAGAACGCCACCGGCACGTGCGAATGCCCGATGAAACACAGCGGCGTAAACTGATACGCAAAATTGTCCGCCGCATGATGCACATCAAAAATATAACCCCAGCTGTCCGGACTGTCCAATGTGGCATGAACTGCCGTAACCAGAGTTCCCTTGATGGTCTGACGCATCGGCAGAGCCGCCAGCCAGGCACGGTCTTCCGGCGTCAGCTGGGATTTGGTCCAGATCACCGCCGCGCGGGCGTGCGGATTGAAACCTTCCATCGTGTCGTCTCCGCTGGCGGCATATTCATCATGATTGCCCTTCACAGTGCAGACCAGTTTCAGATTCCGCATGGTATCCAGACACTCTTTCGGATTGGCATTGTACCCCACAATGTCGCCCAGAGATATATATTCATCCACGCCGACTTCCTGACATTTCGCCAGAACAACGGTCAATGCTTCCCAATTGCCATGCACATCACTCAATACAGCATATTTCATTTTTTTCCGAACCTTGTTGATCATGCGGAAACCTTCCGGCCGCCGCTTGTTTCATTAATCATAATTTAACAATATAACGCTGTTTTCGCAATTCGCAAGCGGTAAAAACAGAAAATATTTTTTTTGTAACCGGGAAGACGGACCAAAAACTATCTTTCACTATAATTGTCACAACTTCTCCAGCAGCATAAAAAAACGCCTGTCAGCCATCTCGAAACAGAAACCGCTGTTTTTCTAATCATCAGGCAAAAAAACAATTTGCCTTTTCCGATGGTTTCTGTTTTTCAGAAGACTGACAGGCGCATCTGCCTGAAAACTACATTATGCCTTCTGGTATCCGTCAAACTGGCGAATATCTTCGATCAGTTTCGTCATGCGGACTGCATCCGCGGCTTTAAGCGTATTTTCACATTTGCCTTCCACCGCATCTTTGAAGTGTTCCAGTTCCTGCACAAATGCACTCTTTTGGGCTTCACCGATTTCCACCACGCGGTATTCATCGGTGTGCATGATGATCCGGTCCGGACGCTCCACGCGCATATATCCTTTTTCTCCGAGGAATGTCATGGTGAAATCACGGAAACAGAACGTGGTGTTGTCGCAGTACATGCCCTGCAGCAGACCGGAAACACCGCCGTCGTAAGAGACCAGCGCGGCAAAGGAGTCTTCCTTTTCCCAGCCGCGTTTGTGTTTGAGCTGGGCGGACAGGACTTTCTGCGGGAAGCGTCCCGTAATGTGCGAAACCAGATCGAAGTCATGAATGGAAAGTTCATACATGGCTCCGGTGCGTTTCACCCACTCGCCGCCGGGACGCGGATTGAACATCTGCTCCTTGGTGGTCACGATGGAAACCAGTTCGCCGATTTCCGGCAGCAGTTCCTTCGCTTTGACGTTGATCGGTTCATAGCGCATTTTGAAACCGACGCCCAGCTGACATTTTTTCCCGGCGGCGAGTTTCACCAGTTCTTGCCCCTGCGCCACGTCCGTTGTCAGCGGCTTTTCGGAAAACACGTTGAATCCACGGTTCAGCAGAATCTTGATGACCGGATAATGCGCCTGCGGCGGGGTTACGACGCTGACGGTGTCCAGATCATCCGGAAGCTGCGCAATGTCCGTAAGAGCTTCCGCTCCGCAGACTTCCGCCATGGCTTTCGCCTTTTCCGGATTCAGATCCACGACCGCCGCAACTTTGACCCCTTCAATTGCGCTCCATGAACGGGCATGAGCCATCCCGATTCCGCCGCAGCCGACAATTGCTACCTTGAACATGAGTTTCTCCTGTTGGTTATTTTTGTTTCTTCAGACAGTAGATGCTGTCCGGTTTCACATCTTTCAAGACATTTCCCTTTACGCCTTCAATGACCCAGCCGTCCGGCAGTTCGACTTTGAGTTCCCGGACTGCGTCATAGAAGAACAAGGCTCCGCCCCGGTCGCTGATCCAGACCGTCCCGAACGGCGTCTCGCGGATAAAGGGATACCCCACGATTTCCTGCGCCCGGCTGATTTGAGGATTCAGCTGTCCCATCCGCCGGATCAGCTTCAGCTCGCCGGGCGTGCGTTCGAAATCCTTGGCATAGCCGTCCACATTGATGTAGGTGAATGCGCCGTACATCGACGAGCGGAAGTAGTCCAGCGCCAGATCATCCCCGGCGGAACCGGTCGACGGTGAAGCGCAGAGAATCGCAAACTCTTTGCCCTGGAACGAATTGTAAAGTTTCTGACGGAACCACCAGTTGTCAATCACCAGCGGATTCTGTCCTTCCACGCCGATCTGGATATTGCGGTCGGAGAAGAATTTGAAAATCTCACATGCTCCGGCAAGTCCGGGTTTTGCCCCCGGTCTCCCGTAATTGATGTTGCCGATCGCCGCACCGTACATGTCGAAATAGAACGCCCCCGCGCCGGCTTTGATTGCATTGGACATCTTGCCGAAATACCATTCCCGGAAGTCCCGGTTGTTCAAGTCAAGCACCGGATGAATTTTCATGTAGGCGTAGATTTTTCCTTCCAGATCACGTACATACCAGTCCTTGTGATTCCGGAAGATCTCCTCGCTGTCGCCGTGCGAATAATCGCCCGCAGTCCACGGGAACGGAATCAGCCCGTAGGAACGCGCCTTGCGGTAAGCCGCAAGAGACTTTTCGGAATCGACGCTCTCAATCGGACTCGGACACCACGGCAGGGCAATGCGTTTGAATCCGAGTTCCGACGCGGTTTTCATTGCCGCCTCGATTTCCTCCGCCGTGCAGACATTCTGCCAGGTGGCTGTCGGCGGCGGGGCAAAGGATTTCAAGCCGGCCTTTTCGCGCAGATTCTTCCGCTGGAACTGATACATCGCCATCCAGTCGTTGTTTCCGCGCTCGGCTCCCGAAGAAAACGCATGCCAGACATACGGCATCTCCAGCGGCGCATTGCGGTATCCGGCGGTCAGCTGCAGCTCCTGCGAAATGGTCTTGTCGCCCTGCGCCACCTGCAGTCTCGGACCGGCGGGAACAGGGGACTCCACAAATTCCGAATAGATTCCCGCAGGGGAAACAATCCAGGTGAAGGGCTGTCCGCTCCCGAAGAACTGCCAGGACCAGGTATCGGCTTTCTTCGTGCCGGAAAGGTCAAATTCCGCATAACCGCGCGGCGGCGAATAACAGGACATTCTTCTCGTATAGTGTCCGGAACAGTCCGTCCCTGCCGCAAACCGGGAGCGGAACTTGAGCGACTCCACCGGAACGGGAGATTTCAGAACGGATACGCGTTCGGCAAAGGCGGTGAAGTCGCGTCCGTCCAGATGCAGTGTTCCGGCTTTGAATCGCCATTCCAGAACCGTGCCGTTTTCGTTCAGGAATGACAGTGTCGCGCTTCTGCCGTCCTCCTGACGGATTCCCTGAAACGTCCATTTTCCGGAAACGGTTTTCTGGACTTTCGCATTTTCAAGAGCTTCCGCCGTGCTGGTGTCCACCTCAAGCAGTTTGCCGGAAAAGACCAGCTCCGGCGCGTGCAGTCCGCGCAGATAAGGGACTTTCGCGTCTTTCCAGAAAGCATCCACCGCACCGGCGGCGGAAACCTGAATCCGGATTCCGTTGGCAAAACGGATTTCCCGGCGGTCATCCAGCTTCGCAACCGCCGCGTTTTCCGTGTTTTCCCGGAGTTCCATCCGGGGCTGAGTCACGGCCAGCGTCAGCCGTTCATGGACTTTCCGTTCCGGAGGCGGATCCAGCGGATACAGGGCTTTCGACGGGTCAAGCGGAATGCCGGACACTCTGCCCGCGAGTCCCGTGATCAATGCACCCCCGTACGCCCAGGAAAAAATCTGCCGCAATCCCTGTTTGCGGTTCCAGTCTTCATTGAAGAAAAGCACTCTGCCTTTCCCGTAATCCGCCATGGCGGCGAATATGCCGACCTGATTGCCCTGTCCGTCCACCACCGGAGCAAGCAGTTCCGCGCCGGGATGAAGTTCCGCCTTTCTGAACGGAGCAAGGCAAGGCCATTCTTCCGGCAGGACGGAGAAAATTTCCCCCGCCGGACGCTTCACTCTGAAATTATCCTGATTCGCCTGCAGCGGTCCCAGCCGGACCGGCAGCAGATCGCCCAGCGATGCCGGCACATGACAGTTCACCATCAGCGAACCGCCGTTCTTCACATACGTCTTCAGCTTTTCAATACGTTCCGGCGTAAAAAATTTTTTCTGCAGCTCCGGCGGAATCGCGGTAACAATCACCAGTTTGTAATCGCTCAGACGCTCCATTGCCGGAGTGATGCCGTCCAGCGGTTTCGGTTCGGCAAGGTCGGTCAGAAACACCTTGATCGAAGCTCCGCCCAGACCGTCCAGATATTTGGAATCCAGCGTCGTGACACGGCAGCCGCTGTCGCGCAGAAAAGTCGTTGCGGCTCCCGAAACCCAGGGACGCGCACCGTGGAACAGCAGAACATCTTCCCCCTGCCCCTGCGGCGCAGGAAGTTTTACCGCGGAAGGGGAATTGGAAAACGGAGACAGACATTTCACCTTTTCAATTCCGGCGCGTTCATCGGACGGCACAAAGGCGGCGTCTTCGGTCAGGATGACGGAATCCACCCGGACAAATCCTTTCGGAGTCTTCACGCTGAAGGAAATTTTTCCAGCCGGAAGTTCCGCGGCATTCGCCAGCTTCACCCAGTGCCAGGACGGTTTCGCCATTCCTTCCTTGAGCGGCTCATCGCCGAACATTCCGACGGATCTCCCGTTGATGCTCAACTCGCCGGTTCTCCATTTCTCGCCGTAGGTAACAGTCCGCACCCAGACATGATATTTCCCGGCTTTGTCAAGTCTGTAATCCCCGGAAAGCGCCGCATCCCGTTTGACGGCAACCATGACCTTCCCTCCGCCAAGATCTTTGCCGACTCCCTGCTGCCAGCCGTCAGACGCCTTGAAGTCCTCCGCCTCCACGCGCCAGGTATCCGCAAAAGCGACGGATCCCAGCAGGAGCAGACTCCATGCCAATATCTGTTTCATTCTCTATATTCCTTTTTCTGTTGCGGTTCCGGTTGAAATTCCCTTCATTTCCCCCGGAATCCTGCTGTCTGCTTCCGCAGTTTATTTCCCGTCCCCGGCAGGGAAAGGAGTCAGACACTGCACTTTTTCAATTCCGGCACGGTCATCGGCCGGCACAAAGGCATCGTCATCGGTCAGAATAACGGAATCCATCCGGACAAATCCCTTCGGGGTCTTCACGTTG
>SAMEA104315429__coassemble_1560_pt1 | contig 10929 bp, 9 predicted proteins | sample SAMEA104315429__metabat2_high_PE_002 | metagenome-assembled genome bin SAMEA104315429 (sample SAMEA104315429) | gut metagenome | biome: Monkey gut; feature: monkey-associated habitat; material: faeces | place: China | collected 2013
GATTTACCGCGGCGTCCGGTATCACCGCGACTTTTCGCCTGTCCGGACAGCATTGTCCTTTCAGCCGGTTGCGGAAGAACACGCCGGTTCGTTTGCCCAAACGGAAATTCAAGTGGGGAAACCGTCCCTGAATCAGGAGAAAAACGCTTTCATTTTTCCGGTCAGCCGGGGAACAGAACGCTATGAACTGCGGCTCTCTCTGGGCAACGGCTACCCGCTGCTCTTTTCATCCAAAGACGCTGCCATGGGAATTCTGGTTCCGGAACATCCCGCCATCCCGGATCTGATGGTGGAAAAACCGCAACTCTCCGCAGAAAAAGTTTCCGGAGAAATCACCAGACGCGGCACTTTCTACTCCTGGGAAATCAAAAAACAGGGAAACGGACTGGCGGTTACGCTGAATCTGGACAAGCAGTCCGGAGACTGGAAAGCCTTTGTGGAATGCCGTGCGGCTCTCCGGAACATCGGCGAAAAACGCTGGACGCATCACTTTGACGGCTGCGGTATCCGGGATATTCTGATGCCCTTCCGTCCATTTGCTTTTGATGAAATGATCCTTGCCCTGCCGCTTTCCGGCGCCTGGAACGGCTCATCGGGCATGTGTATTGCCCTGACCCCGGAAACCATTGTCTCTTATGTTTCCCGCGGCATGAAATCCGCCGATACCCTTGAACTGGCGGTCCGTTCCGTACTGGACAACGGAGACAGAATGACCATCGCTTTCGAAGTGTTTCCGTTCAGCGGCAAATACGGGGAACGCGCTTTGACAGATGCGTATCATGCCCGTCATCCGGAAACTTTTGCCCGGAGCCGCGAGGTGGATCCGCGTCTGTACGGCGGAGCTTCCACCTTCACGCCGTGGCAGACCCAGGCATATCAGACACGGAAAAATGAATACTCGCATCAGGAAATCAACCGTCGTGCCGGCTGCTCCTGGCACTGGCTTTACAAATCGGGGACTTCCACCGGGAACTGGGCTCCGGAAATGGAAATCCTTTCAGAACTTTCCATGCTCAACCGGTATGAAGTCGCCAACGCGGATTATCACCGCACGTCCAATCAGAGAAAAGCCTGGTCTTACGAAGAAAGCAGCCGCAAATCCGGCATCAATCAGGCTCCGTACATTTCCCAGTGGCTGGAAAAACGCTTCGTTCCGTATTTCCGGGATTCCGTTTTCGATGACTATGAAACAACGTCCAGCGGAGTGGAATACATCAACGGGTTCTACTGGCCGCCGATCACGGATTACATCGGTCTGCAAAGCGGCACCGACTTCGGCAGATGGCTGCGGAGACAGCTGCGCGGTATGCTGGAAAACTTCCACGGAGTCAATGCGTTTTCCCACGATGAACTCGTCGGTGATTATTATTTCCGCAAAGGAACCGATCTGGGAGGCATCCGCGCCTTCGATGAAAACGGAGCTTATGTTCACAATCTGGCAGCCATGGGCAAATTCTGCGCGGATATCACCGCTATGCCCAACACGACCCCGTACCGGACTGCCATCATCGGCAATGCGCGGATCCAGAATTCCGGATTCCCCGCCATTTTCCGGATGGACAACATCATTTACGAACGGACCATGCACCAGGCCCAGCAGGACTGGACCACGCTTCGTCTGCATACCCGGATGATGGGGGAAAAACCGGATTCCTTCTGGATTGAAGGATTCACGCCGATCATCGGCAATTATTTCCATCTGGAAAAAGATGACCTCCGGCTGACGAAATACCTGTTCACCCGTTACAACCAGCAGCAGATTCTGCTGGGAATGCTGTTCAACGTGAACATGCATTTCGGCGTTCTGGGCGTCAAGGAGGCAGCGGAAAATATCCGCGAACTCCGCCGGGTTCAGGACCTGGGATACCGGCAGGTTTCCGCCGTGACAACAGCCCCGGATGTGCTGAATGCGCGTTACGGAGAAGCCGCGCTGGGGGTTCTGGCTCTGGTCAATCCGTCCTTCGAAGAACGACCCGGCTATGGAACTGCGGATGCGGAATACCTGAATGCAGTTCCCCTGCTGGCGGAAAACGGCAGAACGCTGGAAGTGAACCTCTGTTCATTCCGGGGGAAAATCCAGCCGCATTCCTGGCGGCTCATTGAAATGACTGCCGCCGTTAAAGGAACGGAAGCTCTGAATTATATTTCCACCTTGAAAACGGCTCTGGACGGCAGAAACCTGCAGTTCCGATTCCGTCAGCCGGCATTCATTCCGGAACTGGTCATGGGGCTTCTGCCGCAGGAAAATCTGATTTCGGCAGCGCTGAATAACCAGAAACTGGCTTTCAGAATTGAAAACGGCAAAGCGGTCTTTGAAAATCTGAAACTTGCCGCAGGAGATGTTCTGTCATTCCAGACTTCCGACCGCCGCTGGCTTTCCTCCGCGGAAAAAATTGCGGATATGCCGTACCTGCAAGGCAGAAAACTGGCAATTGTCGGCAAAGGGAAAAATGCTGAATATGAAGCAGAACGGCTTCAGGAATATTTCCGGTTCTGGACCGCCCGGCAGCCTGCCGGACAGGAATTCAAAGCTCCGGTTTTCAAGGATTTCCCGGCGGACGCCCGGACGTATCCGGTCATCGTGCTGTTCGAGGACGGACCGGAAGGAATTTCGCTTAACGGAAATGTTATCACGGTTCGCGCCAAAGGTCATAAACTGGCGGAACTGACCGATGAATTTTTCCGGGCATTGGATTCCCGGTATAAATACCTCGGCGTTTTCGGCGACCAGATGCCCACCAAACCGTGGGATTTCACCACCACCCGCGAACAGCGGGAGCTTCAGCAGAAATGCGGAGTGATAAAACGGCTCATTTCCGTAGACGAGGATGTCAAGGGGTTCCGTGACTGGCTTCGGGATTCCCGGACAGATCTTTCGCAAGGATTCTGATCGGATCATCTGATATATTCTCCCGCCAAACTCTGAAATCCGGAGTTTGGCATTTTTTTTGCATTTTTTTATTTTTCCGGGTTGACAAATCAAAATCAGTATCTATATTATTTGCCACAGACAAATTAGGATAACCTAATTTATTGTTTTCAGAAAAAAATGAAAGGAGGATTGCAGACTGGAAACAGTAAAGCAGCGGGATGCCCCCAACGCAGGCGGCACCACATGAGGAATACAGAAAAACTGAGATAAGTCTCCGGATATGAATTTCCGGAAAGAAAGGAAAAAGAAAATGTTCAAGAAATTTTTGGCTTCGGCATTGTTTGCAAGTGTACTGGTAATCGGCAGCTCCGCATGTTGTCAGACAATTGAAGGAAAATCTGCATCGCAAGATATAACTCCTGCAAAATCAACCTGTTTATGCGGGAAAGACTGCAAAAAAGCAGATAAATCGCTCTGTAAAAAAACATGCGATAAAAGCTGCAGCAAACAGGAAAATAAAGCAGGATGCAAAAAAGGCGGATGCGATAAAAGTGCTCAGAAAATGACAGGATGCAAAAAAGGCGGATGTGATAAAGCCGCCCAGAACAGCGGATGTAAAAAATCTTCTGCGCAGGCAAAATGCCAGAAGGGCGGATGCGGAAAATAATCTGCATTCTGGTTGTATAACAAGTTTTAAACAGCCGGATTTTCTCCAATCCGGCTTGTTTTCTCTTTCTTAAATTAGGTTAACCTAATTTAGATTTTCTTCTAAAAAGGAATACATGACATGAAAAATATTTTCATCTTCGAATCAGCCCGCTGTCCAGATGCGCGGGTCAAGACACTTTTCACAATGATAGAACTTCTGGTTGTTATATCTATCATTGCCATTCTGGCGGGAATGATGATGCCGGCGTTAGGCAAAGCAAAGGAAAGCGCCAAAACAATTTCCTGCACCGGCAATCTGAAACAACTGGGGTCAGCCGCCATTCAATACAGCGTGGATAACGATGACTGGATGGCAGGATCAACCGGGGGCTGGTGCTGTATGCGCGGAACCTGGATTGGCAAGAATGTCAATCAGCGGCGGGTGGATCTGCGTACAACCGGAATCGTCGCCGACTATGCCAATCTCCGGGCGAAATGCTGCCCGCTGGTTGCCGATAAAGCCATTGCACAGCTGGGACCGCAGAGCAGCGATGGCTCCGCGACCATGGAATCTGTCGGGACCTGCCGCGGCGGCGGTTACGGTCTGAACGCCAATTTCGGTTTCCGCAGCCAATCAACCAATAATACAGCCAGAGTCAGAGCTTCGCAAATAGTCCGCCCTTCCCGTGCCGCCATGATCGGGGATACTATGATGGAATGGAACGCATCCACGGTTGCATATCCTTATTATATGATTCCGCGGGTCGTGGTTTCTGCGGCAAATCTGGGCAGCGGTGCAACCAGTGACTGGGGCGCATCTCAGCAATTCCGGCATAATGGAACTTCAAACATTGCCTGGGCTGATGGTCATTGCGCACCGGAACGGCCTACTGAATTTGACAGTACGGAATTCTCTTTGGAACACAACATCGGCTGGATGGGAAACAAAAACGATCTCTACTGTCTGACCAAAGACGATTTCAGCGAATCCGAAAAAATTCTGGGAGATTGAAGCAATCATGAATAATCATAAAAAACGCTGGGCTGTGTACATTCTTCTGCTGATTGTCCTGGCTGTCATTGCCGTCTGGGTTTTCCATAAACCTGCTTATCTGAAAGAATTGAAGCAAGTGGAAGATGTCGAATCCGGAACAGAACAGCCGGTTGCCGCTGTCAATCAGGCATTGGAAGCGGTCCGGAAAAATGAAAAAGATAAACTTATTCCGCTGGTGCTGATCCGCGATCTTGCCGAATTTGAACGGAACACAGAACCTCTTTTCGCTCAGCCGGAACTTCATCCTGTCCGCATCCTCGGCTGCTCCCGTCTGGTTCGTTCTTCACGTAAAGATAATTTAGCAGTCTACGTTTACAGCGAAACCCGAAAACAGACCTACTGTTTTTCCATGCTGAAAGACGACAAAGGAGACTATAAAATAGCAGGAGTCTCGCGGTCTTCACGCAAGCCATGAGACGCAGGCCGGTCAATAAATTCGGAAAGTCCAGATTTGATGCATCTCACCTTGTCCTGTCTGGGCAGAGTGAGATGCACGATCAGCAAATCTTCAGACGCCAAGTCAATCTTCTTCATTGCGGGAGAAACGGGTCCATGCCGCATAAGCGGCTCCGGCGGAAAAACCATGCCCGGCAAGAAAACGAACCGCTTTTTCCTTCCGTTTGCGCAAATCCGGTTCCCGCAGCAGAAAATTCTTTTTCCGCTGCAATGCCTGCCATGCGGCTTCATTCTCCGGAATGTTTTCATCCAGTTTCTGCAGCACTTCCTTGATCAGTTCCGGATCAATCCCTTTCGTCCGGAGTTTCCCCGCAATTTTGCGTTTGCCGTCACCGCGTTCAGTCAGGTTGGAACACAGGGATTCCGCATACAGCGCATCATTCAGATAACCGCGCCGGGTAAAATCTTCTATGACCCGGCTGATTTCATGCGGTTCATACTCTTTGGCAAACATCTTCTTGCGCAATTCCGCAATAGACAAGGCACGCACGCCCAGCAGAAAAGCGGCATATTCCAGCGCGGTTTTCCGGGGACGCGTCATCGGATATGTTCCGCCAGATATTTTATCAGGAATTTTCCGGAAAAACCAATTCCCCAGGAAATAAGCCCAACCACCACGCAATCCGGAAAAATTTTCGCTCCCCCGAATTTCCACAGTAACAGAAACATGCTCAACAGACAGAAAATCAAGCCCCACGGTTCCGGCTGCAAACCCGCCAGAACGGCAACAAACGCAATCAGCAGAGTCCCGACAAAATCCACTTTGTTTTTCGTGATTTTGACTCCGCACCACAGACCGGCACCGGTAAACAGCACCTGCACGGCAACCCCCAGAATCTGATTCAGCGAAGCTATGACGTTATCCATATCAACAACTCCCCGGCAATGAAAAGGAATCCGGAAAAATTTCCCGGAGTTCATTTCCTTCGACCGTTAATCCCCAAGTTTTTCTTCAAACGCATCCCAGGCGTCTTCGATGTCGCCGACACGCAGTTCCAGCTGTTCATATTCCTCGCCGTCCGGCAGCGCACGGTCGGCGTTCAGCAGTCCCAGCGTATTCAGAATATGCGCGTGAAAATCCTTCATCTGCGCAGTCAGTTTGGCGGGAATCTTCGAATCCTTGTATTTCTCCACCAGTGAACGCGCCATTTCCAGACGTTTGCTGTTGAGTTCCAGCAGACGTGTCCGCAACGGGGTTTTGGTTTCCTCGATGACCGGATCAAAATGTTCGGACGCCTCTTCCCAGCAGTCCTCGATATAATTGTAGAACGCCGCTTCCTGCGCATCATCGGCAAAACTGATCCCCATGAAATCGATCAGCTTGCGGACAAAATCCGCGGGAGATTCCTGTCCGTTTGCCAGGTCATCCTGAACCATGGCATAGATTTCGGTATAATCCAGCGGTGCCGAGAGATCTTCCAGCATATGATCCAGAGAATCAATCTTGCCGGAGGACGCCGAAAAATCTTCCGCCTGCAACCCGGTCTTCTCTTTTCCGTGGTCATGCCCGCAGGAACATTCATGTCCGTGTTCATGGTCATGTCCGCAGGAACATTCATGCCCATGTTCCTCTTCCTCATCCTGATAATCGGCGGCATCAAAACCGCCGCTGACATCCGGGGCGTCCACGGGAACCAGCGTCCATTCCGGACCATCGCGCCGGATGGATACATCCCGCATCAGAGCCGGGTATTCTTCCAGAGACAGGAACGGACGGCTGCGCAGATCTTTCCCCTGCCGGAACGCACACAAATACGCATGGGCGATCTGATCCGGGATTTCCAGATATTCTCCGTAATCTTCATACGCCTGAATCAGACCTTCTTCAAAATCCGCCAGCCAGCCTTCGATTTCCTCCTGCGACGCCAGCGTATCCGCCGCAGCATATTCCACGGAAAACGCACCGGTTTTCCAGTTTTCCACCGTGACAATCACGGCGTCCCCTTCCGAGAATTTATTTTTCTGATAGAACGGACCGAAATTGAAAGCCGTCAGTTTCACCAGTGCCTGTTCCGAAGTGCTGGCTTCCCGCAGAATCTGATAGTTCTCCGGAGAATCCGCCACAATGCAGTCAATCATGGTGGAACGTCCCAGCATTTGGAACAGCCGGGCGACCTGACCGAACTGAACCGGACAGGACAGCGGCTGATATTTATGAGTCGAGTCTTTCGGAGCCACAATGTATTCATCGGCAAAAACATCTTCCGCGCAGAAGGGAGCGAAACGCGCACCGTAGAACAGCACGCCTTCCTTGATTTCCAGTGCGGACGGACGGATTTTGAACTTGGCGCCTTTGAAAAATGCACTCCGGTTCCAGCAGCCTTCGTCGCCCGCCCGGTAAAACAGCTCCAGATTTCCTTCCAGCATAAGCTCGACATCCCGTTCCAGACGCTTCCGCTCCCGGGCATCCGCCGGCTTCACGGTCAGGTTGCTCTCCACGAATGACACCGCATCGGCAACGGAAAACGAAACCGCTTCCGCACGGGTTTCCAGAAAAGCATTCAGCAGCTTTTCCGCAGAATGATGTTTTTCGGCTCGATCGTTCATGACTGCCTCCCTCCTGTCAGAAACTGGAAAAATGATTCATCCGGGTCAGACGGTTATGCAGAAAACCCGTAACCCAGTTATCCAGATCATCCTGTGTCCATTGTTTGACGTCTTCAATATTGACCGCGTCCGCCAGATCGAAATCGCCGCTGCGCAGACGGTTCAGACTGTACAGAGCCGCGCCGCAGCCCAGCTTTGCGCCGACATCAGCACACAAGGTCCGGATATACGTCCCTTTGGAACAGTCCACCGTGAAATCGGCATACGGCAGAGCAATCCGGTTGATGTCAATCGAATAAATGGAAATCTGTTTGGGTTCGCGTTCGACTTCCTGCCCCTTGCGCGCCAGCTCATACAGCCGCGCACCGTCCTTCTTGACCGCGGAAACCATCGGCGGAATCTGCTCGATGTCTCCGACAAACGAGGCGAAAGCATCGCGCAGCTGCTGTTCCGTCACGCCGGACCAGTCATTCTGACGGATCACATTGCCGTCCATATCCTGCGAATCCGTTTCAGTTCCCAGCAGAATGGTTCCTTCGTAAGTCTTGTCTTCTCCGCTGAACTTCTGGCTCAGCTTGGTGAATTTGCCCAGCACCACGACCAGCAATCCGGTGGCGGCAGGGTCAAGCGTACCGCAATGACCGCATTTCGGCACATTGAAACGGGAACGGACAAATGCCACGACGTCGTGACTGGTCCAGTCTTTGGGTTTATTGATCAGCAGCACGCCGCTGCGGTCATAAATCGGCAGACGGTGTTTTTCAGGACGGATTCTCATTGAGTTCTTTCTCCACACAGTTCAGTAAAATTTGTTCCGCTTCCTCCGGAGATGAAACGCGGATGGAACATCCGGCAGCCATTTCGTGTCCGCCGCCGCCTATGGCACGGGCAATCCGCCCGACCGAATAACGCATGTCTTTGGAACGCAGGGAACATTTGAATCCGCCGGTTTCCCGGCGCATCGTCGCCACGATCACCGGTCCGGCAATCGCCCGGAGCACCTCGATGACCTGTTCCGTATTCCGCAGTTCCACCTGATACTTTTCCAGCAGTTCGGGGGGATAAAAAGTATAGATGAAACGTCCCCCAAACGCTTTTTTCAAATGATTGCACAGCAGATCCGCTTCAAAACGCGCCATGTTTTCCGGTTTGGAAAAGAAACAGGCGGCAATCACCCGGTCATATTCCCCTCCGGCTTCCATAAGCCGCGCCGCAGTGCGCAGGGAAGCGGGCGAAGTGTTGCGGAACCGGAAACTCCCCGTATCCGTCAATATGCCGATCAGCAGATGATCCGCAATCTCCTTTGTCATTTTCCAGCCGCCTGAAAACGCCAGTTCCGCCACGATCTCCGCCGTTGCCGCGGCATCGGGAACCACATAGTTCCACGTTCCGTACAGCGGGTTGTCCGGATGATGATCAATATTCAGCAGCGGAGCAGGCAGTTCTTCTCCGGACGCGATGAATTCCACTGCCGCCCGGTCGCGCCGTGCGGAATCCAGCACAATAAACAAAGAATAACGCGTCAGATCCGCCTTGTCAGGCTCGGAAATCAATCCGTCCGCCGGCAGAAATTCACGGTAATAATCCGGCACGTTTTCCGGCAGAACGCCATCCGCCGCGATGCCGTTTTCCCGCAGCAGAAGCATCAGCCCGCAAAGCGAACCCAGGGCGTCGCCGTCCGGACGGAAATGTCCGGTAATCAGAACCCGCCCTGCGGTCTGCCGGAGCAGAGCAGAAACCTGTTCAGAATTCAGAACTTCACTCATTTGCCGTTCTCAAGCTCCCGAATCAGCGCCAGAACGCGGTCGCCTTCCTCCAGATTGGTGTCCCGGACAAACTGCAGCACCGGGGTGTATTTCAGAATCACATGACGCGACACCTGATGCTGGATTTCAGGTTTGAGTTTGTAAAGTTTCTTGATGATCGCTTCGCTTTTTGCTTCATCCGCGCCGTAAATGCTCACGTACACCGTGGCATTGCGCAGCGATTCCGAAGCATGAACCTTGGTAATGGAAATCAGCGTGCCGCCTTCGTTCAGCGCATACTTTTCAATAACGTCGGCAATTTCGCGTTTCAACAGTTCATTGACCCGTGCAATCCGGTCATTCATCAGAGCCATAATTCAGCCTCCGTTCCGCCTTGCCGTGAAAAAATCACAGCGTCGCTTTCTTGAGTTCAATTTCATAGAACTGAATCACGTCGCCTTCCACAAAATCCAGGAAGTTGTCCAGACGGATACCGCATTCCATGCCCTGCCGGACTTCTTTCACATCATCCTGGAACCGGCGCAGAGAGCGCACTTCCCCGTTGAAAATCAGCTCGCCTTTACGGAAAACACGCGATTTGCTGCCGACTTTGACCACACCTTTTTCCACCATGCAGCCGCAGATTTTCGGACCCTTCGACAGAGCAAAAATCTTGAGAATCTTTGCCACGCCCAGTTCTTTTTCACGTTTTTCAGGTTCCAGACGTCCCGCCATGGCGTCCTTGATGTCTTCCAGCAATTCGTAAATAATACTGTACAGACGGATTTCCACTTTTTCCTTCTTGGCAAGATCATTCACACCCGGATTGACCCGGACGTGGAACCCGACCACGATGGCATTGGAGGAAGAAGCCAGCAGCACATCATTTTCCGTAATGGCGCCGATGCCGGCATGGAGAACTTCAATGCTGATTTTGTCGGAAGTGATTTTCTTCAGCGATTCCACAATGGCTTCGACCGATCCGCAGACATCCGCCTTGACCACCACTTTCAGCGTGTTTTTCTGTCCGCCGTCCATCTGGGAGAACAGGTCCTCCAGACTGGCTCCGGAACCTTTGCCGCTGAGGTTTTCCACCCGTTTGTCCATGCCGCGGTTTTCCGCAATTTCCTTGGCTTCCTTCTCGTTGTCGCAAGCCACAAGTTTCACCCCGGCATCCGGCACACCGCTGAGACCGACCACTTTGACCGGCGTACTGGGACCGGCGGATTTGACCCGCTGTCCGCGGCTGTCGATCAGACCTTTGACTTTGCCGTAGTGTTCGCCGCAGATAATGGCATCGCCCAGTTTGAGTGTTCCGTTCTTGATGATGATGTTTGCCGTGGGACCCAGCCCCTGCTCCAGCTGGGATTCCAGCACATACGCGGACGCCTTGCGTTTGGGATTGGCTTTGAGTTCAAGCATTTCCGATTCCAGCAGAATACGTTCCAGCAGTTCGTCGATGCCCTGTCCGGTCTTGGCGGAAACCCGCACTACGCCGGTCGTGCCGCCCCAGTCTTCGGAAGTCAGACCGTGCTGCTGCATGTTCAGCAGAACCTTGTCCGGGTTGGCGTTCGGCAAGTCGATTTTGTTCATTGCCACGATGATCG
>SAMEA104315429__coassemble_1575_pt1 | contig 10825 bp, 5 predicted proteins | sample SAMEA104315429__metabat2_high_PE_002 | metagenome-assembled genome bin SAMEA104315429 (sample SAMEA104315429) | gut metagenome | biome: Monkey gut; feature: monkey-associated habitat; material: faeces | place: China | collected 2013
AGTTCGATCAGACTGTTGAAATGGCATTCCGTCTCGGCGTGGATCCCAAGCAGACAGATCAGACCGTTCGTGGTGCGCTTCCGCTCCCGAAAGGAACTGGTAAATCGGTGAAAGTCTGTGTCATCACGGACAATGTCGATGCCCAGAAGGAAGCGACTGGTGCAGGTGCGGATTTTGTGGGTTTTGAAGACATCATTGAAAAGATCAAAGGCGGCTGGGTGGATTTCGATGTTCTCATCGCTTCTCCGTCTGCCATGCCGAAAGTTCGTCCCCTGGGCCGTCAGCTCGGTCCGAAGGGCTTGATGCCGAACCCGAAAACCGGAACTGTGACCGATGCTGTCGGCAAGGCTGTTGCTGAGGCGAAAGCCGGTCGTGTTGAATTCAGAGCCGACAAAGGAGCCTGTGTGCAGGTTCCGGTTGGCAAACTGTCCTTCAAGGCTGAAGATATTGTGGCCAACTGCGAAGCGCTGGTCAAAGCGCTGGTCAAAGTGAAACCCGCTTCCGCCAAAGGCGTTTATTTCCTGAGCTGCACGATTTCCGGAACGATGACACCTGGGATCAAAATTGATCCGCGCACCCTCTCGACAAAGGAGTAAAAGATGACTACTGAAAAAGCCAGAAGATCTGAAAAGATCCAGATGTTTGATGATGTAGCGCGTCTCCTGGTCGGTGCCGATTATGTGTACTTTGTGTCATATAAAGGTTTGAAGAACAAAGAACTGACCACATTCCGCAATGATCTTGCCAAATGTGAAGCAGAATGCCATGTTCTGAAAAACCGCCTGATCAAGAAAGTGGCTGAAGCCAATGGCATGGAAGCTCTTGCCAATCTGAAACTGACTGGCGATACTGCCGTCATCATTGGTAAAGGCGATGCCGGTCAGGTCGCCAAGACGATTCAGGATTTCATGAAGTCCACCAAGGAAGTCATGGCTCCGAAAGCCGGTTATTATGATGGTGCCGTGCTGAGCAAGGATGATGTTCTTGCCATTGCCGCGCTGCCGTCCAAAGATGCTCTCCGTGCTCAGTTGCTCGGATTGCTCAATGCGGTTCCGACCGGACTTGTCAGAGTGCTGAACGCTAAAGTCACGAGCATTGTCAATGTTGTCAATGCTTACAAAAACAAGCTTGAAAAAGAAGCGAATTGAAACAATTTCGAACAATATTAACGGAGGTCTTATAATGACTGAACAAGCTAACGTTGAAGTTTCGCCGGAAATGGAACAGTTCATTTCCTACGTAGAAAAACTGTCCGTCCTCGATCTTTCCAAACTGGTCAAAGCTCTCGAAGAGAGACTTGGTGTCAGTGCTGCTGCGCCGGTTGCTGTTGCTGCCGCTCCCGCTGCTGGTGCTGCTCCTGCCGCCGCTGCTGAAGAACAGACTGAATTCACCGTGATCCTCGCCGATATGGGTGCCAGCAAAGTGAACGTGATCAAAGAAGTTCGCGCGATCACCGGCCTGGGCCTGAAAGAAGCCAAAGATCTGGTTGAATCTGCTCCGAAGCCCGTCAAAGAGGGTGTTTCCAAAGAAGATGCCAAGAAGATCAAGGAACAGCTTGAAGCCGCTGGCGCGAAAGTCGAAGTCAAGTAATTCGGCTGTACCGGTCTTTGCTTAACCGGTAAAGTGATGCGGAGTTCTCTTTCATGATTCATTATGGAGGAGAACTTCCGCATTCCTGTGTTTAGAAGTAAATCCGCGGTTATAGGCCGCCCGCGGATTGCGCAGAGGTTATCATGCCGATGCGTTGTGCAAAGTCAGCTCATCCCAACCACAATGACAGGGTGGAATAATGCCTGAACGCGTTAATTTTGGAAAATTGAGAGAGGTTTTGGAGATTCCCGATCTGATTGGAAGTCAGATCGATTCCTACAAGGCTTTTCTCCAGATGGACACCGACCCAAAACAGAGAAAGAATCAGGGCCTCCAAGAAGTATTCAACGAAGTGTTTCCCATGGAAGGCTTCGACAAACAAATGGTCTTGGAGTTTGTCGCATATTACATCACTCCTCCCAAAAAAGATGTAGTGGATTGTATCAAAGACGGTTTATCATATAATGCCTCGCTCAGCGTCGAATTCAATCTCAAAGTCAAAGACGCCGTATTCAATGAGATCGTTCCTTTAAGTGAAATCCCCATGATGACCGACCGCGGCACCTTTATCATCAATGGTGCAGAACGCGTGATCATCAGTCAGCTTCACCGCTCGCCTGGAATCTGCTTCGAAAAAACTCGTCATTCCAGCGGCAGAAGCCTCTATTCCTATAGAATTATCCCGGATCGCGGTTCCTGGATGGAAGTCCAGTTCGATATCAACGATCTGATTTATATTTATCTGGATCGGCAGCGCCGCCGCCGGAAATTCTTGATTTCCACTTTCCTGCGCGCTATCGGTTTCGAAACCAACCGTGAGATGCTCAGTGCCGCATATGAGATCAAGACGATGACTCCCGCTCAGCTGGCCAAGCAGTCCGATGTGTCTGTTTTCCATACCATCGAACCGGTTTTCTCTCCGGATGGTTCTCTGCTGATCGATGAATGCCAGCAGCTGGATGACACGCATGTGAAACTGCTGAGCGATTCTAAAGTCAAGAGCGTTGACCTCGCGTACATTCCGGACGGCGACCACTATCTGATCAACTGTATCGCCCGTGATCCGTCCAAAACTCCGGAAGATGCGCTGCGTGAAATTTACAAGAAAATGCGTCCCAGCGATCCGCCGAGCGTGAGCAATGCGAAACTTCTGCTGAAGCATCTTTTCTTTGATAATAAGCGGTATGACCTCGGTACGGTCGGTCGTTTCAAACTCAATGAACGTCTTGGTCTGGATTTCCCGTTGAGCTTGCGCACGCTGGACAAGAAAGATCTGATGGAAGCAACGAAGATGCTGATGAAGCTCCGCAACAAAGCGGCAGCCACGGATGATATTGACCATCTGGGCAACCGTCGTGTCCGCACTGTCGGCGAATTGCTCCAGAACCATTGCCGTGTCGGTCTTTATCGTACGGATCGTCTGATTCGTGAAAAAATGACGACTCCTCCGGGAACGGAAGGAACGGCGATGACTCCGGGCAAACTGATCAACCCGAAAGCATTCAGCAGTGTTATCCGCGATTTCTTTGCGAGAAACCAGCTGTCGCAGTTCATGGATCAGACCAACCCGTTGTCCGAGCTGACAAACAAGCGTCGTTTGAGTGCCTTGGGTCCTGGCGGTCTGAGCCGTGACCGTGCCGGATTTGAAGTCCGTGACGTACATGCCAGCCATTACGGCCGTATCTGCCCGATTGAAACTCCTGAAGGTCCGAACATCGGTCTGATTTCCTCCATGTCGCTGTATGCGAAAATCAATGAATACGGATTCCTGGAAACTCCTTATCGCCGGGTGGTGGATGGTGTTGTTACGGATGAGATTGATTATCTGACCGCAGACAAGGAAGAGCAGTACATCATTGCGCAGGCGAATGCGCCGCTGGATGCCGAAGGACGTTTCATCAATCCGATGGCGATGACTCGTCAGTGGGGTGAATCTGCAGAACGTCCGACTTCTGAAGTTGATTATATGGACGTTTCGCCGAAACAGCTGGTCAGTGCCGCCGCTGCGTGTATTCCGTTCCTGGAACACGACGACGCGAACCGCGCGCTGATGGGATCGAACATGCAGCGTCAGGCAGTTCCTCTGCTGGTTACGGAATCACCGTATGTCGGAACCGGCATGGAACGCAAAGTTGCGGTTGACTCCCGTGCGGTAACTTCTGCAAAAGCCGACGGTATTGTGGCGGAAGTTTCTTCTGCACAGGTCGTTACAACGACTGACGGTAAGCCGCTGGATACCACTGCTGACCCGAATCCGCAAGTTTATAAGCTGGTGAAGTTCCTGCGCAGCAATGCCGGAACCTGCATCAATCAGCGTCCGATTGTGAAGCACGGTCAGGTCATCAAAGTCGGTGATTCGATTGCCGACGGTGCTGCAACCGACCAGGGCGAACTTGCGCTGGGCAAAAACGTCTTTGTTGCCTTCATGCCGTGGTGCGGATATAACTTCGAAGACGCGATTGTGCTGAGTGAACGTCTGGTTAAAGAGGACGTGTTCACCAGTATTCATATTGATGAATTCGAGATCACCAGCCGTGACACCAAACTGGGACCGGAAGAAATCACCTGCGATATTCCGAACGTCAGTGAAGATCTGCTGAAGAATCTGGGTGTTGACGGTGTGGTTCGTCTGGGTGCGGAAGTGAAACCCGGCGATATTCTAGTGGGTAAAATTACGCCGAAGTCGGAAACGGAACTTGCTCCGGAAGAACGTCTGCTGCGCGCCATTTTCGGTGAAAAAGCTGCGGATGTGAAAGATTCCAGTCTGTATGTTCAGAGCGGCAAGGGCGGCATCGTGATGGATGTCCGTATTGAATACGCCAAAGATCCGAACCGTCAGAATATGACGAATCAGGAACGCAAACGTCAGACGAAACATGTGAAGGATCAGTATAAGGAACAGCGTTCTGCGCTGGTGGATGAACTGGCTGAAAAACTTTCCGCCATTCTGTTCCAGCAGAAACTGCCGAGCCCGATTTATGATGCCGCAGCCGGCAAGGATGACGCTATTCTGATTTCTTCGAACCGCAAAGTTACGCGTCCGTCGATCATCAAACTGGCGAATCAGTATGACTCCTTCCGCATGGAAGATTGTCCGACCAAAGATGCCATCATGAAAGTGATTGACACCTTCAAGCCGCGTTTTGATGTGCTGGAACGCAACCGTGACGAATCGCTGGCTTCTCTTGCCAACGGTGTTTCGGATGAAACCGGAGCCATCAAGAAAGTCAAAGTCTACGTTGCCTCCAAACGCAAGATTCAGGTGGGCGACAAGATGGCAGGACGCCACGGTAACAAGGGTATTGTTTCCCGTATTGTTCCGGTGGAAGACATGCCGTTCCTGAAAGACGGAACGCCGGTTGACATTGTGCTGAATCCGCTGGGCGTGCCGAGCCGAATGAATATCGGACAGGTTCTGGAAACCCACCTGGGCTGGGCTGCAAAGATGCTCGGAATCAAAGTGGCGACTCCGGTGTTTGACGGTATTCAGGAAGAGAAGATCGTGGACATGATGAAGGAAGCCAACGAAAAAGTCGGCAAGAATTACAACTGGGGCTTCCGGATGAAAAACGGTGTCAACGAATACGACGGCAAGACGGATGTCTTTGACGGTCGTACCGGCGACAAGTTTGACCAGCGGGTTATGGTCGGTCAGATTTACATGCTGAAGCTGGACCACCTGGTGGCGAACAAGATTCACGCCCGTGCAGTCGGTCCGTATTCTCTGGTTACGCAGCAGCCTCTGGGCGGTAAGGCACAGCACGGCGGTCAGCGTTTCGGAGAAATGGAAGTGTGGGCGCTGGAAGCGTATGGTGCGGCGCATACCCTGCAGGAAATGCTGACGGTAAAGAGCGACGACGTTACCGGACGCGCACGGATTTACGAATCCATTGTCCGCGGCAAGAATATTCTGGATGCGGGACGTCCTGAATCGTTCAACGTGCTGCTGAAGGAAATGCAAAGCCTGGGCCTCGATGTCCGCACGGTCAAGCGGACAGAGTCTCCGAAATAAATTTAAGCGGAGGAATCCAAAGTGATTGACAATTCATACAACAACCGAGAATTGAGTGCTCAGCAGCTTTCCGGCATGAGTGCTTTCGAAGTGGTGACGATCAAAGTCGCTTCTCCGGAGGTCATTCGTTCCTGGAGCCACGGCGAGGTCAAGAATCCGGAAACCATCAATTACCGGAGCTTCAAGCCGGAAAAGGGCGGTCTGTTCTGCGAACGCATTTTCGGTCCTCAGAAGGATTGGGAATGTTCCTGCGGAAAATATAAACGCGTGAAGAACAAAGGGATCATCTGCGACCGCTGTGGTGTGGAAGTGACCCTGTGCAAGGTGAGACGTGAGCGCATGGGACACATTGAACTGGCTGTGCCGGTCTCCCATATCTGGTTCTTCAAGTGTATGCCGAGCCGTATCGGTCTGATGCTGGATATGACGGCGCGTACACTGGAACGCATTATCTATTATGAAGACTGGGTCGTTGTTGATCCGGGCGACACCCCGCTGAAACTGGGTGATTCCCTGACCGACATCAACTACCGTCAGGCGCGTGATGATTACGGGGATGCATTCCAGGCTGAAATGGGTGCGCCCGCGATCCGTGCTCTGCTGCAGAACATTGATCTGGAATCGCTCCATGCCGAACTGGAAGTCGAGCTGACCAAAACCAATAACAAGGCAACCCGCAAAAAACTGTCCAAACGTCTGCGTCTGGTTGAAGGATTCATCAAGAGCGGTTCCCGTCCTGAATGGATGATCATGGAAGTTCTTCCGGTTATTCCGCCGGATCTGCGTCCGCTGGTTCCGCTGGAAGGCGGCCGGTTCGCGACCTCCGACCTGAACGACCTCTACCGCCGTGTCATCAACCGCAACAGCCGTTTGAAAAACCTGCTGCAGCTGCGTACGCCGGAAGTGATTATCCGCAACGAAAAACGTATGCTTCAGGAAGCGGTTGACGCCCTGATGGACAACGGCCGCCATGGCCGTCCGGTTACGGGCGCGGGCAACCGTCCGCTGAAGAGCTTGAGCGATATGCTCAAAGGCAAGCAGGGACGTTTCCGTCAGAACCTGCTGGGTAAGCGTGTTGACTATTCCGGCCGTTCGGTGATCGTTGTCGGACCGGAACTGAAACTGATGCAGTGCGGTCTGCCCAAGAAAATGGCTCTGATTCTGTTTGAACCGTTCATCATCCGTCATTTGAAAGACCGCGGTCATGCCCATACGGTTCGCGGTGCGAAAAAGATGATTGAACGCGGAGAACCGGTCGTCTGGGATATTCTGGAAGAAGTGACGAAGGGGCATCCGGTGATGCTGAACCGTGCGCCTACGCTGCACCGTCTGAGTATTCAGGCGTTCGATCCGATTCTGATTGAAGGTTCCGCCATTCGTCTGCACCCGTTGGTGTGTACTGCGTACAACGCGGACTTCGACGGTGACCAGATGGCAGTGCATGTGCCGTTGTCTCCGGCTGCTCAGCTGGAATGCAAACTGCTGATGCTGTCTTCCAACAACATCTTCTCGCCTGCCAGCGGCAAACCGATTACAACGCCGACGCAGGATATTACGCTGGGTGTGTATTATCTGACGATTGATCCGCGCAACAAAGAGCGGATCCGTCTGTTCAAAGATGTGCATGAAGTGCTGTTTGCTCTGGATTCCGGTTACATCAAGATTCATGATGCGATCAAGATCCCGAACCCGGATTACGGCGTGGAAACTCCGCGCGGCAACGCCACGGACAAGTTCATCATTACGACTCCCGGCCGCTGCATCTTCAACGGTATCTGGGAACGCGTGCTGGGCTTCTACAACAAGCCGGCGAAGAAGAAAGACATTGGCCGTCTGATTGCGGAAGCGTATGAATATACCGGTCATGACAAAACCATCGAACTGCTGGATAAACTGAAAAATCTCGGTTACAAATATGCAACCGTGGCTGGATTCTCGATTTCGGTGGCGGACATGCTGATTCCGAAACGGAAACCGGAACTGGTGGCGGAAACACGCGAACGCATTGCCGAAATCAATAAAAAGTATGATGACGGCTTCCTGACTGTCGGTGAACGGCACAACCAGGTCGTTGACGCATGGACCAAGACCGCCAACACTGTGGCAGACGAACTGACCAAAGAAGTGGAAGAAGCCAGCCGCAAGGAACTCAACCCGGTGTACGCCATGTTGGATTCCGGAGCGCGAGGCAGTAAGGACCAGATCAAACAGCTGGCCGGTATGCGCGGTCTGATGACCAAGCCGTCCGGTGAAATTATCGAACGGCCGATTCTGTCGAGCTTCCGTGAAGGTCTGACCGTGCTGGAATACTTCATCAGTACCCACGGCGCCCGTAAAGGTCTGGCTGATACCGCTCTGAAAACCGCTGACTCCGGTTACATGACCCGTAAGCTGGTTGACGTTGCGCAGGATATTATCTGCCGCAGCGAAGATTGCGGTACGCTCAAAGGTATTTACGTTGAAGCGATCATCGACGGTGATGATGTGATGCTTCCGCTGAAGGCTCGTCTGCTGGGCCGTTACAGTGCGCAGGACATTCGTGACCCTGCCAAAACGGACGGAAGCTACATTGTGCGCGCCGGTGAGGAATTCACTCCGGAGCGTGCTGATCTGATTGAAAAACGCGGCATCACCAAAGTTCTGATCCGGTCTGTTCTGACCTGCGATGTTGAACATGGCGTGTGCGTGAAATGCTATGGCAAAAACCTGGCGACGGACAAAGATGCGGAAATTGGTGATGCCCTGGGTATCATTGCCGCTCAGTCCATCGGTGAACCTGGTACACAGCTGACCATGAGAACGTTCCACATCGGCGGTATTTCTTCCGGTGGCGGCAAGGAACCGGTGATCGTGGCTCGTCAGTCCGGTACTGTTCGTTTTGAAAACCTGCGTCTGGTGACGGATCAGAAAGGCAACACTCTGGTCGTCAACAAGAACGGTTTCATCGTGGTTTACGACGAAGCCAAGGCGAAGGAAGCAGAAGCGCAGGCGCGTGAACGCGTCCGTCTGGAAGCACAGGTGATGGGCTCCACGTTCGCACAGGATTACGATTTCTGGTCGGATGCTGTGAAGGATGCGGAAATCGACCGCTATCAGGCTGAAGTGGGTGCTGTTCTGTTCAAGAAAGACGGCGACAAGGTGAAGCCGAGAGAAAAGATTGCCACGTGGGATGCGTACCAGATGCCGATCATTGCGGAAGAATCGGGTATCGTCGCGCTGCATGATATTGTCGAAGGCGTGACGCTGAGCCGCAGTGAACGTGGCGGTATCGAAGAATTGTCCGTCATGGAACACCGCGAAGACTTGCTCCCGCAGGTTGTGATCAATGACAAGAACGGTGAACTGATTTCGAACTATCCGCTGCCGACCGGCGCTCTGCTGATGGTCAAGCGCGGCGAAAAAGTTTACCCCGGCATGACGCTGGCACGTGTGCCGCGTTCGCAGCAGAAAAACCGCGACATCACCGGAGGTCTTCCGCGTGTTGCCGAGTTGTTTGAAGCCCGTATGCCGAAAGAAGTCGCTGAGATCGCCCGTATCGACGGTATCGTTGATAAAGGCAAGAACGTGAAGGGGCGTCAGCTCATCATCGTTCGCGATCCGGATAACAAGGATGTGTACGAAGAACACAGCATTCCGACCTCCAAACACCTGATCGTCGGCAAAGGCGATTTTGTGCGGAAAGGCCAGAAATTGACCGTTGGTTCCATTATTCCTCAGAAACTGCTCGAAATCTGCGGACCTCACGAGTTGCAGCGTTACATTGTTAACGAAATCCAGAAGGTCTACCGGGCGCAGGGTGTGGAAATCAATGATAAACATATTGAAATCATCATTCGTCAGATGATGCAGAAAATCCGCATCGTGGATCAGGGAGATACTCCCTTCCTGGCCGGCGAGCAGGTGGATCGTTATGCATTCCTCCATGCGAATGAAGAAGCGCGTCGGCTGGGCAGAAAACCCGCCGAAGGCGAACCGGTCCTTCAGGGTATCGCGAAAGCATCCCTTGAAACAGAAAGTTTCATCTCCTCGGCGTCGTTCCAGGATACTACCCGTATTCTGACGGATGCGGCTACACTGGGGAAGGTGGACGTTCTTCGCGGTTTCAAGGAAAATGTGATTACGGGACACCTCATTCCGGCCGGTACCGGAGCGGAAAAATTCCAGAATCTGCACATGACCAAACTGGGCGTGGAGATTCCGGTTGAACGTCCGCCTGAAGAACAGGAACCGCAGCACGAAGATGAAAAACTCGAAAACATTGATTTCGGAGGAGACGACGAAGAAATGGACGAGATTTTCGCCAACAACAGTGTTGTGGACGAAGATGAGGATTTTGTCGGAAAATCGGAAACGGACGATTTTCTCGATGACTTCGACGATGAACAGTCCGGTGTTTTCGATGATGACATTGATGACAGCGAATTTGATCCGACGAAGGATTACGAGAACGAAAACGACTGAGTGAAAACAACCCGTCTTCCGGAAGGGAGACGGGGCTGTTCTGACAAAAAATCAGATTTTTTTTGAAAAAAATGAAATCCGCAGTTGAAAAATGCAGACGGAGCGTTACATTATATATCCGTTTTGTCATTCATAACTGCAACAATTGCGAATAGGTGAAGGAGAACATGCCGACCATTAATCAACTGGTGAAATCGGGCCGCAGCTCGAAAGTTGCGAAAAGCAAGTCGAAGGCACTGATGAAGTGTCCGCAGAGACGCGGCGTTTGTATGCAGGTTACAACCAGAACCCCGAAAAAGCCGAACTCTGCTTTGCGCAAAATCGCCAGAGTGCGTCTGACCAACGGAGTTGAAGTGACTGCCTACATCGGTGGCGAAGGCCATAACCTTCAGGAACACTCTGTGGTCCTGATCAAGGGCGGAAGGGTTCGTGACCTTCCCGGTGTGCGTTATCACATCATCCGCGGTGCACTGGACTCCCTCGGTGTGGAAGGCCGTAAACAGGGCCGTTCCAAATACGGAGCCAAGACCCCGAAAGCGGATGCTCCTGCCAAGAAAAAATAATCAACACTGAATAAGTGTAAATCATCGAGGATGTTGGAAACACAATGAGAAGACGCAGAATCACAAAAAGAGAACTCACGCCCGACGTGAAGTACAATAGCGAGTTGGTCGCGCGCCTCATCAATACTCTCATGCGCAACGGCAAGAAAACTGTTGCCCAGAGCATTGTCTACGGGGCTTTCGATGTGATCAAATCGAA
>SAMEA104315429__coassemble_1579_pt1 | contig 10819 bp, 8 predicted proteins | sample SAMEA104315429__metabat2_high_PE_002 | metagenome-assembled genome bin SAMEA104315429 (sample SAMEA104315429) | gut metagenome | biome: Monkey gut; feature: monkey-associated habitat; material: faeces | place: China | collected 2013
TCAATGGCAGGGGGGAAGAGTGCCATGATGACGGCGATGCCTATGCCCACTACGGCAATCGCCATAGTGATCTCTATCAGATTGAATCGGCGTATGAAGAAACGGCTCTTTTTCATTGGTTACTCCATTGCTTAATTGACCTGTGAAATTTGCCTTCTCCATTTATATCACATATTTTGGCAAATGGCAAGTCGAAAATAAAATTTTTTGCTGTTTTTTTGGTTATCTTCAGGCAAATACATCTGAAAAATGTCTGATTCCGGCAAAAAATAATAGTCCGGCTGTTTTTTCATCACCAAAACAGGAGAAACTGTCCACGGACGGCGGCATGGAACAGAAATGATTGTATTCTTCATAAAAAACAGAGTTTTCTGCATATAAATACAGTGGAAAAATTCGTGATTCTGTGCATATTATGGGAAAACACAGATTTTTCAGCAGAGAGGAGTTCATCATGCGTTTCAGACAGGTACACCTGGATTTTCACACATCCCCGGCAATCCCGGAGATCGGAGCAAAATTCGATAAAAAAGAATGGCAGGAAACTTTGCAGCGGGCGGCGGTCGATTCCATCACCTGCTTTTCCAGCTGTCATCACGGGTGGAGCTATCATCCGACGCAGGTCGGGAAAATGCACCCGCATCTGAACTTCAATCTGCTCCGCGCCCAGATGGATGCCTGTCACGAAATCAATGTGAAGGTTCCCGTGTATCTGACCGGCGGAGTCAACAACGTGGCGGCGGAGGCGCATCCGGAATGGCGTGAAATCAATAAGGACGGCACATATTCCGGCTGGGCACGGAGTCCGCTTCAACCCGGATTCCGTCTGCTGTGCTTCAACACGCCGTATCTGGATTATCTCTGCGCCATGATCCGGGAGACCGTAACGCTGTTTCCCGACGCCGACGGCATATTCATCGACATCATCGGGCAGTGTCAATGTTTCTGCGAACACTGTATGCACGACATGCTGGAGCAGGGGTTGGACCCGGAACGGGAAGAGGACCGCATCCGGTTCTCGCGTCAGACTCTGCTGAAATATTACCGCCGCGCCACGGAAGCCGCCCGGATTCACCGCGCCGATATGCCCATATTCCACAATTCCGGCAATGTGACCAAGGGCGACACGGAAATTCTGAAGTATTTCAGCCATCTGGAACTGGAATCTCTGCCGACCGGCGGCTGGGGTTACGATCATTATCCGATGTCCGCCGCCTACTGCCGCAAACTGGACAAGGAATTTCTCGGCATGACCGGAAAATTTCACACCACGTGGGGCGAATTCGGCGGGTTCAAGCATCCCAATGCTCTCCGTTACGAATGTGCCGCCATGCTCGCGAACGGTTCCAAATGCAGTATCGGCGACCAGCTGCACCCGTCCGGACAGCTGGACCGCAGCACGTATGAGCTGATCGGCACGGCGTACCGGGAAGTGGCGGAGAAGGAACCTTGGTGCGAACATTCGGTCAGTGCGGCGAAAATTGCCGTTCTCGGACAGGAGGTGCTGGGGGAACACAACAGCGGCAAACGCGAATTTCCCGGCGACATCGGGGCGTCCCGCGTTCTGCTGGAACTGCATCAGCCGTTTGATTACATTGATGCGGAAATGAGTTTTGAACCGTACCGGATGCTGATTCTGCCGGACAGTGTTCATCCCGGTCCGGAGCTGGCGGAACGGCTGCGGAAATTTGTCTCCGCCGGCGGAAAACTGGTGCTGTCCGGAACTTCCGGCATGGATTCCGAAAACGGCAGATTCCTGTTCGACATCGGCGCGGATGATTTCGGAATGAGCGAATACAATCCGGACTACATTCAGTGCGAACCGGATTTTGCGCCGTCGTTTGTATCGACGCCGTTCGTGATGTATGCCGCATCGCGGCGGATCAAAGTACGGGATGGTGTGCGTTCGCTGGGAAAAATCTTCGACCCGTATTTCAACCGGACGTATCGTCATTTCAGCAGTCATCAGCATACGCCGTACCGTCCGGAGGCATCCGGATATGACGCCGGAACTCTGCACGGGAATATCCTGTACTTTGCGCATCCCGTGTTCACGCTGTACCGGGCATACGGGGCAGTGGCGGTCAAGGAATATATCGGGCGCACCTTGCGGCAGTTTGCGGGAGCGGACTGGCAGGTGGAGACCGATCTGCCTTCGCAGGGCAGAGTGACCATGATGCATCAGGAAGCGGAAAACCGCACGATTGTGCATCTGCTGTATGCGAACACCATTCTGCGCGGCGGTGTCTGCGAAGTCTCCGGCGGCAATCTGGCGGGACGGGCAGCCATGGAAGTGATTGAAGACCTGAATCCGTCTCCGGCATTTCACCTTTCCGTGGCAGTGGACCGTCCGGTCCGCAGTGTGACTCTGGTTCCGGAAGGGAAGGAGCTGGCGTTCCGGCAGGAAAACGGCAGAATTGAACTGGATATGGAACCGTTCCGCTGTCATCAGATGCTGGCACTTCAGTATTGATTCCGGTTCAGAAAGATGGCGGACCGGGGAGAAATCCGGTTCGCTGTTTTCGGCATCTGCGTCCGGAAAACCGGAAAGTTTCTTGATTTTTTTTGACAATACGACTTGAGAAATCCGGTTTTCCGTGCTAATATATCTGTTTTGGAGGCAGAAGACGCAAATGGCAAATAATTTTCTGGACAGAATTTTTCCGTTTAAACGCAACTGGTTGGAACTGGAAGATTTCAGAATTCATTATGTGGATGAAGGGCAGGGACGTCCCGTAGTGATGTTTCATGCCTGTCCCATGTGGTCGTTTGCCTACCGTTTTCTGATCCGCGATCTTGCGTTTGACCACCGGGTGATTGCTTTCGACCTGCCGGGATTCGGCTTGTCGTCCGGCGGAGAACATTTTGACTACACGCTGAACGGCTACATCAATGTGACGGAATCCCTGCTGGAACATCTTCAGATCGACAACGCCACGCTGATTCTGCATGGATGGGGCGGCACGGTCGGCGTCGGCTATGCGGTCCGGCATCCGCAGCACGTCAATTCGCTGGTGATACTGAACACGCTGGCTTTTTCCTCCTATTCGATTCCGTGGCGTCTGCGTTTCTGCCGGATACCCTGGCTGGGCGCGAAGCTGGTGACGGATCTGCGGCTGCTGCAATTCGGCAACCGTGCCGTTCATGCGCGCGACATTGCCGCGGCATATGAATACCCGTACCGCAGACGCGAAGCCCGGCAGGCGCTGTACCGTTTTGTGGAGGATATCCCGACGGTTCCGGAAGCGGAATCCGCGCAGCGCATGATGGAAATCGAAACCGGGCTGTGGATGTTCCGCAGCACTCCGTCGCTGATTCTCTGGGCGATGCGCGACTGGCTTTATCCGCCGCGTCTGCTCAAACGCTGGAAACGTTATCTGCCCAACGCCGAGATACATACCATCGACCGTGCAGGCCGCTATATTCAGGAGGATGCTCCTGATGAACTGAACCGTTATATCCGGGCATTTTTTGCCCGGCATCAATTGTGAGACCGCATCATGAAACACACCGCAGGCATTCAGCTTGAAATGAATTTCGACGGACCGAAAGGCAACCGTTTCAAGGAAAAACTCGACAACGGAATATTCCAGGTTCTGCTGGAAGTTACTCCGCCGCCGGGGAGCATTCCGCTGGAAGACGCCGTGGCGCGTTTTGCCGATATTGAATATACGGTGTCCGCCCGGACCGATCTGCCGGTGGTGCTGGCGTTCATGGATTCTTCCGCCGAACCGGAAAACGGCATCGATACGGTCAGTTTCGCTTCCGCTCTCTGCAAGATGGACCGCGACAAACATCTGCTTTGCGTCAGCGGTCGCTCCCGTCCGCTGCGTGAACTGGAAAAACTACTGGGACATGCAGCCGCCGAAGGGTTCCGCAATGTACTGGCTCTTTCCGGCGGCAGTCTGCCGGAAGATACCGTGCGGGATGTCCGCAGCCGCATTTATACGGAAAGCGTTCATATTCTGCGGAGCATCCGTGCGCATTTCAGCGACACTCTTTATGCCGGCTGTGCGGTGAATCCCTACTGCTATGTTCCGGAAACTTCCTTCCCGCAGTATTTCAAGCTGATGAAGAAACTGAACAACGGAGCGTCGTTCATCGTGACGCAGTACGGCTGGGATGTGCGCAAATTGCAGGAGCTGCGCTGGTTTCTGGCTTCGCGTTCCATGCACGTGCCGTCGATTGCGCGTCTGCTTCTGCTGACTCCGGACCGTGCGGAGGCGATCTGTTCCGGCAAAGTTCCCGGAGTGCATATTTCGCCGGATCTTCAGTCGATGCTCCGCCGGGAAATGACCCATTCGCTGGCGCAGTTTGAAGCGGCGCAGTGGCGGCGTCTCCAGATACATGCCGCGGGGGCGCGCTTCCTCGGATACAGCGGAATCCAGATCGCGGGCGTTGACCGCCCGGAACAGGTCAATGTTCTGCTCAACCGGATTTCCGAAGCATTCAGCGAATTCACTTCTTTCGACGACTGGCGCAGTGCCTGCCTGGATTATTATGACCGTCTGGAACTGGCGCCCTATCCGTACCGGTTCTATGAATTCGAAGGTCTGCTGTCATCGGCGCAGCCGCCGGAACAGCCGGTGCGGAGCCGGGCGGACATCGCCCCGGTTACCGATTGGGAAATGCTGCGTTACCGCTTGGCGTCGAAACTGTTTGCCCATGCGGACCGGATGCCCGCTTCGGAAAAACGCCTGACCAAGAAGCTGCTGGTTTCCTGCCGCTCCTGCCCGGACTGCCGGCTTCCCCAGATGGGATTCATCTGCCCGGAAAACTGTCCGAAGGGCATGGCGAACGGTCCGTGCGGTTCCGTCGGGGTGGACGGACGCTGCGAATTCGGCGGAAGGGAATGCATTCATGCCAGCCGGATGCGTCTGGCGTCGGTGCTGAATGATTTCGCCCCTCTGGAAGAGACGTGCATTCCGCCGCCGGAAGAAGACTGATTTTTTTCAAGACAGCCGGAATCCCGGTCTTTTTTTTCATAACTGCAAGTTCTTTTTGCAGTGTTTATGATGTAAAAAAGTGCATAAATGCAACAAATAATCCTCTGAATCCATTTTCAAAAACCGTTTTCTGCATTATAATATCAGAAAAGAGAACGACTCGAACAACAAAATGGAGAACAGAATGAAGACAAGAATTTTCCGAACAGCAGTGATTGGACTGGGGCGCATCGCATGGAGCGATCATCTGCCGGAACTGCTGCGGCGTCCGGAACAGTTTCAGGTATGCGCCGTGGTTGATCCGCTGACGGAACGCGGCGAGGAAGCCCGCGTGAAATTCGGGGTTGAACATCATTATGCTTCGCTGGAAGAAATGCTGGCTCATGAGACGCCCGACCTGGCAGTAGTCTGCTCTCCGACAGCGTTTCATGCGGCGCAGACCATTCAGCTGCTGGAACACGGCGTGAATGTTTTCTGCGACAAGCCGGTTGCGGCATCGCTGGCGGAGACGCGCGCCATGTTCGCCGCCGCGGAAAAGAATCAGCGGAAACTGATGGTGTTTCAGCCGCGCAGAATGTATGACAACTCTTTCGCCATCAAACAGATCATTCAATCAGGAAAGCTGGGCGAAATCTATCAGCTCAAACTGTATATCGGCAATTATGTCCGGCGCAACGACTGGCAGGCGTTCCGTAAAAACTGCGGCGGAATGCTCCGCAATTACGGCGCGCATTATGTGGATCAGATGATGTATCTGCTGGGCGAACCGCTGGAACCGCTCTGCTGTCAGACAGCCCGGATCGCCTCGCTCGGCGATGCCGACGATGTGGTCAAGATCGTTCTGCGCGGACGCCGCAGCGGCATTCTGGCGGATATCGACATCAACCAGGCTTCCGGATTCCTGCCGTTCGTCTGGGCGGTCTACGGCAAAAACGGCGCGGCGTACCTGATGCGGCATGGCGCAAGCTGGACGATTCATTATTTCGATCCCGCCGAACTCGCCCCGGAGGAAACTTTTGACCGTATGGCGGCGGAAAACCGGCAGTACCCGCACGATACAATCCCGTTCCGTTCGGAGGAATTCCTGCCGGAAGTTCCCGGCGGCTATACCTCGATGTTCTATGAAAATCTGCACGGCTGGCTCAGCGGCACGGCGGAACCGTTTGTGCCGGCGTCGGATACCCTGACGCTGATGGAAACGCTGGAACAATGCCGGATCATGGCGGAAGGAAAGTGAATTCATGCGGCTGGACTGGGATCATCTGGAGGTACAGCTGGTGAGCTGCGGCTATTCGCAGTGGCCCTCCGGCGTGTCCCATTCCATGACCTGGCAGCACCGGGTGATCCCGGATAACGATCTCTGGATCTTCGACACCGGAAAATGTGTCATGAACATGGTCGGCGGCAAAACTCAGCTGAAGGAGAATTCCATTATCTGGATGCGTCCCGGTCATGTCTACGACGTCGAACAGGATTTCGACAATCCCATCGGGCATGTCTATATTCATTTTGAGCTGATCCGCCCGGACGGTTCGCGGTACTATCCGCCGGTGGAGGAAATGCCGGAAACATTCGACTGTTTCAATCATGTGTACTGGCATGCCATGGGGCGCAATATCGTGCGGGTGCTGAATCTGGCGGGCTTTCCCTGCAGCATTGCGGCGGAATGCACTCAGCCGGATATTGTCCGCACGGCGTCCGCTCTGCTGAAATCCCTGCTGATGGGAATTGATCTGTGCGACACCTTTTCCCATGACAGCAGGACGTCCGGCGGCAGTCTGATCGCCATTCAGGCGGCGGAATATCTCGCCGATTCCGTGCAGTCGTTCCCGTCCGTGACGGACGTGGCGAAACATTTCGGACTGAGCCGGAACCGGTTCACCCGGATCTTCACGGATTTCTGGCACATGCCGCCGCAGGACTATCTGATTGAACAGCGCATACTTCATGCCAAGCGGATGCTGACGGATACAGATCTGACTTTAGGGGAAATCGCGGCGAATATCGGATATTCCGATCATTACTTTTTTTCGCGTCAATTCAAGGAACGATGCGGTATCGCGCCCGGCGCATACCGGAAACAGGCAAAACAAAAGCCGGCGGACGGTCTGCCCGGCTGAATCATACAACAAGAAGGAGTACAGAAAATGAAGATGGTTTTAAGCGCAGTCATGGCAGTCGGAATGCTTTGCGGCATTGCCGGGGAAAAAATCTTCAGCACGGATTTTGCGAATCCGCAGGAAAGCCGCCTGTGGCAGAAAAACAACTGGGCAGGCTATCAGCCATCCCCGAAATTCGGCGTGGATGCGGAAACAAAATCTTTCCACGCCGGTCCCATTACCGCCAAGCACGGCTTCTGCATGAGCAATCACAGCAGACGCTTCGACGCCAAGAAAGGCGACACGGTAGTGGTCAAATATGAAGTCAAGGGATACGGCGAGCTTTTCTTCCAGCTGGAACTCTTTGACAAGCAGACTTTCCTCGGATGTCTGGATGCAAAAAATCAGAGACCCCAGATTCCGATGGATGTGAAATGGACCAAAGGCGAGGTGAAAATTCCGGTTGACAACAAAGCCGGCAAGGTTCCGACCAACCGCGTCATGCTGGATTTCGGCGCGACAAACGGTTCTGAATTCTACCTCCGGAATCTCACGGTTGAAATTCAGAGAGCCGAGTGATTTCTGAAGAACTGCGGGATGCCGGACTTTCCGCATTCCGCAGTTGCTGTTCACTGCAAACTGAAGGACACGAACTCATGATGAAACTGAAAAATTATCTTTTGTCTCAGCCTCTGCACAGGAGACATTCCCGGCAGAAGTTTACCTTGATAGAACTCCTCGTGGTGATTGCGATTATCGCAATTCTGGCAGGGATGCTGCTGCCGTCTTTGAAATCCGCCAGGGAAAAAGCGCGTGCCGTCGCCTGTATCAGCAAACTCAAACAGCTTGGAGTGGGGGTAAACAGTTATGTCATGGACAACCGGGAATTTTTCTTTTCCTCCAAGACCACTCTCAGCGGCGTTGACAGAGCGAAATGGTGGGTCGAAAATCTTTATCCGTACGTCGGCAATGAATGCGGAACCGCAGAGACCGGTTACAACAGCAGCGCGTTCACTCTGAATACCATCTGGCATTGTCCCAGCACCCGGAACCCTGAAAAAGGGCTGATGCGGATCAGCTACGGCTACAATTCCCTGCTGTTCGGCGGCGAGGACTACAAGCCAGCCAGCGGAATGCAGACCATTTCGCTCCCGATTAAATCTTCCATGATCCGGCATCCGTCCAGACAGATGATTCTGAGCGACACCTGGTGCGGTTATCAGACTCTTGAGTGGCGTTCCACCGGATTCCCCGCCATTGACAATATCCAGTATATTGCGCTGCGTCATTCCAAACGCGCCAATCTGGTTTATTTCGCGGGAAATGTGAGACCGGAGGATATTTACCATACCTTGTGGACTCAGCCGAAATATTATCCGGTCAACTGTGATCTGATGAACACTGACCGGTTCACCCGCAACGGCATTCCGCCGATTGACTATTCACCTTACAACTGATTCAGAAAGGAACTCTTATGCGAAAAAAGTTGTTCGTGTTCGACGGAGCAGATTCCAGTAATTGCCTCACCCGGTGGAAGTTTACCTTGATAGAACTCCTCGTGGTGATTGCGATTATCGCAATTCTGGCAGGGATGCTGCTGCCCGCCCTGAACAGCGCACGCGGAAAAGCCCGCGAAATCAGCTGTGTCAGCAACATGAAACAGCTGGGCGTGTCCCTGATCCTTTATACCGATACCTGGAAACAGTATTTGCCGCCGGTCTGCGATAATCAGCCTGCGAAAGGAAATGATACGGAGATGTGGTATTCCCGGACCAAGCTGAATATACCGGATAAAGTGCTGTTCGGCTGCGGTGAGGCTGCGGTCAACGGCATCGGGCAGATTCCGAAAGGACAGGTGAAATACGGGTACGTCTCCTACGGAATGGCAATTTATCCGTGGGGAAAGAATGTCAATGAAGCCGAACGGCTCACCGCGTTGAAGAAAAGCAAGCTGTCGGACAAAGTCATTTTCGGCGATTCCAGCAATACGCTGGATAAAAACAACTGGACAGGAATGCCCAATACAAACTTCCGCGGATTCCGCATGGACTTCAACTGGTTCTGGCCGCGTTTCCGTCACGGAAACAAAAAAGAAGCGCTGGTTTACCCGTCCTCGCATATACGGCTGTCCGGCAATTCCAGCCGTGCCGCCTTCAGTTTTCTGGACGGCCATGCCGGGCTGATGTCTCCGCGTGAAGCGTCCGAACCTGCGGATGATTGCAGATGGGAGGGCAACTACTGGAAGCATTTCCCCGCAAGAGAAACAGCACAATAAGACAGGAGAAACAATGAATCGAAAAGTATGGAGTTCGCTGCTGGCGGCTGGAATCGGTTTTTCCGCCTGGGCGGCAGTCCGGGTTACGCCGATCAATCCGGCGGAAGCGGTGTTCGCTCCGTTCTGGGACATGGAACTGCGCGAATTGTCGAAATGGAAAGTGAACGCCGGTTCTGTTCAAAGAGAATGGGCGAATACGTCTTACCGCTGGGACCGCAAAAATATTCAGCCGGGCAAGCCTGCGTTTGAGATAACCATGAACGAGACTTTTTCCTGCGAAGGATATGATACGCTTCTGGTAACCGGACGTACTCCGCAGCAGGCGAAAATCCGGGTGGAGCTGGACACCGATCAGGGCAAACGCTCCTGTGAATGGACTGCCGTCCGTCCCGTCCGCGATGAATACGCCATGAAACTGGATGGCGCAAAAACGATCCGGAAAATCACGTATCAGGTTTTCGACACCGGAAAAAACAAGGGAACCGAAGGCACTCTGCTCTGGATGGGACTCCAGAACAGCAAGGGGCTGAAGGAGCTTCTGGATCAGCGGAAACGTTTTGCCGCGCAGCCGCTGGATTTATTTTTCCAGACGGACAGACCGGACGTGAAGTTCCGCGGCAGAGTCAATCTGCTGGCTCCTGCCGGACAGCTGGAAGCGGTGCAGATTGCGTATCAGCAGCGCAAACTCAAATTGGAAAAAGATTTCATTTTCGAAAACAATCTGGATGAGTATGAACCGGAAAAACTGCTGGCGGACACCCTTCCGTTTGCGAATCCGCATCTGTTCGGCCGGATTCGCGATGACGGACGCAATTTCCGTGATATACGCGGGTTGTTCAGCAAAGCCCTGATCACGAAAAACCGGGAACTGCTGGAAAAAGCGGTGCGCGCGGCAGTGGTCATTGCGCTGACGCCGAACTGGGACTGCACATTTCTGTCCGACTTCCCGGACAGCGGCTGGGATCAGCGTGTGTTCAGTCAGGCGTATGCGGCGGAATTCGTTGCGCTGGCTCTGGATTACGGGGACGATCTGCTTTCGCAGGCAGGAAAAACGCTGCTGCTGAAACGGCTGGCGCAGGATGGTCTTGGCTCCATCAACTACAACATCTGGCGGTATGCATATCTTTTCGGCAACAATCAGCTTTCGGCATTCACCAGAGGTCGGATTGCCGCGTATCTGACGCTGGAAAAAGCTTACGGCTGGAACGGACCGCGCGTAAAGCCGTATACGGAGCTGGCGATGTCCGAACTGTTTGATTCCGCAGACAAACTGTTCTGGCAGGACGGCAGTTTCATGGAAGGTCCGGGATACTTCTTCTACACGGTCAGCTCCATTCAGCCGGTGCTGGAAATGTATGCCGGTGTGCGCGGAAAGACATTCCGGGAATTTGTGCCGGAGAAAATGAAAAAACTGGGCGCATTCGGCGATGTCTTCATTTCAACCGACCGCCGGGGCGGAGTGATTCCCGTTTCGAGCAGTCAGGGGGAAGGACGCCATG
>SAMEA104315429__coassemble_1586_pt1 | contig 10801 bp, 15 predicted proteins | sample SAMEA104315429__metabat2_high_PE_002 | metagenome-assembled genome bin SAMEA104315429 (sample SAMEA104315429) | gut metagenome | biome: Monkey gut; feature: monkey-associated habitat; material: faeces | place: China | collected 2013
GACCCATTCTCGCAAAGGGGGAGCTGCCAAGTTAAGGGGAGTAAGATACATGGCGGGCCTTGTTGGGGACAATGGATCGTGACCGTTCTTTTTTTTGCTGCGATACATCAGTCCCTCAAGGTTCGCAGCATGAAGCATCTACGGAAAACAATCTTTTTCAAGTTATTTTTTTATCTGCAATTTTTATTATTGCTGGTTCCTGTTTTCTGCAGTGCTGCTGAAAAATCTGAATTTGATAATCTGCTGTTGGGAAATCCCGGTAAAGCGGATGTTGTTATTGACAGACGGGGATTTGCGGTTGGATTTTCCAACCAACACCGGCAGCCATTATGGGTGATTTACAAACTTACTGCCGAAGAACTACAAACTGAAACACATAAGCGGTCAAACCGTTTCAGGCATGATCATTTGATTCGGCAATCAGCCTATCCCAAGGAATATACCCACAGCGGATTTGACCGGGGACATCTGGCTCCGGCAGCAGATATGGCATTTTCAAAACAGACAATGCTGGACAGTTTTCTGATGAGCAATATGTCGCCGCAACTTCCAGGATTCAACCGGGGCATCTGGAAAAGATTGGAGGAATTAGTGCGGACGATCGCTCTCAAGGAAAAAGAGATTTATGTTGTTACCGGAGCAATATTCCCGTCTGCGGCGGAAGCCAAATATCTGCCATCTGGCAAAATCACCATTCCCAAAGCGTTTTACAAAGTCATTTATGACTTGACTCCGCCAGTAAAAATGATCGGCTTCATCATTCCTCACCGTTCTTCTGACCAACCATTGCAAGTATTTACCGTCAGCGTTGACGAAGTGGAAAAACAAACCGGTCTGGATTTCTTTTCCAAACTCCCGGATGATTTGGAGGAACGGCTGGAAACGGTATTTTTAATAAAAAAGTGGGATTTTTGTGATTAACAATATTTTTAAAACGGGATGTCATCATCGTTTTCAAAATCATTGTTGTAATTGGCGGGACGGGGCTGTACCGGTTGTACTGAGGACGGCACTTGGGGAGTGTTTTCCCGGCGTTCAGCGAGGAGGACTTCAAAGCGGAACTGCAGAACTCCGTCTTTGTTTTGTGTTTGGGCGGGAAGTTCATTGACAAATAAGTTCATGAACTGTATTTCTTTATAATCATGCACGACTGCATATCCGGCATCGTTACTGAAATATCCGTATTTGTCATCGGCTTTTTTGTAATACCTCCGCAAACTTTTGACCCGAAAAAATTTATCTGTCTGCAAATCCATGTTCCGCAAGGCGATGGAAAAACGCCATTCACAAACGCCATTACGGTTGACCGTCTGGGCTGGAATCGCATTGATGTAAAGCGAGATTTTATTGTATTGCGGATCGTGCCGGGCAAATCCGGCATCAACCTGACGGAATTTGATCTGTGAATCTTCCCGGTGAAAATACGGAGCAAGATTTTTGACATAAAGAAAATTGGTTTCAGGTGTGGCGGGTGTTTGTACGGCAGTCTGCATAAGGAAGTCTCCTTTTATCGGTTATTGTTGATGGTGTTATATATGATTTTAACTTGATCCACATCTTTGAGTACAATCCCGCCCCGGTAGGTGGCAGCGGTGCTGATCACGATATTTCCGCATCCCAGAATTTGCTGAATCAGAGTTTGGGTATAGCTGACGCTCTGGATCTCATTCAGGCGTAAAGTCTGATTAAAGTGGTTCAAAACTCCACCTTCACTGGTAACACCACGATTGCTTATGATATAGAACTGTGCTTTTCTTAACAATATGGTATAAAGAATCTTGACAATGATCAATAACGGAATCAGAAACAATCCAAAATTCAGAGTTCCTGTGTGAAGTTTTCCGTTATTCCAGATAAATCCGGCAATCCCGCTGATAAATAAACTGCCGGTACCAATGCTCAAAACTGTTCCGATACTGAACCAGAAGATGTTCCAGATGCTTCTTGCGATGAAGAGAAAGCGGTTGCCTTTGACTCTGTAAAAGATTTTTTCATTTGTTGTATTCATGTTCACCTCCAATGTTTTGTCCTTCGCCCGAAGCGGGGACAAAACATGAAGAAGGAACAGCGGGCGTTCAGCCCGCATACCTGCCGTCAGGCGGCGTCCTGAATGATTTCATCCACCACGGATTCCAAACCGTGTTCGTCAAGAGCGTTTTCCACATCGGCATTAAATTTATCCCAATCATCATTTTCCAATACAGGATAGAACTCTTCCGGCAGCCAGCAGTCTTCAAGCGTTTTTCCGTCATAGGTATATTCTCCCCAAATACGGAAGCCCGGTTCATTGTATTTTGCGGTTATTTCACTGATTTTTGCGTGAGAACAGAACCAGCGAACCCAATCCGCCATTTCTTCCGGCTGCAGACTCCATTTGACATCTCCGCTGATAAGAATTTCAGTTTCATCATCGCTGTATGCTGAAAAGAAGAGATATTTTTCTTTACATCCGACAAATAAACCTTTATCCTCTGCCTTTGCTTTGGCAATTTCAGCATCCAAAGCGGTCTGCAGTTTCTTCTTTTCTGTTTCATCCGGAAAGTTGATCTGACAGTCTACTTCGCACCAGTTAGGCATACTTTACCTCCGTTTCCTCTTTGAATTTTTCTTCAGCCATTTGCTTGATTTCCTGGATCTGAGCAACCGTGTATCCTGCCAGCCAGTTCAAATTACCGTCAACGACTTTATCATCGTGAACCTCACAACGCCACAAGTCATCCCCGTCATAAATCCAGTAGCCTTCAAGTTTGAGATCAAAATTTTCTTTCAGCCATTTATTCAACGCCAATACATCATCATCGAAAGAGTCCGGAATATCACCATCTGTCAAATCAAGATCCCAGCGGGTTTTATCATTGGCTCCCTGCCAAAGATAGAATAAGTTTTGCCCCGGATCTTCTTCTTTGAAGCGTTTTTCCAGTTCTTTTGTCTGTTCCTCACTCTTGCACTGAATGAAGAGATTGCTGTTTGCGTAACCCCAACTCATTTGTTTTGCTCCTTTGTTATTGTTCTGCAATCGTTGTCCGCCAGCCGGTGTTATCGGTGGCAGTTACAGTGTCGTCTTCAACTTCAATATGGGTATAGCCCAGATCTTCTGCGGCACGGATGATTTCTCTTACTTCATAAGTTCCGCAGCGGTTCAATTTATTTGCAATGTCACTTGAGATGATTTTCCAGATACTCATTGATTTTCCTCCAGTTCGTGCCAATCGTGCTGACAAGTCCAGCAGATACAGCGTTGTTCGTTTTGTTGTTCTTCCGGATTCCAGATGTGGTCGATGACCTCGATTTCATAACTTCCGCATTCCGGACAGCTCTCGGATGCGGTGTAACTCATGACGCCTCGCTTTCCACTACCCTGCATAACCCGACATAGCTTAAAGAATTATTGTAATTCATAATGTAATTTCCCCGGATAAAAGAGGAATCAGAGCGGCCTGCCGGATGAGTTTCCGATTCATCGCAACTATCCCCCATATCCCACTCTTTCAAATAATTCATCGCGGCAGACTCGCCCTGATTCCTGATTATTTCCAAAACTTCTTCGACATCTTCGCCTTGCAGAAAGATGATATTCAAATACTTTTTCATACTTCATTGTCCGTGGTGGTGATTTGTTCAATTTCTTTGCCTGAAGTGTCAAGAATATGCAAAACAAGTTCATTTTTCAATACCCCCTGGGCAACACCATTACTGTCTGCAATGTGCCAGTGATTATGAGCATCCCGCAAATACCATAGATCCGGACTGTCACAATTCCGGTAGTACCGGTAACCGAAACTTGGGATTTCTGTGGCAAAGGTCATAAAGATGTGATGGAGGGCAGGAATTTTTTCGCCCTGATAGCAGTTCCCAGCATATAACCATTTGCCGTTTTCCTGTTTCAAAGTTGCGAAAGTCGGCAGATATTTCTGTTCCCGGTTCCGGCAGAGGTCGGCGGCTTCGCTCTGTTGAATAAGCAATTTACTGTCATTATCCGGCAGACTGCTGTTTTTGAAATATTCAACAAAGCCGTTATCCACTTCATCTCCAGGAACTAGGAATGATGCAAGGGCTTTATGAGAAGCGATCCATTCGGCAAAGGTTTTCATACTTCAACTCCAAGTTCCTGCTGTTCATTGATATTCAGCATCCACATATTGGCAAACTCCACAAGGTCATTGAGTAAAGATGGATTATATTTGACCGGGCGACCGTCGACATCGCTGTATTCAAAGACCTCCTGATGTATTCCCATATTGTCCTGACGAAAGCTGATGGGATGGAATTTGCCGTCTTTGCTGACAAATTCCATTTCCGGATCACGCATCAAATCACCGTTTTCAACATAAGTATGGCTGACGGCAATATGATTATCAAAAGTGGGAATATGGTGCAGTTTTTCGATTGAAACCGGCATAAAGCAGGAGTCGGCTTTTTCAATTTTGGCAAAGCTCCCCATTGTTTTTGCATAAGTGGGATCACTCATGCAGTCAATAAGTTTCTGCAGAACGGCAGATGATTTTTTGTTCAGATGTTTCATGCGGCATTCTCCTTTGTTTGCGTATTTTTCATCATATAATCAACGGCTTTTTGAGCCTTATGGGCGGCTTGTACCACCAGTTTTTTATCATTTTTAAGTTTTTCCAGCCAACTTTGGATGTATGCTCCGGAATTTTTGATCGTAGCGTGAGCGATTCCTGAATGGGTGCAGAGGAAAGCCGCACCAAATTCAGCAATCAACTCTTCTTTGGAATAGGTTTCGCTGCCGAACCGTATGTTTTCCATGCCGGGGCGTTTCAATCGGGAGCTGTGACCGGTTGAGTGTGTCATTTCGTGAAAAAGCGTGGAATAATACTCTTCTTCGCTTTCAAACTGCACCCGTTCCGGCATCATAATCAAATCGGAACCGGGAGAATAACATGCTCGGTTGCCGCCATGAATGATTTCCGGACAGTCGCTGTACGCGGCAATCACCTCTTCAGCGTTGCTTATGGGGTCAAACTCAATCAGATTTTTTGGCGGAAGATTCGGAATATATTTTGAAGGGATTCCGATAGTCTGCTCTATATTATATACCGTATAGAACCGTAACACCGGAATCTTTGTCCCCGGAACTTTTTCAAATAAAGTCCAGAATACAACTCCGCACCCTTTTTCTTCCGGCTTGACTTCACCGCCAAGTTTGTGCAACTGCCGCGGTGTCAGCCAGAATGGTGATTCATAAGGCATCATGCAGAGCAGGATCTGGTTGATTCCGCGGTATGGTTTGCCGCTGATCAGATTCCTGTGACGCCATTCATCCGGCCGCCATGGACAATGCCAGGGAATCACGCCTTTTTCCAGCTCTGCTATGATGCGTCTGGTTACTTCTTTGTAAGTGTCGATCATACTTTTACCCTTATTTTATGCGGCATCATCGGGGAAAAAGTCATCATCTTCCTCTTCGGCGATTTCCGGATCGTGTTTCAAAACAAATTCATAAGCACGCATTTCTCTGGAGAAATTCCAGTGAAAGTATGCTTCACCTTTGCTCTTTTTAGTGGGGAATCCCAGTTCCACAGCTCGATCCACGATTTCACTCATTGTCATTTCATTGATCTTTGCCATCTTATACCTCCTTGTTCGGGTTGTTGGTTTCACCTTTCACCCATAGCCAAAGTCCGCCCATCCGCCGCTTCAGGCGGTGGAGCGGCATTAGCAAGGTGAAACCAACAAGGTGGAGTTCATATTGACTTGCCGGCAGTTTCAAGCTGCCGGATGATTTGAGAAAGTTCTTTTCTGCTGATGGCAACGATTTCTCCGGATTTTTCCTTCAGACGATCCAAATATTCACGGGCAAGATCTATCCCGATTTTTGCGTCTGTGGGTGTTTCCGGAGTAACGACTACTTCGATCTGCCGGGAGTTATCCCGGAAACAAAGATATTCCGGACTTTCTGCCGACTGGATCGGGAGAAACTTTTTGAGTTCCTCCCACTTGCCGCGAATGGAAATCCGGTTGTCTTTGTTGTGAATGGCGATATGACAATTCATCAAGCGGCCTCCTGCTGAGCTTTTTCACTCTTTTCAAGTGCTTCCCAGGATTTGGGATCAGGAAGTGCGGCAGTCGCATCGGCAAGAGCTTTTTCCAAATCATAGTTGACCAGACTTGCAACAACTCCTGCTTCTGCCCAGCGGGGTTCATCCGGTCCGCTTTGACCGGTGCCAAGTTCTGTAAAGATATTTTCGCAGACGCTTTCCCAGAAAAAGAGATCGATTTTTGCACTTTCAGAAACATCCTTGTTCTGCAAAGAAGCAAAACTCATAATTTTATCCGGAAGTTCCAATGAGTTGAAAGTCTGTTTGGTTTTGTAATCAAAGTGATCTCCGCAAACTGCCCGTGTCCCCTTGCAGGCTGCCATCAGATAGATGATGTGACGATCCGGAGTGGAAGTTTCGCCGTCTTTGATCGCCTGAATCATCATTTCGATGGCTTTGCGTTTCCGCTGACGGGTCTTGGCTTCCTTGCGTTCTGCAAGAGTTTTGACCTTTTTCGGTTCAGTATTTTCGGAATTTTTCGGGCGTTGAATGGTGATTTGAGTCCCGGTACGCGGACCGTCGGCAATAATTGCCGGAGTTCCTTCTTCAGCATTATCTGTTTCCCGCCAGTCGCCCGGTCCCAGGACTTCATTTTCTGCCAATGGATCATCTTCCTGCAGATTTTCTTCATCTTTGACCTGATATTTCTGGGAAACCAGAACCGCCTCCGGTTTTTCTGCCGCAAGAGTTGCCACATATTCTTTGCGTTTCCGTTCCAGATATTCCCGGTTCATACAGCGGGGTTCCGGAATCAGATTGGCAAAGAGATATCCGGCAGTTTTCCTCTCTTTACAAGCGGGACACTCGCCGCAGCCTTCCTCCTGCCACGGCAGCGATGAAAGCAAGGTCGCAAAGTTTTCATAAAGTGTTTCGGAAAACTTTTTTACACTTGCTGTTTTCAAATCCCGTCCTTCCACGCCACGGATGTAGTCAAAGATGTTGTCTTGAATTTCCGGAGGGAATGTAGCGATGGTTTCATAATGGGAAACTGTCATATATCCAAATATTTTCTCTTCCATCGCTTTTTTCCACAATTCCGAAAGATTCAGCAAATTCAAACGGCGTGCCACCCAAGTTGGAGAATGCCCGATCTCCACCGCCAATGATTCCAATGTGGTGAAGCGTTCCCGCATGGAGTAAAGTTTTTTGATCTCCTCTGCCAGAGAAAGATTGGTATGTTGATTGGCAAGATAGGCATTGATTTCCGAATCTCCGTCAATGAGAATTGCTTCCTGTCCCAGTTCGATTTCAGTCAATTTGAGATTGGTCAGAGCGGTAAAACGGCGGCGTCCATCTTCCACAGAATAATCGAATTGGGGATCACCATCCAACTTTTTCAGTGCGATGGGCTGCAGCAGAGGTTTCAACCCCTTATCCATCCGGCTTTTGATGCTTGCCATCAGGTGCATATCATCAGCCTTGTTGTAACTGCGGTCAGCAACGCATTTAACTTTGTTCATCTGGATCTTCATTGCTCGGTTCCTTTCATTTTGTTTGATTTACCTCTGGGAAATTTCCCGGTTCACCCTGTGAACGCCGGGAAATTTGGGAATGAAATTATTTATTTTTTTCTTGAAATAGGTTGACAATCTCATCTATATGTAGAGACATAAAGGCAGTTGTTTTGTAAAAATATAAAAAAATCAGGAAAAAATCAAAATTATGACTTGAAAAATTGTTTTGACGATGTACTTTATCTGTAGAGGTGACCTGCGAGGAGGTTATCCCCAATCTATATTATAGTGGGATAGCGGATTCGCGGGTTCAGTTTTTTATAGATAAGGAGTTTTATATGTCCACAGCAATTCTCATTGATGGTGGTTTCTTCAAAAAGCGTTACGCTCTTTTGAATGGAAAAGTTTCTGCTCAAGATTTAGCAGACAAAATGATTGAATATGCTTTAAGCCGTTTAAAGAACGGAGACAAAGACTTATATCGTATTTTCTATTATGATTGCGCTCCGTCCAGTTTTGAAGGACATTACCCTGTTTCTAAAAAGAACGTTAAATTTGCATTGAGTGATCAAACAAAATTTCAATTGGAATTTTTTGAACATCTCAAGTCCAAACGGAAAGTTGCTATCCGTTTAGGGGAATTGCAAGAATTTGGTTGGACATTAAAATCTGTTCCTTTGAAAAAATTATTAAAGGGGCAAATCGATATTTCCGCATTGACTGACGATGATTACAAGTTATCTCTTACACAAAAAGGCGTTGATATGAAAATGGGGTTGGATATAGCATCCTTATCCTATAAGCGTCTGGTAAGTCAGATCCTCTTGATAGCAGGAGATAGTGATTTCGTTCCTGCTGCAAAACTTGCCCGGAGAGAGGGAATTGATTTTGTGCTTGACCCTATGAAAAACCATATTAAACCATCTTTGAATGAACATGTTGACGGCATCATTGATGATGCAACCCTGTCTCAAATTTAATTAAGCACTTAACGTCGTGATTTTATCATCGGTATCATTGCTGCCATCGAGAATCTCCATTGTTCCGTAGGTTCGGACTTTGCCCAGTGACGGGAAGTAGTCTTGCAGGTTCGGTTCATCCTGGGAGGTGTAACTCCGGCGTTGACCTTCGCTGGTTTTGTTGAGTTCATAGATGATCTGATCCAGTTCTGTGGACAAGGCTCCTTTTTCGGCGGCAGCACTGAATTCTTCCATGGGAGTCTCTTTGAGTTTTTTCAAGCGGGCAATTTTTCCGGAAAGTTCAAGGCGGCTCTTTTCCAGTTCTTTGGGTTTATCGTTGATCAAACTCCGGAGTTTGTGGAAAATATTGTCTCCGTCATTGGCTTCAAAAGTGACTTTGACCGGCAAATGAGGGACCTTGAGATCTTCCAGAGTTACCATAACCTTTGAAATGGTTTCTCCATAGTTGCTGTCAGTGAATGCCTTTGTAACCATTGCGGTCATAGACAGTGTAAGATTTCCGATGTGCAGCAAATCCATTTTGCATACGCCATCCGGATTGAGAAAACTGGTATTCGCGGCAGCTTGGACGAATGCAGCTTTGATATGCCGGTTCAACAGTTCTGCTTTTTGCGATAATGTACCGGAAAGTTCCTGAAGTCCGTAACGGATGGGAAGTGTACCAAGTTCCAGAGATGGATTGAGTTCAATAAACTCTTCCAGTATGTTGATTTCGTTTTGCATTGCCGGAATCAGGGTTGCAAAACTCTTTTCCTGATCCTGACGCATCCGGACATTACGGCGGTATTGCCGTTCCAGTGCATCAAGTTCCTTCAGGCGGGTTTCAATGACCACTTTTCGGCGGAGTTTGGGATTTCCGGAAATCGCCGCAGAGAAACTTGCAAAGTCAAGGGCACAGTCATCATTGATCTCTTCCAGAGTTCTGGCACAGCGTCCAATCATGGCATCGTTGATAAATTTCTGTTTGCGTTCCAGAATGGCATACATTCCGGCATCAAGGGTTTGTTCAATGCCGTAGCGGATGATTTCAACTTCCGCCAAAGTATTGCCCTGCCGGAGAATCCGCCCGGAACGCTGTTCCACATCTGACGGACGGAACGGACAATCCAAATCGTGTTCAACTGCCAGACGCTCCTGGATATTGACTCCGGTTCCAAGTTTCATTGTGGAACCGATCACAACCCGGACTTCTCCGGAATTTACCCGTTCATACAAATCGGATTTCTGCTTATCGGTGTTGTAATCGGTAATGACTGCTACTTCATTTGCCGGAATTCCATTGATAATGAGTTTTCTTCGCAATTCTTCCCAGGCATTGAAAAATTCCCCGTTGCGGTACAAGTCACAGAAAACGATTTGCGTACCTTTGATGGAGTCATATTCCTTGTATTTTTCCAGAATTTTCTGACAGCAGATGTTGAGCTTTGATTCCGGATCATCGGGGAAACGGTGGTCAATCAGCCGGGGATCAATGGTAACTTTACGGCTCATTCCATAAATCAACAATGGGATATGGGAAAGTTCCCGCTTATCCGAACTGTTTTCAAACCATTCATACAGATCGCAAAGATAATCCATAAACCGGGAAATGATTTCACTTCTGGGAATTTGAATTTGTTCCGGCTTGCCGCCTTTGATAGGCGGGCGTTCCACTTCGGTCAAATGTTCAGAAAGTACCACATCGGCAACTGTCCGAAACATCTTTGACAATTCAATAACATTGGTGTATTTGCAGAATCTCTGAACCATTTTGAAGCGACCGGCAGCATCCAGTTCCAAAGCAGTTTCCGTTCCGCAGAAAACCGAGGCAAAGCGGTCAAAGGTTGATATGCCGAACTCCTCCAGAGTTGCCGGACTGATATAACGCACCATATTCCACAATTCTGCGATGGTGTTGGTTACGGGAGTTCCGGTGGCAAAGAAGACATTGCGTCCTCCGGTCTTTTCCATAATATGTTTGATTTTCAATGAAAGCGAAAAAGCTCTTTGACTGGCTCCCCGGTCAAGTCCTTTAATCCGCTGCATCTTGGTCGGGAAGAAATTCCGTTTGTAGGCATGAGCTTCATCAATGATCAGCGAATCAATTCCCAGATCGGAGAAGTAAATAATATCCTCTTCCGCTTTTTTGTCATTGAGTTTATCCAGCATTTTAAGCAGCTGTTTTTTCTGCCGCTCTGCATCTTTGATGGTACTGCGGTTATCAGATTCCGCAATCAAAGTTTCCAGTTCCTCCAATTGAGCTTCATAATGCTCTGTAATGCACCCCGTTTGTCAAGGGAGGCATTACGTAGAAGCGGTCAAAAAATGA
>SAMEA104315429__coassemble_1589_pt1 | contig 10791 bp, 9 predicted proteins | sample SAMEA104315429__metabat2_high_PE_002 | metagenome-assembled genome bin SAMEA104315429 (sample SAMEA104315429) | gut metagenome | biome: Monkey gut; feature: monkey-associated habitat; material: faeces | place: China | collected 2013
CTGGCTGGGCGCATCCGAACCGCCCTGGCTGCCGGAAAATTCTCTGTACATCCGGAAGGGATTGCCGGAAACGGAAAGTCGGAATGCCGCACTGAAAACCTGTTTCCGGAATGCGCCGGAAAAATTTATCCGCCAATGGAAAGCCGTAGACGGCGTGAAGACAGTTCCGGAAAAACAGGCGGAACTGATCCTGAACTGTACGCTGTCCGAAAATGCGTCGTCCGGCGAAATCGAAGCGGAAATGGAACGCTGTTTTGATTTGCTGATGCGTTCCGGTTTGTACGAATCCGGAGGAAAACAGCAGTATCTGCTGTCCGGAACTGCGGACGCTCCCCGTTCCGGCGCCTGGCGTCTGACCGGCTGGCTGTTCGGATTGGCATTGCTGGCGGCATTGCTGGAACTCGTTCTGTGGCATAAACATAAAACCGTGTAGGAAGGATGACGGTATGCAGCTGTATTTTATGGATTTATGGAGTTTATGGTTTCTGCTTCCCGGCGCGGGATGCTTTTTCCTGCTGCGGCGACGGGGGGTACGGTTCTGGCAGGGTATGATGATTCTCTGTCTGATTCTGGCAGCGTCCGGACCGGTGCTGCGCTGGACTGGAACGGAGCCGGAAACTCTGCTGCTGACCGAACGGATACCGGGAGTGAAAACGGATATTCCGGCGGATTTGCAGCGGCGTGCCGGGGTGCGGCAGCGGGATTACACCGGAAGCACGGCGGCAGCGCTGGCGGATGCCGGAGCCGGATTCCGTTCCGGAAACGGCGGCGAAATTCATCTGTTCAGCACGTTTCATGAAACTTCCGGTTCGGTGTCCCGTTCCGCCGCGGCGCTGAACCGGCGGAACATCCGGGTTATTGCGCATTCGCAGACGCCCGAAAAAATCCGGCGTCCGGTTCTGCGCGGATTAAGCTGCAATCCAGCGGCAGGCTGCGGAGAACGGATCCGGCTTGAAGCCGAATTGGCGGTTCCGCATCCGTCCGAAACGGAGTTGAAACTGTGCCGCGCCGATGGCAGAGTCCTGACTTCCCGGTGCATTGCGTCCCGTCCGGACGGTCTGTCGCGGACAAGTCTGGAGTTTTCGCTGTCAGAACCGGGCGAATATGCCCTGCGGCTGGAGTTGGACGGTGCTGCCGCCGCGGAGATTCATCTTGCCGTATCTGCACCGTACCGTGCAGTTCTGGTTTCTGCACAGCCGGAACTGGAACTGCCGGCATTGCGGGAGCTGTTCCGCGGAGCGGAAATCGAACTCTGGGAACCGTCCCGGAAATTTTCCTCCGCGGCATTGCTGGTGATCGGTGAAGGCGGCGTACGTACGTTGAAAGCGTCTGAACTGGAAGAACTTGCCGAAACGGTAAAAAACGGCGCCGGACTGCTGTACTTTGCCGGGACGGACATTCCGTTTGCGGAAGAAAAACTGCCGTCCGCGTTTCGGGAACTGCTGCCCGTCCGTTATGCCGGAAAAAATCTGAACCGGATGCCGACGACCGCGCTGGCAATCATCATTGATACATCGGGCAGCATGAGCGGCACCCGGCTGGCATTGGCGCGGGAGACTGCGCGTCTGGCGCTGGACAAACTTCGTGACTGCGACATGGCGGGGATCGTGGAATTTCACGGCCGCCGCCGCTGGGCGGCGCCGCTCCAGAGTGCCGCCAATCATCTGGAACTGCATCGGGCTCTCAACCGTCTGAACGCCGGCGGCGGGACGGTGATTCTGCCAGCCTTGCAGGAGGCATTTTACGCTTTGCGCAATGCCGACGCGCGCCTGAAACATGTTCTCATCATTACCGACGGCGGCGTGGAGCAAGGCGATTTTGAAGGTCTGCTGCGGCGCATGGCGGAGAACGATATTACCGTGTCAACCGTCATGACCGGGAGCGGACAAAGCCCGTTTCTGAGCCGTCTTGCCTGGTGGGGCGGCGGGCGTTTCTACACGGCATCCAGCCGTTTTGCTCTGCCGGAACTGGCTTTCCGGCAATCGGGCAGAGAGTCGCTTCCGCCGTTCCGTACCGGCCCGTTTTCTCCGGAAATTCACAGCGGCTGGCAGCTGTTTTCCGGACTGTCATCTGTACCGTCTGTTCCCGGCGTGCTGGAAAATACACTGGCGTCCGGAGCGGAGGAAGCGGTCCGCGCGGGACAGCAGCCGCTGATTGCTCTGCGCCGTGCGGGAGCGGGAATGGTCTGCGCGGTGAATACCGGTCTGTCCGGGGATGTCATGCAGAACTTTTACCGTCAGCCGGCGGTTGCCGGAATGTTTTCCGCATTGGGGCGTTCTCTGCCGGATCCTGTTCGGATGCAGCCGTTTGCGGTTCGGGATTATTCCGTTCTGCAGGATATTCATTTCCGGTTTGAACGGGCTGGACAGATTCCATATCTTTATGCGGAATTGTCTGCACCGTCCGGAAAAACGGAGCGTTACCGTCTTGAACGGGCGGCGGATCAGACATTTCATTTCCGGCGTTACGGATTGCCGGAAGGAACATATCACCTGAAAATTTCAGAAACTGCGGATATGCGCAATCCGCTCCAGTTTCCGTTTGATTCCTTCGCTGCGCCGGCGTCCGGCTGGACTGCGGAAGATCACCGGACCGCGGAAGAAATCACGCGGCGTTCGCTTCTTTTGCCGGAACCGGGAGCAGCAATACGGCAGTTTTATCTGCGTCCGGTGTTCGGCGGACTTTTCATCCTGCTGATGCTGGTGCAGCTTCTGCTGCGCCGTCTGCCGTCGCGTCTGGCTCTGACTGCCGGACTGCTTTGCGTGGGCTGTCTGGTGTCCGGCGGCGAGTATGAAACTCAGTTGAAGAACGGGTTGCTGGGTCATCAGCCAGAAGCGGCGTTTCGTCTGGCGGCGGAGAAGGCAAGAACTGCTTCCGATCTCCGTTTTGCTCTGCTGCTGGAATTGGAAACAGCCCGGAATCATGGACATCAGGAGGAACTGCTCCGCCGTTGGTCCGCCCTGTCTGCCATGGAACCGGAACGTCTGGAACTGCTGGTCAACGCCTGTGAAGATGCGGGACAGCCGGAACGTGCTCTGGCTGTGCTGAAACAGCATGGCGGCGGTCTGGATGGACGTTTTGCACCGACGCTGATCCGTCTGGCGGAGAAATGCGGCAGGAGTGATCAGTTGCGCACGGAGATTCAGCAGCAGCTGAAACGGAATCCGCGTTCAATGTTTCTGCTGAATGCGGCGTTCCGTCTGGAACTGCTGGCAGGACGTCGTCCGGCGGCGGAGAAATTGCTGGATCAGCGGCTGAAAACGGAGAATGACCCCGCTGTTCTGCGTCTGCTGGCAGAATCAGCGGAGAAAGCCGCGCTTTATTCCTGTGCCGAGCGTATTCTGCGGAAAGAGGAACAGGTTTCCGCGGAAGGAGTCTGGCCCGCCCGGTTCCGCCGCATGGACCTGGCTGTTCACCGCGGTGATCCTGTCGGAGCCGTAAAGCTGCTGCGGAGTTTTGCCGCAGAAAAAAATCTGTCCCGTGGAATTCTGCTGAACCTTGCCGACCGCTGTGAACAATACGGCGATTCCGTGACCGCGCTGGAGCTGTACCGCCGGGCGGGCAGTGAAGACGCCCGGATTCGTGCCGCTATGCTGCAGGAAGGTCTGGGACGGAATCCGGAAGCCGCAAAACTCTGGAATGAGGTGTTCCGCACTTCGGAAAATGAAATGCGCGCGCGTCAGGCGATGGAACGTCTGCTGGATTTGTCTGCCGCCGCCGGGAAACTGCCGGAAACCGCTGCCGCACTGGAACAGAAATTGAAGCAGAAGCCGTCATTGCGTCTTAAAACTTTTTATGCGCACGTGCTGTTCCGAGCCAATCGGCAGGATGAGCTGTTCCATTATCTGGATCTTCAGGAAAAAAACGGTGAAACCGGACTTGCCGGGCTGAAACTTTCTTTCCTGCTGTCGGCACGCCGGTACAAAGAAGCGTCAGCTCTGCTGGAACAGAAAAAAACGGCGGATCCGGAAAAACGCGCGGAAATACTGCGTCATCAGGTTCTGATTGCCGTTGAAGCCGGTGACAAGACTTTGGCACACCGGGCAGCGGATGAGCTGCTGCGCATTGCGCCCCGCCGTGCCGACGCGCTGGAATTTGCCGCCGGGGTATATTCTCTGCTGAATGAGCCGGCGAAAGCGGTGGAAATGTATGATGAGTGCCTGAAAGAAAATCCGTCGCGGATTGAATTGTATCTGCTTCGCGCCAAAGCGCAGAAGGCTGCCGGAGCGGGCGGGCGGGCCCAGGCGTTTTTCGTGGAGAAACTGCGGGAACCGGTTTCCGCGGATTTCTTCGGAATTGCGGCGGACGGTCTGCTGGATCTGAATGCTCCGAAAGAAGTTCTGCGGCAAGTGCTGGCGGAAACCATGAAACGGCTCAAAGCCGATCCGGAACTGCTGTTCTATTACCGTCTGGCGGAAGACCTGGCGGAGGAACTGGGCGACCGGGCGGTGTGGCGTCATCTTCAGCTGCTTCAGCTGGCTGCGGCACCGGAACGGCGCACTCTTCTGCTGCGCGGTTTATATGAGGATGCTGTGGTCTGCGGACGCCGGAAAGATTCGTTCCGTCTGGCGCGCCTGTTGTCCGGATGGAATGAAATCTATCCGCCGGAATTGTACCGGTCATTGTCGGGTGAACTCACGGAAAACGGATTTTTCGCCGCGGCGGAACGTTGTGTCCGTCAGGCGGATGCAGCGGAAAACAGCAGCCGGCATCTGTTTGCCTTGACGCAGGTCTGTCTGGATGCCGGACGACCGGCGGATGCGGCACGGATTTGCCGGGAACTGCTGAGTCTGTCTCCGGACTCTCCGGAGTATCTGATCCGGTATGCCGAGGTTCTGGAAATATCCGGAGAATACCGCTGTGCCGGTGAACAGAATCTGCGTGCGTTGTCGCTGCTGGCGTCCCGTATGGTGCTGGATCAGGGGCAGGGCAAAGGGAGCAGCAGTGCCGTGTTTGAACGCCAGATCCGCCCGGTGATCTGCGCCTTTGCTAATCAGTTTGTTCTGTGTCCGGGGGTATTTGATGCAGAGCTTGCCGTTCTGGAAAAGACTGCCGGAGCCGCTGCCCGCCGCCGGGTGTGGAATCCTCTGCGGAAACGCATGAATGCACTGACCGGTCTGCCGGTTCCGTCTGCGGTCCGGAGGAATGCCGTGCCGGGCAGCCGTCCGGTTCCCGCTGATGTGCTGGCATACCGTCTGGCAGTTCTGCCGGAAACGGAAGCCGTAAAGGAAGTGGAACAGACCTTCCGGAAATTATCCGCCGGACAGCGTTCTCCGTATTGGGAGCGGCTGGTTGGTGCGCTGTGTGCCGAGCCGCCGGCGCGCGTGTCGGCAGTACTGGACCCGGCTGACTTTCCGGAATACCGGTATCCGCTGGCAGTTTTCCGCTTACGGGCTGGCATTGAAACGCAAGTATGCGGAACTGTTTCTGAAAAAGTTTCCGGAGTCTCTCCATGCCTTGTCCCTTGCCGCGCAAATCCGTTATCTGACCGGCGAGCCTGCGGGAGCGCGTCTGCTGGCAGGAGAAGTGTATGAACGTTTTGCCGGACTTGTCGAAGTGAAGTTTCCGGAATACCGCGCCGTTTTGGAGCTAAACCGGATTTTTGCCGCAGCGGACAGCGAAGCGGAAAACGCCGGGAAACATGCCCGGAGCGAACTGCAGGCTTCCGTGGAGTCGGACCGGAAACTGCTGGGCGATACTCCGGCGCGGACTTTGACCGCCGTGCTTCTGCTGAAAGGCGAAGGGAAATATGACGCTGCATTGGATGAGCTGTTCCGTCTCTGGAAAAACGGGGAACGCGGACTGGTGGTTTTCCGATTGTCGGAGGAACTGACCGTCCGCACTGGCCGTTACCGTGAATGGCTGGAACTGCTTTCCTCCTATGAAACCAAAGATGTTTCGGTTCGAGTGCTTGCCGCCCGGCGGCAGGTGCAGCTGTTCCGGGATGCGGGGGAATACCAGCGGGCGCGGCAGAGTCTGCCGATGCTGGCGGTTCCGCTTCAGAAAAGGGAACGACTGCTGACGGAACGTTTTATGCTTTCACCGGAAAGATTTGTCGCAGGACTGCGTAGTTTCCTGATCGGCCAATGCCGTACCGGACAGTTCGTCGGTTTTTATGCGGACAGTTTCGGGACGGATGGTCTGACCGGGTACAGACTGCGCGGCGGACGGCGTGCGAATTTGCTGCCGGGACTGGCGGTGCGCGACCGTGCTTTGAATGATACTCTGGGCAGTCTGCTGCGCGGAACCCCTGTTGCGGAACGCGGATTCGCTGTACTGTTTGAAGCCTGGCGGAATACTCTGCCGGGAAACGGGAACCCGCATTCCGCCGGCACGGAAAAAACGGTTCCTGCTCTGCTGGCAATGCGGACCGTTTCCGGCGGATCTTATCATGCCGGAGAGATTGCCATGGCGGAAAAACTGATCCGCAATTCCGCCGTTCCGGTGGAAAACGCTGTCATCTTTCTGGATATACTGCCGCGAGCCGGGCAGTCCTCTGCCGCGGCAGGTCTGGCGGAACGGGTGCTTCAGTCGCCGCAGCCGTCGAAACAGCGCGAACTCCTGGAGTCTCTGCTGAAACGGATGGAACCGCAGAAACGGCGTGCTGTCCTGCTGCGTCTGGCTTCGCTGATTCCGGAAAATGACTGTGCTCTGCGGGTTTTCTGGCTCGGCTCATGCAGGCCGCCGTACCGTCCCTGTCCCTGCTGGCGGAAAAGCGCGGTCTGCTGTGCCGTCCGGCTGTTTTTCCTGCGGATACGGAATTGTATCTGCTGTATGGACAAGGTTCTGCACAGGAACGGATTCTACGTTTTCTGACGGTTGCGGAACGTTATCCGGACTGGCAGATTCTGTTCCTGATTCCGGATGAAACGGAAAAACAGTCTCTGGCGGATGCCGCGGAAAAAGCTCTGGAAACTGCTTTGCGCCGGGGGCAGCTGCCCGAAGATGAACTGGTTCGGCATTATGTCCTGCTGTCTGTTGCAGACCCCGTCCGGAAAGCATACTGGCAGACCCGTGCCGCCTTGCATGACCGTCAGCCGGGGGAAAGTTCCCTGTGGCGTCTGGACAGTCTGGAAAATCCGGCGGAACGTGCCGCTTTGCTGAAAAAATTATCTTCTGCCGGACGGCTTCCGCCGCAGCGCAGAAATACAAACCAAAACCCTGTTACAGGAAAGGAATCCCTGCAATGAGAATCCCGTTGTTGACCGCCGCCGTACTGCTCGCCGCCGTAACGGCATTCGCCCATGGACCCGCCCAGCCGCCGCTGAAATCTCCGGCGGCAGCCGCTCTCCGCAAAGGAGATCTGGAAACGGCTCTGACTCTGTTTGAATCCGAAATCAAAGCCTCTCCGGATGAGCCCCGGCTGAAACAGCATTATGCAGAACTGAAGACTCATCTGCGGCGTGAAAAAATGTTTGCTGCGGAACAGAATCCGGAAATGAAAACCCGGATCGGGCGTCAGCTCCGGCGTTTCTATTACAAGTACGGAATGTTCGGCAAAGCAGAACAGACCGACCGCGCCGTTTATGCGGCGGATGCCTCCGAAGCCAATGCCGTCAGCTTGGGCGTTACTCTGCTGAATACCGGTAAAAATCAGGAAGCGGCGGAACTGTTCCGCAAGGTGAATCTGGACAAAGCCAAGCCCGGCGTGGTGCTTTGTGCCGCTCTCGCAGAAGCGCGTACCGGCAGCAAGGAAAATTCCGTAAAACTGTTGAGCCGTTTCTCCGTGGAAAAAATGGATGCCAACAGCCTTCAATTGTATGCCCGCTGTGCCGCGCTCAACGGCGATGCCGCTGGAACTGCCGCCGCAGTCCGCCGTATTCTGGAACAGACCAAAGCCAAGCAGCATCCGTCTCTGAAAAAGCATCTGTTCAGCACTCCGGATTTCCGGAATGTGGCGGAACAGGAAAGTTTCAAGGCTGCATTGAATACTGAATCCAAAGTGAAGGATAATTGCGATACTTGTCCTAAACGCGGAACCGCGGAATGCGAGGATAATCAGAAACACTGATATTGTTCTGTTTTTTTCTGAATCTGGACTTTATGTCTTTCGGGTCATATCGTCCAGATTTTTTTTATTGCGGCAAAGAGCCGAATTTATCCTGAACCATATCCAGAAAAATTTCAGCGGCTTTGCTGAATACCTGATATTTTTTCCAGACAATGTTCAGTCCGGATTCCAGCCGCGGAGTCAGCGGACGGAAACACAGATTGTGATGTTCTCCCGCTATGAGCATGTGGTCAAGGGAAAGAGCGCAGCCGATTCCCGCTTCCACCATCAGCGCGGCATTGTAGAACAGGTTGTAAGTGGCAACCACATTCAGTTTTTCAAAGCGGCTGCCGAACCATGCGGCGAACGGGTTGCGCACCGGGGATTGTCCTTCATTCATTCTGGAACAGATCAGCGGCTGATGAAGCAGATCGTCTGGATTCAATTCTTTTTTCTTCGCCAGCGGATGGTCTTTCCGCATGACCACGCCCCAGATATTTTTAGCCGGAAGCGTAACATAATCATACTTTGAAATATCGACCGGCTGGATGAGAACGCCGAAATCCAGAATGCCTTTGTCCAGCCGTTCCATGACATCAGCGGCATTTCCGCTGAAAATATGGTATTTGATTTCCGGGTAAATACCCCGCAGTTCCCGAATGATTTCAGCGATCAGCAGCATGGCGTTGGTTTCGCCGCCGCCGATGTAGACTTTGCCGCTGATGAAATTGCCCATTGCGCTGAAATCGGCTTCGGTACGTTTGACCATTTCCACGATTTCTTCGGCGCGTTTGCGCAGAAACATGCCTTCAGGGGTGAGCGTGATGTTCCGGTTGCTCCGGATAAACAGCTGCTGTCCCAGTTCATCTTCCAGTTCCTGCAGCTGCCGGGAAAGAGTCGGCTGGGTAACGTGCAGAAATTCTGCCGCCCGGACAATTGTTCCTTCTCGTGCGACTGCGAGAAAATAACGCAATACTCTGAGTTCCATGAAGATACTCCGTTTTATTCCTGCGGGGTGATTCCCGGTTCAGTCTGGATTTTCAAAGCAGTTTTCGGATTGTAGCGGTCTGTGTCGCCGGACGCCAGAAGTTTCTTGTAATAATCCTTTTTATATTTCAGAATGTTCATCTGTTTCCGGAGATTTTTCATCTGTTCACGCAGAATTTTTTCCTGCTGGAAAATCAGTTCAGCCCGTTCGGGAATGGTGGAATCGCCGCGCTGACACATGTCGATATAACTTTTCACTCCTTCGATGGAGAGTCCGGTGGAACGCAGACAATGAATGAGTTTCAGCCAGCTGACGTTGTAATCGGAAAACAGCCGGGCGTTTCCTTCCGAGCGGTCGACATCGGGAATCAGTCCGATGTTGTCGTAATAACGGACGGTATACGGAGAAAGTTCCATCATTTCGGCGACCTGCCGGACGGAATATTTCGGAGTGCGGTCGTGCAGAAAACTGAATGATTTGTTTTTGGACATGACGATTTTCTTTCATGGTTTGAAAACTTAGAGCAACTTTAATATATCGGCGGCATTTTCATTTGTCAAGCATATCGGGAGAAAAATTTTTTCTGAAAATGATTTGACTTAGAGCTGCTGTAAGGTTTATGGTATCAGCATGGAGGTGCGGAATGGAACGGGGAGTCTATGCTTGAAAGGCATATGCTGGTATAGAAAAGAAATATTTGCTATTCGTTGAAATCCGATTATAGTATGGCTGTGATCGGAAGAAACGGAGGTGCAGATTTGGAGGAAACTTCATTGAATCAGACGGAATTTCTGCTGAAACGCAATCTGAAGGATGCGGGATTCGGACCGAAACAGACGGAACGGTTCCTGCTGCTCCGGACGGAAGGCAGATGCCGGGAACTGGAGCTGATGCTGGCGGAACAGCGGGCATCGCTCCTGAAAAAAGTGCATGAAAACCAGAAACGGATCGATTGTCTGGATTACCTGACACATCAAATCAAACGAAAGGAAACAGAATCATGAAAAACAAAATGTCAGCTCTTGCCATGGCCGCCGCAATGTTCACTGTCGGCGGATGCGCCCAGGAAACCGGCGCCGCGGAAAAAGTATCTGCGGAATCGGGAAAAATTCTGATCGCGTATTACTCGTACAGCGGCAACACGAAATTCGCGGCGGAAGTGATTCAGAAAACCACCGGAGGAACGCTGTTCGAGATTGTGCCGGTCAAAGCGTATTCCGCCAATTACAATGAATGTGTGGCGCAGGCGGAAAAGGAAATCCGCGCCGGATTCAAACCGGAACTCAAAGCCAATGCGGCAGATTTTGCCAAATATGAGGTGATTTTCGTCGGTACGCCGAACTGGTGGAGCACCATGGCGCCGCCGGTGCTGACTTTCCTGGCGTCGAACAATTTCACCGGAAAGACGGTCATACCGTTTGTTACTCATGGCGGCGGGGGAATGGCGGACTGCGAAAGCGACATGCACAAGGCTCTGCCGAATGCGAAGTTCGCGAAAGGCGGCGCATTTTCCGGCAGCCGTGTGCGCAGTTCCGAAGCCGCAATCCGTGATTGGGTGAACAGCATCGTGGAAATCAAAAAATGAGGTGAGACATGAAAACTGTTTTTCTGGGATTCATCCTGTCGGTTTTCTGTTTCATTCAGATAGAGGCAAAAGAAATGAAAGCATTGAACAGCAAAGAACAGAACATTGTCGTCATTGCCGCAGATACGGCACGCGGCGATTGACGAGTATCTGAAAGCGCATCTGTTCGGTGATATTTTCCGTCGTGACAATCTGGACTGGAAGATCCGTGAAATCGCCACCATCACC
>SAMEA104315429__coassemble_1635_pt1 | contig 10556 bp, 8 predicted proteins | sample SAMEA104315429__metabat2_high_PE_002 | metagenome-assembled genome bin SAMEA104315429 (sample SAMEA104315429) | gut metagenome | biome: Monkey gut; feature: monkey-associated habitat; material: faeces | place: China | collected 2013
CATGATCTTTGCCCCTGTTTCACGGGCTTCCTTCTGAATCTCCGGATATTTTTCCTCGTGAGCTTCTTTTCGCGGCAGTTTTCTGCGCTTCGCCGGAATACTTTTGACCTCGTGTATTATTTTCATCGTACCATTCTCCAGGTTTGGGTATGGCAATACAGCACATGATGTTATTTATATCCAGTATAGTAATCATCGCTTCCGCTTTTTGCAGCGGCTTTCAACAGATGTTTTTTCAAGGCCGGATCAATGGGTCGCAGTTCCGCCGGATACCAGCATTGTCGTTCCAGAAAATCCCTGATTTCCGGATTGTTTCTGCGGATCCCGTAAAACTCCAGAACGGCATCGGCAAGATTGCGTTCCACGGCCGGAGTATAGGGTCCGACCCTCTGCCAATAAGCCGCAGCATCTTTTATTTGACTGGCCGGATGGGTTTTGCGCTTTTCGGCATCCGCCCAGAATTTCAGCATTTCTTCACGCCTGGCATATTCTTTCTCCATACTTTTTTTTATGAAAGCCAGGAGACTGTCGAACTGTTCCATCGTGACTGGAATGCAGGGAAACACATAAAAGAACTGCAAGTTGTCTGCTTTGCTTTTCGGCTCAAAAGGAGTATAGACAAGTTCCAGATAAAGATTCCGGTTTTGTTTGTCCTTGACCAGCTTCCACTGTTGGTATTCCGGGATCCATTTGCGTATCATGGGAGCCGTTTTCAGCAAATCAATTTTAATATCCTCGCGCGGATTATTCTCTTCTCCTGGATTCTCAAACGCGCCGCGTTTCGTCAGATATTCTTCAAAGGCGAAGGGAACGATCCGGAACACGGCTTTTTCGATCTTTCCCGCCCAGCTTTTTCCGGTCTCCGTGACATACATCTGACCTTGCCCGGCAGCGAATTCAAGATTTTCAAGATAGCGGTGTTTGAGTTTGAAAATGTTTTCCCACGGCCGGTCTCCCTTTTGCGTGGTCGCCAGCCCCAGATACCCCGGCATGGTATAGCAGACAAACAGTTCGATCTCCTGTTTCGGCTGAAAGGTCATCTCCCAGAGAAAGATATTGCTGAATTTCTTCTTTTTGTCAAACGGCACATAGCGGACCGGAAAGGTTTTCTCCTTCGTTCCGGCGATAAAGCTGAAATTCGCGATCACTTCGGTCTGATTGATCTTGGTTTTATCCCGGAACCACAAAGCTCCGGAGGCAATCGGAAATCCGACCGGAACCGTCACGGCCCGATCGGTCAGATTGCGCAGTTTGAAAACACAGTGGAATTTCATCGGGTCGAGGTTGCGGCAGGAACTGTCGATGGGATAATTGCCCCGCATCGGGATCATGGTTACGATCTCCTCCGCCATCTGGATCTGCACTGTGGAATCCAGCACGACGGTCTGTCCGCTTCCCCGGAAAACTCCGGCATTGGCAAACAATGCTACCGCAGCAAGCAGCAACGCGAAACTCAACAGATTTTTCATGGTTTTCCTCCTTAATGATGGCTGTATGAGCCGGTCATTTTTCCGGTTTTGGCATCGTAACGCAGCGTGATCCCGCCGCCGTTGCGATGGCGGTTTACATAAATATAATACGGAAACGGCCCTTTATCAAAAACATCCTCGGGCTTTTCATGTTTTTTGAACTCGATTCTGCCTGATTCGGCCCTGAATTTCAGGAAATCTTTTTTTGAAACCTGACACGACCAATCACAGGCGGTGCTGCTTCCATTCAATTTGATATCCGATGCGCCATCCGGAATATATGTTTTCCCGATCCACAGCACGGACCGCGGAAACTTGGCAGGATCGTTCCCCTGATACGAAACATCCTTTCCGCAGCGGCCGAGAATCATGCTGCCCCAGACAAACACTGAAAAAGCGGATAAGAAACCCAGTATCCGGACCGCATCCCAGAATCCGTCCCGACAATGCCGGAACGGGAAAATCAGCGCTATGATCAGCGCAAGGGGAGGCAGCCCCAATCCGATCAGGAGCGGCCAGTCATGATCCGTTTCCCAGGCGATGTAAAACAGCAGAAAGAAAAGCAGAAATGCCGGAGTTTCCCACAGAAGGATACTTTGTCCCCGCGACTTCCTGTCTCCCTGAACGAGCTTATGCCGTCCATGTTTCCAGGCAAGGAAAATCCCTCCGGCAAGCATGACGCCGAACAGAATGATCGGGAAACTCCATACAAGGGAGTCCGGTATATATTTCTCCAGCTTCAGCGCCATCAGGCCAGGAACCAATACGCCCCAGACCAATAACGCTGCAATTCCGCTGATGACGAGTACGGCAATGCCGAGCGCGGCGGAATTCAGAATGATATAGAGGATATTCCTTTTCATTTCAGTCCGGCTCCGATCTGTTTTCATTCATTTTTCCAAGGATAAAAGACATCAATTTTCCCGTCGGACCAGAACCGATGCCGCATGTCTCCGGCGTGGCCGCGTCCGTCCTCAAACAGGATGAACCGGGATTCTTTCCAGCTTCTGCCCGCTCCGCAATACCGGACTGTATGACTGCGAGGGAACGAAACCCCGAAACTGTCCGGCAGTTTATCGGGATATTTTTCGCGCAGTTCAAGCCAGGCGTATTTCAGATTCGAAATACAACTTATGCGCCGGCCCGTTTCCCGCGGCGCACAGAGACACGGCAGCAGGAACATGAGAAGCAATACCACGACCAGACCCAGCAGCGCACTTTCCCGGATACGCAGTTTTCTGCCGTTGGCACGGATCGCCCAGATCAGAAAACCGCCGGCGATCAGCCCGCAGCCCAGCAGACACCACGGGGAATTATGATCGTTCAATGCGAAAAATTCTTCAACAGGGAAATACAGGGACGGCGGCAGAAGCGCCCGGAATGCCGGCCAGTATTGCGCTCCGTAATTCCACAGAAAGAGCCAGAGAAAAAACAGAACGGCGCCTGCGGCGAGGATGACCGCCGCTTTCATCCGATGAGGCTGTTTTCCCGATTCGGGCATCTATCATTTCTCCGGCTTTTTTATCTGTCGGCTGCCGTTCGTTCCATCGGAAAGCATCATATTCCGGTAGCGGAACGGATGGTTGCCGTCGCGGTCGGCCAGCAGCAGGAACGGCGGATAGGTGATCTTGTGCCCGCGTCCATAATATTCATAATCAATGCGGCCGGGTTTCTCATTTTTCAACCGCATCGGGCAATAATAAGTCCGGTCGTCTGTCAGATAACCGTCTTTCAGAGTCTCTAAGTCAGGCGGGAGGAAGCCGGAATGATCATCTGCATACATCCTCAACGCAATATAGATCTGTTTGAGATTGGTGTAACAGGGGGTTCGGCAGGACGTTTCTCTGGCTCGTCCGAGTTGCGGCAATACGAATCCCAGCATCAGCACGGAAAAAAGCAGATACCCGGCACACCAGGCAAGACGCTGTTTCCGTGAAAGATGTTTTTCCCATGGAATAATAACGGTCCAGAGCAGGGCAATGAACAGGATAAAACCGCAAAAACCGCCGAAGTAACGAGCCCGGTCCGGGAAAAAAGATTCCCATCGGATCCGCTGCATTTCATTTCCGAATGTTTCCAGCAATATCTGCAGCAGAAATACGATCCCTTCATACACGGTCAGACCCAGAAACATCAAAACCGGGACCAGCAGCAGCCATTTGTTCATGCGGTCGGGCAGTTTCATTCCCATCACCTGTGGTTTTGGTTATTTTGACATGTTTGTAATATATCTCTTAACATCGTCATTTTCAAAGCACACAAAAAAGTTTTTCCAGTAAAACTTCAATCGGTCATGCAATCAAAACTTGCAATGGACAACGGGACAGCGTATAGTACCGCCAAAACCATAGGAGGAGAGCTATGTCTGTTGACTGGAACAAATATCCGCCGCTGCCGCCTCCTCCGGCGTTTCCGGAATGGCGCGACTCGCCGGAACGCGAGGCGTATTTCGGGGAACTGCAGAGTTTTGACTATAGATATGCCACCAGATATTTTTATTTGGCTGGATTGTTTGCCGTAATTATCGGGGCGGTCGTCCTTGATAAAAAATCCTCATACACCCACTGGGGATCGTGGCTTTGCATGATCGGCGGCGCGGTTCTGATCCTCTGGCTGATTTGTCTCATCGTAATGTGGTCCCGGATGCGGATCCGGCTGTGGAAAAAATACGGTTGTTTCCTGTGGAAACTCAGAAGACCGGATATCTCCAGAAAAGTCGCCACGATCATGGCGAGCCGTCCGGATTTCGACGAAGCGGAATTCCGCAAATACTGGCCGACAACGGAACTGGCGGACATGGCGCTGGCGATCCGTTCCCAGGTCCGGGAAAACTGGGCCCTTCCGGACAAAATGCTGTATCCGAACGATTCCCTGATGCTCTTTTATGAGTATAAACTGACCGGCGACGATGAAGATTACGAGGATTTTTATATAGATATCGGTCTCAACCCGCTTTATGCAATTTATGACTATGACAAAACCTTTGCCGAGCTGACGGAAAAAGCGCTGATATTCCGGAATGAACCGGAAGAGGAAGAGAAGAGGGAAAAGCAGACATCCTGAGATCAGCTTTCAAGATGTTATCTGAACAGATTGAAGACCCGGATCATGTCGTCAGTCGGACTTGACGGACATTACGGACGCGGCGGAAGACAGGCTTTGCCTCAAGATCTCCAGTTTCATAAGACTGCCTCCGCAGATATTACCATAGTCGATTATGCAAAAGCCTGATGCAGTGCAACCATCAGACGAACCGGGCACGAGGGACGTCCATTGGCTGCGCAAAACATTCCTGCAAACCATCTTCGAAACTTTTCCAATCAATCGCATCCGCAAGTTTTACCATCGCATGGCGCGGGGAAACAATATCTCGAAGCAACGGCTGAATAAATACCCCTGTACCGTTGCTGTATCTTCGCTTTTTGTCATCATTATTTTCAAGCTCGCATTGTTCCAATTGATACATCAATCGAATCAATGCTGCTCAAATAGGTTTGGAAAAGGAAGAGCGCGAAAAGGAAAGCACTTTTCCTCAAAAGATGGTTCCTTTTCGCATCCGGCTTTTGCATAATCGACCAATATACCATACAGCAGAAGCTTTTTCATTGATTTTCAAGCATTTGAATACTTTTTCATGACCGCCTCATTTAGCACGCAATATGATTCAGGAAAAGAAGCAACTCATTAGACATTTGCCGTTTCAGCAACAATCAGTATGGGGTCGTTACATCTTTCACATCTACTTTCGCTTCCGTCAGAAATTCAGGAGCAAAAAAACGGGCTTTTCCCGGAGGAATGTATTCCGGACAGTCAACCTGTATCCTGCTGCCGGGAGCGAGACAGAGTGATTTGCCGTTCAGCCGGAATTCCCGGTCCGCTTCAGTGGTGTTGATGATGGTGATTTTCTGCTGCCGGGTCGCGAAACAATAGCTGTCCGGCGCGTTTTTTTCCATTTCCCATAAAGGCTCTTCCGGGAGAAAAACCAGTCCGTCCGCAACTTGACCGGCATGGAATTCGCCGGCTTTCAGCAGAACTTCACCACAGTTTTTCCCCTGATACAGAATCTGCGCTCCGGCAGAGACATCCGGGTCACTGTTGTATAAATAGAACCGCAGATCTTTTCCGTCACGGTAAACGGCATAACGTATCCGGTCTCCGGCAATGACATCCAGTTTGGTTCGGTGCGCCCGCTGAGCAGAATAAATCAGACAGGTCATGAATTCGCGCAGTCCGGCACAGCCGGGGGCTTCCGTCGCGGTAACCGTCAGAACCAGTCCTTTGCCCAGCCGGTGTTCCACCAGCAGCGGCAGTCCGGAAATCTCCTCCTTAAGATTTTCACCGCCCACACTGTTCCGAAAACCGACAAGCACACGGGTTTCCGGCTGGATATTGGTGATTTTCACCGGAGTTGCCCTGCCGATGAAATTGGGATCGCGGTCGCATCTTTTTACCGGCAGATCGTAGCGAACATCGGAACATTGCCGGATAACGGAAATACCGTAGACATCCGGAGCTGCCATGCCGTCAATATCAAATCCGCACAGTTCATGCAGCTGTCCGTTCCGGAAATATTCCATGGGGTGCTGTCCGCGTTCTGCGGAGTTGTCGAAGTGCGAAAGCGCAATAATCAGATGTCCGCCGCGGCTGACAAAATCCTGCAGTTTCGCGTAAAGAGCTTCATCCATCCGGTTGTTTCCGAGGAAGAACAGCAGCCGGTAAGGCGACAGATCGGTTTCCGGCGGGATAACATCCAGCTGACCGCCGGGCGGATTGCCGCTGTAATCCGGTCCGCCTGTATTGTACGGATGGAACAGAGCATCCCGCCGGAAGAAGACATCATACAGTTCCCAGCCGCGTTCCGCATCGGAACTTTCCCATTTTCCGCCGTCTTCATAAATGCCCCATGCATACGGATTCCAAATTCCCGGATGACCGTCATCCCTTCCCCGGACGACGGCTGCCGGACTTTCCGGAAATCCGGCCGGACGACGGTGAATCAGCGTATGACGGTAGAGTCTGCGCAGTTCATCCCGCACCCGGCGCACGGGTTCATCCCCGAATCCGTAATACGGTTCTTCCGGAATCCTGTACCGGAAATGTCCGCATTCCGGATAAATGAATTCCGCGCCCGCCATATAACTCAGATACAGGGATGCGCGCCAGCGGTTCTGGTACATCCGGTCGCAGTGAACTCCGCCGTAATACATCTGGGCGATATGCACGCCCCAGTTCTGACCCGCCGCACGGGCGGCGCCCCGGACCGCCGAAAAAGTGATCAGCGGATCGCCGGGAAGCAGCTCCAGGCATTGCCCGTCAATTCCGGCTTCGCTGTGTGTGGCGAATACAATGCTGGAATCCACATTGTACAGTTTGCAGCAACATACTTTATTGCGTTCAAAGGCAAGTTCCTTTTTCAGATAGTCCACATAATTTTTACGGGCCACCGCATCGTTTGCGGCGCCCGGCATACTGCGGTAGGCATGAACTCCTTCGTCGACAGTATAGAATTTCGGCCAGTAGAGAATGCCGCCGGATTCCCCGATCGCATAGCGACCGAGAAAATATTCCCCCGCCAGCGGCAGCAGTTCTTCCAGTGTTTTTTTATCCAGCGACGGAGAATGCCACCGTTCATGATTATGCCGGTGAACCAGTTCGCTGAGCATGATGTAAATTCTGTTTTTTCGGCACAGACGCAGGACTTCCGCCGCTTCTTCGCGGTTGTCCGGCAACGAGGTCAGGACAACATTGCCCAGATTCAGACGGATGAAATTTTCCAACGGCTCTGTTCCGATGCCGATGGAGGCGCCGACCAGCGGAACGGATTCAAAAACACTTCTGTTCATATTCTTTTTCATTCTGTTCTCACTACTGTCCGGTAAAAATTACCGGAATTGATTGATAATGTCGGCTTCTACGCTATATTAAAGGCAGTCAAAAGCTTTAATTTGAGCGCAGGAGAGCCGACAATGTATTATTATAGCATTCTTTATTCCCCGATGCAGTGTTCTGTTCTGATTTCCGTTCCGTTGCGTTATTCGGTTTCCTGCTCCGGCTCAAGCAGGAACAATGCTGTTTCCGGAGAGGCGAATGTGTAAGAGAACCCGGAACCGCCGCAGTTTATTTTTGTCCCGCTGAACAGTTCGGAAATCTGTCCCGCTTTCTGCTTCAGAGAGAACCGGATTTTTCCGCCGGTTCCGGTATGAACGGCAAGCAGGTTTCTGCCCGCCCAGACCAGACACGGCTGATCCGCATAAATATGCACTCCCGCCTGTCTTGCGGAATCCCGCAACGTCTCCGCCGTGATCTTTTCAAATTCCGGGAAACGCATTCCCGGCAAATCCATGTTCTCCCACGCAGTGCCGGTGTTCAGACCGGACGGGCCATACCAGAAACAGGTTGTCCTGCCGAAAACATACTTCTCCAGCAGGGCTTTCTTTTCCGGAGTAATGACGCTCATGCCCGCAAAAATCAGGAGTCGCGGCAGACTGCTGAAACGGGGAATATCGTTCAATGTGCAAATCCGATGGGACGAACCAAGACGGTTCAACGCGCTCTGCAGAGGATGCAGCAGCGCGGCATAAGGTCCTGTCGGGTTGTAATACAGCAGCTGCTCCGGATCAATCACCAGCATGACATCCGCCTCCGGTTCGAAATCTCTGCGCGCATACTTCAGCCACAGATCCCGGCAGGACTTGATCACCGCGATGTTTTCCGGGTCCGCATAAAATTTTCCCCACATGTCGAACCACCACAAAGAGGCTCCATGGAACAGTGTACGGCAGAATTCACGCCGCAGACCTGCCCGGTCTTCCGCCAGATCCGCCCAGCGCGTATACCACTTGAGTTCCACATACGGCGTCAATCTCATGTTGGCGGAATGGGTTCTGTGATCGATTTCATACAAACAGTCCTTCCCGTGCAGATGAACAGTGCTGTTCGGAGTCATGAATCCGCTTCCGCCCCCCATCATGCGGTCCCGGTAACTGCCGGGGCTGATTACAAAATCCACGGCATCCGAACTTTCGACCTTTTCATAGGCAAGATGTCCGCGCAGAACAGCGGACATGCCCAGTTCCAGCACATAGCCGTAGAACACACCGATTTTCCGGCGCACCGACAGCTGTTCACGCGCCCGGCGGGCAAAACGGATGATGGAATCCGCAATCAGGTCACTGTGGAACTTCCAGTACAGAACGGCATTTCTGTTTTTCTGCGGATCACGCATCGCCCCGTTTTCACATGGAGTATCGAAACACTGCCGCAGAGAGGGGACATCCTCCGGGACCGGATAATGATGTTCCACGCACCATTTCCGGAACAGTTCCGCCTTGGAGAGAGTTTCCATTCCGTTGGCATGATCCATCCATTCATCTGTCTTCCCGCACATCAGGACATAAGCGGCAATCCGGTTCCCGTAATTCTTTTCCATATGCGCAATCACGGCATCAAGATATTTTTCCGTTTCCGTACGCCATTTTTCATCGCAGAGCGCATTGCTCAGATATGAATAACTGTCGACATGGAGCTGACGCGCCAGCCAGAGCGGCGAGTTGAGATCGATCAGACAGAGCAGCTGCGCGTCGGGGCAGATATTGAGCACATCCTGAACCTGTTCATCCAGCGGGGAAAAATCATAGGCGTCGAACCATTTCCACGTCGGTTCATATTCACAGTACGGCTCGCCCAGCGAATTTGCGGAATGTCCGGCAAAAACACAGAACTGCCGCACGCCGATGGAGGCAAAGGCTTTCATTGCGTCGAATTCTTTGCGGAATGAACGATAGGCAAAGAACGGTTTCTCTATGGGGTCTGACATTATTGTCCTCGTATTTCTTTTCTGTTTTCATACACACAGCGACCCGGCAGTTTTTTACCGGACCGCAATGATTTTGGTTTTCGGGCAAAGAGCTTTTGTTATTCGAGCAGATCGGCTGCAGCAGCCGGACTCTTGAACCGGTAACGCCCCTTGCCCAGATTTTCCGTTCTGCCGTATCTGGATTTCAGATTCTCCTTGCCGGGAACTGTGATGACCGCCTCGGCGGCAGCCCCTTTCACGGCAACAATCATGACCGCAGTCTTTCCGGAATCCGACTGAAACGCTCCGGCTTCCACTTTTCCGGACACGATCTCCATGCCAAGCCGAGGTCCGGCGGCGCTTCCCATGATATAAGGTTCAAGACCGCGGAGTTCACGGATCACCGGAACCAGATTCTTCCACATGCGTTCCGGATGTCCGGGATCGTTGTATTCTCCGGACTGTCTGACAATTCTCTCGCACAGCGGGTCCGTATAGAAGATGAATCCCTTGGCACCTTCGATGGCGAAAAGCCAGGTCATAGCGCGCATTTCCTCGGTGGACGGCTCGGCGTACGCGGCATATTCCGCACTGGTGAGTTTCCCTTTGTAATGTCCCCAGCTGAACGCCTGAACATAACCCCACAGCGGAACGCCGGAGCGTCTGGCTTGTTTCATGAATTCAGAAATGGAGGACAAGTCGGCAGGACTGCCTTTCTTCATGACCGGATAGTCATCGGCGCAAAAGATATCCCCCAGCATGGCAAACCGCGGCAGCAGTTTCGAGTCATTGGTGAGCGTAACCACCGGATGACGGGGATCCAGCCGGTTCAGAGTTCGGCGCATGGCAAGCACCTGATCCATGTATTCTTCCGGAACTTCATCGGAATTGTAGTAAAAGAGGGTTGCAGGATGATTTCCCAGCGCTTTCACCACGGTTTCCAGTTTGTCATCGACTTTTTCGGCATTGCCGATTTTCCGGATTCGGTACGGATAATAATCCAGCAGGACGGCAGTGGTTACGGCAGTGTAAAGATTGTGCCTGTACAGCAGATCCATTCCGGCGCGGATCCTGTCAAAGTAATGGGCGGCGTCCTGCCCCGCAGAAAACCGGAGCATCCCGAAGTTCATGGAAAAGTTGAATCCGGCGTCGGCAATCCGCTTGCAGCGTTCTTCGCTGAGCGGCAGAAAATCCGTCGGAAGCCCCACCGGCATGAACACTTTCCCGTTGACCACTATCCGCCCCAGCGCATCCACGGAAACAGTCCCCTGAACCGGGCGTTTTTCTTTCAG
>SAMEA104315429__coassemble_1654_pt1 | contig 10454 bp, 9 predicted proteins | sample SAMEA104315429__metabat2_high_PE_002 | metagenome-assembled genome bin SAMEA104315429 (sample SAMEA104315429) | gut metagenome | biome: Monkey gut; feature: monkey-associated habitat; material: faeces | place: China | collected 2013
ATGTAAAATGATCTCGGCTGTTGGAAATACGGGAGATTTATTTTTCATGTTTCACAAGGAAGCAATGAACACGGATATTTTCAAGGATTTTATTCAACGCTTGGAGTCGGATATAAAAGTCCCTGTTTTTCTGATAGTCGATAATCTCCGTGTTCATCATGCAAAAATTCTTCAATCGTGGCTGGATGAAGAATGGCAGAAAAACAAGTTCAAACTCTTCTATCTGCCAAGCTGTTCACCGGAACTGAATCCGGATGAATACTTGAATCGTGATGTAAAAGCTCATCTGTCAGAAACCAAAGTACCGAAAACAGCGGATGAATTGACGCGCGTTGTTCAAACTCACCTTGAGAAAAAAGATAAGGCATCGGTCAAGCGGCTTTTCCATAAACCGGAAGTCCGATACGCTGCGGAGAACGAACAATGAGATTATTTATGTCCAGTACAATAAGTTTTCTCTTTTTGCAGGAGGCAAATTGCCTGAATTCGAAATGACAGTGCTGTCTGCTAAAAATGGAAGCAGGTCAGTCATAAAAGATGAAGCAGATACTTTCATATAAGGTTTCTATGATATGGTGCAAAAACACGTTCCAAAATGCACATATATGGCGGATATTCGGGGCAGGGGATTTTACAGATACCGATATTTGATTATGAAGTTCCGCAGGGACAGACCGCTGATTTTGCCGAAAAAACATCATTCCAATTTCGAGAGCTGCTTCAGAAAAAATTCCGGATTCAATAATGGTTATTATAACATGTTATATATGGTGTTTATGGATGGATTTCTATCGTATGGAAGCGGAGATATGGCAAAAAGGCTGCTTTTTTACTGATTATTTAAGAAAAAATGAGAAAAAATTGATTTTTCTTCTTGACAAATTTACGAGAGACTGTTATATTCGTTGGCAGGTTATAACATGCAATATTAAAACGAGGGAATGATGCCGCGAGTCAAATACGTTAAAATCATTGAAGATCTGAAAGCTCAGATCGCTTCCGGAGAATTGACTCCGGGCGACCGGATTGTCTCCATACGGGAGATGTGCAATGAATACGGCGTCAGCTCCATTGTGGCTTTACGCGTTTTCCGCGAACTTGCGGAAGAAGGACTTATAGAAAAACGCGACGGCGAAGGTTATTATGTGCGATCCATGGAATCCGATGATTCTTCGGATACGATAGTCTGTGCGTTCCGCGCGCCTCAAAACATCAATCTTCGTGATAATTTCGGCAACCGGATTCTCTGCGGGATCCTGGCGGGCGCATTTTCCCTGCATAAACATGTGGTGATGCCGGAAGCCAGTCTGAGTCTGCGTGATTGCAAAATTCTGAGCGATGAAAAAGCCAAAGAGCTGGCAGATGAAGTGTTTTCCGTTCCGAATCCGGCGGGTGTGATATTGGATTTCCGGGTAACGGATGAATCCATTCAGAAGTATTTTCTGCCGCGCGCCGGGCGCATTCCGCTGGTGCTTGCCGGACGGACAACGCAGCTGTCGGTCAAAACGGTGTATCTGCCGATGGAGACGATCGGCATGGAGGTCGCGAGGCTGGCACAGATGTCCGCCGTTTCATCCTTCATTCTGTTGTCCGCGCGCCCGAGCGTGTTTCTGGATGCCGGAGCGCTTGACCGTGCTCTGCTGAAAGGTTTGAACATGAACCCCGCCGATGTGTTCATCACCTATGATTTTATTCAGGTCAGCGAAAAACGCGATGGCGAGATAGCGGACATTGCAGCGGAACGGATTGCCGCCGCCCGCGGAAAAACATTTGTATTCTGTCCCTCGGACGGGATAGCGGAGCTGTTCTGCGACCACATGACGGCGCGCGGTTTGACTGCGTCGCGGGATTACCGGCTGATGGGGTTCGGCGGTTTGGAATGTGCGGAGCTGCATAACCCGAAGCTGTCCACGATTGCCATTGATCAGGAAGCTGTCGGCGCCAGTGCCGTGGAATTGCTGTTCGGTCGTCTGCAGAATTCCATTGCCGCGACTTATACTATAAAATTGAGAGAAACTTTTTAATAGCAAGGAGGGTCATGAGGGTGTTTCATATCGCAGATGATGTCATTGTCAGAAAAAAAGGAAGAAAGGAGAATCAGATCATGAACAACCGGAAAACATTGTCATCCATTTCATATTTGAAGCATAAATCGAAACGGTTTACGCTGATAGAACTCCTGGTCGTTATTGCTATTATTGCGATTCTGGCGGGAATGCTGCTGCCGGCATTGAATGCGGCACGCGAAAAAGCCAGGAACATTTCCTGCATCAACAATCTCAAAACCATTTCCACGGCGTGCGTGATGTATATGAACGACTACCGCGGGTATCTGCCGGGCGGTTTTTCCGGCGGATTTGTCTATTATCCGGATCAGCCGACACGTACGGAATCATCTTTCATTTACGCCATGCGTCATTATCTGAACCTGAAATCCGTCTGGAATACGAAAACCAATCATTTCGGGATGTCCCGGAACGCGCCCCTGCAATGCCCGTCGGATAAATACAGCGTTGAAAAATTCAGCGACCGGCATCAGAACAGCTATGCCACCAATTATTATTCCGACTGGCGGGTGTCCGGAAATCCCCTCTCTCGTCCGGAAAAAATGAAACGTCCTTCCCAATGGATTTATCTGGCGGAAGGGTGCTGCCGCTACGACTCCGGATTTTCCTGGTCTGTGAATTCCTGGCCGTTCAAAGCGGATGCCGCCAAAGAATACGACAGGCTTGATTTCCGTCACAACAATTTCAGCAATCTGCTGTGGATGGATATGCATGTGGGCTCCATGAAATTGAATCAGATCCTCGGCAGCGGCGCGAAATATATTTATTCGACGCAGCCGTGAAATTCGGAACAGACAACAGTCATTCATATAAAACCGAACCTTAAAAAAGAGGAGAAGAAATGAAAGGTAAACTGTTCGCAGCCGCTCTGCTGGGACTGGGCGTACTGTCCGGTCAGTCTGTGGAGAAACCCTTCAGCGGGGACGCCCGTCCGCCGCGCAGCATTCAGCTGGGGAGTCAGCTGATTGCGGAACTGAAACCCGGAATTGCCGATCAGGCGGAAATCGTCATTGCCGACGGAGCCGCGGCGGTTACCCGGTATGCCGGAGAACTGTTGGCAAAAAATCTGAAACAGATTCTGAAAACGGACATTCCGACGGTCAGCAAACCGTCCGGCGGAAAATTTGCCATTTATCTGGGTATTTCCCCGTATTCCAAAGCGGCGGGGATTCAGGATGAAAAACTGTGCCGCGACGCGTTCATCATCAAGACCGGAAAAGACAGCGTTTACATTCTGGGGCGCGATGCCCGGAACGGCAATCCGGATTTTGCCATTTCCAGGGGCGGTATCTGGAGCAATATGTATGAACGCGGCACCATCTTCGGCGTTTATGATTTTCTGGAACGCTTTGCCGGGGGTCGTTTCTATTTTCCCGGAGAAAACGGTACAGTGTACTCGCAGAAAACAGTCCGCATTCCGCAGGCGGACATCTATGAGCGCCCGGATTTCGAATCCCGCATGGTTGCGATTTATTCCGGACAGTGGGATGATGAAAAGAAGGTCAAGCCGTATCCGCACGACTCCTCGATTTCCCCGCAGAAAAACGAATATTATTATTCACTGCGTCTTCAAACCAAATACGTTCCGTGCAACCACGGTCTGCTTTATCTGGGACTGGAAAAACGCTTCGGCAAAACTCATCCCGAATATTTTGCCCTGCGCAGCGACGGTCAGCGGTGGTGTCAGCCGGGAATGAGCTTCAACGGACAGCTCTGCTACAACAGCAAAGTTACCGAAGAAATCTACAAGGATGCGGCGTCCCTGCTGAAAGGCGAACCTTCGAGCGTGCGCGGGATCATTTCGCCGTACGGGAAAATCTGGGATCCGACCGGACATGCCGAACCGAAAGAAGGACGCGCCGGAGTATTCTGCATGATGCCGCAGGATGCGTATCAGAACTGCCGCTGTCCCGAATGCGAAAAGATTCTGCCGAAAGGCAATCAGGCCATTTCAAATTTCATGTGGTCGAAAGTGGCTGCGCTTGCCGGACGCCTCCAAAAAGAAGGCATACCGGGATACGTTACATTCATGTCCTATTTCCCGTATCATCTGGTTCCGGACGTGGAACTGCCGGACAATGTGCTGGTCATGGTGGCGGCGAACGGTCCGTTCTCGCATGGAAAAATCAGAGGCAATGAGGAAGACAAGCTGATCCGCGCCTGGACCCGGAAACTCAAACAGAAAGTCTGGCTGTGGAATTACGTGGGGAAATTCGGGCGTCTCAACATGCCCGGCATTCCCGCCATGACGCCCCGCGCCATCGGCAAATATTACCAGCACCTCAGCAAAGAACTCTACGGTGCGTACATGGAATCCGAAACGGATCGTCTGCTCTATCATTACTTGAACTATTATGTGTTCAGCAAAGTGGCATGGAACAATGCCACGGATGTAAACGCGCTGCTCAAGGAACATTACGCGGTCATGTACGGCAAAGCGGCTCCGGTCATGGAGCAGATTTTCGATCTGTACGAAAAACATTGGCTGAACGACATCGGCGGCCGCACGATCATGATGAATCTCGGACCGATGAGCGCGCCTCCGTCGGAATATGAATTGTGGACTAACGTCTATTCTCCGGCGGAATTGAACCGTCTGACCGGCTGGTTCAATCAGGCGGAAAAACTGGCGGCGTCCGATCCGGCAGCACTGAAACGCGTCAAATACATCCGGGCGAACTTCCTTGATCCCATGCTGGCGCAGGCGGAAGCATATCGCCGCCGCAATGATGCGATCCGCGGTTTCAGCCGGGTGCTGACTCCTGAAACACCTGCGGAACTCTGGCTTCAGCCGTTCGGCAAAAACCGCAAATTCCTTTCCTCGAAAGTTACCGTGCAGGATACCGGAAAACAGCTGGTTTTCACTTTCGACTGCGAAGAGCCGGAAATGGCATCTGTCGTTGCTCCGAAACGGAAACAGGATGACGCCGGAATCTGGACGGACAACAGCGTGGAGATTTTCATCAGCCCGTCCGGCGGCAAGGATTATTTCCAGTTCCAGGTCAATTCCGCCGGCAGTCTCACCGATATTTCCGCCCGGAGTGCGGGAAGCAAAGCCGAGAATGACTACAAATGGAACAGCGGAGCGGAAGTCAAAACCTCGGTTACACCGTCCGGATGGCAGGCGGTGATCGCGGTGGACAAGGAGCGTCTGGGCAAATTCAACCCCGACGGCTTCACCGCCAACTTCACCCGCAGCCGCGCAGTGAAAGGCCAGCCGACAGATCTTTACACCTGGAGTCCGTTCCTCCGCCGTGGATTCTGTGAACTGGAAAACTTCGGCAGATTCATTCCGCGCGAAGCCGGAAAGAATATTGTCAAGGACAGTGATTTTCAGGGTAAATACAACGGCCGCAATGTGTTCGGCGCCTGGTTGTCGCCGTACAAACCGGTTGCGGATACGAAAATTACTCTGGACGCCAGTGTGTTTGTCTTCGGAAAACAGAGCATCCGTCTTCAGGATTTCAAACCGGCGGCGGGAAAACTGTTCTCCATCCAGCAGCCGCTGCCGCAGATGAAACCGAACACCCGCTACCGTCTGAATTATTATGTCCGGGGCGAAAACATTCAGCCGGTCCGTTCGGGCGGCGGAGTCACGGTCAACATCTGGGATGCCGCAAACAGATGGTTCCCGCAGAACAAGCTGATCGGGACGTTCCCGTGGATTCTGCAGACGTATGAGTTCACTTCTTCTCCGGACACCGGAAAGAAATCGGCTCCGCGGATTCTGCTGTATCTGCTTCACGCTTCCGGCACAGTCTGGTTTGACGGAGTGACACTGGAAGAAATCCAGTAAGCACCACAGGCTGATTTCTGATCCGGCGCGCAGTTTTTACGGACTGTACGCCGGATTTTTTTTGCGGAAAACGGGAAAAGCACTTGCAATCGGGGGCGAGGCGGCGTACATTGCGGAAGCAATCAGAAGGAGGAATCCATGCAGTATTACCGGATTGATGTTTATGTGCCCGGCACCCATGCGGATGCAGTCAAGAGCGCCATGTTTGCGGCTGGGGCAGGGCGGCTCGGCAATTACGACAGCTGCTGTTTCCAGATCTGCGGCACCGGACAGTTCCGTCCTCTGGACGGTGCGAACCCGTATCTGGGAACCGCCGGACAGGTGGAGCAGGTAACCGAATGGAAACTGGAAATGGTCTGTCCGGAAGATTGTCTGCGCGCAGTGATAACTGCCTTGCGCGGCGCACATCCCTATGAAACTCCGGCATACCAGTATTGGGTGGTTTCGCTGGAATGAAGCGGGTCAGGATTTGCGGCGCCAGGTTTTGGGTTCCGGCGGCGTGAGGCCCTGTGCCTTGTACGCGTTGCGGAAGTGCATTTTTGCAACTCTGTTCAGGAGTTCCGTTCCGCCTTTTTCATATAACTGCGCGGCAATTCTGTCCACTTCCGTTCCTGCGCCCTTGGGCAGGGTTACACCCTGTTCGGCACCGAGTTTTTCCATCATGCGGACAAACTGCGCCCGCGCCATGATGGATGCGGCGGCAACGGCGATGTCGCTTTCCGCTTTGGTTCGCTGATCCAGCCGGATGCGGCGTCCTTTTTCGTTCAGGGCGCGGAGAATGAGCTGTTCGTCGCCGAATTTATCCGCGAGAGCCGCCGGGCATTCCGGAGCGTTGTTCAGAAGATTTTCCAGAGCGCGGGCGTGACCCCATGCCAGCAGACGGTTCAGAGAACCGAAGCTGCCGTAAATGCGGTTGTAGGCTTCCGGTCCGATGGTCACGACTCCCATGCGGTCGCCGAGAAGTTCGCGGATTTTTATGGCAATCGCCAGAATGGTTTTGTCGTTTTTGATCTGCTTGGAGTCGCGGACTCCGTACTTCTGCAGCTCGGCGGCAGCCTGTTCGTCCGGCACATATACAGCGGCGACGACCAGCGGTCCGAAGAAATCCCCTTTGCCGCTTTCGTCCATGCCCGCATGAGGTGAAAAGACCGTGTTTTCCTGCGGATTATCCTGATAACGTGCTGAATCGAACATTTTTTCTTTCAGGATTTCCGGTTCCAGAATGAAATCGACAAAATCGGCGGCATCCTTGCCCTGGATGACGAGTTTGCCGCTGGTATAGGCGCAGACAGAGGTTTTGCCCTGTCGGGCTTTGAAGTGCATGTAAGGGGCTTCCGACAGTTCCCAGCCCTTGTTTTCCAGCAGTTCGCGAAGTCCGGCAAATTCGGAATCGGTCAGTGTATAGACAAAATTGCGGTTCTGGTTTTCCATATCCATAGTTTTCCTGAATTTTTTTTCTGCAAAGCGTTTGACAAAACGCGGTTGACAATATAGATTAGCTTCATTGCTTTTGCAAATGGCTGTCAGAAAATAAATGAAAGGAATCTGAGATGAACAAATTGTATATTCTGGGCGTTCTGGCTGCGGTAGCGTGGACCGGAACTGTTTCCGCGCAATCGTCGCGGGCGTATAAAGTCCGTCCCGCTGCAGAAAGTTTCAGTATGCCGGATTTTGCGAATCAGGAAAACGGAGAAAAAGAGGAACAGGTTCCGAAATATGTTCCCAAGGATAAAATCACTTCTCAGGAATACAAACTTTCCAATGAACGGATTGAAAAAATCCGCGGCATCGTGAAAGCCCGTTTTGAAAACCGGGAAGACCTGGAAAGTCAGGATGTCATAGATTCCATCAAGACGGAAGTTCAGAAAATCATGCCGCTGACCCCATCCCAGAAAGTGGATCAGCGCTCGCTGACGTCCATTAAAGAGGCACTGGCTTCGCAGGTCAATGCCAAATTCGGCAAAACCGCCGATGAGATCCGCAAAACCGCCGGCGCTGAAGCCGAAAAGAAATATCCGCTGGCAAAAAAAGGCGACAAGATCAAAGTGTCTTACCGCCGCGGCCGTGAAACCCGCAATTACACGGGGAATTATTACGGACTGGGCGTCGGCGGAAACAGTATCCAGATCAACAGCCGGCATATTCCCATGTTCGACCTGCTGCCGGAATCCAAATCCCTGATTGATTCGAAAGCCAATGCCGAACTGCGTGAGGAATATGTCAATCAGGCTTACCGCAAATATATGAAGGAGCGTCTGGCTTATTCCGAAAAACTGTTCGCCGCGGAGTATGCGAAAGTCCGGCAGAACAATGAAAAAGCCGGCTACATCTATCTGCGTTCCAAATGGGAGCCAGCCTCGGTCATTCTGGATGAATGTCTGAAGGAAATGGTGCGGGAATCCCAGATCCGCGCCGCCCGCGAGAAACGGGAAGCGGAAGCCCGCAAAAAAGCACAGAACGAAAACGGCAGACTGGATGAAAATCCGGACGGCAATCCGGAAGAACCTCTCTGATCCGGGAATCCGTTCGCCTGTTTCAGCGGAAAATGTTTTTTTCATGCGGATGCGCTCCGTTTCGGGCGCATCCGGAGGCATATATTCGGAAAAAATCTGAATTTTCTGCTTGAAATACGGGGAAAATGTGTTATCTTAAATGCTCTGATATGTTCCATTACAACGTTGCAAAATAAAGGAGTCAACAAAAATGGGTAAACAGTACAATAAAATGCAGAAACGCGCCCGTCTGAAACGCTATATTGAAAGACAGAAAGCCAAAGCACGGGCCGCGATGAAGCCCTCTAAAAAGAAATAAGGCTCGAAGGCGGGGATTTCCCCGCCCTTTTTGTATGTTTTTGAAAGTATTATTGCAAGCGCATTGAAGTTACAGAGGTTTGTCATGGCCAAAATACATCCTACCGCAATTGTTTCTCCCGACGCCAAGCTGGCGGACTCCGTGGAAGTCGGGCCTTACTGTGTCATTGAAGAAGATGTCGTGATCGGCGCGGGAACGCGTCTGCTCGGACAGTGCCGGATCGGAGCACATACCGAAATCGGTGAAAACAATACGGTCTATGCGTTTGCCTCGCTGGGAACCGATCCCGAAGATTACAGCTACGATCCCACGCAGGTTTCCTATACGAAAATCGGCAATGGCAACCGTTTCCGCGAATGCGTTACAGTCAACCGCGGCACCATGCCCGGCAGCATCACCCGGATCGGCGACGGCGGTTTTTTCATGGCGAATACCCATATTTCCCACAACTGCCAGATCGGCAGCCGGGTGGTCATGGTTCCGTACAGCGGCGTTGCCGGACACTGCATTGTCGGGGACAACTGTCTGATTTCCGGTCTTTCCGGAATGCACCAGTTCTGCCGCATGGGACGCATGGCTGTGCTGAGCGGCGGATCACAGATTTCCATGGACCTGGCTCCGTTCATGATCGGCGACGGCCGCAACGGCGGCGTGCGCGGTTTCAATATTGTGGGAATGCGCCGCAACGGTTTCTCCCATGAAACCATCCGTGCCATCAAGGACTTGTATGATATTTTCTTCCGTCACGGACTGAATATGACCAATGCCATCGAAAAAGCCGAGGCGGAAGTGCCGCAGCTGCCGGAAGTGATCGAATTTCTGGACTTCATCAAGACAACCAAACGCGGTATTCTGACCGGAGACCGCGGCGGACGCCGGGCGTGATTCGTCCGGGCAGATTCCGCATGTCGGAACGGTGCCGGCTGGACTGCCGTCTTGCACGGCAGTTCTTCCCGGAACAGGGAGGCTGACAATATATGCGCTTCCGCTGTCCGTTCTGTTTTTTCACCGTCTCGGCGGATGATTCCCGCCGCGGCTATCCTGTCGCCTGTCCGGGGTGTTCGCGGGAGCTTACCGTGCCGCCGTCCCGTTTTCAGGAAGGCTGCGTGATCGGAGATTTTCTGATCAAATCCAAAATCGGGGAAGGTTCCATCGGGAGTGTTTATCTGGCAACGCAGCTGTCGCTGGATCGCCAGGTCGCGCTTAAAATTCTGGCTCCGGAGTATTCCACTCCGCGCGGTGCCAGAGATTTTCTGAAAGAGGCACGGGCGGCGGCTTCTTTGAACCACATCAATCTGATTCAATCGTTCGCCACCGGAGAGGAAGATGGAATTTGCTATATGGCAATGACTTATATCTCCGGCGGGAGTGTGGTGAACCGTATCCGGCGGGAAAAGCAGCTGCCGGTGGATGAATCGCTGCACATTATTCAGCAGGCGGCGGAAGCATTGCATTATGTCTGGGTGGAACGCGGTATCATTCACCGGGACATCAAGCCGGACAACATCATGATCACGGGGGAAGGGATTGTCAAGATTACCGATCTGGGCATGGCGGTGAACGCCGCAGAATGGGGCGAGGACGCCGATATTTCCGGCAGTCCGTCTTACATGTGTCCGGAACTTTTTTCCGGCGGGAAACCCGATCCGCGGTGCGACATTTATTCTCTGGGCGTAACGCTGTACCAGATGCTGACCGGGCGTCTGCCGTTTGAATCGCCGTCGATCCGGACTGTTGCTTACCAGCACATGGAAGAGGATGCCCCTTCGCCGGATAAACTG
>SAMEA104315429__coassemble_1751_pt1 | contig 10048 bp, 10 predicted proteins | sample SAMEA104315429__metabat2_high_PE_002 | metagenome-assembled genome bin SAMEA104315429 (sample SAMEA104315429) | gut metagenome | biome: Monkey gut; feature: monkey-associated habitat; material: faeces | place: China | collected 2013
TTATTCTTCGCAGGAATTTGACATCAAGGGGCTGGATGCCATTGCCAGACAGACCATCGAAGTCGGACGTTCCTGTGTTTCACGGGATTACCGCAACGGAACGGTGGTTGCGCTGCTCTGGGCTGGCATTTCTGAAATTCTTGCCCGTTCGGGACTGCGTTATCTGACCGGCTGTGTGAGTCTGGAGGACATGGAACCGGAAGCCGGCTGGGCTCTGTATGACTGGCTGGTGGAACAGCATAAGATCTCCGATCAGGTCAGCGGTACGCCTCTGCCGTGTGTCCGCATGGAACGTCCTTCGGCGGAAGCCATGGAAAAATTCCGGCAGACTCATCCGTCGGTCCGGTCGTTGATTCCGCCGCTGTTCAAAGGATATCTGCGGCTGGGGGCGAAGATCTGCTCCGAACCGGTGTTCGACCGGGATTTCGGCACGATTGACTTCCTGATTCTGCTGGATGTGGGCGGTCTTCCCGAACGTTACCAGAAACATTTCAATGTGGCGGCGGTCAAATGAGAAAACTCTGTCGAAGACTTTTCCGGCTTTTTCTGCTGTTCCCGTGGCTGGTGTATCTCGGAATCATTTCTGTTCCGGTAACGCTCCGGCGCGATAAATGGGCGGCGATCAAGGGGATGGCGGAAATGACCCGGTACTGGGGCGCGGGACTGCTCCGTATTTTCAATGTCCGCCTGAAAGTGATTGGCGACGCTTCCGCTTACGACGGCGGACTGGTGGTTTCCAACCATATGGGGTATCTGGATATTTTTGTGCATTCGGCGGTGTTCGGACTGCGTTTCTGTCCGAAAATCGAAGTCAAGTCCTGGCCTGTGCTGGGCTGGTATACTTCGTTCACGCATCCGATCTGGATCGATCGCTCTTCCCGTCTGAAAGCCAAGGAGAACCTGGATGAATTCCGCGCCACGCTGGAACATAAAGTTCCGCTGATCGTGTATCCGGAAGGAACCAGTACGGACGGCAATCAGGTTTTGCCGTTCAAGACTTCTCCGTTTGAACTGGCGGCGTCCGGCGGATTCACCATTCAGCCGGTGCTGACGCTTTACCGGGTTCCGGAGGGGGCGGATTCTCCCTGCTGGTATACGGACATCGGCATCATGCCGCATCTGTGGCAACTGGTCGGCATCCCGTGGATTGAGTGCGAAGTGTATCTGCTTCCGCCGATTTCGGCAGAGGGGCGTTCCCGGAAAGAGCTGGCGGAGATGACGCATCAGCTGATTTCCGAAGCGCATGACAAATATTGCAAGAAAGGGTCAGATACCGCGGCATCGGTCTGATCCGGAAACAGACGGAGGTTTCCATGTTTGATACGTATCTGGCGGAATTTTCAGCCGCATGGAAAACGTTCATCCGGATTTCCCTGCCGGGCTTTCTGTCCGGCGGCCGAGAGTCCGATTTTGATGAAATCGACGGGCACAGCGCATTGCTGCGGCCGATGATGCCGCTGATCGGTACCCTTCTGGGACTGCTGATTGCTGTTCCGCTCTGGGCGTTGAATCTGTTTTTTCACGGACGCTTTGCAGCTGGTCTGATTGGCGCGGCGGTTGTGCCGCTGGCGTTGGAATTGCTGAATTCCTGGGGCGGGCTGAACGCGTTGACTTCTTACATAGAACTGCGCCGGCAGGGTGCTTCGCAGGAGGAAGCCATCCAGACGCCGCCGGCTTCCATGACAGCTCCCCGGTCGGGGGCGTCCATGCTGATGCTGATGACTCTGTATTTTCTCCGCATGGTGTTCTGCGGTGTACTGGCTTATTTTTCACCGGTCTGGTTTGTGATTGCGTTCACCTGCGCCTGGCTGGTTCGTGCGCAGCTGGTGTCGTTGAATCCGCCGGGTGGTTTCGGGCGTGCCTGGATTGAGACGCCGCGCGGCTGGGAACAGCGGCATTGGCACTTTGCCCTGGCGGTGCTGCTGATCACAGCGGTGCTGCATTTCGGGATTTCTCATCTGTTTGCTGTCCTGCTGGCGTTCGGCGTCGCCTGGGCAGTTGCCTGGTATGCCGGCAATCTCTGCCTGGATGCGGTGTCCGGCATCAACCGGCAGGCATTGGAAATTTTCGGATATGCCGCCGAAATGGTTCTGCTGTTTCTGGGCGTGCTGCTGTATGCCGCACCTTGAAGGAGGTTTGGAATCATGTCATCCCGGAATGAGCTGTTTCTTGATCTGGATTATGCGGAAGCCTCTTTCAATGTCCTGTTTGAAGAGCTTTCCGCGGACGGTTCGGCGCGTCTGATCGTTTCGGAAAAATATCATGCGTTTCTGGAAATGCTCCGGGTATATCTGGCGAAGGAACGCGCGGAACGGCTGGGACGCGGGAGTGCGGACCGGGCTTTCCGCGCCGGAAGCGAACCCGACAGCGTGGATGCGCTGAATGCGCTGGCGCAGCTGTGCGGACGGAAAAGTTTCGGAACCATGCTGGATATGGCGTTGTTCGAGGCTCTGCTTCGTCTGAATGCCGCTTCGTCTTTGCGTCCGGATCTGCTGAAAGCGGTGGAGAAATCCGATACCCTGGCAGGAGGAACCATGCGTCATGCCATTCGTTTTGCCCAGTCGCTGGCGGCGGTGCTGAAAAGTTCGGAGGTCCTGAAAGAGTATGCGGCGAATCCGGATCAGCTTTCGCGTCTGACTCCGGCGGCGGGAAAATTGAGTCTACGCGGTTCATTTTTTCCGCGAGCCACGCCCAAAGTGCTGGCGATGGAATTGGCTCTGCATTTTGAGCAGAATGATCCGTTTGCCGGCTCGCGCACGTTCCGTTACCGCAATGGAAAATTTTTCCCTGTGGAACTGAATTCCATCCGCAAAGCGGAAGATTTTTTCGGATACAGCGAAGCCAAGCGGGTTTTTCAGGATCATTTTTCCGGTTTTTCTGCCGGCAAACACAACCTGCCGCTGCTGGTGAGCGGTCTGCCCGGTCTGGGAAAAACGCAGATGACGATTGCCTACGCCATGTCTTTTCCCGAAATCACGCTGATTCTGCCCGGTCCGGAATCTCTGCAGGAAGATCTGGAAAGCATGATTGAAAAACTGGCGTCTGCGGCTGGACACAAATTCATTGTTTTTTTTGATGACATTGACACGCGGGAAATCAACTGGTATTATTTCCGGACGCATGTGGGCGGCTCGTTTGCCTTGCCGCACAATATCCTGACGGTCATTGCATCGAATTACCGTTTTCCCCCGAACATATCCAGCCGCGGACGGGCTTTCACTTTCCCGTTCTTCGATGAGATACGCTGCCAGGAAATGATTGAAGATCTGTTCCTGTCGCGCGGCATGGAACATGTTCCGCCGGAACTGCTTTCGGTAATTGCCGCCGATTATGTGGAATCGTTTGGACAGAAACTGTTCGATGAACTGAGTCCGCGTACTCTTGCCCGTTATCTGGAGCTGTATCTGGCAGATCAGGAAAAACGGAAAATGATGCTGGAATTTTCGCGCGGCGAGGTCATAACCAAACCTGATCCGCAGGCGTTTTATGCTCAGAATCTGAAACTTTTACGTGCATTGTATGGAAAAGAGGCCATTGATGAAATCCGGGAAAAAGAATTGTCCGGTCAATGAGCCGGCTGCGGATGAGCCGCCGGTGATTTTTACCGATGAGTATTTTATGCGGGCGGCTCTCCGGGAAGCGGAGAAGGCTGAACTGAATCACGAAGTCCCGGTCGGGGCGGTGGCGGTGCGCGACGGCATGATTGTGGCGCGTGCCTGGAATCAGGTCGAACTGCTCAAAGACGCCACTGCCCATGCGGAGATCCTGGTGTTGTCTGCTTTGGCGGCTCAATCCGGCGACTGGCGCATGGACGGTGTAACCGTTTATGTTACCAAGGAGCCTTGTGCCATGTGCGCCGGGGCTATGGTCAATGCGCGGGTCGAACGGGTGGTCTACGGCATGTCCGATCCGCGGAGCGGCTGCTGCGGTTCTGCGCTGGATATCACCGGTTTCCCCGGTATGCTGCATCAGGTGAAAGTTACCGGCGGCGTGCTGGAACTCGAATGCACTGAACAATTCAAACAATTTTTCCGGAAAGTGCGCAGCGGTGAACTGCCGAAGCGGAACCGTCCGGAAATCATGGAAGGATGAAATTATGAAAAGATTCTGTTTTTTACTGTCCGGTCTGCTCCTGCTGACCGTTTCCTGCACTTCCGAGAAACCTGCCCGGAAAACCGGGACTTTTCAGCGGAATCCGGAAGTTTTCCAGAAACTCAAAGATTACAGCCTTCAACTGTCTCTGCTCACATCCCGCCGTGAATTTTATGCGGGCGAGGAACGCGCCGTTCTGACTTTTTCCCTGAAAAACACCGGCTTGCGTCCCGTTACCATTTACGAATGGCATACCTTCGAACCTGCCAACGTCAACCTGTATTACCGTCCGGGAACTGCGGAATCAGGAAACGGCGGCGCAAAATGGAAAATGTCTCCGACTCACGATGCGTCCGGCGCAAAATTGTCCGCCCGTTCTCCATTGACTCTGAATCCCGGCACCAATCAGGCGTTGATCCAGGTTCCAGCGGTGTTCCTGAAGGATTTGCCGAATCCGAACGGTAAAAAACAACCTTACACCTTGCGCGCCGTGCTGAACTTGAAATCGGTCGCGGTGGAGAGTCTCCCCGTGGAAATTTATGTGAAATGAAGCTGTGCCTGAGGGATACGTTCCGAACATGAATCCGTGAAATGAACTGAACGCTTCCCCGCATTCCTTATCGGTGCGGGGTTATTTCTTTCTGACTGCAGCAGTCTGTTTTTTCGGCGGTGCGGCAGATTTCGCATAAGCGGAAATGCCGGAAACAATTCCGTTCACCAGACGGTCCTGATACGCAGAACGCGCCAGATTGACGCCTTCCGTTGGATGAGTGATGAATCCCGTTTCAATCAGAATCGCGGGGCAGGTGGCGTGCCGCAGAACGAAAAAACGCGCATGTTTGACGCCACGGTCTTCCGTCTTCAGCGTCGTGGTCAGATTTTTCTGCACTTCATACGCCAGACGGTAATTGTTTTTGTCGAAGGAATTTCCTGCGCCGGTTTTGATTCCGCGCTTGCTGTCGCTGGTGGACGCCGCATCGACGGGGGTCATGGCGAACGTTTCAATTCCTTTGATTTTCCGGTTGCCGACTGCATTGCAATGAATGGAAATGAACAGATCCGGTTTCAGTTTCTCGCACAGGTCCGCCCGCTGCTGCAAGGTCAGATAGCGGTCATTGTTCCGGGTCATGAGAACCCGGTATCCCTGTTTCTGCAGACGTGCCGCCAGTTTGCGCGCGATGCTCAAGGTGATATTTTTTTCCAGTAGATTCTTTCCGCCGGGCGCACCCTGGTCTTTGCCGCCGTGTCCTGCATCAATCAGCACGGTCCGCAGGGAATGTTTCCACAGGGGCGTATTCCGGATGACCGGATCAACGACCAGCAGAAAGTCTTTTTCGTCCAGATAAACCAGCGCACCGCGCAGAACCGGCGCATGAGTCAGGTACATATTCGTCCGATTGATGTTCGCCATGCGTTTGTCGTAGAGCAGGGTAACCACGTCACGGGAACTGCGCAGAGTCAGCCCGCTTTTGTAATAGGAAATCTTCATCCCGTAATAGCGGGCAATGTCCTGTACCAGCACAAAACGGCGCGACTGATACCAGATATAGCGGATTTTCACCGGTTTCCGGGTGGACTGCACCTGGGGTTGCGCCGACTGACTGCGGACAGTCTGAACGGTTTGCGGTTTCGTCTGCCGGACCTTCTGTGCTTTGTTTTTCTGCGCCAGAGCCTGACGGCGGCGGATTTCCTGAATCTGTGCTTCCCGCTGACGGTTCTGCTGTTCCAGCCGCAGCTGTGCCTGAGTCGGACGATACACCCGGCGGTTTTCCGCCGCCTCGGCATCAAACACATCCCCCCAGAGCAGGGCAGGGATGAATATGGAATACAGGTGCCGCCCGCAAACCAGGTTCCGTAGATTCCCGCATAAACGTTCCAGCCGGTTCATGGTCAAAGCTCCTTGCAGTGAATCAGCTGGCTGAATTGAGTCAGCGTTTCCGTTGGTGGATACATGCCGTACACCCCGCAGACCGAAAGCCGCACGGGGTGTGCCAGCGATGCCAGCACAAAGGCCTTGGCGCGGATCAATGCATCTTTCCAGCCGGTTCCCTGCGCCAGCAGGGCGGTCAGAGCCGCGCTGAATGTACAGCCGGTTCCATGGTCGGAATTGCCTTTGACCGGAATCCGCGGAGTGGAAAGCAGCAGACTTACTCCTTCATGGAACACCACATCCGCCGCTTCGGGACTGTCTGCATGACCGCCTTTCAGCACAACGGAACATTTCCAGCGTTCCGCGCATTCCCGTGCCGCCTGGACTGCATCTTCGCCGGATTGGATCCTGCGTCCGGTCAGAGCTTCCGCTTCCGGCAGGTTCGGGGTGATCCATGCCGCCTTGGGCAGCAGAGTATTCTTGAGTGCCTCGACTGCATCTTCACGCAGCAGATTGCGTCCGCTGGTGGAAATCATGACCGGATCGACAACCAGCGGTCCGGTGAATCCGGACAGTGCGTCGGCTGCCGCTTCGATGATTTCCGCGGAAAACAGCATTCCGGTTTTGACCGCCGCGATGTCGATTCCCTTGCGCACGGTTCGGATCTGGGCGCGGACTCCTTCCGGCGAAACCGGTTCGATTCCGGCAACTTCCAGCGGATTCTGAAACGTAACAGCTGTTATGGCTGATGTTCCGAATACCCGGAAATAATGGAAGGTGCGGAGATCCGCCTGTATTCCCGCACCGCCGCCGCTGTCGCTTCCGGCTATGGTCAGGGCGGCAGGATATAACCGTACATTCTGCATGTTTTTATTCTGATTTCTTCTGTTCAAGTTCCGCCAGCAGCGCTTCCAGTTTTTCCAGACGCGCAGTCAGACGGCGGACTTTACGCGGAAGCATATGCCGCTCGATGAAATCTTCTTCACTTTCCGCAGGGGTTCCGAATGCGGATGCTCCCGGCGGAAGACTGCGCTGCACTGCCGAACAGCCTGCCACTTTGGAGCCGTCGCCGAGCGTGATATGTCCATTGACGCCTGCTTGTGCCGCCACGATGACGCCGCGTCCGATTTCCGCACTGCCGGCAATGCCGCACTGTCCGATCAATGCCGAAGATTCGCCCACAATCACGTTGTGCGCCACATGCACCAGGTTGTCGATTTTGACGCCTTTCTTGATCCAGGTCTTGCCGAAACGTGCGCGGTCAACCGTGCAGTTCGCGCCGATTTCCACATTGTCGTCAATCTGCACAATACCGTTCTGCGGCACTTTGACCAGTCCCGTGAAGGTCGGGGTGAACCCGAATCCGTCCGAACCGATCGTCGTTCCCGCATGAATAATCAGCTTATTGCCCAGTTTGCAGTAACGCATGATGGATACATTCGGATAGATCATGCAGTTGTCGCCGATGGTGGTGAACTCGCCCACATAAACTCCCGCGCCGATCACGGTATTTTTCCCGATGACGGCTCCCTGTTCGATGACTGCTGTTGCACAGATGGTGGAGCCTTCTCCGATTTTCGCGCTCGGATGCACCACGGCGGAGGGATGAATGCCCGGTTCGAATTTCTGCGGTTCCGGCGCAAACAGTCCGCAGACTTTGGTGAATGCCTTATCCGGATTTTTGCACCGGATCAGCGTCTGGTTTTCCTTCGGCGGAAATTTCCAGTCTTCCGTTACCAGCACGACTCCCGCCTTGGTGTTGTCCAGCTGGATTTTGTATTTGATGTTGGAAAGAAACGACACATCCGATTCCGCGGCGAGTTTCAGTGAATTGACCCCGGTGATCTCCCGGTTCGCATCGCCTTCGGTCTGTCCGCCGATCAGTTCCGCCAGTTCCGCTGCTTTGACAATCTTGCTCATTTTCCTGTATTTCCTTTCCCCTGAACCGGCTGTGGTTCCGGTTTGTTCTGTCCCAGATTAAGTGTTTTGATTACGGCATCCGTGATGTCCAGCATTTTGGATGAATAGACCACCAGCGGAATGTCATTGCGTGATTTGCCTGACTTATCCAGCACCAGCCCGTAGCCTTCCGCCAGACATTTCGTTTCGATCACAGCGGAAATATCCGCCAGTATGATATTGCGGAATTTGATGTATTCATCCTGCAGCTGCGTCTGTTTTTCCCGGTTGTATTCCCGGATTTCCTGTTCCTTGGCAGCCAGCTGACGGTATTTTTCCTGTGCATTCAGACGGCGGTTTTCCCGTTCGGCGTCCGAATATGCCAGATTCTGGGAATCGTCGCGCAGTTTCACAAATTCTTCGCGCAGTTTCATCAGCGACTGGGTCAGCTGTTTGGAATATTCCTTGAATACTTCCGCCTGCTTTTTCAGTTTCGCTTCGTTGATGCGGGTTTTGTTGTATTCTTCAAATACCCGGTTCATGTCAATCACCGCGATTTTCAGCGGAGCGTCTGCGGCGGACGCCATGCCCCAGCTGAAACAGAGTACCGCGCACAGGGCGGTCAGCAGCCATTTTTTCATCTTGATTCCTTTCATTGGTCGTGGTAAGATAATCCGGAAAAGGGAAAAAGTCAAGGAATCCTTTGAAATTATAACCGATGAATTTTGAGCGGATTCCTGTCTCCGGAATTTTTCTTTTTTCAGCAGCGTTTTTCTTCCTGTCCGTTTTCAAAAATGTAGGCAGCCAGTTCTTCCGCTTCGAACGGATACCCGTTCCGGCGCGCCAGCTCCAGAAACGCTTCTATGACTTCCTCCTGTTCCGTGAATTTCTCCTGAAACGAGATGGCTTCTTCATAAAGTTCCCGGTTCCGTTCCAGTTCCATATAAAACATCTTTACATTTTCTTTGCTCATGCGGCTGCCTTTCCTTGTTTCTTCTAATGATAACACACTTTGCGGATTTTGCAACTCCTCAAAAAGAAAAAACGGTTCCGGAATTGAATTTTTCCGGAACCGTTGGGGTTACAGGTTTATCAGACTCAGAGAATCGGAGATGCCAGCTTTGTGGTCCATTCGTCCGTTACCGGGCCGAGCGCATTCCACTGCGTCAGAACCGCGCTGCTGTCCAGACTGACCGACATCGAGATGCTCGCGATGTCGTTGCCGTGACGCACCCGGAGTTCCGCCTTGCCGTCGCCGTTGATGTCGGAGATGCTTTCGATCACCACACTGGCGGGCATGGTGACCAGCGATCTCCATTCCGCTTCGGCTTTGTTGTTCATCAGCCAGGTTCCGTAGGAGACTGTGCCGTTGCTGTTCTTCGTGGCGATCAGCACATCCGCAATCCCGTTGCCGTCGAAGTCGCCGGTTCCCAGAATGCTGTTGTCCGCCGTGCCCAGGTCGTACAGGTCGCGCCACTGCGGCATTTCGTTTTCCGCGCCCGTTAGCCATGCGCCGGTCTTCGTTCCGTTCTGGAAGATCACATCGGCTTTGCCGTCGCCGTTGATGTCGCCGGCGCCCACGATTTTCCAGTCATTGGAGAGTTCGAAGCGTTCGGTTTTGCCGCTGTCCGTGTAGTGGAACTGGATCGATCCATCCGTGCCGCGGCTCAGGATATCCCGTTTGCCGTTGCCGTTGAAGTCGCGTACCGCGACCAGTTCATGATCGCTGTCCAGTCTTTCCAGCGTGCGCCAGGTCGTTTCGCCGTCGCTCATCTGCCACACACCGACATCTTTGTCCTGTTCATTGTACAGGATCACGTCGGAATAGTTGTTGCCCGTCGTGTCGCCGGTGTCGAACAGCGTCCAGCCGTCGGCAATGTCGCCGCCGGCGAACGGGAACAGTTCTTTCCATTCCGCCGTTCCGTTGCTCTTCATCAGCCACAGCGCGGCTTCCTTTTTCTGGTTGAACATCAGGATGTCCGCATAACCGTTGTTGTCGATGTCGTTGTCGACGATGAAGTCCGTAACATCCAGGGACAATGTCTTGTTGCTGTAGTTCAGCGTGTAGCGCATTCCGTTGATGTTCAGAGATTCGCCGATTCCCAGCGTATCGCCGTTCACCTGAATCCGTTTGCTGAAGCTGCTCAGGTTGTTGACCAGAATGTAGCTGCCGACCTGCAGTTTGGA
>SAMEA104315429__coassemble_1825_pt1 | contig 9762 bp, 9 predicted proteins | sample SAMEA104315429__metabat2_high_PE_002 | metagenome-assembled genome bin SAMEA104315429 (sample SAMEA104315429) | gut metagenome | biome: Monkey gut; feature: monkey-associated habitat; material: faeces | place: China | collected 2013
CCGCCCCAGCCGTGAAGTCGCCATTCACGCCATGACCCCGCTGCTGGTTCATGACCTGAACGCCTGGGGACATTACGCCAATAAAGCCGTGCTGAACGAAATCTGGCTCATCAAACGGGACGTCAAACTCGGAAAGGCGGTCAAATACCACGGCTACTGGGAAAGCGATGCCGTGGTCAGTTCCAGTCCGCGCACCTATTGCGGCTGGGATGAGTGGAAAGACGGCGCACCGTACAAACGGATGATCGTCGCCGGCAATTTCACCCGGAACCGTCAGAAAGCCGCGCTGAAAATCAATTTCAGAGCCATGGCCCTGGATGAGAAGAATGTATCTTTTTATGACTTATGGAACAAGCGTCCGCTGACCCGGACCCAGCTGGACGATTTCATGCTGGACGGCGGCAGTTTCATGCTGATCGGCGTCCGGTGAACTCAAAAACGCCAACCCGCAGGCTGTTCTTTTCCGGAACAGCCTGTTTTTATGCAGGCATATCATTTGCCGGATTTTTCCGGAAGCGGCTGTTTCCCCGCAATCTGATCCGTCATTTCCTGAATAACCTTGCGGGCAGACTCCGGCAAAGACATCTTGTTCAGCCAATTCTGGAACATATCCACCTGCCAGACATCTCCGGTTTTACGGCTGTATTCCAGAAATGCCGGCAGAGCAGCACGGAAACGTCCGATCTGTTCCTCCGCATTTTTCCCTTCCGCCAGCAGAGCGGCGGCTTCCAGATACGGCATGACACAGCGCACCATGGCATCTTTGGAATCCTTGAAGCCGTCCTGCCCCAGAAGACGGAGTGCGGCTTCGTATTTATCCGCAACTATATACAGTTCGGCAAGATTCAGCGCCGCTGCCGGCTGAAAACCTCCGGACAGCATTTTTTCATAGATTTTTACGGCTTCGGAATAATCCCCCAATGCCGCGGAAACACTGGCATAAACATCCATATAAGGTTCGGATTCTTTCCGCTTTGGATCTTTTCGGACCAGAATCTGCAGATCGTCCATTGCCTTGCGGTACTCCTTCCGGTTCACGAAACAAAGCACCCGGAGATACCGTAAATCATGATCCTCCGGATTGGTTTTCAGCATGGTGTCAACCAGCTTGAACATCTGCTCAAGATTCCCGGTCAGGACACAGATTTCCAGCATACTGCGCTGATACAATGCGTCTCTGCCGGAAATGGCATACGCCACTTTCATGTCGTCCAGTGCTTCTTCCGCGCGGCCGCTCCGGGCTTTGAGAAATGCCAGTTCCCGGTACACATACGGCTGACATGGATTCAGACGCATGGACTCATCAAAGGATTTTTCCGCGGCTTCCGGTTTGCCCAGCCGCAGTTCCACCACGCCGATGAAATAAGGAATCAGGGCATTTTTCGGATCCAGTTCTTTTTCGTGCCGAAGTTCCACGAGCGCGGCAGGGTTGTTGCCCATTTTGAAATACTTGTCGAAAGCACCGTGAATGATTTTCAGAATTTCACTCCGGAGACGCGGTTTCTCCGCCGCCAGATCAAATGCTTTCTTCAAGGTCTGGAACCCTTTGGCATTTTCAAACTGTGCATAGTAAATTGCGCCGAGCGTACAGAGCAGCGACGGATTTTTTTCATAGTCCGGAATGCTCATAATCTGCTGTGCGGCTTCCGGCAGAAACATTTCCCCGCGCAGCCAGAATTCCGCCAATGCGACCTTGGCTTCCGGCAGACCGCCATCCGCCGCAATCCGGTAATGACGCGCCGCAATGATTCCGTCACGCGGCATTCCCTGCCCCAGATCCGCCATGTACGCCAGCAGCAGATGCGCTTTCAGATTGTTCTTTTCCGCGGCTTCGGTCTCCAATGCCTTGCGCACCGCTTTGAACCGTTCATTGCGCTTCGCCGTATCGGATTCCCGATATGCTTCCGCATACGCGCGTTCGGCGGCGGACAATGCGGAACTCTTCTTCCCCTGTTCCTGTACGGGTTTTGCCGTTTCCATACCGGAATCCGATGCCGTTTTCACACTTGAACAGGCGGAGAGAACCGCGGTCAGCAGAACCGCCGGAATCAATTTATTCAACCACATGGCAATACCTCCTGAAATAATTAGCTGCGGAACCGCTTCCGGATGAAGCAGATACCGAGACTGATCACAAAAAACAGACAGGCGCACAGCACAATTGTTGCGCCGGCAGCCGTTCCTGCCCAATCCTGCGCGGAAATCAGCAGTCCAGCCACTCCGGAACAGATTCCGGTCAGGATGGAAATCCAGAACATTTTTCCGGAACTTTCCGCCAGATTCCGGGCGGTCGCCGCCGGAACAATCAGCAGTGCGGTTACCAGCAGCACGCCGACCGTTTTCACGCAGAAAATCACCACCAGTGCCAGCAGCGCCACATGCAGGTATTCATACGCCGCCGCATGAATCCGGTGCGTCCGCGCCAGCTGCGGATTCACGCCAATGGCAATCAGACGGTTGAAAGCAAATATTTCAAAACCGTAAAAACAGACCGACAGGATGAACAGGGTCAGGATTTCCGGGCGGCTGACGGTCAGGATGTCGCCGTACAGAAACATCTGCATGTCCCGCGCCATGTTCGGGTTGCGGCTGGCAAGGGCCAGTCCCAACGCGACTACGGCGGAAAACAGCACCCCGATCACCGTATCCGACGACAACGTGCTGCGGCGTTTCAGAAACATGATCCCCAGTCCGATCACCAGTGCCAGCAGCGGCATGGTGATCCCCGGTCCGACCGAACAGAGCAGTCCCAGCGCGGCTCCGGCAAATGCACTGTGCCCGATGGCGTCCGAAAAAAATGACATCCGGAAATTCACCACCGGCGTTCCCGCCGCCGCCGCCAGCGGAGCGCACAGCAGAATACACAGAAACGCCTCCTGCATGAACCCCATCTGCAGACACTCAAACGGCAAGGCGCCGATCCACGAACAGAGCATATCCATCAATGACTGCATGAGCACACCTCCTCATGTCTGCGCAGTTCCACTTTCCCGACATGCAGACCGAAAGTTTCATGCAGCACTTCCGAAGTCAGCACCTTGTCCGGTTCACCCGCCGCATAAACGGTACGGTTGATGCAGATCACATGCGCGGCGTGCGCTGCCACCATGGACAGGTCATGACTGATCATCAGCTGCGTGAATCCCTGTTCCTTCCGGAATTTTTCCAGCAGTTCGCAGCAAAGCTGTTCCCCTTTGAAATCCACCCCCGACGCCGGTTCATCCAGCACCAGAATCTCCGGCTTCTGCATCAGCGCCTGCGCCAGCAGAACCCGCTGCAGTTCGCCGCCGGACAGCGCACCCAGACGGCGGTCGATCACTTTCCCGCACTCCACGGACTCCAGATAATCCCGCACCTGCGCGCGGAATTTTCCCGACACTCCGAAAAATACCGGACGCCGCACCAGTCCGGACGCCAGATATTCCAGCACGGTCAGCGGCATGTCCCGGTCGAAATTCAGTTTCTGCGGCACATAGCCGAAACGCGGCTTCTTCCGGGAGAAAGTCCCGTCCGGCGTACCGAATTCAATGTCCCCTTCATACGGCAGTTCGCCCAGAATGGCACGGGTCAGTGTCGTTTTTCCGGCACCGTTCGGTCCCACGATCGCCGTGCAGACGCCGCGCGGCACCGACGCCGTGATCCCCTGAAGGATCTGCACACTCCCGATCCGGACATTCAAATTCCGTATCCGGATCGCGGAATGTTTCGCACAGTTGCACAGATGTATGTCATGACTCATTTCGACAGTGCCTTCCGAAGTTTTTCCAGATTTCCGGACATCACTCGGATATAATAATCTTTTCCTGGACGTTCCGGTCCGCCTGCCAGCGGATCCAGACAGCAGACCGGGATACAGCATTCCTTCGCCAGCGTTTCCGCCAGACGGGAGGGATACTGCGGTTCCGTAAGAATCAGCGACACTTTTTCCTTCCGGAATTTCCGGACCATTTCTTTCATTCCCGCAGCAGATGGCATGGTTCCTTCGGGCGAGATTTCCGCCGCGGTATGCAGCCCCAGTCCGCGCATCAGATAATCAAAAATTCCATGCTGCACGGCAACCGTCTTTCCCGCGCAAACTTTTTTCAGCTGTGTCATCTCCGTTGTCAGCTGTTTCAGTTTTTTCAGGAAAATCTCCTCGTTCCGGCGATAAGCATCCGCATGAGCCGGATCATGTTTCCGCAGTCCCGCCCCGATATTGGCAATCATTCCCGCGGCGGTATCCGGCGACGCGAACAGATGCGGATTCGCGCTGTGTTCATGTTCCCCGTGATGGCAGTGACGGCACTCGCCGCGCAGGATTTCCAGCCCTTCGCACGCCGTGATCACTGCCGCACCCGGATTCACTTTCCGCAATGGTTTGAGCATGAAATCATCCAGACCGAGACCGTTCCGCACGACCAGAAGGTTCGGAGTTCCCAATTTACGCAAGTCCGCCGGCGTCAGCACGTATTCATGCGGACAGCCCGTTCCGGCAGGAATCATCAGTTCCGTCCGGACACCCTTCACACCATCCGTCAGTTCCCGGGTCAGCAGCCAGACCGGATACGTGGTGCAGAATATTTTCAGATCCGCCGCACCCAGTCCGAGCAACCCCAATATAAAAAACCATGTCAGCAGTTTTTTCATTTTCCGCACTCTCCTCCTTCTTCTGATTCATGCACATGATCGCGGCATTCAATCGCCAGTCCGTCGCATCGGCTGCACCGGTGCAGCGTATGTTCCCGTGCAAAACTTTTCCAGTGTTTGAGCTGCCGTTCATTCAGGAATCCGGCTCCTCCGCACAAGGGACAAGTCGATTCCAGCGCGTTCAGCACTGCCGCCCGGATGAACTGGGATTTATTCGGCACATTTTCCAGAGCCGACAGCAGTTCATCCTCCGCCTTGAAAGTGATTACTGCGCTTTTCCGTTCACTGCGCATACCGGTTCCTCCTGTTTTACTTCGAAGTATACAGTAATACAAAGTAATACTTTTTCAAGTGAGAAACTCCGAAAAATGTGCAAAAAAAACCGCAGCCGGAGAAAAAATCGCGTCCGACTGCGGTTCAGAGGGGAATATAAATTGTTCAATCGGAAAACAGCACATCCGAACAGATGTCATTCCCGGTGAAGCGGTATTTTCCCCCGCCGAGATTGACCGTGCCGCCGAATCTGGATTTCAGACCAGGCTGTCCGGATATGGTGAATTCCACACTGGATTGTCCCGGTCCCAGTCCGACAATCGCGACAGCTGTTCTACCGCCGGCAGTCCAGACGCACAGCCGGGCGTTGGCTGCGGAATGCACCGTAACCTCCGGCGTTTTTTCCACGGACAGGATAAACGGTTCCAGCTCTTTCAGGATTTTCACTGCACGAACCACTGTCGGCCAGTTCTTTGCGGAACTGCCGGGTTCCTTCCGGTCGCCGAGTTCGAAAATGTCGTGATAAGCGTAACACAGGAAGCCTTTTGCTCCGCTGACCGCTCCCGCCAGGAACATGGAACGCATTTCCGTCTCGGTCGGGAAACGGTATTTCCGGTATTCCTCCGGAGTCTTCGCCTTGTAGACGCCCCAGTTGAAAGTCTGCGGCACGAACCAGACCCCGATTCCCGTCCGGCACGCATCATCCAGCAGGTTGGGAATCTCTTTCATGGTCCGGCTTGCGACAGTTTCCACCGGATAATTATCCACAGCCAGCACATCGCCTGTCTCCGCGAAAAACGGGAAATGCGGCGCAATATACGTCAGCGTAACCGTCAGATGATCCGGGTCGATTTCGTTGATGTTCTCGCGTACCCGGCGCATGTACGGGACTTCCTCCACGGGATTTTCATCGGAAAGATAGTAGCCCATCAGCATCGGCTCGTTTTTCACTTTCCGCACCCATGCACGCAGAACTTCGTCAACTCCTCTGGCGTCTTCGAACTCCATCTGCGGAATGGCCTGTGCCATCCCCTGTCCGCGCGGACGCTGGTACATCATGTTCAGGAACATGCGGATGCCGTATTTCCGCGCCAGCGCAAAATTTTTCCCGATGTCCAGATGTCCCCGGTACGGCATGACAAAATTGAATCCGCCTTCTTTGAGATTCCGCAGAATTTCATCCGTCGGGTACATGCAGTAGAACCCCAGTGGCAGAAACGGTTTGCCGTCCACGACCGTGCGTCCGTATTCATCAATGTAACTGCCGCGGTCTGCCGGTTGTCCTTTCCGGACAAACAGACGCAATTCCTTTTCAGCGAGAATGACGCGGTTTTTTATGTTCAGCAGTTTTGCAGCTGCTTTCAGTTCGCCGTCCGGCAGATCGCCGAGTTCAACGGAATAAACGCCGTTTTTCCCTTCCCGGAAATATTCTTTCCCCGCGGCGGAAACATACATCCTCAGATCCTTTTCCGGGATTCCGGCCAGGAACATGTACGCCTTCAGGGAAATCCGCCCGGCATGGTCGCGAATGGTCAGGTTCGAAGGGCGGACGTCATAAATCAATGCGGAAATCATGCCGGCGGGTTCAATGGAGAAATTATCCCACCAGACCTTGCCCGTGGCGTTTTTCGGCATCAGAAATCCGGCAAACGCATGATCGAATTTCGCCGGAGGCTGAAACTCCAGCACGATTTCCGACCATTGCCCGTCTGTTACCTCTTTGTAATAATACTCGCCGCCGGCATATTTCTTCTGATTGTAGAATTCCACGCAGAACAGACGCGCCCCCTTCACATTTTTCAGATTTTCCGCTCTGTACCGGATTTTCGCCCGGTATTTATACTGCGGACTGAGTTTCAGATCCAGGGCGGCAAGCAGCTGTTTCCCCGGCGTCTTTTTTTCACAGAACAGCGCACCCGTTCCGCTTTCTCCGCCCGTAGCATCCAGCGTGAAGCCTTCCGGCATCCACAACCCCGCAACGGTTTTCCCGTTGAAGGATTCCGATATCCGGACTGCTCCGGCATCCTGTTTCAGCGGGGTGAACTCTTTTATATCCCAGGTTTCCGCCGCACCAAGGACGACTGCTCCGAACAGCATTCCCGCAGACAGCATACTCGTCAGTTTCATGATGGTATGTTTCCTTTTCTGCCGGATTATTTGACTTCTTCAAGCGTGAAATCATCCCACCAGACTTTGCCGGTGGCGGACTTCGGCAGGTAGAATCCCGCGCAGGCGGCATTGAACTGCGAAGGGGAAGTGAATTCCAGCACCAGCGTTTCCCAGCTGTTTTCTTTCAGCGGTTTGGTGTAATACGCGCCGGAAACATACTTCCCTTTGTCCGTGAACTCAATGCAGAACAGGCGGGAACCTCTTACGTCTTTCAGGTTTTCCGCCTTGCAGCGTACTGCCGCCCGGTATTTGGTATCGGGTTTCAGATACAGGGTATAAGTTGTGATCTGCATTTTTCCGGCTTCGATTTTATCTGTGAAAAGACAGCCGGAGTTGTCGAGCCCCCCGTCCGGCAACACCTGAAATCCCGGAACCAACCAGAGCAGATCTTTCTTCGGCGGCTGATTGAAGTTTTCCGTGATTTTGCCGTTTTCCGCCGCGATCGCGCCGGACAGCATTCCCGCCGCAGACAGCAGCACCGCCATTCTGATGTTCAGAATCTTCATTTTCTGTATCCTCCTTATGAATTGAATTTATTTTACTGCCAGATGATTCCGGAAGAAGAAGCGGAAGCCGCCCAGGCGTTCTGGTATCCGTACATCACTTCCACGGTATGCTCCTTCTGACTCATGGTCCGGTAATTTTTGGTGGAACTGTGCCCGTCGGCATACAGTCCGTTGTCCATGCCGCCGTGACGTCTTGCGATGAACGATTGAGTGAACGGATCTTTCAGATAATAAAAGTACCAGCTGCTGCCGCCCCAGGCGGTTTTCGGCCGTCCGTCTATCATCACCAGTGCAGACGACGGCTGTTTGGCGTTCGTGAGTTTCCGGCGGTAACTGCCCTTGCAGCCTTCATCAAGCTGGCGGTTCTGATTGTTCTTGTCATACACTCCCAGCAGACTGCTCCACAGATAATTGGATTCCAGATATCCCGACCGTTTCGTTTCATCCGGAAATTTTGAGCCGGGAGTTTTCTCCGGACAGACCAGAATTTTTCCTTTGGCAAGCAGAGCTTCATCAGTGTTCGCCATATCTTTGGTGATATCCGCTTTTATGAAATACGGCGCAAGAGAGTAAAACCATGCGGCAAAAACAGCAGTCGGCTGTTCCACGGGAACCATCCAGTCATGGTTGTCGCCGGCATACATGGTAAATGCCAGCCCCAGCGATTTCTGGTTGCCGATGCACGATATGGTCCGTGCCTTCTGTTTAGCGCGGTTCAGCGCAGGCAGCAGCATTCCCGCCAGAATCGCAATGATCGCTATCACCACGAGGAGTTCTATAAGCGTAAATCGTTTCGATTTACGCTTCAAATATGAAATATGAGGTATGAAATATGAAATGAATGAGAGCTTTTTCTGTCTGACCATGATTCCGGTTCCTTTCACAAATTTTTCAGTTGTACTGTTCATTGACGATTTTGATCCAGTTGCATGAATAGAAAACATTAATATTTTCTATTCCTTATCTGATATTGCTGTTCCTTTCCTGTTTTTTATATGACAAGTTTTCAGATTCCGTTTTGTTTCACGCTGGATTCTCTTATGATCAGCCGGGACTCCAATACCGGAGCCGGGGCATCCGCCTTTTCTCCTCTGAACTGCTTCATCAGCAATTCAAAAAGCTGCCGTCCCGCCTGTTCATCCTGCTGGTCGATCGTGGTGATCGAAGGATAACTGAATGCGGAAAAATTGTCGTTGTCATGACCGATCAGCGCGATATCGTCCGGCACCCGGATTCCCTGCAGCAGAAGTTCCCGCAGAAGACGCGCCGCCAGCACATCGTTCGCCGCAATAACCGCGTCCAGCCGCTGCTCCCGGATAACATCCAGATAAGCCGGCAAGTCAAGGTCTCTGGACACCAGCATTTCCCCATCGCAGCAGCGGCGGAAGGCATTGAGCCGCTGACGGTAACTGAAACAATCCAGTGAATCCCGCAGCCACAGCCCGATGCGGCGGCGTCCGGTTTCCTGCAAATGCCGTACAGCCTGCATCATCCCTGCCTCGCGGTCAATCCGCAGATGCGGAGCATCCCAGCCCGGCGGATCCAGAAAAACCAGATTCCGTTTGTCGGCGAAATAATCCCGGACTTCATGTTCTCTGCCGGGATATTCATGTGCCATGCAGATCACCCCGTCCAGACCATGCCGTATGAAGTTCTCGCAGCAGTCGAACAGGCTCTGCGGATCGTTGTGCGCCTGCCCGATCATCAGCCGGTATCCGCCGGCGGCAGCCGCTTCCTCCAGCGCCCAGAGCGTCCGGTAATTGCACAGCGGCGCATGGGAATCAATCAGCGCACCGATCTTCATGCTGTTTTTACCCGCCAGCGAACGCGCCACCATGTTCGGAACGTAATTCATTTCCCTGGCGGCGCGGAGAATTTCGGTGCGCTTGGATTCGCTGACCCGGATAGTGTTTTTTCCTGTTCCGTTCAGCACACAGGCAACCGCGCCCTTGGAAACGCCGACGCGTTCCGCAATGTCGATCATCCGGGTTTTTCCTGTTTTTCCGCCAATCATTTTTCACCTTTTTTCTCTTTGATATACCGGTTTATTCATATTATAATCAAAAAGTCCTGCATTGTCAAGGGGGACTGAAATATTTTTTCAGAAAAAATGCCGTTTCAGAGGCATCAGGCAGCAGAAAAAGCCGGAAAAACTGGAAATCCGGAAGAAAAATGAAAAAAGAAAACA